>UMAK01060889.1_pt1 | contig 53914 bp, 64 predicted proteins | sample 1963681 | NCBI WGS metagenome assembly UMAK01 (sample SAMEA4835913, study PRJEB28245) | human gut metagenome | biome: gut microbiome; material: fecal sample | place: Denmark | collected 2008 | reverse complement strand
AAGCTTGACAGGGACATAACACCGGTCGGCGTGTTTGTCGATGAAGAGCCGCAGAGGGTGGCTCAGCTTGTAAGCGGAGGCGCGATAAGAGTGATACAGCTTCACGGACATGAGGATGAAGCGTATCTTGAGCGGATAAGAGGAATGACGGATGCACCTGTCATCAAGGCCTTTAAGATAAGAAGCAGACAGGATATAGAGCTTGCAAATTCATATCCGGCGGATTTTATCCTGCTTGACAATGGCTGCGGCACAGGGCAGACCTTCGACTGGCAGCTCATTTTGGGGATGAAAAGACCATTTTTCCTTGCAGGGGGTCTGACCATTGACAATGTATCCGATGCAATAGAAAAATATCAGCCCTACGCAGTCGATATCAGCTCCGGCGTGGAGACGGATGGCTATAAGGATTGCGGTAAAATGCAGCAGTTCGTGGAGAAATGCAGATGGCACAATACATAGACATAATGATTTTTGCAATTCCATTATAATATTTCAATAGATAAGGAGAACACACATGGCAGATTCACATGACAGCTTCTACACAGGAAGTACAGGAAACGGAAGGTTCGGCCAGCACGGCGGCCAGTACATTCCGGAAACACTTATGAATGCGGTTATAGAGCTTGAGAAGGCATACAATCACTATAAGGCTGACCCTGAATTTAACAAGGAGCTCAATACACTTTTAAATGAGTATGCGAACCGCCCAAGCCGCCTTTATTTTGCAAAGAAGATGACCGAGGACTTAGGTGGGGCTAAGATTTATCTTAAGAGGGAGGATTTAAACCATACCGGGGCACATAAGATCAACAATGTGCTTGGACAGGCGCTTCTTGCAAAAAAGATGGGAAAGACAAGGCTCATCGCTGAGACAGGAGCAGGCCAGCATGGAGTTGCGACTGCGACGGCAGCAGCTCTCATGGGAATGGAATGTGTTGTGTTCATGGGCGAGGAGGACACCAAAAGACAGGCGCTCAATGTATACAGAATGAGACTTTTAGGTGCCGAGGTCATCCCGGTAAAGTCCGGAACGGCTACACTCAAGGACGCAGTATCAGAGGCTATGCGTGAGTGGACGAACAGAATAGACGATACGCATTACTGTCTCGGTTCGGTTATGGGACCTCATCCGTTCCCTACGATTGTCCGCGATTTCCAGGCGGTCATATCAAAGGAAATCAAGGAGCAGCTCATGGAGAAGGAGGGCAGGCTTCCGGATGCGGTTATAGCCTGTGTCGGCGGCGGCTCCAACGCAATCGGGACATTTTACAATTTTATAAATGACAAGAACGTGAGGCTTATAGGCTGTGAGGCAGCAGGAAGAGGAATCGACACCTTCGAGACAGCGGCGACGGTAAATACCGGAAGGGAAGGCATTTTCCACGGAATGAAGTCATATTTCTGCCAGGACAAATATGGACAGATTGCCCCGGTTTACTCTATTTCAGCCGGGCTTGACTATCCTGGAATAGGACCTGAGCACGCATATCTTCACGATATAGGAAGGGCGGAGTACGTTCCTGTCACGGATGACGAGGCGGTTGACGCGTTCGAGTATCTGTCTAAGATGGAAGGAATCATCCCTGCAATCGAGTCGGCACATGCGGTTGCCTACGCTAAGAAGCTTGCACCGACAATGGATAAGAACCAGATAATAGTCATCACGATTTCAGGCAGAGGAGACAAGGACTGTGCGGCAATTGCACGCTACAGAGGGGAGGATATCAATGAGTAGATTAAAGGAAGCATTTAAGGACGGCAAGGCATTTATACCATTTATAACCTGCGGGGATCCCGACCTTGAAACCACGGCGGCGATAGTTAAACAGATGAGCGCAAACGGAGCGGACATAATAGAGCTTGGAATACCTTTTTCAGACCCTACGGCTGAGGGATCGGTCATTCAGGAGGCGAATATATGCGCGCTTGCGGGCGGAGTGACCACCGACAAGATTTTTGATTTCGTGAGGGAGATAAGGAAGGAAGTGAGCACACCTATGGTGTTTATGACCTATGCAAATGTTGTATTTTCCTACGGAAGTGAGAAATTTATCTCCATCTGTAAGGAAATCGGAATCGACGGACTTATCCTGCCCGATATCCCATACGAGGAGAAAAATGAGTTCCTTCCTATCTGTAAAAAATATGATGTTGACCTCATTTCACTCATAGCGCCTACATCGCATGAACGTGCGGCGATGATTGCGCGCGAGGCGGACGGATTCATTTACCTTGTGTCATCGCTTGGCGTCACAGGCGTGCGCTCTGAGATTACAACAAATATCGGTGAGATTGTCGATATGATTAAGAAAAACACGGACATACCGTGTGCGGTAGGCTTCGGAATATCCACACCTGAGCAGGCGGCGCAGATGGCGGCAGTCTCCGACGGAGTCATTGTAGGAAGCGCCATAGTAAAGCTTGCAGCCCGGTACGGAAAGGACGCACCGAGGTACGTCGGTGAGTATGTAAGGAGCATGAAGAAAGCGATAGGTTAGTGGGACACATGGTGTCAGACCCCTGTCCCAGCTTTTGGGACAGGGGTCTGACACCAGTGTCCCATTTTGTAACAATAGCGAAATATCCGTAACAATCCTGTAACTAAAATTAATATTTTTGTAACCAAATGTAAGGATTTTGTAACCACTGATGTGCAGTTAAGTGCTAACATAGTGTGCATAGAGGTGAGTTTTACAAATATACATAAGACATACGTGGGAGGTTACAAAATGGTGAAAAAAACAACATTGGCACTTGGGGCATTGGCGGTGACAGTCCTTATGACTGCGTGCGGAAGGGCAGACGGAAGCGGGAATACGGCGGCGCAGAAACCGACGGAGAGCATTATGCAGACCGATATTGCACAGTCCGGGGCGGAAAATGGCAGTAGTGGGAAAACAGAAACTACAGGAAACACACAAAACTCAACCGGTGAAGCGGCAAGCGAAGCTCCCGGCAGGATACCGGATAAGCCGACTGAGGTGCTTACCTGCCCGCTGATTGGCGGTCAGTACGGACAGGACATAGAACACAGCGCGGACTACAGATATAATGAGAATACCGACAGTTGGGATGAGATATACACTGTCGGTGATGTGTGCCTTGTTTACAGCGTGGCAGAAAATAAGCTCACTATTGAGTATGATGGCAGGACAGATGAGGTTGCGTGGGCGATACAGCATTTTGGCGGCGGAGTCGGAATGAGCATAGGGCTTGTCGATATGACATGGGACGGCAGTGAGGAGCTTATTTTAGAGGCGCATGACAGGGAGCTTGGATTGTACTTTGTGTATGATTTGAAAAATGAAAAGGATTTGTCGCCATATTACTGCACAGATGCGTCAAATATTTTCAGTGCGTATCTGAAGGAGGAGTATGCCGCGCAGCTTAAGAAGGAGGTCAACGAAGGCTTTACCGCTATCGGAAAGGACGGTATATTTTCTGATGTGAACGGCGATGAAAAATTAGTTTATTTCGGTCTCAGAAGCAATGCCGATAGTGTTGAAATGTTCGAGAATGTGGTCACGGAAAAGAGACTGTGCTATCACTGGTATAGTCCGGGCGCAGCGGAGACATATTGGAATGTTGATTTTGATTTCACCTTTGATGAGAGCGGATGTCATATAGGAAACATACTCACAGTTAACAAGGAAGTCATAAATGCCGTGCCGGAACCGGTAAAGCAGGCTCTTGCAGGCACAAAAGAGGTTATATATAGGGGAGAAGCCTTAGAGAATGTGGACGCCCTGGATGACATGCAGTATGAGCAGACCGGAAGGAGAATAGAGGCAGAGAGTTTCAGCGTGCTTGACTTTGATGGGGATGGTCTTAACGAAGTGGCAGTCATCGCTGAGAAGTGCTACATATTCCATACAGACGGCGATAAGGTCTATGTGTATGATATCAATTACAGAGCATTTTTAGACCTAAAGACGGATGCTACATGGAATGGCTCCGGCGGTGCCTCGAACTGGTATTATGTGGAATTTACAGGCTTTACAGACACGGAAATGCTCTACAATACCTATCTTCATATATATGAGGATACATACTGGGACGGAGATTATTACTCCGGGAACGCCAAGCAGCTCACCAAGGAGGAGGCGGATGCAATCATATCATCAGGCTCCGATGTGATGGCTAAGAGGTATAAATATTCTGAAAATTATTTCAAGCAGTGAATCGCTGGGACAGGGACCTGACCCCTGTCCCAGATTTCTTTTACGCGGATTTTACATTCGGATGATTGGGGATTTTACACAGGGGTAGTAGACTGCTGATTGTAAACGAGAGGTGAAGCGATGATACGTACAGCTTACACAGCTTCGTTTATGAAAAAGAAAAGAAAAAAGTGTGAAAAAGAATGTAAGCCGTGTTGCGGCTGGAAAGAGGCAGAGAAATGAAGAAGAATTTATTTAGGAAGTGTGCAGCAATGGTTGCATGTGCTGCTATGTCGATGATGATGGTTACAGGCTGTAACAGCAATACAGCGGGAAATAATGCAACAGATGGAACAACAACAGGTTCAAATGCGGCATCAATACAGCAGACAGAGCAGGAGACAACAAAAACTGCTGAAGCTGATAAGAAGCTTTCCGGTACAATCTCACTTGCAGGTTCGACATCAATGCAGAAGCTTGCGGATGCACTTGCAGAGACCTTCATGGAGGCTAACAGCGGCGTGACAGTTACGGTTGAATATTCAGGTTCATCGGCAGGCATCGAGTCACTTCTTAACGGAAGCTGCGATATAGGTGATGCTTCAAGAAACTTAAAGGACAGCGAGAAGTCCGGCGGAGCTGTTGAGAACATCGTGGCAATCGATGGTATAGCCGTTATCGTTGACAAGAATAATACTGTTGCAGGTCTTACAAAGCAGCAGCTCTCAGACATCTATACAGGCGCTGTAACCAACTGGAGCGAGGTTGGCGGAAGCGATACACCGATTGTTGTAGTAGGTCGTGAGGCAGGTTCAGGTACAAGAGGAGCATTCGAGGAAATCTTAAAGGTTGAGGATGCATGTAAGTACGCTGTAGAGTGCGATTCAACAGGTGCAGCTATGGCTAAGGTTGCTTCGACAGAGGGCGCAATCGGTTATGTATCACTTGATGTACTTGATGATTCCGTAAATGCACTTAACCTTGATGATGTAGCTCCTACCTCGGACAACATTGTTGCAGGTACATATTTCCTTTGCAGACCGTTCGTTATGGCTACCAAGGGTGAGATAAGCGAGCAGAATGAGCTTGTACAGGCATTTTTCGACTTCCTCAAGTCAGATGAGGGCAAGGCGGTTGTAAAGACAGTAGGACTTATCACAGTAGACTGATTGAAATATTGGAAAATACATAAGAACGCTTCTACTTAAAAAGGTTATCACAAAAAGCAGTTAAAAAACCTTCGTTGTAATAACCTGAAATTAAAAAAGATTTTCGGCGGCATGAGTGTGGTGCTAAGCATTACACATTTGCCGCTAAGTGTCTATTTCTTATGTGGTGTATCTGCCATATAGTGGCTGGGAAATGAGGTAAATATGAAAGCTGAAGTGATAAACTGTCCGAATCCGGCAATTGAGATTGCTGCAGAGCCTGCAGCAGGTAAGAAAACAGATAGGGATGTACCGGTAAATACTGATAAAAGAAATGATAAAGCGTTAAGAATGACTGAAAATAAGTTTGAAAAAAGCAATTTTCAGAGTGACGCACAGATAAATATTTTTAAAGGGAAAATAACAAAAAATCTAATAGAATTTATCGCGAAGGTCATCTTCACAATATTTGCCTTTGTGGCTGTGGCGGCGGTAATTTCCATCACAGTATATATGTTCATAAAAGGTCTTCCGGCTCTTGGGGAGGTCGGAATTGCACAAATCCTGTTTGGCACGGTGTGGGCGCCTACGGCAGCGGAGCCGCATTTTGGAATATTATATGTCATCTTAACCTCGCTTGTGGGTACAGCGATGGCGATAGTTATTGGAGTTCCGATAGGACTTTTGACAGCGGTTTTCCTCGCGGAGGTAGCGCCGCAGAAGCTGTCTAAGGTGGTTAAGCCGGCAATCGAACTGCTTGCAGGTATTCCGTCAATTGTCTATGGACTTATAGGAATCATGGTATTAAATCCTCTTATGTTCAAGCTTGAGAAAATAATATTTGCCGGGAGTAAGACACATCAGTTTACGGGCGGCTCGAACCTCATATCAGCGGTTCTGGTGCTCGCGGTGATGATACTTCCGACAGTTATAAATATAAGTGAGTCTTCGCTTCGTGCGGTTCCGAAGCACTACAAGGCGGCTTCGCTAGCGATGGGAGCCACACATATCCAGACAATATTCAAGGTTATTATTCCTGCGGCTAAGTCGGGAATATTGACAGCCGTTGTACTGGGAATAGGACGTGCGATAGGTGAGGCGATGGCGATTACTCTGGTTGCCGGAAGTGCCGTGAATGTGCCGCTTCCGTTTAATTCGGTACGTTTCCTCACGACGGCGATAGTCAGTGAGATGGCATATTCGGCGGATACACACAGAAGGGTGCTCTTCACAATCGGACTTGTACTTTTCGTATTTATCATGATTATCAATCTGGTTCTGAACCGTATGATGAAGAAGGGGGAAAAGGCAGATGGCTGATTCAATTCTTGTAAAGAAAAAGCGTCCGTTTGACAATGTGGCATACGTGCTTATATATCTGTCGGCATTGATATCCGTGGGAATCCTTGTCGGAATAATCATCTATGTTACAATAAAAGGCTTAAGCAATGTCAACTGGACTTTTCTCACCACAGAGAGAAGCGCATTGAAAGGAACAACCGGTATCGCAGGCAATATAGTAAACACGCTCTACATAGTGGTTGTCACGATAGTCATTGCCACACCTATCGGTGTTGGCTCAGCCATATACCTGAATGAGTATGCCAGACCGGGAAAGCTTGTAAAGATAATTGAGTTCACAACGGAGACACTTGCGGGAATACCTTCAATCATATTCGGTATGTTCGGTCTGGTGCTCTTCAATCAGGCGTTCCACCTTGGATATTCGCTCCTCACCGGAGCACTCACACTGACACTCATGGTGCTTCCGCTCATAACAAGAAATACGCAGGAGGCGTTAAAGACGGTTCCTAAGAGCTACCGCGACGGAGCGCTTGGAATGGGCGCAGGCAAATGGCACATGATAAGAACCATCATCCTGCCCTCGGCAATGCCCGGAATAATCACCGGAATTATCCTTGCGATAGGAAGAATCGTCGGCGAGTCGGCGGCACTCCTGTTCACTGCGGGTTCAGCCTACAAGCTTCCGAAGAGTCTCATGGCATTCTTCATGAAAATCAGGGAGGCGGGCGGTACACTCACAATAGAGATGTACTTCCGTATGTCGGACGGAAAATACGGTCAGGCATTCGGAATCGGCCTGGTGCTCCTTGTGGTTGTGCTTGGTATCAATTTTATCGCAAAATGGCTTGCGGCACGATTCGATGTGAACAGGAAAGGATAGGTACATATAAATGGATGAAAAAAAGAATTTACCGGAAAATATTTTGGATATAAAGAAGCTTGATTTGTGGTACGGTGAGAATCATGCACTCAAGAATGTCAATATGGAGATAAAAAGAAACGCAATCACAGCGTTCATCGGACCCTCCGGCTGCGGAAAATCGACATTTTTAAAGACCCTGAACAGGATGAATGACCTTGTGCCGGGAGTGCGTATTGAGGGGCAGGTGCTTCTTGACGGTGTGGATATCTATGACCCGAAGGTTGACACCTCAATGCTCCGGAAAAAAATCGGCATGGTATTCCAGCAGCCTAACCCATTTCCTATGAGCATATATGATAATGTGGCTTACGGACCGAGAATACATGGAATAAAGAATAAAGTCAAGCTTGACCAGATTGTCGAGGAGAGCCTGAAGGGTGCGGCTATATTCGATGAGGTAAAAGACAGACTTAAGAAGTCAGCACTTGGTCTTTCAGGCGGTCAGCAGCAGCGTCTTTGCATCGCGCGTGCACTTGCGGTTTCGCCGGAGGTGCTTCTCATGGATGAGCCGACCAGCGCCCTTGACCCTATATCGACACTCAAGGTTGAGGAACTTATGGAGGAGCTTAAGAAAAAATATACAGTTGTTGTTGTGACACATAACATGCAGCAGGCGGCAAGAGTATCCGATGATACAGCATTTTTCCTCGTCGGAGAGGTGATTGAGAAGGACAGCACGGACAATATATTCTCGCAGCCGAAGGATAAGAGGACGGAGGATTATATTACAGGACGATTCGGGTGATGATGACACGGACGTTTTAAATTTTTTCTATATTACCGCCGGGCACGTTCTCGCTGCATTTTGCCTCGCAGCGGCACATAAACGGTTGAAATACAGCCGATAAATGCCGGCGGGCAAAAAGCACCCGGCTTGCAATATAGAAAAATTTAAAACTGTTTCGTGAAATGCTCAAATTATCAAATAGATGATTGCTGTACTTAATTCTTAAATTGCGCTATGTTTAAAATAATAGAATGTTAAATATCCAATATTATATATGGGAGGATAGTAAGATGAGAAGCAGATTTGACAGGGAGCTTGCTCAGCTTAACAGTGAGCTCATCAATATGGGAACGCTTATTGAGGAAGCTATACAGAATGCGGTTGGTGCGCTTGTGAACCAGAATGTGGAGCAGGCACACAGGGCGGTTGATTTCGATGTGGATGTCGACCAGAAGGAGAAGGACATAGAGAATATATGCTATAAGCTCCTTCTTCACCAGCAGCCGGTGGCAGGTGATTTAAGACTTATCACGGCGGCACTGAAGATGGTGAGTGATATGGAGAGAATCGGCGATCAGGCAGCGGATATTTCGGAGCTGACGATAGCTATGTCACAGAAGCCATATATAAAGAACCTTGAGCATATCCGTTCGATGGCAAAGGAGACAATGATAATGGTTATCGACAGCCTTCAGGCGTTCGTCGACAGGGATTTAGACAAGGCACATTCTGTTATTGAACATGATGATGTTGTCGATGACTTGTTTATGACAGTAAAAAAAGAGATTATAGAGATTATACATAACAGTCCTGATGATGGCGACCAGGCGACAGACCTTCTCATGGTTGCAAAGTATTTTGAGAGAATCGGAGACCATGCGACCAACATCGCAGAGTGGGTAATTTTTTCGATAACCGGTGAGAGGTGAGCAATATAGCTTTAAGTCAAGGGTTCATAAGCTTTAGCATGTATTTGATAAATGCTTTTGGACTTTTGGCTATTGCATTATGCGTTACGGCATGATATATAAAATTTAATAGGGGCAGACGGATTTATGGTTTGTTGTACCTGATGGACGGCACCGTAGGTGAGCTGCTCGCTCGGTTAGAGTGCTGGATGTTGTGTTTGTTATATCTGATGGACGGCACCATAGGTGAGCTGCTGCACGGGACAGCGTGAAAACCTTTTATTTTTTTATGAAATTCCGGCAGATGGGTACTTATACCGTAATTGTAAAAAATAACTAAAAACTTTTATATTTTTCAGTAAAAATTATTTCAGGAAAAAAAGGAGGCAGGAATGGATATTTTCAGTGTTTTGAATATGCTTGGAGGACTCGCGCTCTTCCTATACGGCATGAATGCAATGGGGGACGGACTCGCCAAGGTGTCGGGGGGCAGGCTTGAGAGCGTGCTTGAGAAGCTTACAAAGAAAAGAATAATGGCTGTGCTTTTGGGAGCTGCGGTTACTGCTGTAATCCAGTCCTCTTCGGCTACTACTGTAATGGTAGTCGGATTTGTCAATTCCGGCATTATGAAGCTGGGACAGGCAATCGGAATTATTATGGGGGCGAACATTGGTACCACCATCACGTCATGGATACTTGCACTCACAGGAATCCAAAGTGACAATATTTTTGTATCGCTGTTGAAGCCGAGTTCGTTTTCACCTATACTTGCGGTTATAGGCGCGTCCTTCATATTATTTTCCAAGAAGGACAGGAAAAGGGATATAGGAACTATTTTAGTCGGCTTTGCGATACTCATGTTCGGAATGGAGACGATGAGCGCAGCAGTTAAGCCGCTTGCGGATGTTCCGCAGTTCACCAATATGTTCACCATGTTCACCAACCCTGTGCTCGGCATGATTGTAGGAGCGGTGCTGACAGCGGTAATCCAGAGCTCATCGGCTTCCGTCGGTATATTGCAGGCACTCTGTGCAACCGGCGGGGTCACGATGGCGTCGGCAATTCCTATTATAATGGGTCAGAATATCGGTACCTGCGTGACGTCACTCATATCCGCGATGGGAGCGAGCAAGAATGCGAAGCGAGCGGCACTGGTACACTTCTATTTTAATCTTATCGGAACAATTATTTTCATGGTGGTATTTTACACTCTGAATGCATTCTTACACTTTGAAATACTTAATATGACAGCGAACGCATGGCTTATCGCACTTGTCCACTCATGCTTTAACATAGCCGCGACAATCATATTCCTTCCGTTCGGCGATTTCCTTGCAAAGCTTGCCTGTCTCACAATCAAGGATAAGGATGAAGTGCAGGAAAAGGCGGAAGCAGGTTCCGTCGAGAAGGATATACAGGTGCTTGACCCTCGTTTCCTCGAGTCCCCTGCGTTCGCAGTGCAGCAGTGTAAAAATGTTGCGGTAAAGATGGCTGATGTGGCAAGGGATGGCTTGTTCCTGTCTATGGAGCTTCTTGAAAGCTATGATGAGGACAAGGCACAGAGGGTACTTCACTATGAGGATATCGTCGACAAGTACGAGGATGAGCTTGGAACCTATCTGGTAAAGCTCAATGGAAAAGACCTCACGAAGAAGGACAGCCAGACAGTGTCAATGCTCCTTCATGTGATTGGAGACTTTGAAAGAATATCCGACCACGCCGTGAACATCAAGGAGGCTGCCGAGGAGATGAGAGACAAGAAGCTTCATTTTTCCGAGAAGGCTGCGACTGAGCTTAATGTCTACACGACTGCGATACATGAGATCGTGAATATGGCATTTGATGCCTTTACCACGGAGAATGTGGAGGCGGCGGGCAATGTCGAGCCGCTTGAGGAGGTCATGGACTATCTCAAGGCGGAGCTGAAGGACAGACATGTAAGGAGGCTTAGAAAGGGCAAATGTACAATTGAGCTGGGCTTCGTGCTCACCGACCTTATAACCAACTATGAGAGAGTTGCCGACCACTGCTCGAATATTGCAGTCTGCCTGATACAGGTGGTGGGAAATGACGGCTTCGATACACATGAGTATCTTGACAATGTGAAGAGCAAAGACAATGAGGAATTCAGGATTAAGGTACATTGGTATAAGGAGAAGTATGAGCTGCCGTAGGATGGAAAAGTAAAGCGGACATTCGCAATCCGCTTTCGCTATTTGCTCATGAACGCAGTCGCTTTGCGAACTGTCAGTGGGAGCTTTTAACTCCCACTGACATAAGCATCCCCCTTACCCACCGTTTAGTGCTCTACACACTTGAAGCGGGGGATTGCTTATTCTGCGTTCAATTTATTGAAGTACCGGAAATATATGGCAATGTGTGCGGTGATAAAAATTGCTTCAGTCTAAAAGTGACAAAAATTCCGAGAAAGGCAGAGAAAGCAAGGAATTTCTTGAAAGACAAGGCTTTTTCTCAGTCTAAATGTGACCAAAATTCCGACAAGGGCAGAGAAAACATGAGAATTCTTGAAAAAACAGTGCTTTTTCTCAGTCTAAAAGTGACAAAAATTCTAGGAAAGGCAGAGAAAACATGGAATTTCTTGAAAGACAAGGCTTTTTATCAGTCCAAGTGTGACAAAAATTCCGATAAGGGCAGAGAAAACATGAAAGAAGGTAAAGAACATGGCATTGATATATATAGTTGAAGATGACGACAACATAAGGGAGATTGAGAGCATAGCCCTCAGTAACAGCGGGCATGATGTGAGCGGGTTTGCATGCGGCAAGGATTTTAAGAAGGAGCTTGCAAAGAGAAAGCCGGACTTGATTTTACTGGATATCATGCTTCCGGATGAGGATGGCATAGAGATATTGAAGAAGCTGCGCGCTTCCGGCGAGACGAAGAAGATTCCGGTTATCCTTGTCACTGCGAAGTCAACCGAGCTTGACAAGGTGAAGGGACTTGATATCGGAGCGGATGACTATATAACCAAGCCATTCGGGGTTATGGAGCTGATATCGAGGGTGAGAGCGCTGATAAGAAGAAGCATGGACACCGGAGCCGACAAGAGCATCCGCGTGGGAAATATATTTCTTGACAGCGACAGACATATCGTGTATGTGGATGACGAGCCGAAGGAGCTGACCTTCAAGGAGTATGAGCTGCTTCGCTGTCTTATGAACAACAGCGGCGTTGCCATGCACCGTGACAGAATAATGGAGCTGGTGTGGGGCGTGGATTTCGAGGGTGAGTCGAGAACCCTTGACATGCACATCAAGACGCTGAGGCAGAAGCTTGGAAGTGCGGGCACAATGATTAAGACAGTCCGCAATGTGGGGTATGTATTAGAGCCATGAAAGAGAAGATATTAAGCCAGTTTTTGAGGATGACATTGTTCGCCATTGTGGTGACACTCTTTATGTCGGTTATGGTGTTCTATGAGCTTTTCAAAAAGCAGGTTTTTGATGATTTGAAAACTGACGCGGAGTTTGCAAGATACCTGATAAATGATTTTTCCGGGGAGGATGAGTTCGATGTGCGTGTCACCTGGATAGCCGGTGACGGAAGCGTGCTCTATGACAATGAGGCAGGTTCGCTTGAGAATCATTCAGACAGACCGGAGTATATTGAAGCGCTTAAGACCGGCGAGGGCAGATGTGTGCGAAATTCGGACACACTTTCGAGAAGAATTTTCTACTATGCGATGAAGCTTGAGGACGGCTCAGTCATCCGTATCGCCAAGGAAGCGAACAGTATATGGACCATATTTATGTCCGCAATTCCTATAATCATCGGTCTGTCGCTTATCCTGTATGTGATGTGCTTCTTCCTGTCAAAGCACCTTACAAAGCGCATGGTAAAGCCTATAGAGGAGCTTGTAAACAACAGCGCGAATCCATCACTTGTGCCGGAGTACAAGGAGCTGATACCATTTGTCGGTGCGTTGAAGGAGCAGCGTGAGGATATTTTAAGAAGCGCCACAATGCGGCAGGAGTTCACCGCGAATGTATCGCATGAGCTGAAGACACCTCTCACCGCGATATCAGGCTACGCCGAGCTGATAGAGAACGGCATGGTAAAGGGTGATGACAGTGTGCGCTTCGCCGGAGAAATAAAAAAGAATTCCACGAGACTTCTCTCCCTCATAAATGACATAATAAACCTGTCGGAGCTTGATGACGGCGTGAAGTTAAATCTTGAGAGGATGGACTTATATGAGGCGGCGAAGAACTGCGTGAAGAACCTTGAAGTCGCTGCCGCAAAGAACAATGTGAAGCTGATGCTCCTTGGAACCTCTTCCTATATAAACGCTGACAAGTCCATGATGGATGAGGTGCTCTACAACCTGTGTGACAACGCTATCCGCTACAATAACAAGGATAAGGGCGGAAATGTGATTGTCGATGTCAGCAATACCCTTGACGGCAAGGTAAAGCTCACTGTCAAGGATGACGGAATAGGAATCGGCAAGGAGCACCAGGAGCGCATATTCGAGCGCTTCTACCGCGTCGACAAGAGCCGGTCGCGTGAGAGCGGCGGAACCGGACTTGGACTTGCCATAGTCAAGCATATCCTCACCAGCCATGGTGCACAGCTTGAGCTTGAGAGCGAGCTTGGAAAGGGGACATGTATCACGGTCACGTTTGAGGGGGCGAAGTAGCGCTTATTTCTTCTTCCTATACTGATTCGGACTGAACCCCGTAATCTCCTTGAACTGCCGGTTAAAATGCTCCACATTCTCATAGCCGCAGCTCTCAGCGATGTGCGCGACAGAGTCGGGCGTCATGGTGAGCAGGTAGCAGGCACGCTCAATGCGGCTTCTTATTATATCCTGAATCACCGGGACACCGAACAGCTCCTTATAAATATGTTGGAAATATGATACACTCAGGGAGGCAGCTTCAGCCAGCTCACTCACCGTCTTTTTGGGCGAGTGCTGGCTGTATATGCTGTTTCTTATTTCATGGAAAAGCGGTCTGTGAACCTTCAGCTTGTCGGAGAGCTGTGTCTCAAGGTGGTAGGCATCGCTATATTTGTACAGTATGGTTCTAAGCTTCGCGTCAAGAATCTCCTCATGGTGTGAGCCGGTCTGGTGGAACTCCTGCCTTAGGTCGCGGATGAGCTGGCTTAGCTCCGTGTAGTCGGACAGAAGCGTGAGTCGGTTGAACGGGACGTCGAGGCTTAGCATGAAATCACTTATTGAATTATCTATATAATTATCTGCATTGCCGACGGTAGCAGCATTACTGCTGCTTGAGTTGTCTGTGTCGGCATTTGAACTATTATTGGAAGAATTTCTATTTATATCCTTGCGGATATTGTCATTCGAATTCTTGCATGTATTCTTATTTTTGAATGTAGTCTTATCCTTTCGTGTATTCTCATCCTTGCATGTATTCTCATCTGGAATATCGTCAAAGTTTATCCAGTCATTCACATATTCATTGTCATTGTAGTAATAAATAGGCGCATCCTTTGTGTATATTATAAAGGCGGGTGTGTTCACGTACTGTCTTATCAGCCCAGGGTGCCTTGCATTCCTGTCGAATGGCAGGTTGCCCTTTAGAAGTTCATCGGCGGTTGTTTTATTTTTATGCTCACCGCAGCAATATTGCTGGTATATGGTTTCCTCAGGAAATTCAAAGTACGCGTTACTTTTTACAAGGAGCAGGAGATAATGCCCCATTCCGCCGGGACGTTCCATATTGATTCCATCAGGGTGGGTGTTGTTATAGCCCATATAGCGTATTTTTAACATGATGTATATTCCTCCATAAATATAGTTGATATGTGCACTTGCGATAACCGGACGTTGTGCAATTTTACCGGCAAATTCACGTTTCACAATTACCTTACCTGTGCAGTTAATAATAGAACACACGGAAAATATTTATCAAGATATTGTATGTGCCTAAGGATATAGAGCACAGATATTTCTAAATATACCCTTATAGGTCGGCGAAATAAGCATTCGAAAATGTATTTTGGGTATAAATAACTAAATACAATAAAAATACCCAAAAATAGTTTAAAATTAGTTACTTTATGGGTATGGAATTAAAAAATGTAAAAAAAATACCCAAAACAGAGACTAAGTACATAAAAAATAGTCTTAATGTGGGTATAGAATGAAAAGCGCTCTCTTTTATACCCACATATAGTGAAGTTCACGATGAAGTCCGTATAGTCTGCTTCAAAAAGTAAAAAGCAGAAAAAATCAATTTTTTAACAGTATACATCATTGAGATTTGTTTGAAAAGTCATTATATTAGGTTGTACCTAAAGAGAACATATGTTGCTGTTGTGCGGTGTATATGGAATGTCCATATAAATATTGACATGAAGCATATATGAAAACGACTGCATTAGCAGAGAGTTTGGAGGACTTAAGAAAATGACGGCAATGAAATGGTTTTATTCGTACTTTAAAAAGTACCAGTGGAGAATGATTATCGGACTTGTCATGGTCACGATTACCTCCGTGCTTGCCATCGTAAATCCCAGGATAACAGGATTTATAGTGGATGACATCATAGGGGACGGAAGCAATATAAGGCTTGACCTGCTTCCGAGGTTCCTGCTTCTTATGATAGGCGTTACGCTGTTAAGGGCGGGACTGCGATTTATATTTTTATGGAATTTTGAGAACTGTTCACAGGGACTTCTCTACGATATGAGGGACGATGTGTACCGCAATCTGCTTGCAAAGGATTTTGCGTTCTATAACAGCCACAGGACTGGCGATCTGATGTCGAGGCAGACAGGAGATATGATGGCGATACGTCATTTTATGTCATATGTGTGCTATTCAACCTATGAATGTATACTGCTGTTTTCGATATCGCTGTTTATGATGTTCACTGTCGACTGGAGAATCGCACTTGCCATGCTGGCGGTGCTTCCTTTTACACTCATCAACACGATAATCCAGTCTAAGAATGTAAAGCCTAAGTTCGGCAATGTAAGGGAGCGTTTTTCAAGCCTCAATGCATTTGCGCAGGAGAATATCAGCGGTAACAGAGTGGTCAAGGCATTTGCCAAGGAGGGCTATGAGATTTCAAAGTTCGACACGGAGAACACGGAGTACAGGGATTCGGAGCTTGCGGCATCAAAGATATGGGTGCGCCATGTGCCGATATTTGAGCTTCTTGCCAATCTCCTCACCTTTGTGCTTATGCTTGCGGGTGGTCTTATGGTTATAAACGGACAGATGACTCTTGGAAATATGGCGATGATTAATGGATATCTGTGGATGCTTGATGCGCCTCTTCGTATGGCTGGCTGGCTGGTAAATGACTGGCAACGTTTTACAACATCGGTTGAGAAGATATATGCGACAATCGAGGTGGAGCCTGAGATAAAGAATCCTGTGACAGGACCGGTTGACGAGAATGTGAAGAAGCCTGAGGGCAGCGTTGAATTTAAAAATGTGTCATATAGTATTGATGGTGAACAGATACTTAAAAATATCAATTTCAAGGTTAAACCGGGTCAGAAGGTCGGAATTATCGGTGCGACCGGAGCAGGAAAGACATCGCTAATCAACCTTATGTGCCGCTTCTATGATGCTGACAGCGGCGAGGTGTTAGTCGGCGGCAGGAATGTCAAGGACATGGATTTAAGAGTATTGAGGCAGAGCATCGGAATGGCTATGCAGGACGTATTCCTCTTTTCGGACACAATCGAGGGAAATATAGCTTATGCGAAGCCGGACTGTCCTTTTGAGAGAGTTGAGTGGGCGGCAAAGATTGCGGATGCACATGATTTTATCATGCAGATGCCTGAGGGCTATGACACGATAGTGGGTGAACGAGGCGTCGGACTGTCCGGTGGACAGAAGCAGCGAATATCACTTGCCAGGGCGCTCCTTAAGGAGCCGTCAATCCTTGTGCTTGACGATACAACCTCCGCTGTGGATATGGAGACGGAATCGCAGATTCAGGATGCGCTTGCAAGGATAGAGTATGAGACCGTGTTTATAATTGCACACCGTATTTCATCAATAAAAGATGCTGATGTGATTATAGTTCTCTCAGATGGTGAAATAGCTGAGATGGGCAATCATGATGAGCTTATACAGAAGAAGGGCTATTATTATACGGTATTCATGCACCAGTATGGGGAGCATGACGCGGCGTAGTCTCCCGGATATCCGGTTTTGTCAGGAAGAAAATGATTGTTTTGCCGGCGGTTGTAAAGCTGTGAATTTTTCAATGTATTTTATTTACGGTAAGCTGCCGGAAAAAGATGTGGTGTAAAATATAAGTGTGACAGCTTGTTTTTTACCTGGAAATGAGGATAAATATGGCAAGGAATAAATACGATATAGATGAGACATTGGAGAGTAAATTTGATTTAAACCAGTTAAAACGTCTTGGAAAATATGTTGGCAATTATAAAAAGACCTTGATTACAGTTATAGTGCTCATGCTTATCTCAAGTGCACTTTCAATGCTCAATCCTCTGTTTTTGAAGGATGTAATGGACACGATTGAGCAGTGCGCGATTCATGGCACGATGAGCAAAGCCGCGGCTTCACAGAGAGTCATCGTTGCGAGCTGTCTGATGCTTGCCGTGACGATAATAGTTGTGCTCATACTCAGATTCAAGATTAAGATGATGGCTGAGGTCGGGCAGGGCGTCATCCATGCACTGCGCCGTGATTTGTTTGTGCATTTGCAGGAGCTGCCGTTTTCCTACTATGACGATAAGCCGCATGGCAAGATTCAGGTGCGTGTGGTCAACTATGTAAATAACCTAAGCGACCTGCTCTCAAACGGTATTGTAAACACGATAACGGATATGTGCAGTCTTATATTCATTATAATTTTCATGTTAATGTTGAATGTGCAGTTCACGCTGGTGTGTCTGTGCGGATTGCCGATTCTGGCTGCGCTTGTGTGGATAATCAAGAAAAAACAGAGAAGGGCCTGGCAGATACAGTCTAATAAGCAGTCAAATCTGAATGCCTACATAGCGGAGAGCATAAACGGTATCCGTGTCACACAGTCATTTGTCCGCGAGGACGTTAACACGGATATATTTAACAGACTTAACATGGAGTCAAAAAAATCATGGCTGAATGCGGTCAAGTATAACTTCCTCCTAAACCCGGTGGTTCAGACAATCACGGTTGTGACAACGGCAATCATATATGTTCTGGGTGTCGCGTGGATTACGGACGGCTATGCGGCTATGACAGTCGGTACACTTGTTGCATTTACCGGCTATATCTCAAGATTCTGGGCGCCGATTACCACACTTGCGAACTTTTATAACAGTGTGCTCACCGCGGTTTCATATCTTGAGAGAATATTTGAGACGATAGATGAACCGGTCAAGGTTACGGACGCGCCGGATGCTAAGCCTATGCCTGAGATTAAGGGAGAGGTTGAGTTTAAGAATGTCTGCTTTGCATACGATGACGGTGTGCCTGTCCTTAAGAATGTAAGCTTCAAGGCGGGAGTCGGAGAGAGCTATGCGATAGTAGGTCCTACGGGCGCCGGTAAGACAACCATAGTCAACCTCATCAGCCGTTTTTACAATCTCACCTCAGGGCAGGTACTCATCGACGGAATAGATATCAGCAGGGTTACAATCAAATCCCTCAGAACCCAGATGGGTGTGATGATGCAGGACAGCTTCATATTCGCGGGAACGATCATGGACAATATCCGCTACGGCAATATGGAGGCGAGCGATGAGGATGTCATAAAGGCGGCTAAGACCGTGTGCGCTCACGATTTTATCATGGGGCTTGAGAACGGCTACTACACCGAGGTTAATGAGCGCGGAAGCCGTCTGTCGGCAGGGCAGAGACAGCTTATCTCATTTGCGCGTGCTGTTCTGGCAGACCCTAAGATTCTCATACTTGATGAGGCAACCTCAAGTATCGACACTGAGACGGAGATACTTCTGCAGAAGGGACTTAACGAGCTGTTAAAGGGAAGAACCTCCTTCATTATCGCCCATCGTCTCTCAACAATCAAAAATTCGTCATGTATTATGTATGTCGACCATGGCGAGATTGTCGAGATGGGAAGCCACGACGAGCTTATGAAAAATAAGGACGGAATGTATTACAAGCTTTATATGTCGCAGTATGATTTCCTGAATAAGAAATAATTGAACAGAAAATAATTAAATTAGGAAATAATTAAATTAGGAAATAATTAAATAGCGGGAGCTGTGGAGGTAGAAAAAAAGGATTTGTGTAGTTTAGTGCGATTTGCGGCAGAAAATATGAGTAATTTAGTGTGAAAATTTACATAAAAGCAGTTGATTTTTACATGAACAGCATATAAGAAACCACCGTTTTGCAGAAGTTTATTACACATCAGTTATGATGTAGCCGTAATATCTTATCCGCAAAGCGGTGGTTCCATGTTTTTGGCGGGTCACAATGTCAAAAATCCTCACGCAGGCAAGCTCGCATCGGACTTCTGACCTTTTGCCCCTGATATCTTGAATATTGCATTATTCTATTTCATGTATCTATCGAGGGATTGAATGCATAGAAGTTCTTTGCGTCAAGTCCCTCCCGCGTGATGTTGAGCGCTTCACCGAAGCGCTGGAAGTGAACAATCTCCCTAGCTCTCAAAAAGCGTAGTGGCTCAACAATGTCCGGTTCACTTATCAGTCTCAACAGGTTATCATATACGCTTCTTGCTTTTTGCTCGGCAGCTAAATCCTCCATAAGATCTGTTATAGGGTCACCCTTTACCTGAAATTCACATGCATTGAAGGGGATTCCGCCAGCTGCCTGCGGCCAGACACCAAGCGTATGGTCGACATAGTATGGTGCAAAACCTGATTTCTCTATCTCCTCAGGTGTGAGGTCGCGTGTGAGCTGGTGAACCATGGCACCGACTATCTCAAGATGCGCCAATTCATTGGCACATTGATGTTGGAAGTGATAAGCAAGCCTTTAAGCCGAATATTACAATTTAAGGTGCATATCCAGCTTAAAGACATTTTCAACATATCTGCCAATGCCGGGTCTGGACTCACTTTCGTTATAGTAATCAATTCTGGTTACACAATCTCTAAGAAGTATATTGACCTCCTGAGCAGACATTTCAGGATTCTGGAGTGCATTTATACAGTTGTTAAAGCACTCAATCTTTTTTGCATAGTTAATAATAATTGGCGCGGAGCTTTTGACCTGTTCGAGAGCGGAAGTGGTCTTGGCAATCTGTTCCTGTACAAGAGCGTTTCGTTTTATATATTCTTCCTTGGTATATATACCATCCTCGTAAGCGTCTTTTTGACGTGCATCTTTTTCATGCAGCTTTTCAAGCTCACGTTCATGTTTCAGAATAATGTCTTTGTGAATCTGAATTACATTTGTGTTATTGTTTTTTAGTTTAACTTCAAAGTCTATTACAGCGTCCTGTAAAAATTCGATTACACGCTGCTTAAATGTGCTGTATTTGACAGATTTTGTGTGACAGTTTGCCTGATTATTACAAAGCATATTTTCACAGATACAAGGAGTGCGAAACCTCTTGTTAACAGAACGCTTGAAAGACATAGCCCGGCCGCATGTGCCACAGAAGAGCAATCCGGCAAATGGGTTGGTAAGTTCTAAGGATTTGCGAATACAAGGGTTCTTTCCTCTGCGTTCAAGAGCTTCATTGTACAGTTCCTCGGATATAATAGGTGGGTGCCTGCCGTCTACCAGGATCCATTGCGACGCATCTTTGGTCTTTGGACGCATCTTGACAATCTCACCGTTAGACATGTGTTTCTGCGTCTTTCGCCAGTTCCAGCGGATTTTACCAATATACACAGGATTTTCTAACATGTCTTTAATGGCAGGAGGAGACCAGTGTTCGGAATTGCGGGGTTTAAAACCAAGCTCATCAAGACGGTGGGCTATTTTAGTGAAGCCATAGCCGTCATTGATATAAAGTGCATACATAAGGCGCACGGCATCAGCCTCCTCCGGGTTTATTTCGAGAGTGTAATATTTGTCTTTGCCGGAACCAATACATACCTTCTTATAGCCATACGGCGCGATGGAGGCGATGAAGTTACCTTGTTTTACAGACGCTTCGCGGCCTCTGTTTAATATTCTTTTAGTGTATTCAAGATAGTCATTACCTCTGGTCAGCTCCATCTCGAAGAACTTGCGGTCGTATTCGTTAGTGAGGTCGTAAGTTTTCTGAGGTGTGATGACAAGTGTCCCCGTGTATCTGAATGTATTGACAATCCTGCCACAATCTTCGAGGTCGCCACGGCTTAATCGCTGTGGCTCAACAACGAGCACGCCTTTGACTGTGCCTGTCTCAAGCAGCTTCATTATCTCCTTCATAACAGGGCGGTCTGCGATGGTCTCACCGGAGACAACCTCCCGGAAAATCTTAGCTTCGGGAAGAACAGCACCAAATTCGTGTTTACAGTACTCCTGCAGCATATTTTCATGTTTGGCAAGAACCTCTGCCACGGACATATTAATGTCATCAGAGCGGGATTTTCTTAAATACATTATTAATTCATTGAGAGATATCATATATACTCCTTTATGACTGCTGTACGAGCTCTATACTGTAGCCGAGCGCTCCGGCAACCTTTATGAACGTATCGAGTTGCGGAACAGCGGATTTACTTTCCATGCGTGCGATGGCGGGCTGTGCAAGGTTGGCAGCAGCGGCAAGCTCCTTTTGAGTGAGACCTTGGGATTTGCGTAAGGATATGAGCTGGTCGATAATTTCTATGTAATTGGACATTGTAAATTCCTCCTTGAAGTTAATAATAACAAATATGTTATAAAATGACAATAAAAATGTGTTATAAAATTTCAGAATTTTATTGTTGAAACAGCCTGAACACCTTGACAAATTATATATGCCATACTATTATAATATTACCCGATGGGTAATAAGCAATGGTTAAGGAGGACAAATTGCTCCAGATTCAGTACAAAAATAAAGAAGTAGAAGAACAATGTAAAAGCGTTAAAGCAGCAAGAAAGCTGTTTGGAGGAGATGCCGCCTTGACAACTAGTTTACATTCTAGAATTAATGCTTTGCAAAATGCAGATACACTTAGAGATATAATTGTTCAGCCTAGATTTCATTTCCATGATTTACATGGAAACCTGGATGGTTACTTTGCTATTGATGTAAAAACCAGAAAAGAACCATGGCGAATTATTTTGCAGCCTCTCGATGACAATGAACAACCATATATTCCATGTAATATCAATGAGATATCAGGAATAGTAAGAATAGTAGAGATAAAGGAGGTCAGTAAACATTATGAGTAATTATATTGAATATAATGATAAAATTGTGTTTCATCCAGGTTACTATATCAAAGAAATAATAGAAGATAGTGGATTGACACAAGAAGATTTTGCAAAAAGATTAGACACCTCTGCAAAGAATTTGAGCTATATAGTAAGGGGAGAACAGAGTATTTCTGTTGATATGGCAATGAAGTTGTCAAGAATGTTGGGAACAAGTACTAATTATTGGCTTAATTTACAGCAGACATATGACATGCAAGTGGCAGAAATGAAACTGGAAAATAAAATGGAAGAAGAACGCGTAATTTTTAAAGAGCTTGGTTATAAATATTTTAAGGATTTTTTTGGACTGCCTGATTTGCCGAGAAAGGTAGATAAACAGATAGAATGCGTAAGAACATTTCTTCAAGTGTCAAGTTTAACTGTGTTTAAGGAAAGGGATATGGCTGTAAGTTTTAGAAATTGTGAAAAGGAAATGCATGATTCCAACATTATTAAGGCAAACATTATGGTACAGATTGCAATTAACAAGGCAATGACCATAGAAGCCCCTAAATTTAACAAAGCTAAATTTGAAGAAGCTGCTGAGTATGCATTGACATTAACTCAGAATCATACGGAATTTTATCCTATATTACGCGAGAAGTTTAGAGAAGCCGGAGTTATTTTTGTCATTCTTCCGAATCTTCCAGGGTCAAAAACCAATGGTGCGACAAAGAAGATTGGCAATAATATTTTGCTAATGGTAAATGATAGAAGAATGTATTCGGATAGTTTTTGGTTTACTCTATTCCACGAGATTGGGCATATTATGAATGGTGATTATGGAATCACGTTTGAAGGGGAAAACGATTTGGAAGATGCAGCGGATAGGTATGCAGAAGACAGTCTGATTCCTCCGGATGAATATGATAAATTTCTTCAAGCAGACAGATTTGATGTTTCTTCAATAAGGCAGTTTGCCTCCTCAATTTCAAGAGACCCGGGAATAGTTCTTGGAAGGTTAAGAAATGATAATATAGTTTCATATAAGGATTGGAAGCTATCTGATGCTTTTACGCATCAATATAAGGTAAGAATGAATTAGGAAAGTAGGTGCGCTGAGAAACTCTAAAAGATTAACTTTTGGGGAAATCTCAGCGCACCTACATCTGTTTTTTTCAAATAATAGTCTTAGATATATTAAGCCCTGTCTCAGAGAACATAAACATGTATTCACCATATTCAATGAAAGCCCCGTACTTACTGTAATAAGCGTTAATACAGTCAATAAGAAATTCCTCCGACACATCGAGGAACTCCGCCGTCTCATGTATGGAACGGCACCCGTGTTTAAATGCCAGCACGAAGAACTGTAAGGGGAGAAGCTTCGCGTAAGCCCACATGCGTGCACGGTGCTCCTGCTTGCGGTTCGAGGTATCGGTTTGGTCGATGATGTCTCCGGTTGTAGTGAAGTAGTGGCCGAGCTCCTCAGCCAGAGTGCAGGTCTTATCAACTGTGTTCATATCGTGCCGGATTGCAATTCGATTATTAAAAATTCTGCCGTTGCTTGATTGCAGCGGCTTTTCTTTTATAACTATATCTTCGGTATCATATTCTATTAATAAATCTTCGTAGTTCAATATAATCACTCACTCGTATAAATAAAATTACCTGTTCGCCTTTGGTATCTGTAAATAATCAAGCAGAGCCGCCTCTAACAAACGTGAATAGTTAACCTTCTGCTCCTCGGCTATTCTCTTGAGCCATGCAGGGAGAGTTGTGTTGGTCTTGACACGCTCGTTATCACGCTTCAGGCGGTACATATCAGGGTGAAGTGTAACCGGCATAACAACCATTCCTGCGGTAACCTCCGGTGAAAGTGAAGTTGATGGTTCCGGAATAGCTTCACCGTCCTTTTCCATGCCATATACATGAAGCTCAGCTGCCTCGGCCGCCATCTGTTCTGCCTCGGCAAGATTATCCGCAAAGCTGAAACAGCCTGGAAGGTCAGGGAATGAAATTCCGTAGCTTCCGTCTTCTCCCGGTTCTAATACTGCTAAATAGGTTAAGTTTAACATAATACCTGCTCCTTTCTATTGGACAAGACAGGCATGGGGGCTATTTAAGCCCCGCCTGCTTTAAAATGTTATTGAGTGTGCCCGGTGGGATGTCCTTCTTACCATGCATTGGAAGTGTTACCTTTCCGGGCTTTGTAGGGTGTTTAAGCTGTAGATGAGAGCCTTCCTGATCCACATCATACCAGCCGTCTTTGTGGAGTATTTTTAGTATCTCTCGTGCTGTCATGACTTATCCTCCTTACAGTTGTTATTATACGCATAAACAATGCGTATGTCAATAACTATTTTGCGTATAATTTATACGCAAGGCAAAAGCAGGGCTAAATTAAAATGTAATTGAAAATACATTTGAAAATGTTAAATAATGTTTACATATCTCAAAAATCATCGCTCTCCATAATAGAATCATCAGCGTCAATCTGCTCCTGTGTAGCTCCGGGGTTCATGTGTGCCGCACGAATCTGAATCGGCTTCTCACTGTAAGAGTTCTTCTTATTGTCGTCATTTAAATATGCATTCTTAATAATTTTTTTTACACCATCGCGTAACTGTTTAGGTAGTGATATATATAACTCAACTATTTGCTTGTCAAGCTCATCAAGCTCATATTGAGTGCATAGCTCTTCTAGGGTAGTCTGCGGCAAATCATTAAACATTTCACCATTGCCGGTTCGTAGCCAGTTCTCGTTGACATTGAACTCGCGGCAGATAGACTTAAACATCTGGTCTGTTAAAGCATTTTTACCATTTTCAATTAAGCTGATAGCTACTTTAGAAACGCCGAGTCGCTCACCGAACTTTTCTAGTGTAAGCCCAAGAGTTTTTCTCAGTTCTTTAATTCTTTCATTCACTTATTCATTCACCTCCTCAGTGTCATTTTTAATTTGAATAGCTAGAAGTACAATTATAACAATATTCAGCACAATCCTGACAATATCAAACAATAATGTCAATGTCTTTTTCTTCATCAGATTCGCCTCCCTTCTTTTTTATTTTATAATAATCGCTTTGAATTATAAAGTCAACAATAAAGTTAATTAAAATAACAAAAAGCTATTGACAAAGTTAATTCAAATAAATATAATGTAATTACAGTTAACAGAGAGGAGGTCAAAACAAATGAGTAAGCACAAGAAACACAAAAAAAGTGATGAGAAGCACCTTGCAACCGTTCTTCTCATCACAGCCATAATTGGTTTAATTGAAAAGCTTGTAGATTTAATCGCAAGTCTTTTAAATTAAGCCGCTGGGGAGGTTTTCCTCCCCTTTTAAAAGGATAAAGCTTGGCGAGCTCATTGTCAAATATAAATTAATGCGGAAAGGAGTGAGTGATATGGAAGCAGTGAGAGTGGCACTGGATATTATTCAGATTGTCATGTATGTGGTGTTAATTATAAGCATTGTTAATTTTATGAGAAAGCATAAGTAGGAAGGAGGGAGCGTATGACAGCAGATAATAATGAGAGAGAAACTATCGTGCAGTCCGGAGCTGATTTCATCAAGGAGCAGACAGATGATGCTACTGAGTTCATGACGTTAATAAAGAATCTTGAGCCAGCAGAGAAGAGAGAAGTCAGAGGAATTCTAATCGGAATGCAGATGGCTAAGATGAGTGGCAAGATAGCGTGAGGAGGAAAGCCATTCAGCAGATGAAGGAGTTTAAAAAGCTGAGAAAGAGATTTTTGAAAGCTGAGAGGTGCTTGCTTTCTAAATAAACAAGCAAGATGTACAAACAGTAACACATAAAATAGACAATAGAATAAGAGGAGGTAGAATCGCATGACCAAGATTTATGAACATAAAAAAATGAGGCTTATCAGACAGCCGAAGGTCAGGTTCATTGGCGGAGCGAGAGTCAAGATCTATAGGCACCCTAAAATAAAGAATCAGGATTTCTATTTATACAAGACAATTCATCATGCGAACGGAACGGATAGGATATTTCGCCCAATCCTCACGCCTGAGGAATATGCTAAGCGGAAAAGGAACTTTTATAATAGCGCGGCAAGATTTTTAAGTCATGTAGAGGAGGCGAAAAATAGAGACAACAGCGGATATTGCTGATAAGGAGGAGCCGTAATGGGCTGGACAGGTGAGATAAACACGCTGGAAGAGCTTGAAGCACTCATGTGCGGCAATGTTCTTCCGGCGGCGAAGTACCCGGACGCGTACTACCGACTGCCGCGAAGGTCGGCGGTTAAGAGACTTATCACATACGCGACGGAGATTACATTATTAGGAGGAGGTGTGTTACATGAGTAACAGTTGGAGCATCGAAGAAGTGTACGACGATAGTATGTTCCATGAGGTTTCAATAGAGTTTGACGGAATAGTCTATCAGATAATTTTCGGAACCCATGCAAATGGAGGATTTTGTGCAATCCCGCGACTTGGTGTGAGCTGCGAGCTGTCATCAAATGATAAGTTTAGCGATACCGGCTATAACAGAGAGAGTCTTAAGAGGGTACTCAAGAATGATAAGAAGTCGCGCATCATAGCGCAGGCTATACATGAGATTGCTGCTGGATTGTAGTTGAAACGGCAGCAGGGGGCAAAAAGAAAAGCACCCGGATAAGCTGGCGGCTTGCCGGGTGCACCACTAAAACAGCGGTCAATACATCGTAATCATTATATTATGTGTCACCGCAAAAGTCAATAAAATCAAGGCAGGAAACCACTTTTCCGTCCTTGTAATTGATATTAACAAGTCAACCACATTGTTAATATACATAAATCATCACAGGGGTGGCAGACAAAATGAGGAGAAGTAAAAAATACATAGAGTATGACTACGAGGCAGCTTATGATAAACAGCTTCGCAGTCTTGAAGAGGCCAACCTTAAGCGAATGCTTGAGGAAGGTAAGGTTAAGTCAATATATGCCACCAAGGAGATAAGGGCAGGAGAACAGCTTGAGGTTGAGATATATCCGGAGTTCTTAAGGAGCCGGAAGGGAGAGATTCCTAAAGAGGGCTTGAGGGACAAGCGCAGACAGGCGCAGAAAAACCTCAATGAGAAGAACAGCCGCAAGGAGTGTGAGCGGTTAATACTTGAGAACTTTGATGATAATGATATATGGGCTACGTTCACCTACACAGACGCCAATATGCCATCATCATTAAAGCAGGCGTATAAAGACATGACCAACTACATAAAACGCCTGAACAGGATACGAAAGAAGAGAGGACGTCCTAATCTCCGGTACATATATGTTACGGAGTGTTCCGAGAAAGGTCGCTGGCACCATCACATTGTCATGGATGGCGATATGGGGCTTGATGTAGCCGAAGCCACATGGCACATGGGCGGACGCAATCAGGTGCGCCGTCTGGAGAAGGACGAGAACGGTCTCTCCGGAATGGCGAATTATATTACAAAGCAGAAACGGCAGAATGGTGGCAAGTACCAGAAAGCATGGAAGTCAAGTAAGAACCTGCGTAAGCCTAAGGTGGACAAAAATCATTATAAATTCAAGCAGAAGGACGTTGACGAGGTGGTTACAGGGCGTCAACCCATGGAGGACAAGCTTAAAAGGTGGTATGAGCCGGCGGGCTATAGAATGTATGACTTCGAGGTCAGATATAACGTATTTAACGGACGGTTTTACATATCAGCGCGCCTGCGCCGCCGCCGGATAAGCCTAGGGACAGGAAGGAGAGGTTAAACGAATGAATTTAAGAAATGCATTAAGAAGCGAGGACACCGAACAGATAAACGTGATCGCATGGGCGGACTGGAACGCGATTATGTACCCGGAGCTTAGGTGGCTGCACCATATACCCAACGGTGGTAGCAGGAACAAGGCGGAGGCGGTCAAGTTTAAACAGATGGGAGTGCGTTCGGGGGTATCGGACCTGTGTTTACCGTACCCGAAGGGAATTTACCATGGGCTGTACATTGAAATGAAGTATGGCAGCGGAGTGCTTCAGGACACACAGAAGGAGTTCCTGTCCGATATGGCAGAGGCAGGGCACTACGTGGCAACGTGCTATTCCGCTGAACAGGCAGTCAAAGTCCTTAAGGAATATATAGGGCTGTCACGTCTGGAATTTGCTCCGGAGGGCTTTACATCCAGGATGTCCAGACCGAACAACAGCGTCTGGAAGGATGACTGCCTGCCATGCGGGAGGTGAGGACATGACGGAAGAAGAGGTAATGAACAAAATGAGGGCTTCGGCAGATGAGTTCAATGCATTGTGCCGGCAGCAGCAGTATGTCATGGCTATAAACCTGTATTACAGGGTACGCGCCGTTGCCGTGTACATAGAAATGCCGGAGGACAAGCTCACAGAGCTGTTTGGGAGCTATGAAGAAAAAACCGAGGAGCAGAATATTGTTCCGGGGCTGTTTCCAAGACAGATAATAACAAGCGTGGCTGACCGCGCAATGAAGCAGGAGATTGAAGAAAACAGCAGAGGAAACCCCACACAGGTACATGATTTCAGGACATATCTGCCACGCAGTTATTTTAAGTCCAGACGATAACCACAAATGAACAGAGTAAATAAACAAAACAGGAGGACAATACATCATGAAAATTATCGCGGTAATGAACCAGAAGGGCGGCATAGGCAAGACAATGACAGCCGCAAGTATCGCCTACATATTAAGCGAGGAGCATAAGAAGAATGTGCTGGTCGTAGACGCAGACCAGCAGGGCAACATATCACTGCTGTACGGCAGATATGACCCGGAAGGGCAGGGAATGCCTGAACTGCTTGAGAACCACAGGGCAGCAGGAGGAACATACTCGACGGCGGAGCTTATACAGTCTACACCGTATGAGCACATAGATATCATTCCGGCAAATGGATATCTGATGAGAACCAACATGCGGCTTCTCATGGAGGAGGGCGGTGACCAGATATTGAGGTTCTCTGCGGCAGTTAATGAAGCAAGGACGGTGTATGACTACTGCATTGTGGACTGTGGCCTGCTTATGGACATGACGGTGACGAATGTCCTTGCGGCAGCAGACCTTGTGATTGCACCGGTCAAGATAGGCGGCTTCGAGATAGAAGCTGCTGATAATATGAATACCCAGATTGATTCCTTCCGAAGCGTTAACCCGGATATCAGGATGAAAGTCCTTCTGACCATGCGCCAGGGCAACCGGACAACGGCGCAGATTGAGGAGTGGCTCAGAGAGTCATCGGGGCATGACTGCTTCGCGACAGCGGTGCGACGCTCAATAATGGCTGAAAAGTCAACTGTTGCACACCTCCCACTGCCGGCCTTTGCGAAGCACAGTCCGGTCACACAGGACTATAGGGCGGTTGTGGATGAGATAATTAAAAATACACAGGAGGATTAAGGATGGCTTGGAATGTTATAGACCAGTTAAATAAAAATGCGGCGTCGGCTGTTATGGATGACAGCCCGAAAGCGCGTTTCCGCACAAAGGATATCAGCATTAAGAAGATGTACAGCAATGACAATAATTTCTACTCAATGCCTGATATCGAGAAGCTTGCACAGGATATCTATGTATTCGGTTTAATAGAGAACCTTGAAGTGGTCTATGCACCCTGCGAGCGCGGCGATTACAGGATAACCGCTGGAGAGAGAAGATGGAGGGCGCTCAATCTCCTTGTGGAGCAGGGACACAGGGAATTTGAGATTGCGACATGCCAGATTCAGACGCCGCAGTCTGACAATGAGGAGCGCCTGCGCCTCATTGTGGCAAACGCATACAGGAACAAGACAGTAACAGACATCCTGGAAGAGGAGCGGCAGCTCAAGGAGATTCTACAGGACATGAGGGACAACGGACAGACGCTGAAGGGCTACAGGCTGGACAGCGGAAGGCTCCGTGACGTGATAGCGGACATGCTGAGAGTGCCTGCCAGCAAGATAGGACAGATTGAGAGTATCAACCGCCATCTGCTTCCTGAATTTACAACGGAACTTAAGGAAGGGCGCCTTACCTTCACGGCAGCCTATGAGATAAGCGGAATGGCCGAAGAAGCACAGAAACAGATGCTTGAAAGATACCGTGAGAACGGCTTGACGTTCAGGGAGGTGCGTGAGGCAAAAAAACAGCAGGAGGAAGCGGCGGCAGCAGCACAGATAGCGGGACAGCTTGAGATCGAACCGGATGGAAGCCTTCCGGGAATTGGGGACGGACATATACCGGAACCGGAGACGGCTCACAGTTATGGTGAACATCCGGATGATTCAGCAGAGGAAGCGGCGGCAGCAGGCGGGATGGAGAGCCGGTCTGAGGATGAGTATATAGAAGTGCATCCGGAGAGTGTGGTCTCACTCTGCTACAGCTGTAAGAATTATGGGGGCTGTGAAGCAAGGACGGCTGCATGCATTAACTGTGACAGGTATATTGACAAGGCAGAATCAGAGAAAACCCCGGAGCAGCTATATGATGAGGAGCAGGCTGCCATGGACCGTGAGACAAGACGTAAATTAAGCCGGCAGGCAGATGAACAGAAAATGCAGCAGCTTCCATCGGACACGCAGAAACAGGTTAAAATCCATGAGGTAAAAATAGGAGCAACTTTCTTTGAAGAAGCCGCCTGCGGAAAGAAGAACTTTGAACTCCGCAGGAATGACCGCGGTTACAGGGTCGGGGATATGCTTGAGCTGCAGGAGTACAGGGATGGTGCATATACCGGCAGGACGTGCCGCAAACTCATAACATACATGCTTGAGGACTACACAGGACTTCAGGAAGGGTACTGCATTCTTGGCTGTGAGCTCATTGCGGGTGAAGATGAGTCCGGCACCGGAGCAGCGGGAGAGGAGGCATAACCCATGCAGGAAGTGAACATATACCTTCTGAGTGACATAAAAGGACCGGGAAGGAAGAATACCGGCACGTACATATATGTTATCGCAATGAAGAACCCTGAGATAAAAGGCAGCGTAAAGGGAATAAAGACGGTAAAAGACACAACAGCGAATCAGATTGAGCTTATGGCGCTCATAGAGGCGCTTAAGCGCTTTAACAGGAAGTGCAGCATTGAGATATACACAGACAGTCCATACCTGATGGCGGCATTCAATAATGATTGGGTGTACGGCTGGAAGGCTAACGGCTGGAAAACGGCAGCAGGTAAGGAAGTTGCGAACAGAAAAGAATGGGAGGAGCTTGTTAAGGCTGTTGACGGGTATCTGATCAGGGTATGTGAGCTGGCTCCTGTACAGCGCAATATTCTTGAATCTGAAATGCACAGAAGCAGTAAAAAAACTAATTACGCATAAACGAGGAGGATGAACAGATGACGCAGAATAATTGTGTGGTACTGCAGGGGCTGATACTGAGCATTCATTTCAGCCATGAAACACATGGAGAGAAGTTCCGCCTGATAGAACTGAGCATAGAACGCAAAAGCGGTGTCGCGGATGTGCTTAACATTATTGCTTCCGAGTGGCTTCAAGGCTCAGACGTAAAAGAAGGTGAGTACATAAAGGTGAAAGGCGAGTTCCGTTCCAGAAATGTACATACACCGGAGAGGAGCAGGCTTGAGCTCAGTGTTTTCGCAACAGAAATAACAAAGTTAGATAGTGAGTTCGACTATCTGTTTGACAGGGAGAGCGAAAACAGAATAGAACTTGATGGCTATATCTGTAAGCCTCCGGTTCTCAGGAAAACACCATACGGAAGGGTTATAGCGGATGTACTGCTTGCCGTCAACAGGACAAGCGGCAGAAGCAGTTATATACCTTGCGTGATGTGGGGAAGGACAGCCGGATACGTGTCAAGCTTTCCGGTTGGCAGCAGGCTAAAGCTCGCAGGACGCATTCAGAGCAGAAAATACAATAAGAAACTGACAGAGGAATACACGGAAATCCGTACGGCGTATGAAGTGTCAGTAAATGAATTACAGATTATAGCAAAGGAGGATGAAAACAATGGCGAGGACGTCTAAGGAACAGAGAATCTATCTTGAAGGAATAGCATTTGCCTACAAGATAGCCAAGGAGCAGGGCGTTGAGGCACTTGCGAAGGAGGTAAAATTCAGGGGAGCAAATAATTGCGCCATGAATGTCAATTACAGCGAGCTTGTGGCAGTGACAAGAGGACGCTGCAAGGACGAGCTGATGTATGTTGCTACTGCCTCAGCAGTTACACTCAGCGAGGCGCTCAGGCTTCCGCCAAGCGTGATGAAAACATACCTGAGGGAATTTAACAGAAAAATTGTTGAGTACAGGCTTCATCCGGATAAATATCTTGAGGACAGCGAGAGGATACAGAAGAACGTAGGCTTAACTGTAATGAGCGAAGAATATATGCAGGAGAAGGAGGATTTCAATGATGATGGAGACAGGTGAGATTATTGCAAGAGCCAATGAGGCAGTACAGGAGATATATGGGAAGATGGGAAGGATTGAGAGCTGTGAGGCGGCTCTCAAGGCTCTGGACGGAGCAGAGGTCTATATAGGCAAGAACAGGACGGAGATACTTGACCTTCACTCTGCGCTTAATGATGACCAGATAGCTGACATCATGGCGTATATACATACAACAATTAAGACACAGATAGAAAAAGCAGCAGGTGAGCTTAATATGCTGTGCAGTTATTCCAAGGAGAAAGATATTGTTAATATAAATTCGTTACAGGAGCAGATTGAAGCGCTGCCGGTCTGTGTGGACACAGGCAGGAGTGTTCCGGAGCAGCCTTGTGATGATACACCGGAAAAGCAGGGAAAACTGGAGAAATTGACAATGGAGTTGTTCGGGGATAAGAATACCGGGGAAACAGGGAAAGCGGAGGCAGCAGCACATGAGACGGTCACGCAGGAAAGTCACGAAGGTGTGGAAATATCGGAGGACTTGGAGGCAGCAGCGCAGGAAAGCCCAAAAGCGTGCAAGAGCACCCTTCCGCCGGAAGAAGAGGAGAAGCTTCTGAGAAGGCTCTATGTGACAGAAGGCAGGACTGTCAAAGAAATAGCAGGACTGATGGGACTAACAAAGTCAAATATATATGACCGCATAAGAAAGTATGGTCTGAGAAATAAAAAATATGACCGCGATTGGGACGCTTATGCATTAGAGAGCGAGAGTAGAAAGTAGGAGGAACGGCAAATGAATATAAAAACAATAAACCTTACGGCTGAAAGCGGAACAAAGAAAGAATTGTGCATGAAAAAAATAGTGCATACGGTGGAAATGCTGCAACGTGTAGATGAGGAAAAAACTGCAATCGTGACCACGCTGTGCGGTTACATGGAATGCTGTAAGGACATCGGATATATAAGCGATGATGAGTATAAAATGTTAAGAGAAATGGTAATTGGAATCGCAAGCGCTAAGGGTTGTGTGATTGTTACAGAGGGAAAATCATAGAAAGGCTGTGTCGGAATCCGACACAGTGAGGGAGAGGGTGATTGCGCCATGAAAAAACGATGGATATACAACGTAGTTATTTACACAAAACGTGACGGAAGAAAGTTAGAAACTGCAAAGTGCAGAACGTATATTGGGGCGCTTCTCTTTATTGTAAAAATGTCTAAAAAATATTCTAAAGAGTTTGCAAAAGCACGTATTGATGAATTGGAGGAATGAGTAGTGATTAATGGTGAGCTGATTGTTGACAACTTCGCCGGCGGAGGAGGAACATCAACAGGAATTTATGCTAAGGCAACAAATCATTTTAGCAGAAGCAAAACTGAAAGAATTAAGAGGCAGAGAAAGTGATGGAAATTAGACCGATAACCTTTGCAAGCGCTTGTGATTTTATCAATAAAAATCATAGACACCATAAAGCAACTGTCGGCTGTAAATTTTGTCTTAGTTTGTACGATGACGAAAAACTTGTCGGAGTTGCTGTATGTGGCAGACCTGTATCAAGAAAGCTAGATAATGGAACTACTTGCGAAATCAATAGATTATGCACAGACGGAACATATAATGCTTGCTCAATGTTATATGGGGCTTGTTGCAGAGTTGCAAAAGAGATGGGGTACAAGAAGATAATTACATATATTCTTGAATCTGAAAATGGTGCAAGCCTTAAAGCGAGTAATTTTGTGTGTGACGGCATTGCAGGCGGTACACATTGGACCGGAAAAAGGGATAAAGGACAAGACATACCAAAAGAAATGAAAATAAGATGGAGTAGAGAACTGAAAGAATTGAGAGGTGGAGAAAATGACTAGGAAAGAATTATATGTATGTGACCTTTGCCATACTGATTATCACAGCAAAGAAGAAGCTTTGCAATGCGAAAAAGACCACCTCAAATGTGTTAAAATCACAGATACTAGATACATTGCACATTTTAAACTTCCGTCTAAAATTGAGGTGGAGTTTTCCGATGGAACAAAACGCTGGTATAGGCAGTAAAGAATCGAGGTGGAGATACGGAGGTAAAACAGATGGACGCAGAAGAGATGAAGAAAAACAAAGCAAAGAAACTGCGGTATAAAAAACCTATTGTTAAAAACCTAAATCTCGAGACAATACAGCAGGATTTATGGGACATACAAGAGTCTTGCGAAGAAGTACATTGGTTTACAGATTCCGATGATGGCAGTGAAACTTTAATAAATGCCTTATCAGGGGATGAAGATGAAGCGTATGAGTTTAAAATGGCATTTGCAGACCTATGTGCTGAGTGTGAGAGAATGTTTGACGATATGCAGGAAGAGTGGGTTCCTGACTGCTTTGATATTTTATTTGTGGCAGCAGGTGCAGGAGAAACATACGGCGGGTTGTTAGGATTCGACTCTTATGAGCAGGATTATTTCGGAATCGGATGCTCAGAAGCCTTTGCGGAAGATGAAGCCAAGAAAAAATTAAAACAAATGACAAAAGATGAGCTGATTGCGGCTGTAAGACAATGTTTTCGGATTTACTCCGCTTACATTGGACTACGCAATAGATATGATAGCCTTAAGGCTGCAATAGATATTTTGAGGGAGCAGAATACAGGATATCTTCAGGTTGTGAGGGAAATAGAAAGACTTTATCAAAAAGCGCAAGAGCATCAAGGATATATGGCTGAGTACTCGAAGGAGTGGAGAGAATTCGAGCAATATGCAGATGCGCTGCCACAGGAGGCATGGTTGGCTTGAAAAGCTATGATAATAGCAGGATGGAGGAAAAATGAACAAAGTAATCCTAATGGGTCGCCTAACCCGCGACCCGGACATAAGAACAGCCACAGGCGAGAACACAATGACAATAGCGCGGTACACTCTTGCGGTAGACCGGCGAACAAGAAAAACCTACACCAACGAACCGACAGCCGACTTCATAAGCTGTGTGGCATTCGGCAAGGCAGCAGAGTTCGCCGAGAAGTATTTTCACCAGGGCACGAGAGTATTGATTACAGGTCGCCTACAGACCGGCAGCTACACCAATAAGGACGGCCGAAAGGTATACACAACGGATGTAATCATAGATGAACAGGAGTTTGCGGACAGCAGGGCAGCAGGACAGACCGGCTCAGCAGGCATTCCGGTATCACGTCCGGAGTTTACAACAGAAGACGGCTTCATGCAGTTACCGATTGGTGTAGAAGAGGATGGTATACCATTTGGCTAGGAGGTTTGCAATGAATGAGGCTATTTTGAATTTGATTAGTAATGAGCAGATGAGGGAAAGCTGCTATATCAAGGCGCAGAATATCATAGAGAATGCAGGGCTAAAGAGTATAGAGGTTGACAGGACACAGTTCACGGCAAGGAATGACAACAATAAGCTTATCATAAGAATTGCCGTTAAGAAGTTCACAAAGCATACTGTGAGCGCCAATGAACTGAGAGCATTGAAGAGAATCCCCGAGTATCGTCCTGTATATGACCGATATAAACGCATGAGTCACTTCGAGCACAGACCATTGTATGAGTGGGGCTACATAGAATTTGAGTATCTCCCATCCAATAATCATTAGACAGAACACATATTCTGTAGTATAATGAGACCATAAAAACAGCGCCACAGAGCCGAATATATGAAGCAAGATAACAGCTTCGTGTATCCGGCTCTTTTTATTTTGCTTACAGACAAGGAAAACGTATCGGGAACAGCATTTCGCAGGTGGGAAAGGAGGCAGCAGCATAGATGGCAAAGGGAAAGTATGAGACGTGGCAGGAAGACGATAATATAACGCTTCTTGGGGCATGGGCGCGGGATGGCCTGACACAGGCTCAGATAGCCAAGAATATGGGAATCGCGTTATCAACGCTCAAGGAGTGGATTAAAAAGTATCCGGCCATTTCGGCTGCCTTAAAAAAAGGGAAAGAGCTTGCGGACTATGAAATGGAGAATGCCTTATATAAGAAAGGTACAGGGTACACGGTAACGCTCAGGAAGCCTATTAAGCTTAAAGAAGTTGAATATGACAACAATGGCAAAAAAATAAGTGAGAAAGAGAAAATCGAGTACGCGGAGGTAGAAGAATACATTCCACCGGATGTGACAGCACAGATTTTCTGGCTCAAGAACCGTAAGCCGGAGACGTGGAGGGATAAGCGTGAAGCTCCACCGGAGAAAGAAGAGTACGAGGATGATGGATTCATCACGGCTCTTAAGCAGACGGCAAAAGAGGTGTTCGATGGCACCGGAGCGGTTGAGACAATGAGTGATAAAGAGCGGGAGGCAGCAGATGAAGCAGACAAGACAGCCGACGTTCAGGTATAGTGCATTCTCGGCTAAACAGAAGATGGTGCTCACATGGTGGATGCCTGATAGCCCATACCATGACAAGGACGGCATAATATGTGACGGCTCAATTCGAAGCGGCAAGACCACATGTATGGGACTGTCATTCGTAATATGGGCGATGGAGACCTTTGACGGACAGAACTTTGCCATGTGCGGCAAGACAATACAATCCCTGAGGAGAAATGTCATCAAGCCGCTCAAAAGTATGCTCAGTTCGCGCGGGTACGGAGTGGAGGAACACCGCTCCGAGAACAGCCTGACTATCACAAAGGGTTCAGCAGTGAATGAGTTTTACCTGTTCGGGGGGAAGGATGAAGGCTCCCAGGATTTGATACAGGGTATCACGCTTGCAGGCTTGTTCCTTGATGAGGTTGCCCTGATGCCGGAGAGCTTCGTCGACCAGGCAACAGGGCGCTGCTCTGTCGAGGGTTCTAAGTACTGGTTCAACTGCAATCCGGAGGGACCGGATCATTATATAAAAACGCAGTGGATTGACCGTATCGGTGAAAAGAACCTCATAAGGATACATTTTACCATGCATGACAATCCGAGCCTGTCGCAGCGCATTATACAGCGTTATGAGAGCCTTTACAGCGGGGTGTTCTATGACCGCTTTATCCGTGGACTATGGGTGCTGGCATCCGGAATCATCTTCCGGTATTTTGCGGATGATGATTCGCCGTATCTGTTCGGTGATGAGGAGATATTCAGCCCGGAGGGAAGACCGCTACAGCCATTCTCCAAGGTTGTAATGGGAATCGACTTCGGAGGAAACGGCTCTAAGACAACCTTCTGCCTTACAGGGTATCAGGGAGGCTATCACAGCTTCAAGGTGCTTGAGGAGGCAGGGCTGCCGGTAACAGAGGCGGTGGATTCCAAGGCGATATGTGATAAGTTCATAGAGTTTTACAGGTACTGCCTTAACAAGTATCACCGGGTGGACTGGATTTTCCCGGATTCCGCTTCACCGACAATGATTAACTCACTTATAGGAGCCGCAAGACAGGAGGGCTTGCAGTTCCAGAACATAAAGGGCTGTCGCAAGAACGAGGTGGCTGACAGACCGAAACTCATAGACCTGTTATTGAACTCAGGGAGATTGAAGATAAACAGGCGATGTGTACAGCTGCGCAAGGCTATAGCGTCGCTGAGGTGGGACGAGAAGAAACCGGACATTCCGGAGGATCTTAACATTAACAACTGCAATGACTGGTGGGACGCGTTCTGCTACACCCTTCTGGACTTTGTAGAATACATTGAACTTGATAGGAGGAGCTAATGAAGGATAATTCAATTAACGCAGTGGTAAAGAAAAAACTTAACGAACTGGGCTTTACGAACTGCAATGATATACCGTACGGATACATAAATGTCTGTGACTCATGGTACTGCAATGAGCCTATAAAGGATTTTCATAACAGAAAAACGATACAGGGTGAGAAGTATGAGCTCAACAGGCTGAATTTCGCAAAGAGACTGTGTTCGGATGAAGCAAATTTGTGCGAGGTGATTGAGATAAATGCCGGAAAGAAGAACAGCCAGTTTGAGGAAGTGAAGCGAATCTTCGAGAAGAACAACTTCGATACAATGTACCGCCGCCAGCTTGAGCGGATGACAGCGAACGGAACCGTGGGCGCATATATAAGAATCGTCGGCGCGGAGGAGTATGACGATGGCTCATTAAGAGGTGGTGACATTAAGATAAACTATGTCAATGCATGCGGAATCATCCCGCTTACTATAGAGAACGGAGAGGTGCTAGAATGTGCTTTCTACGGAGAAAGCATAAAAGCAACCAAGAAGGTGATAACGCTTGTTGTTTTCACTCATGCTGACGTGTACTCAGTGTCAACGTATGAGTTTGACACAACCGGCAACCAGATAAGTGCCACGGAGAATATCAGGCTTGGTGAAATAAAGCCGTTTGCGCTCATGGAGAATGCAGAGGTAAATAATTTACAGGACATGGAGGGCTTCGGACTGCCGAAGCTCTGGAACGCCATACCGTACCTTAAGGTGCTTGACCTGTGCTTTAACATCCTTTATTCGGATGTGGACAAAGGCGAGAAGATAATCATGGTAAATGAGATGCTCTGTGAGATGGACCAGTACGGCAGGCCGATTCTCACCACGGAGCAGAAAAAGCTTTTTGTATTCATGGGGCCAAAGCTCCCGGATCAGAAGGAGGCATACCACGAATACAATCCGGAGATAAGGATTGAGGCGATAACAAAGACATTCGAGCTGGTATTATCACTTGTATCGATGATCTTCGGCTTCGGAACGAAGAAGTATACCTTCGAGAACGGCAGGATTACAACCGCCACGGAATACATAGGAACCAAGCAGGACCAGCTTCATGAGCTTAACAGGCAGAGGCAGCAGGCTGTTCAGTACATAACAGGGCTTGCAAGGGCAATCATGTGGTATTCGAACACCTTTTCGGGTACAGCGTATGACATAGACACGGATATAAAAATTGATTTCAATGACAGCTATATCCGTGATGAGGAGGCTGAGCTTGAGGATATGAGAAATGATGCTCTGCAGTTCAACATACCGAAGCTCACACAGTGGTATCTTGCCAAAAAGTACAATCTGTCGGATGAGGAGGCAGAGGCACTTGTAGCTGAGAATATGGAGAAGGATGAAGGCGATGATGGGGAAGGTGAGGAGTAATGCTGAGTGATGAGCAGATTGATGTGCTGTCCGAGGCACTTATGCCATACTTCGATGAGCTGGAGCAGTGGGTTATACAGGACGTTGTGAGAAGACTCGATAAGACTTTGACCTATTCCGGCACGATTGAGAATGAGCTTGCTGCGATGAAGAGCCTCGGATATAGTCCGTCTAAAATACGGTGTGAGGCGATGAAACTCCTTGGAGCTGATAAGAACCTTAAGAAGCTTATCGCGGAGCAGACAGCGGAATATAAACGTGAATATGCAAAGATGATGGAGAAAATCAATCGTGAAGCGGCTAAGGCAGGTGCAGACATGGTGTACAAGGCATCTGACATAGCACAGGCGGAGGATAGAAAGATATGGAATGAATCAGGGAAGAAGCTTAAAGAAGGAGACTTCCTGCATCAGCTCAGTGAGGTGTTCAGTGACCGGATGGAGGGAGATTTGCTGAATCTGACAAGGACAGCAGGCTTTAAAAGCGGAATGTCATACATGGATGCGCGCCAGGCATACACACACAGCCTCAACAATTCGGTTCTGAGGATGGCTAGCGGCGTGAGCACCATAGAGCGTGAGCTGACCAGCGTTATACATGAGCTGGCACAGAGCGGCATCCGCTCAGTAAATTATGGTGCCAACCGCTCACAGCACATAGAGAGTGCAGTGCGCACCGCACTCAGGACAACCTACAGCCAGCTCTCCGGCGCAGTGATGGACAAGGACATTAACCAGACAGGTGAGACACTAGTGTATGTCTCACAGCACTGGGGAGCGCGTAACAAGGGAGAGGGAATAGAGAACCATGAAGCATGGCAGGGCAAGGTGTATAAGCTTGATGATCGCGAGTACCCTGAGGAGGAGAAGCGCATAGGACAGAAGATAACAAGCCTTGTGGAATCAACCGGATACGATGCAACAACATCAACCGTGGTGGATCCTAGAGGGCTTCACGGCTATAACTGCCGCCATAGCCACTATGCCTGGTTCGAGGGTGTATCTGAGAAGCCAAAATACAAGCCGGAGCCGCCACCGAAGGAGATAGACGGCAAGGTCTATGACTACTATGCTATGACACAAAAAATGCGCCGTATGGAGCGTGACATACGAGCAATGCGTAAGGAGCAGATAGCACTTAAAGAGCTTGGAATGGATACGGAGCGGCAGCAGGAGCTTAAGAAGAAAATCAGCCGGAGCATGAACGCATATAAAGAGTTCTGCGACAAGTGCGACATACCGCCCAAGTATGAGCGCACAAGGGTGGAGAAGGTCGGGACGGACATTAAGAAGACGCAGGCGTATAAAGACTATGAGAGGATGGAGAAGGAAACTGGTTCAAATAGCGAAAATACATCACAAGAGAAAATATCAGTAGAAAATTCAAAAAAACAGCGATATAATAGAACTATTGAACAGTTAGAGGCTGTAGCCGCTGACATTAAAAACAATATTTCACAATACAGTGATAGACCTTCAAAGTGGAGTGGAAAGATAAATGTAATTGACAAGTATAAGGATGAAGGTGTATTAGGAAATAAAGAATGGAATTGCAATATCATGGTTGTTGCTAATGCTGATGATGGTGTTTTATGGCATGAGATGTTACATTCTTGTTCCGTAAGTTATTATGATCCTAAAGTGTATTTAGAAAATAAGTATATTGAAGAATCAAGCGTAGAATATCTAAAGCAACAGATATGCAAAGAAAAAGGAATAGAAAGTATAGCTGGTTATCCGGATAAAGTTCAAATACTTGAAAATATTAACAAAGCTTTTGGGTATGGAACAGACATCGATTTTGCCAAAGAATTATTTAATATACCACTGCCAGAAAGATATCAATGGCTAGAGGATAAAGTTGATAGTGATTTAAGAATATACCAAGCTTCATTTGAAGATTATAATGAGGTTATAAAATTTATCGAAAAACTGAAAGGTGGAGATAATGGCTGATATAAAAGGACTAATATCACAACTTCAAGAGAGTGAAAATAAGTTTATCATAACGGATTCATCAACTACAGCGGAAAGATTGAGAGCAAAGATTATTCAGCGGAAAAAATCAGAGGATGAATGTTTAAAATTAAAAAAAGAGATAATGGATTTTTTTGCTACGAATCCTTCTACTGAAGAAAAAGAAATTCTTTGGGCATATACTGAATCTTTGTGGATGGAATGCTCAGCTATAGAGATAAAAAGACAAGTTGCACCAGTACAACAAAAATAAAAAAATATTTGCATTTATAGAATATATGTTCTATAATAGTCCAGGGTGGTAAAATTGCAGACAACGGAATATGAGTGGATTGCCTGCCCGATATGTGGAAACCCACACATGACGAAGGTTATGGGTGACACGCAACTGTATCGTTTCCCGGCATTTTGTAAGCGGTGTAAAGCGGAGACGATAATAACAACGAACCAGAACAAGAGAGCCTTAGCGCCGAATAATTGATTTTTCCTGACATTAACAGGGAGAATTGGTTGTTCGGCGCTTTTTGTTTGTTTTGAACAGGGGAAGGAGCAGAGATGTATTTTTTAGAGATTTTAAAAGCCAACGGTATTGAGGTGCCGAAGGATAAGACCGAAGCCATCGCAAAGGCAGTCGGTGAGAACTATAAGACAAACAGCGAGTACGAGAAGGTGTCCGGTGAACTGGACACGGCGAACAAGAAGATACTTGCCAATGACACTGCCATCAAGGATTTAGAGGGAAAGCTTGCCGGCTTCAAGGATGTTGATGTGACAGCTCTTAACGAGCGCATTAAGAATCTGGAGACCGAAAAGAGCACGATTGAGGCGGACTATAAGAAACAGATAGAGGACAGGGATTTCAATGACCTGGTGAAGGACGCCATTACAGCCGTCAAGGGAAAGAACACCAAGGCGATTATGGCACTTCTTGATACGGATACATTGAAGAAGTCCAAGAACCAGAAGGACGATGTGGCAGCAGCCCTAAAGACACTCACTGAGGCGGATGATAGTAAGATGCTGTTTGGTGAGCCACAGTCGACAGGAACTAGGAAGGATGTCGGTGGACATGTTCCGGATAGCGGAGCTGGATCACAGGCGGATACATTAACAGGTGCTCTGGTGGCACACTATAACAATTAACAGGAGGTAAGGAAAAATGCCAATAAGTTTAGCAGAAGCAAAGGTCGGTATGGCAGACAAGGTAGACCAGCAGGTTGTAGATGAGTTCAGAAGGGCGTCATTATTGCTGGATATGCTTATTTTCGATGACGCGGTGTCACCGGGAACAGGCGGAAGCACACTCACATACGGATACACATGTCTTAAGACACCGTCAACCGTAGCAGTCAGAGAGCTTAATACGGAGTACACACCGAACGAAGCGAAGAGAGAGAAGAAAACCGCAGACCTTAAAATTTTCGGCGGTTCCTATCAGATTGACCGTGTCATCGCACAGACATCCGGTGCGGTTAATGAGGTTGAGTTCCAGATGAGAGAGAAGATCAGGGCAGCAGCCAACTATTTCCACATGCTGGTTATCAATGGCACTGGAGCAGGCTCGGGAGCCGGTTACGTGACCAATACATTCGACGGCTTAAAGAAGATTCTCAGTGGTTCCGATACAGAGTACACTGCTAAGGATGTTGATATTTCAACATCAGCGCTCCTTGATACCAATTACAATGCGTTCCTTGATGCGGTAGATACGTTCATCAGTAAGCTGGCGGAGAAGCCTGATATTCTTATGATGAACACGGAAATGCTCACCAAGGTCCGCTCTGCGGCGAGAAGAGCGGGTTATTATGACCGCAGCAAGGACGATTTTGGCCGCGCAGTTGAGACTTACAACGGAATTAAGCTTCTTGATGCAGGATATTATTACAACGGCTCAACAACAGAGCCTGTTGTCGCAATTGAGACAGATGGCTCAACCGCTATATACGGTATCAAGATAGGTCTCAACGCATTCCATGGTGTATCACCGAAGGGTGATAAGATTATTGCCCAGCACCTTCCTGATTTCAGCCAGGCAGGAGCAGTAAAAGAGGGTGATGTCGAGATGGTGGCAGCAACAGTACTTAAGAACAGCAAGATGGCGGGCGTTCTTAAGGGAATTAAGATAAAGCCGACAGAGTAGAAAATAATGGGGGGGGTGAGAGTATTAACAGCTTAACTATAACAGTGGACTGGGAGGACTATCACTCCCGTTTTGCTGGCAGCAAATTGACGGAGGAACAGTTCGCGGCTATGGCATATCAGGCATGCAGCCGTGTAAAGCGTCTGTGCAGACCGTATGTCCTTAAAACTGTCCTTGAAAATGAGGATGACTACCGCAATGACAGGCTAAAGGACGCGGTATGCTGCGTGATAAATGAGATGTATGAGCAGGGGAAGGTTGGAGCAGGAGCCGGAGTAACTTCGGTATCCAATGACGGCTATTCGGAGAGCTACGCTGTCACTAAGAAAACGGATGCCGACTTGGAGCTGGATACACTGGCAAAAGCCCAGCTCTATGGCACTGGCTTGATGGGGGCATTGTGATGTTCAATGATACGGTGACTTTTTATTCTTATGACGCTGATACGGAGAACTGGAAAAGGACAGTCATAGCAGGCTGCCAGTGGTCGGCGGAGACAGTAAAAACGGTGTCCACCGATGGAAAGCTTAATATCTCCAAGGTGGTGAACATCACCATCCCGGTTGAGACAGCGGCTATGCCGGAGCAGTACATAGATTACCGCCTGTACAGCGCACAGGCGGTCAAGGACGGCTTTTTCACTATCAACCCTACCACTAATATGGATGTGGTTGTTTTGGGCGGATGTGAGGCTGAATTGACACCGGAATATACCCTGTCACAGCTGGTAAGGGAACACATAGCCGCAACGGTGTCATCTGTGGCGGATAACACCGGCAGACCAAGGCTTAAGAACATCAAGGTGGTGGCGCGATGATTGATGTGACCTTTAAGCTGCCGGAAGCAGGGGCGATGATGAAGAAACTGGGATTGGATCAGCGCGGAGAGGTTCAGAAGGCGATTGCAAAAGAAGCATTAAATCAATGCGAACCACTGGTGCCTATTGATACAGGAATACTTAAGCAAAGTGGACATATTGAAAATGATGGAGAGCTTATTGTGTGGAATCAGCCTTATGCTAAGTTCCAGTATTATGGAATGTTAATGGTTGATGAGGTAACTGGAAGCCCATGGAGTAAGAAGGACGGAAAGAAAAAACTTACAGATATACCTCTTAAATACCATAGCCAAGGCGAATCTCACTGGTTTGACAAGGCAATGCAGAATGGAGGGCGGGAGAAACTTATCGAAGCAGCCCGCAAGGAGGTGCGAAAGCGCAGTACATGACAGTAGTAGAAGCGATTGTGAAATGGCTCAAGGAAGCCAGGATAAATAAGATAAGCACGGATGCCCTGCCGGGACAGTCCGTTGCGTATGGGATAGCGAAAGCACCGACGCAGAATGTCAGGACATTCGTGTCCGGCAGAAAGATATATACAGATTACTATGATTTTCTAGCACGCTTAGACAGCAAGACGGACGCGGAGAGGGTCAATAATCATAAATTCATGGAGGGACTTTCTGAGTGGATATATGAGCAGAATGTACAGGAGCTGTATCCGGAGCTTCCGGAACATCTTAAGTGCAGTGATATATCGGTAAGCACACCGTTCCACATGCAGGCGGCAGACGAGGACTCCGCCGTCTATGCATTCACTATAAAAATTAAGTATGGGAAGGAGAAATAAAAATGGCAGAAATGAGAGAAAAGTTGATGCATTTCTTTGATATCGGGGACGGTACAGAGAATTATGTACTGCTTGGTGACGGTATCAGCTCACTCACGGAGGAGTTTAACCCTGAGAATGAGACTAAGCATTATATTCACCAGTCCAGCGGAACAGCGAACGTGAAATCGTATGCACCATCAATGTCCGTTGAGAAGGAGTACATTAAGGACGAGGAGCTTCAGAAGTGGATAGATAAGAAGGTGCGTGAACTTCCTACAGGTGCTTCCGCAAGAAGCAGTTATGTAAGGGTCAATGCCCTTGAGGAGCCTGTCTCTGATGGAGTATGGCCGGCAGTCAAGAGGGCATGTGCATATCAGTTTGATTCTATCGGCGGTGAGGGCGGCTCTGAGCTTGTCAATGCTATGACACTCAGCGGTGTCGGGGATGGCATTCAGGGAAGCTTCAATGTGTCAACAAGAAAGTTCACGCCGGGTTCCGGTGAATAGGAGGTATTATGCCAAACATTATCAGAATCAGCAGGGGAATAGAGATAAATGTCAACGAAGCAGGTGACACAATATGCATTCCGGTTGATGATATGAACTTCATTGATAATTATAACAACGTCCTTGATACCTTTGACCGTATAGACAAAGAGATAAAGGAGAAAGAGGGCACCCTGGCACCAAAAGAGGAGCTCAGGTTCATTATCGAAAAGACCAGAGAAGTAATGGACGGAATCAATAACCTTTTCATGGACGAGCAGTGCTGTAAAAAGGTGTTCGGCAATATTGTCCCATCGCCGTATCTGCTGGCGGATTTCTTTGAACAGCTCTGTCCGTACATTGAAAAATATGCGGATGAGCGGCAGAAAAAAATAATGGATAAGTACAGAAAGCCGGTTAGGAGAAAATAATGCTTAATGTGCTGCTAGAGGACATGCCGGAGGAATACGAGGGTTATAGAATAGACCCGGATTTCAGGACCGGCATTTTAATCTCAATGTGCCTTTCAGATCCGGAGCTTACCGAACTGGAGCAGCGTCTGGTGGCGGTCAATTTATTGTTTACAGATAAAATACCACCGCCTGAACAGGCAATGTCAGGGATAAGCTGGTTTATGAATGCCAACAACCATGATAACTATGACGGAGTGAAGCAGTCCGAAGTGATACTTATGGATTACGGAGTAGACCAGTGGAGAATATATGCGGCATTCATGGCACAGTATCATATAGACCTTAACAAGGTCAATATGCATTGGTTTATCTTCCGTGGGCTTCTTGATAATCTGTCGGAGTGCAGCTTTACAGATGTAATGCAACTTAGGCAGAAGAAGATACCATCCTACCTGTCAGCGAAGGAGAAGGAAGAGTTCAAGAGAAAACAGAAGATATTCCAGCTTGGAAAGACAGGCAAGGTCAAGGAAGATGATTTCACCGAGAGCGAGAGGGCAAGAATAGCAGAGTTCTTAAAATATGCGAATATAAAGAAATAAAAGCCATGCAGCGCCTCAGAGCCATTGGCACCTAGTTAGGGTGTTAGTGGCTTTTGTTTCAGGAAGGAGGGCACATGGGAAAAGAAGATGCAGACGGCTATGTACGTGTCAAGATAGACGTTGACACGTCGCAGGAGAAAGAGATTAAGCGTTCCCTGGAGGACATTCAGGATGATGCGGACAACGCTAAAAGAAAGCTGGATGCGCTGAAGGAGGCGGGCGTTGATGAGAATGTGGAAGCCTACCGCAAAGCTGCGGCAGACCTTGAAAAATACAATAAAGAGATTGATGAGTGCATAAGAAAACAGAAGGAAGCAGAGGCCGCCGCGGCGAGCCGGGCTAAAGCTACCAAGACCGGCGATTTTGACAGTATCAGTGATCAGGTGGAGGACTATGAGACGCGCCTTCGAATGCTCCGCGACAAGGGCTATGGTCCCGGTGATGGTCATTTTGATGAGCTGTATATCGCATGGAAGAACGCGGCAGATGCCGAGAAAGAGTACCTTGCGGGGCTTGAAAAGCTAACGGACAAGGGAAAAGAGCTGGAAGCGGAGAGAGCGCGTAAAGAGGTAGAGGTACAGCAGAAGGCAGCGCAGGCGTTAGAAGAGAAAATTCGGCGCCAGGAAGCGGCTGAGCGAAGGGCAGCAGAGGCACAAAGGAAAAGGGAAGAAGCAGAGAGAAAGCGGCAGGAAGCAGCGGCAAGGAGACAGGAAGAGCTTAATCGCAAAAAAGAGGAAGAAGCACGAAGAGAAGCTGCTTTGTTGGCAGAAAATGAGCGATTAAAGAAAATAAAGAGAGAAGCGGAAATTCAGGATGAAAAACTTGTTGAGCTGACACAAGAGCAGGAAAAGCTTGTTGCACGTATGGAGGATTTAAAACGTGCGGGAGTTGGAGCAGGGTATAAAGAATATGATGATTTGTATATTTCATTAAAAAATATAACAAACCAACAGAGAGAATATCAGGCACAGCTTGATAAGATGACAGACAAGGGCATAGCCGATGAAGCTGCAAAGAAGGAAGCCGAAGTAAAGAGACAGGAGGAAATCAACCGAAAGAAAGAAGCAGCGGCGCAGAGAGAAGCGCAAAAACAGGAGGAAATCAATCGCAAGCGCGAAGCCGCGGCAAAGAGACAGGAGGAAATCAACCGAAAGAAAGAAGCGGCGGCGCAGAGAGAAGCGAAAAAGCGCGAGGAAGAGGCGCGCAAGCTTGCAGAGCAGGCGGCAGAATATGAACACCTGAATAAGCTTCGTGCCAATGCACAGGTGCGGGATAAAGACCTTGTGAAGCTTCTTGAAAGGCAGGAAGCCATCACAGCACGCATGGCAGAGCTTAAGCGTGCAGGAGTGGGCGAGGGCTATAAGGAGTATGACAGCATGAGCCAACAGCTAAAGGATGTAAACAGCTCCATAGCAGAGTGCAGGGACGGTTTTAAAAAGGTTGGTAAGAGCAGTAAGAAAACCTTGGAGACATTGAATAAGAATACCAGGAAATCCTCCGGAATGTTCGGTATGCTGGCTTCAAGACTTAAGGGACTGGCTCTGAGCCTCATTATATTCAACTGGATTTCAAAAGGCTTCAACGCCATGGTTGCCGCCATGAAGGAGGGCTTCAAGAATCTTGCTTCGTATTCCAAGGAATACAACAGTGTGATGTCTGCATTCATGAGCAGTCTGGCAGAGCTTAAGAACAATCTGGCAGCAGCATTTGAGCCGATTGTAAACACGGTCGTGCCATACCTCACACGGATGGTCAGTGGTCTCAATGCGGCGATAGAATCATTCAGCCGGTTCATTGCCTATATGAGTGGTAAAAATACTTATACAAGGGCAAAAAAACAGATGCTTGATTATAAAAGCACTGTGGACAGTACAAATAAGTCGCTTGCGGATTTTGACAAGCTCCATGTGCTTAACGATAACTCATCCGGCGGAGAGAAGACAGGTGCGGATGCATTTGAGACAGTCAACATCGGAGAAGTTCCGGAGAGCTTCAAGCAGTTCAAGAACATCTATGAATCCTATGTAAAGCCTGTATTTGAGAGATTCAAAGAGGCTATAACATGGTTTGGCGGCGAAGCTAAGGGCGTTCTTACCAATATCTTCGGTGATATAGCGGATGGTGCCGGGAACCTTTGGAACAGCATTAAGAATCTCTGTGATCAAATGCAGCCGTATCTGGAACCGTTATTCGATAATATCAAAAGATTGTTTACGGTACTGTTTGAGGTGATGTCCGGGATATGGGAATCTATAGGTGCTCCGATATTCGGATTTATTGTCCAACTGCTTCAGGATACGATAGATTATTTTGCCGGGCATACAGGAGAAATGTCGGATGCTTTCGGTGAGTTTGTAGATAATGTGGAGGATAGCTGGGAGAATCACCTCAAGCCGGCATTGGAGGCTATAGGGAACTTTCTGGATGAATGGCTGTTGCCTGCATTCAGAGAGGCATTTAATGAAGGCATTCTTCCGATGGTCGGAGATACTTTTGAGGCAATTGATGACCTTGTAAATGATTCATTTCTCCCGATATTTAACGGTATCTGCGAGTTTCTTGAAGGTACATTTAATTTAGATTTTGAAAAAGCCATGAATGGCATTAAAAGTATTGTCAGAGGCGTTATTAACGGCATAATCATTCTTGTTCAAGCCGGCATAAATATTGTGATTGACGGAATAAATGCAATCATTGGCACGTGGAACAGCATTGCGTCCAAGGTACATGCACCGACACTTGACCTTGTAGGCAAAGTAAGCCTTCCGAAGCTTCAGGAGGATGGAAGCTGGAGTTCACTTAGAGTTGGTAACACTTCCAGAGGATATGATTCCGAAACAGGAAGAACATACGGAGGACATCAGGTATCAGGTAATACCGGTGAGTCGGTATTTTACGGTAATCCTAATCCTAGCTATAAATACGGAGCACTGTCGAACTGGAAGAACAACAACGGTCTTTCAAACAGCGTTAAGGCAGGCAGTACATTTGGCGGAAATGAGAACAACACATACATCTTCGAGGCTAAGCTTGACGGTCAAACGCTTTTCAAAGAGGTGGTTAATCAGGATAAGCTGCAGAAGAAACGGACAGGCTATAGTGCATTGGCAGATTAGGAGGTAGAAGGATGGCATTTGAGGGTTGGTTGATCAAGTTCGGCAATGTGCAGCTCCCTAACTCATACCTTCTGGCTGATGGATGGGAGAGCACACCGAATCAGAGAATTGAGATAAAAGCGTGGAGAGATGCGAATGTGCTCCTGCACAGAGATACGTCATCGAATTTCAAGACATCGCTAAAGCTCAATATCAGGGAAATGAATTTGCAGGAGAGGACAGCTCTTAAAACTGTGATAGGGCTTGCTGCTCTGCCTCAGACTGATAGAAACCAGCGCCGTGTCAATGTGACCTACTGGAATGATGAGGACCTGGAGTACAAGTCGGGTATTTTTTACATAAGTGATACAACCTACACCATACACAGGATTGATGAGAATAACAACGATATTGAATACAATGCACACACCATAGAGCTTACGGAATATTAAATGTGGATAGGAGGTGGATACTGTGGATTATAAAGAGATTTTTTATAAGGATAGCGTAGAAAAGCAGGTGACAATCAAGTCTGATGACGGACTTATCGACATTGGCAACGGCGATTTCGAGGGTGAGACGATGGAGTTGACCGAGAGCGTGTGTGATAAAGACGAGCTTACTTTCGGAGCATGTTCGGCGGCACAGCTCAGCTTCACAGTATCCGGTGGTTTTTCACTGCAGGGCAAGTGGCTGAATGTTGATATTGGGCTGAAAAGCGAAGATGCATTTGCAAGTCCGTATAGGCTTGGGCGGTATAAAGTCAACTCTGATAAGCCAACGGCAGACAGAACCAGTCGAAAGGTTATAGCCTATGACGCTCTATATGACATTCTCCAGACTGATGTTGCGGGCTGGTATAACACTATTCTTCCGGAGGATGACAGCAGGGTATATTTGAGGGATTTCCGCGACAGCTTTTTCAATCATTTCGGTATAGAGCGGGAGGACATTACTCTTGTAAATGATGATATGTGGGTTGAGAAAACTGTTAAAGATGGTGAGCTGAGTGGCGCGGCTGTAATAAACTGCATCTGCGAGATAAACGGCTGTATGGGTCATATTGACCGGGCGGGGAAGTTTGAATATATCTACCTTGAGCCGATATCAGCTCCGGATGACATAAGTAAGAGCTTATACACTTCGGCTGCCTATGAGGATTACATAGTACAGCCGATTGATAAGCTGCAGATCAGGCAGGAAGAGGATGATATCGGGGTTATCGTCGGTGACGGCAGCAATTCATATATCATAGAGGATAATTTTCTGGTATATGGGAAAAGCTCTGCTGAATTAACCTACATAGCCAATAATATTTTTACTAAGATTAAGGGCTTAGCATACAGACCCTTTACTGTGGAGTGTATCGGGAATCCATGTATCCCTGTCGGCGCTCCGGTGCGCGTGATATCTACTTACGCAACAATTGACAGTTATGTATTTACGCGGACTCTGAAAGGTGTGCAGTCGCTTTCAGACACTTATGCGGCAGCAGGTAATGAGCACCGTACAGGCAAGGTCAATAGCATTCAGAAGCAGATTATACAGCTTAAAGGCAGGTCAAATGTGCTTTCCCAAACCATCGAGGAGACCAGGAACACAATCAGCGACATAGAACAGGGACTTAAGAATGAAATCACAGCCACAGCTTCGGAATTCGATGTGAAGCTCAGGAATTTGCAGTCTGAGATAGATGGACAGATAGAAGTGATTAACGGCCATGGTCAGCCGGCACTGGATAATTACCCGGCTTATAACTGGACTTCGGGACCTAGGACAGGGGATAAGCTGGTTGAGGGCTTAAGGTTCACCTATTCTAATGAGGTGTATCGCAAACACCAGAGGACATTGTTCTTCGATGAAGCTACAGCGACCACATACCGTTTTATAAAAAAGGATGATGTGTGGATATGGGAGCCGTTAGGAAACACGGAGTACTCTGTGCTGCAGAAGCAGATAACAGACCTGAGCGTAACAGCTCAGGGCATTACCGAAAGCATGGAGGAGCTTTCAGTTAAAATCTCAAATGATTATATCACGCAGGTAGCGGCGGAGACTCTTGTGTCCAAGACAGCGAACGGAATTAAAGAGGACATATCCAAGGTGTACACAACGAAGGACGATGTCAGCAGCTTCAGGAACAGCATTGAAAAGACGGCAGCAGGGATTACGGCACAGATAAGCGAAATCAATGAGGCTCTTGATGGGGCAAATGAGGTGTATACCATAAGAGGTCAGCCTACGCTCAGCAATTACCCGGCATACAACTGGACTGCGGGACCTGTGGTGGGCGATAAGCTTATGCAAGGGCTGAGGTTTACATATTCTGATGAGAGCTATCGTAAGCATAACAGGGCTCTTGTATATGATATGGCTGGCGGCAAGACCTACCGTTTTGTAAAAAACGGAGCTACATGGGGATTCACAGATGTGGGTGACACCGAGTTTTCATGGGTCAACAGGAAGCTTGCAGAATACAAGGCAACGGCGGATGAAGCTTCGGTTGCCTTATCAAAGCTTGAAACAAAAGTGGGTTCGGACTACATAACAAAAGTTGAATCGCAGGCCAGCATTAAGCTGGTGCAGGACAGTCTTACAACGCAGTTTGTCAAGACTTATGCAACTCTTGATAAATTAGGTAACTACTCAACCACAGCAGAGATGTATACCACCATCAGCGAGAGTGCCGAAGGAATTAAGAGAACCGTTGCGGCATCAAGCAGCAAGTGGGACTGTGGAAGTTATGACGGAGTAATCAGCTATTATGAGTACGGTGACCCTTGGGAAAACGGCTACAAAGCTGTTGATAAGTTTTTAAATCAATATTATTTGGACGTGTCGAATGGTTGTATATACTATTGCCATTACATAAACGGTCATGATGGAGAAATTGACTGGAAAGCAGTGTATAACTGCAAGACCACATATACACAGCTGCAGACGCGCGCTGAACAGCTTGAAAGCAAATTCTCATGGCTGGTCAAAAGCGGGGACAGTGAATCCAATATGGTTTTAACCGACAGGCTGTATGAGCTTGTTACGGAGCACATTGACTTGACTGGTTTGGTTACGATTTCTTCTCTGAAAGAAAGCGGACAGACCATAATCAATGCAGACAACATTCTTACCGGAACAATCAGGGCTGTGACTATTGAGGGATGCAATATAACAGGTAGTGCGATTGCGTTTGCCAATGATTCCGGTGGGTGGAATTCAGTGTTAAATTCAGAAGGGATGTGGATAATAGGCAACGGTACATTGGCTGAGCCGGATTTTCAGGTTGATAAATGGGGTTTTCTGCGCCTTGGAGGAAGAGTAAAAATGAACCCAGCAGGGGTATGGTGGACAGATAATGTAGGAACAGAACATTTTAAATCATGGTCTGAAACTATGGGATTTTAAATTACAAGGAGGAGCAATGGGAAATTACGATATCAGGATGTTTCGAAATTCATTAAGTTCATACATTAAGCAGTCACCGATAGAACCGGAGGTTAAGTTTCTGGTTTTACGGGATTTAACCGCGCAGGCAGAGAAGGACGCAGACGAGATGGTTGTCCGCGAGGCATCTGAACTGAAAAAGGCTGAACAGCTCAAGAAAAATGCCGTTGATAAGGCAACAGAGAAGAAAGAAAGTGAGGCATAAACTATGGCAGTAGAATATAATCAGCATACATGGGGCTACGGAGAGGAGCTCACACCGGATAGGCTTAATAATATTGAGGGCGGTGTTAAGGCGAACGCGGATGCCATTAATGAGGTAAATAATAATTTAACCTCAAAGTTGGATTTCTTTAATCTGTCT
>UMAK01050968.1_pt1 | contig 54136 bp, 78 predicted proteins | sample 1963681 | NCBI WGS metagenome assembly UMAK01 (sample SAMEA4835913, study PRJEB28245) | human gut metagenome | biome: gut microbiome; material: fecal sample | place: Denmark | collected 2008 | reverse complement strand
TTTGGCTGATTTAGCTATGAATCACCCGGAAGCTTTCAAAGCTGTGGTTGCTAAAGCAAAAGCTGCTTAAGACTCAACAGTTTATGAATTACAAAGTGTCAGTTGCTAGGCTAGTAACTGGCACTTTTTCTTTGCAGAGCAGTGAAAACAGAATGAAAAAAATGTTAGTAGGTAAACAAAATCCTTTTTTTTCTTGCTAATATCAAGGATTCTTATTACATTTGTGATACAAAAATATTAGCCGTATCGACTGGATCGGGAAACTCTTCAAATTAATCTGATGCACCGAGAAAGCTTCGTTCTTCAATGGCGGGCCACATCCTTCGGGACAGCTTTAAGCCGGTGGATTACAAAGAGGGCGAGCGCTCAAATCTTGTTCTATCAGAGTTTCATCACATCGTCGGTACGGCTTTCTTATATACTTTTCTATGATATTTTATTTCTCAGGTACAGGTAATTCAAAGTGGATCGCTAATCAGCTGTCTAAGGAACAAAAAGAGGATTTAGTTTTCATTCCCGATGCATTGAGGAGTGGAGTGTTGGAGTTTTGTCTCAAAGAGGAAGAGACGATCGGATTCGTGTTTCCTATTTACTCGTGGGCGCCTCCTGAGATTGCATTAAGCTTTATTCAAAAACTCTCGCTGAAGGGGTACAGAGGGCAGTATTTGTTCTTTGTATGTTCTTGTGGAGATGATGTCGGCTTGACTCAACAGGTTCTGACGAAAGCGTTCAGACATAAGGGATGGGAATGTCATGCCGGCTTTTCAGTCACCATGCCTAACAATTATGTATTGCTTCCGGGATTTGATGTGGATAGCGAGGAACTAGAGAGGAAGAAGTTGGCAGAGAGCGTCGCGGAACTTAAAAGGATAAATACTTTGATCAGTAAAAGAGAACACTTGTTTTCCTGCCACGAAGGCAGTATTCCTTTTATCAAAACGAGAATAATCAATCCTTTATTCAATCGTTTTCAAATGTCACCTAAGCATTTCTATGTAACAGATGACTGTATCGGATGTAGACGTTGTGAGAAGAATTGTCCGATGGAGAATATTACTATGTCAGAAGGGAGGCCGGTCTGGGGAATGAATTGCACCTCATGCCTGGCATGTTACCATGTATGTCCCCGGCAAGCGGTGCAATATGGGAAAAGAACAAAAGGGAAGGGGCAGTATTTCAATCCCAATTCCGGCTATTGATCTTTGATTTTAATGCAGCAATGAGATAGGTCTTCGATGATTGCAAGGCTTTCTACTCTGACGCCCTGTTCTTCCAGCACTTTGCGCCCGTTTTGGAATGCTTTTTCAATGATGAATCCCATTCCTACTAGATTTGCTCCGGACTGCTTAATGAGATCAAGAACACCTAATGCCGCATTTCCGTATGCAAGGAAGTCATCTACAAAAAGTATGTTGTCATTTGGAGTCAGAAAATCGGAGCTGATAACAACTTCGTAATCACGGTCTTTTGTAAACGAGTGGACGGTGGTACTTAGTGCATTCTGAATCGTTTTGGGAGATTTCTTTTTGGCAAATACGACAGGCAAATCCATCAGGTAACCTGTCATGATAGCCGGAGCAATGCCACTGGCTTCTATTGTCATGATTTTATTTACGTTTGTGGCTGCAAAACGGCGGACAAATTCGACTCCGATCGATTTCATCAGAACAGGATCCATCTGGTGGTTGATAAAACTATCCACTTTCAGAATACCTCCTTCGTAACATTTTCCATCTTGCAGAATTCTTTTTTTGAGTAATTGCATATAATCTGATATTAATTAATAATGTGCTAATATGCCATTCCGGATGATGAAACAAAGGACGGCATATTAGCACATGAACTATTTTAGTCTTACTTGTTATCTCTTAAATCTTTCACACGAACGGCTTTCCCCTCACTTTGAGGTAGAGAACCTTTCTTAACCAGTTTTACTTTGGGAGTAACCAGGATTTCGTCTTTCAGTTGACGGGTAATATCCTTGCGTATTTTCTCCAATTCAATATAATTGTCGGTAGAAAGATCGCTCAGTTCCACTTCAACAATCATTTCATCTTGATTATTGATTGTTTCCAGCGTAATTAAATAGTTGCTGCCCAATTCGGGGAATTGTACCAGAATTTTCTCTACCTGCATCGGGAAGATATTGACTCCCTTGATGATAAACATATCGTCACTACGTCCTTTAATCCGGTCAATACGGATATGTGTACGACCGCAAGGGCATTTTCCCGGAAGAATACGGGTTAAGTCGCGGGTACGATAACGGATGAGCGGCATCATTTCCCGATCAAGGGTAGTGAGTACTAATTCTCCGGTTTCTCCTTCAGGAACAGGTTCGCCTGTTTCTGGATCAATGATTTCTACTAAGTAGCAATCCTCCCAAAAGTGCATTCCGTTCTGTTCCAGACATTCGAAAGCAACACCGGGACCGTTCATTTCCGTCATACCGAAGCTGTTGTATGCTTTCACGCCCAACATCCGCTCTATTTTCCGACGTTGTTCATCTGTATGGGGCTCTGCACCGATTACCAAAGTTTTAAGTGTGGTGCCTTTTGGGTCTAGTCCTTCTTCCTGAAAGACCTCTGCAAGACGAATGGCATAGCTTGGTATGGCATGCAGAGCGGTTGTCTTAAAGTCATTGATGAATTTAATCTGCCGCTTGCTGTTACCGGCTGCGGCAGGAACGGTAAGACAGCCCAGACGTTCGGCACCATATTGGAACCCTAGTCCTCCTGTAAACATTCCATATCCTGAACTATTCTGAAAAACATCTGTTTTACGGATTCCTACCGTATATAGGCAGCGGGCTACCAGATTTGCCCAAGAATCAAGGTCGTGTTGTGAGTGAACGATAACTGTCGGATTTCCGGTAGTACCACTGGAAGAGTGAATACGCACACCATCATTCCTCATATCTCCCGCCACCAGTCCGAAAGGGTAGTGGGCACGCATATCGGCTTTGGTCGTGAACGGTACTTTACGGATATCATCCAGCGATTGTATGCTGTCTGAGGTAATACCATGTTTACTGAAAACCTCCTTATAGTATGGAGCGTTTGCAGCGATACTGATTGTTTTCTTCAAGCGTTGAAGCTGCAATTCCTGCAACTTCTCCCGACTCATGGTTTCTATTTCTTCTTCCCAGTATTGTGTACTCATGGCAGTCTCTATTATTACATAAGCTTTTCCGCAATTTCCTTGCCGGCAGCCAATGCTTTAAGATTCATTTCTACAATTGCTTCCCCTTTACGTTGGAAAATCTCACGAATGCTGTCCTGCACTTTTGCGTAGTCAATGCCAAGAAATGGAATTGTTGCTCCCAACAGGACGATATTGGCTACCCGTGTGGAACCGGCTTCTTTGGCAACTTTATCTACATTCAATACTATCTTATGAGGTAGTTTGTTGATTTCTGCCATTACTTTGTCCGTTTCCGGATAGTTGGGAATATTGACAAAAGGAGTTTCATTAGTTACCAGCCACCCTTCAGAGCTAAGGTAAGGAAGATATCGAAGGCCTTCCATAGGTTCCAGTGAGATAATAAGATCACATTTGCCGGAAGGAATCAAATCGGAAGCAATCGGCTGATCGCTGATGCGGAGGTTGGATTGAACGTCTCCTCCGCGCTGGCTCATTCCGTGCACTTCTGCTTGTTTCATATAAAGTCCTTCTTTTAAAGCGGCTTTACCGATTACGGTAGCAATGGACAAAATACCCTGTCCGCCTACTCCTGATAATATAATATCTTTTTTCATGGTTTACTTGCTTCTTTTTTTACGTGCTAATGTCTGGATACACTCTCTGCGTGGAATAATGACAGATACGCCACGATATTCGATTTCTTCGCGTATGATCTGTTTCATCTCTTCGTAATTCTTCTTCAAAGGAACAACCACTCTGATATGGGCGGGCTCTACACCGAGACCTGCACAGATTGCTTCGATACGTCCGGTTCCTGCAGAATCTTGACCGCCTGTCATAGCGGTAGTCTCGTTGTCGGATATTACAATTGTCACATTGGCGTTTTCATTTACGCAGTCTAATAATCCCGTCATACCCGAATGAGTGAATGTGGAGTCGCCGATGACGGCTACGGCCGGAAACAGGCCTCCGTCGGCTGCACCTTTTGCCATAGTGATAGAAGCACCCATATCTACGCATGAGTCGATAGCATTGAATGGCGCATTTGCTCCCAGTGTATAACAGCCGATGTCGCTGAATACTTTATGGGCGGGATATTCCTCTTTGAGCACTTCAGTCAATGTGGTATACATGTCGCGATGGCCGCAACCTTCACAAAGTGCGGGCGGACGCATCTCTACCACAGACGGAATGCCAAATTCGGATTTGTTCTCTTTGCCTACCGCATGGGCTACCGAGTCAGGATTCAGTTCTCCGTCTTGCGACAAAGTGCCGTCTAAACGTCCTTTTACCTTTATACCAATACCCAGATAACCTTTCAGTTGTTTTTCTACAAAAGGTTGACCGTCTTCCAAAACAAGAATCTCATCGCAAGACTCTATCAATTGATGGAGTTGCTTTTTCGGCAGTGGATATTGTCCGATTTTGAGTACCGGATATTCACAGCCTTCGGGGTAGTTTTCCATCAGGTAATTGTAACCGATACCACATGCGATGATTCCTAGTTTCTTGTTAGGACCATCTGTATATTTGTTGTACGGTGATTCTTCGGAGGCCTTTATGAACTCATCTTGACGTGAAAGTAATACTTTATAGCGTTTGCGGGCATTTCCCGGCAACAGGATGAATTGACGCGGGTCGTCGCTGAATGATATTTCATTCTGTGGTTTCTGTTCCTTGCGTTCTACTCCGGAACGGGAATGCGCAAGACGGGTTACCATACGCATTAAAATAGGTTCTCCCATTTTCTCGGAGAATTCAAAACCGCTGTACACCATGTCATACGCTTCCTGCTGATTGCTGGGTTCGTACATAGGGATGAGGGAGAAATCTCCGTAGAAACGGCTGTCTTGTTCGTTCTGTGAAGAGTGCATACTAGGATCGTCTGCCGCTATCACAATCTGTCCGCCTTTCACGCCGGTGATGGCAGAGTTGACAAAACAGTCGGCGGCCACATTCATACCTACATGCTTCATGCAGACTAAGGCCCGCTTGCCGACGAAAGACATACCTAAAGCAGCCTCCATCGCTGTTTTTTCGTTGGCACACCAACGGTTATGTATATTCCGTTCGGTCGTTATCGGGGCCATCTGAATATATTCCGTAATCTCAGTTGAAGGAGTACCGGGATAGGCATAAACACCTGAGAGTCCGGCATCCAATGCAGCTTGTGCAATGGCTTCATCGCCAAGTAAGAGTTGCTTGCTCATATATTTCTTTTTATTTAGTGTTGATCACAGTTTGTTATTCTATCGGGCAAAGATAGGCTTTTCAGTTCGTTTTATCACAAATTTACTTGAAAATCTTTCTTTCATTCAGCGCTTTCCAATATTTTCTTGCATTTGCCATGTGTTCGGCATAATTGGATGCGAAATTGTGAGTCCCGGAAAAGTCCTCTTTGGCACACATATAAATATAGTTGTGCTTGGTATAATTCAATACACTGTCTATCCCTTTTTTAGAGGGGATACGGATAGGTCCGGGAGGTAATCCGGTATTTATATATGTGTTATATGGCGAATCGATTTTCAAATGCTCGTTCGTAATACGTCGCAGACCAAAATCCTGTAGGGCAAATTTGATTGTCGGGTCTGCTTGCAGGGGCATATCTTTGTGCAGGCGGTTGATGTATAATCCGGCTACCATTGGCTTTTCTTCATTATTATTGGTCTCTTCTTCAACGATGGAAGCAAGTGTGCTGACTTCTTCCGGTGTCATACCGATCGCAGTGGCTTGTGCCAACCGTTCTTTGTTCCAGAAACGTTCATGTTCCTTTCTCATACGTTCGATTAATTCATCCGCACTCATATCCCAGTATACTTGGTAGGTTTCGGGAATGAAAAGACCGGGCAAGGTTGCCTCTGTGTATCCTAGTCGGGCTTGGACGGTGGAATCAAACAACCGGCGGGCAATCTCGGCAGAATCGATCATTAACTGTTTGCCCATACTTCGTGCCAGTCGTTCTAAAGTACGGACACTTCCAACTGTGAGATTCATCGGCTCTTGGTAACCTCTGGAAAAACGGCTGTATACATGGTATACATTGTCGTTCGGACGGATGGCATAACGTCCCGTGTGTATATTCTGTTCGAGATTTTTGTATTTGGCCATCCAATGGAATCCGGTGAGTTTGTTGACATATCCGAACTTTTTTATTTTATTGGTAATAGAATCGGCCGTATCGTCCCGGTCTACGTAAATGTATACGGTTTTGGACGGATGGAATTGGGGAGCAAACAGGTAGTAATAAATAGTCCCTCCTGCAATAGCGCAAAGTAAAAATATTCCAATCAGAATGGATAATAAAATAGTTCTCTTTTTTTTCTTCATCTTATGAGACGTTATTTTTGCAGCGTCAAAGATAAGAAGAATTTGAATAGGAGTGGTTTCTTTCTGAGATGAATCTTTCCTCTGCAACATTTTTGTCTTTATATTAAGTATTATACCCGGAAAAACAAAAATGTCACATTGCTGATAATTAGATGTTTATGGGCAAAAATAGGGCAAAATTAAGATAAGTTTACAAAAAACGTCTAGATGTTTTTAGCTTTTTGAGAACAAAAAATGCATTTTTTCTGCAATGCTTTGTCACTGAGTTACTTATATGATTTTGTAGCTATTAATACTGTTCTATTGGGTTACAGTTGAACAACTATGGAGAAGGACAAGTGCAATTGACAGGTTGCACAACAGTATCACGCTGGTTGCTCAACAGTAACAGCTTAATATCTCGGCAGGTTTTATTAATATGCCGCAAGGTTTTATTAATATACCACCGGATTTTATTTATTGGTAAAGAAGAAATCAATCGGTTCACTGCATGATTTTAAGATATAATACGGTATTTCTGATTAATTCGGCCATTGGAAATAATCAGCTTCTGCTTCTATCTTATTTTCTATTTCATCGGGAAGGGCCGCAAAGAAATCCATGTTTGTAAGATGTTCAATACTATCTATTGTCACTGCGTATGTAGAAAGTGGCTCTACTGACTGTTTATTGTTGAATAAGAAACCGATAGCCCGCATAGGCTTTACGAAAGGGGAGAGGATTACCTTGAAAAACTTTTGGGGCACTACAACTTTATTTTTTCCGATCGTTTTGGGTTGTCCGGTTATAATAGGTCCGCATATAATGATAATGGCGCTGTCTGCTATCGCCCAATCCCGGATTTTCTCTTCCAGATTTTTCCAACCTCTTCTGTTTAGTTGCGGGTGTTGCGGACACATATTGCTGAAGTAAAATGATTCTTTCATAGCTTGCGGACTCCATTTCATATCTGCAGCCGGTGCCATGTGTCCTTTGTCGTATCCCGAATGTGCATAGTCTGTATTGGTTGCTATCAAGCCTCTGACCTGCGGGTCGGTAATAAAACGGTTACTTCTTTTCTCCTTTCCCTTTGTCTCTTTACGAGTCAATTCGTATGAAACCCAATTGGGGAGTTTTAAATCTTTATTGTAAGAAACGGTGTATCCGGTGTGATGGATGATTTGTTCTTGACGTCGGGTGAGCGACACCGGTATTTCCAACTCTTTAATTGTCGGATTTTTACCTCCCGACTTATTGTTCTCCAGTTTCGTACCTTTCGTTTTTTTATCTTCCGGCTTCTTGTTCTCCTGCTTTTTGTCAGATGAAGTTTGAAATGATGTGCTGGTCTGTGGCTTTTCTTTTTGAGAAGTATCAATGCCCTGACAATATAAATAAACGCCGTAAAGAATAGGTATAAGTATAATGATGGTGATAATACATCCCAATTTATAATTGGAACGTGATTCTTTTTTGAATAATTTTCTGTTTTTGCCTTTCTTTTTTCGATTCATTGGTTTGCAGGTGGTAATGGGATTGTTTTTATTCTTCTTTTCTCATGCTGAATTCGCAACCGCAATATTGTTGATTGTAGAAATTATATTCTTTGATGATTGCGATGCGTCGTTCACTTAATCCGCCTTTACGCCAATTCTGTTCCCAATATATGATATCGGGATAATGTGTCGTGGCATATCGTCCGGCTTCATTTATCTGTTCCAGGCTTTTCCAACGGCTGGAAGCAAGGGTAGTGGTAATTACGGAGAAACCATGCTCGTGGGCATAACGGGCGGTTTCCAACAGGCGGCTCTTGAAGCAACGCAGGCAACGTCCTCCTCTTTCGGGTTCCTGTTCCATTCCTGCCATTTGGCAACGCCAGGCTTCGTGGTCATAGTCGGCGTCTACAATTTCCAGTCCTAATGATTGCGCGTAACGGGTGCATTCATCTTTTCTTATGTTGTATTCTTCCTGTGGGAAAATATTGGGATTGCAATAGTATATGACAGGGGTTATATTGTGTTGCATCAGACATTCGATGATAGCTGACGAACAAGGAGCGCAACAAGTATGAAGTAAGATTTTGTCAGCCTCTCCCGGAACTTCGAGTTGGAATTTCTTTTTCATGCGGTAAAGTTAGTATATATTTTGTCATACCATGCAACACTTTATAATTTATTCACAGGCGGAATTATCATTAATTATTGGGACAAAAAGTATCGAAAACAAAAGTTGTTATAAAAATAGCTCAAAAAATAGGCGGATTCTTTTTGTAGTTTCAAATAAAGCTGTAATTTTGCACGCCGTAAACGAGAGACAAATGCCGCTATAGCTCAGTTGGTAGAGCAACGCATTCGTAACGCGTAGGTCGCCAGTTCAAGTCTGGCTAGCGGCTCTCAAATAAAACGCTGATTATTAACTATTTAATCAGCGTTTTTCTTTTCTGAAAATTCAATTCCGAATAAAAAAAACATAAATCTGCGTATATATTTGCACAAAATTGTATAGTAGAATTGTGTTTTGATTATTCGACTATGGCAACAATCAGATTAACAGTTTTAAGTTCCATTAAGGAACATGATGGCAGGCTTCCCATCTTAGTCTGCATCTCCCAAAAGAAAGAACGTGCCTACATCAAAACAGAGTTTCTGTTAGATGATATTGCGGAATTTGACAACGGTAAAGTCGCTTACCGAAAGGATGCGAACGTCATGAATAGAAGGCTTGAATTTGTGTTTTCACAATATAAAGAGAAATTCGATTCCATTGAATGCATAGACTATTTTTCTGCAATTCAGATAAAACGGATTATAATATCCAAGGAACGTCCTTCACATATTTCGTTTTTAGAGTTCTGGAAACAGCGCATAAATGAAATCAGAGAAGAGGGTAGGGAAAGCTATGCCAAAATGAACGAGGAGACTGTACGGGTGTTTATTAATGCGGAAGGAGATGTACCTATTCCTGCAATTAATACTTTATTGGTAGAGCATTTTAAAAAGTGGATGATAAAGAAAGGTTATGCTAATGGAAACATCGGATTGAGATTAACACATCTGAAAGCCCGGATAAACGAGTTGATAAAAACTGGGGTTCTTAAAACAGACATACACCCATTTGCGTACACGAAAATACCAACAGCCGAACCTAAGGAATGTGACCTTCCAATAGAAGAATTTCAGAAAATACAAAGAACGGAAGTTGAAGGAAAACGATTGAATTTAGGTAGGGATATGTTTTTACTCTCTTTCTATTTGTGCGGTATCAATCTGAAAGATTTATTATCAGTCGATTTGTCGGTGGATATACTTTCTTTTGAAAGAATCAAGACTGTTCATGCTAGGACAGGGAAATCAGTCATAACGATACCTATACACAGTGAAGCGAAAGCAATTATCAGTAAGTACATAAATAAAAGGGGATTTTTGGATTTGGGGTATTCTTATACCTATTCTAATTTGCAAAAGTATATCAATCTTTGCATGAGGGAACTAAAGGAGCACTTAGGGATTAAACAGACATTGTGTTTCTATTCTGCTCGTAAAACTTTTGCACAATTCGCCTCTGAACTTGGCATACCTGACGGAGTGATAGATTATTGTCTCGGTCATTCAGACAAGAGTAGGGGAGTTATCCGATATTATACGAAGGTAAAACAAAAACAAGCTGAGATAGCCATAAACAGGGTGATAGACTATACCAACAATCCTGAAAAATATACTGAATATATAGAGATGAGAGCTGATATCATGATGATGAAGGGGTAACCAAACCTTTTTCTTATATTTGCTAGAAAATCATCTATATGACTTTGAAGAAGCTATATCTCTTTTTGAGCGGATAAAAAACAGGTTGTCGGTGCTCCTGTTAAAGGTCGGTTCATTGAATCTTTGTTTATTGGGCCAACCAACTGGGATGAAATGCATGTTTTTATGAATATCAGTTTGCAAAAAGGAGAGGATGAAGCTATCAGCGAGTTTATCGGAAAAAGTTTCTCCGTGTATGGCAGGTCAGTAACTTATATTAATCCTGACCTTCCTCGGTGGGATGTTACTGTGCTGGATGATTGGGAAAAACTATTTATAATTGAAAGAGGTAGCTTGTTCGGCTACCTCTTATTATTTTTAAACCACCGCTTTATTTGCCAAAATACTCCATGTTTCTTAGCTCTATTAATTTTTACGACAACATCTGTGAAACATTCTAATAATTTAGTATGGTACACTAAAATATCATTCTTGGTTGTTTCTCTAAAAATTAATTTATCATTTCGGTAGCCATTGTTAAAATCATCTGTACCAGTTATAAAATTCTGTATTTCTGAATGTATTCTACCAATATTGCTATCTTTAATATAAAATGAATCGTTTAAACTTCGCTCAACACAATTTATTCTATTAGATACGATCTTAAACCATTCTTTTATATTCTTCGCGGAAATTTTCCCTTTGTACACATTGTTTAGAAAATCTACATATAATTTTCTAACATCTTTTACTTCTTGAATATAATAATCCTTTATCGCTCTATTAATAGTGAAATTCTTCTGTACAATTAATGCTAACCATATACCAATAAAACTTGTTACAATTAGATTACAAACAGAAATCCAATCAGATTTACATAATGAAAATCCTATTATTTCGATTTCTGTATCCATATTCTTTGCAAATATTCTGACCCATTATATCTAAACCAGCTAGGATGGTCTATTGTTTTTTCCGGTTCTCTTTGATCTTTTCTACGTTTCTCCCATTCATTAAAACTTTCATTTTCTATCATATCTTTCCATTCTGGCTCCTCTTCTGATACAATAGAAATAGAAGATTTAACTTTATCCAAAGAAAAATCATAAACAAGATTTCCAAACGCTTCGTCTAAAAAAGATGAAGCATATCCACTCGTCCCATCTAATGAAACCTCAAGCACTTGACCATTAATTAACGCTTCATAAAATTCATGATTAAGAACTTTATGATAATAATCTTCACCCGAGTCTTCACCTTGGCGCACATACCGCGGACCTGGGTCCAGCGAATAATTAATCACTGCTATTTTTCGAATCTCTTTTCCCATTTTTCAATACATTCTTTATTTAAAATCCAATAATAAAATGTTCCTTTAAATGTGTTTTTTAGTATTTTTGATTTCTCTGGTTCATCAAAGTTCAAAAGTACATTATTTGTAACTACAATCAAATTTTTAATGTATTTTTCTGATGATACTTTATAAATCTTTGGAAGGCCTTTGTTTCTATTAGGGTCTTGAGTCCTAGATTCATATTGTTTTTCAAAAGCATTAACCAAAACATCAATAGAATCTTTAAAAAGTTCATCTTGAATTTGTTTTACAAATTTTCGTTTCAAAGTTTTTAGTATACCATCACCAATATCCGTCATCGTAAATACAACCTCACCATCTAAATAACTTGTTGAAAACAGCCAGTTCTTTTTATAGGTGTTCTCATTCGCATGTTCTACTGAATTTGCACATATTTCTTGCGCAATGCTATATATCGGTTTGAAATATCCTTGTTCTCCAGTTATATGCTCCACAGCCTTACGAATTTCTTTAGCAGTAGCAGCATTGTCTGTTTTATCAAACCCTCTATTCAATATTAAGTTTTTATTTTTTCGTGAAAACGGATTGCCACTTGACATATCTCTCATACGATCCAAGAACCCAGATTCTTTAATAAAATTTCGACATTTAGGGTCTTTAGGCAAAGTCCCCCAGTTCTGTATTCGTTTTCTGGATAATTCATTTAACTTTGATAATAATAAACATATAGCCCCAATATCGATATTCGTAATATCGTGTAGTTCGAACATTATACTTTTCACCTTTGTATTTTCTGAAAGTAAAATCTCTATCTTATTGATAAAACGAATAACATCTTCCGGGTATTCTAATAAAGAAAAACGAGCAGGAGCAACTAATGTTCTACTTTGATTAGAATAATAAGTTATATTACTTCTTTCCCTTCTATATTTAACTTTCTTTCTTTTATTTCTTTGTATTCTAATAGCTTTAGCTTTATCTTTTGCCCTTTTCCTTCTCCTTTCACGACGCAGATACCACAGACGAGATTGAACAATGGTCCGCCTATGCCTATTATTGTTTTTCATATTAATCAATAAAAACAGAACTTATGTTTCTTGACGGGCCATGCCAATACTCCATAAATTCTATTTACTGAGATTTATTTTTTAAAGCTCACCAAATATATGGCCCATATTTTTAATCTTTATTTACTTCTAATGAGCAGCAAAAATAGTAATAAATATCAGAAAAGGAAAATAAAAAATGCATTTACACTTCTCATTTCATAAATCAACATAAAAGCAGTCTAAATATATATACTAATACAAACTTTACCATATAAACAAGTTACAACTGATTCCAATCCCGAAATACCAACCGCCCGGATAACCGTATCCTGCTTGCAAACCAAATCCCCAGCGTTTCTTTTTCTGTAAGGGTGCAAGAGTGATAATTTTATTGTCCCTGTACAACTCCATGGAATCAAGGCTTGGCTTATATCCACTAACTACCGCACGGTAATCATCTGTCTTATACTCTTTACTTGTGATAGGAACAAGTACCGGAATTGAATCACCTCCTATGGTTCTGTCGGTGGTAGTATCTATCAAAATCGGTAAATATACCGTGTCTGTACGCTTAAGAGTTTCCTTTACCGGTTTGGGTATTGTATCTCTGATCGTATCTCGTATATGTACAGTATCTCCCTTCACATATACGGGTTGCAGACCGTGTGAATTACACTGTATCCACACGACCACACCAAGCAACAGACAGATCAATATCCAAGGTAACGTTTTCATATTCCTAAGTATTTACAGATACCCTTCACATGAAGAGAAACAATGGCCCGTTTACCTTCCTCCGATACCAAGAAGTCTACATCTTCCCTGTTATCCTGAAAGAGATTCTCCGTCAAAACAGCCGGACACTTCGTATGCTTCAAGATATAAAAACCACTCTCCTTATCAGGATCACCGTCTGTCATATCCTTCCGTATTTTCATTCCAGACAAACAATCTTCAGCAGTCTCATACAGATAGTCAGCCAGCTTATCGGCTTTTGTCTGTCCCACACTGGTCCATGCTTCCCAACCACGTGCTTGCATCCAATTTGAACCATTACCGGCTGCATTACAATGGATAGAAATAAGAATTGCTTCGGAAGCCTTATACTCGTTCACTCTCCGGCAACGTTCTGCCAATGGTACATCCACTTCTTCTTTCACGACCAGTTCCGCATCAATTCCTAGTTTACACAATTCAAATACTACACGCCCGGCAATTTCACGGGTATAGGCGTATTCTTTTAACCTACCATCCGGGGAACACTTGCCCGGAGTATTACTACCATGACCGTTATCAATCAATACTTTCATTTCTTTTCCTCCTTATCCAATTCATTCTCTATAATCTCTCTCACGTCTTCCTTATCAACTTTAAACATCTTTTTACCAAACACACCCAAAGCTCCAATAAGATTGATATTAATCCCCTTTGGTTTCAGTATATTACCTACTATTGAGCATCCTTCTATAAAGCATACCAACAAGCAAGAATACACGTCTATAGGATATTCATTATGACTTGCTACGCTAATCATACAGACCATACAGACGAATGCGAAGTAAGTTACCATCTTTCCCATGGTAGCACGGATAGCACGAGAAAACCTGACCTTTTCACCCATTAGCATACTTTTCCGCACTCCAAAAGCTAAATCGCAAAGGATTACTGCACATGATGCAATCAGCCAAGGAATCATATGTTGCAAAGACTCATATACAAAGGCTGTAGCAATTGCGGCAAAACCACCAGTGGTTGTATGTACTATTGCTTCTTTCATACGATACAAGTAAGATAAACGGTTAACAATGAAATTACCTCTATCCAGAACATCGGTTTCCTCTTGATGAAGTTGCCCGTCCAATGCTTTTTCATGGAAATCGCCATGTATGCAATGAATCCAGCCCACATTAACAGCCAGTACCAGGAATTACAGCCCACCCATATCTGGGAGAAGATTAAGGCAATGCAGGAACCGACAATATGTGGTATCTTGTCCTCGGTTTTGAAGTTGGGAGATACTCCTAGTACAAACATGCCGATAACCGCGAGGAATATAAGGAACCGGTTGTTCTCCGTGCTTGCTTCAAATGCGGGCGGAAGAAGCAGAAAGCTGGAGCCAATCATGCACAACCCGAACCAGAACTTGTGTGTCAGCGCATAGTAGGTGGCACTGATTGAATAAGGGATTTCTTTCCCTTTCTTAATCATCGCATAAACATAGCCTGCGATGAGAATGAATGATAATAGTACTAATAGAATCATAGCTTTATCTGTTTTTGAGTTTATAATACAAAATTGAGTTGTTCCGGGTATCCGGTTTTGTAATTGTAGGCTTCCACTTGTCCGGCATCAGACAAACCTTTCACAGCCGCTATATGGGATTGCGTCACATTGTAGCAGTCAAGGGCGTACAATTCAAGCCGGTTGAGCATTTGCAGGGCTGTATCAACAGGAATAACGTACTTCTCGGCATTGTACCAAAGCGTGGTATTTATCCGACCGGATTCTTTCTCGATACCGATTGAGTTGACCAACCCGACACGGGTGTCTTTGTCTAACCATATCTGTTTTCCGGCAAGCGTGAATGAGTTGACGGCATCCGACTTGTCATAGGCGTTGATTTCCGCTATCTTCATCTCTTTCAGTTCGTCAATCGTATGTTCATGCTCGACCAGTATAGGATACCCGTCAGCATTCTCTTTAATCTCTTTACCGGATGATTGACCGTCTAATAATTCTTGCCAATATTCGACACTTATTTCCACTGAACCTTCCAATGGTTTGTCGTAGAATCCGTTTTTCCAATACATTTTTTGTTCCATAATTATTCTTTATTAATTATTTCCATCGACCTATCGCAATCCAATTGAATTTAGCAGAACTAACGCCTGTACTCGTAGACACAAAGTTTCTATCTACTTTAAAAGAGTTTATGGAATAGCCATAAATAGGGCAAAAAGTATAAGCGTTATTATCTGCGTTGTTTTTAATAGCACTCCCAATAGCAATATAATTAGTGTCATAAAAAGACGTTGGCATATATACTGTTTGGGCAGCTAACGAAGTCCCTGCACTATATCCCCATTGTATCAGCAGACCGTTATTAAACTTAGCATAACCGTTCTGGTTCAGGGAAACAGTCATGGCATTGGAGAGGTCGGCTTTAGCGTATGTAGTACTTAGAGTGCTTAGTTCATCCTTTTCCTCATCAGTCACGAAACGCTTGTTTGTCTCCTCTGTTACATCACTTGCTTTATGGGTATGCTGAATCAGTGCGAACAAATCCTTCCCAATAGGAGTAACAGACCATTTACCCGTAACACCGGAAGACGGGTTGCAGGAATAATAGCATAATACGCCATCTTGGTCTAATGCCACGAATGAGCACTTTGAATTATCTTTTGCCAATTGCATGTTTAGCACTCCCAAATTGTAATACTCACCTTTTTCGTCCAGGACATATACCATTCTACCGGATTTCCATGCTTCGTAAATAGCGTTTATTTCGGCTACCTGCTCTTGGGTTACGTTACCGCCATTTACGATGGAACTGAAAGACAGGGAAGATTTGTAAATTCCTGCCGCATTACCATTGCTAGGAAGCTTGTCGATAGCATTGTCTATCTCTTCGGCTGTATGCCTTAATGTTTTAGTTTCTTCTGCCATAATATACTTATTTAATTATTCATCCCATGAAAAATGCTCTTCACCGATTTCATTGAAATTAGTTACGTACCAAATATAATTACCTTCACTATATTCCATTGATTTGACACGTAGTTCCGCTCCTGATATATCTACTTTATTATAAATTGGTGATTCACCAGCCATAAAATGCGTATAAATAAATCTTCCGTTATTGTAATTTTTCACAAAGTAATTCGGAGAGGACCGTGAATCTATCCAATGTCCGAATATGGAAACTTCGATACTGGGAAACATACTCGGGTCTGGCAATATAGCTGTTTGAACATACAGATTTCCTCCACCGCCATATGCAAGTCGAATATTGTATCCTTTAGATAAATCTAAAATAATTCCTTCCGTAGATACAGGAATTTCTATATATGGGTAGGAAATATTTGCACGTATTTTCAATAATCCGTCCTTATCCCATTCTATATTATTAGAAGCTAGAAACCCGCTTCCATCTTTTTTTAATGCCCATTTTTCACCGTTTGATAACAATTCATCAGCGTTTATATTATCCGCTTTTAATCGTGGTTTACCATCTTCTCCTATTTCAAATACGGCTATTTGGTTCCCATCCCGGTCTTTTATCGTGAAATTATCGGTAGACACATCTATTTCAGCACCGTGTATTTTCAAACCGGTTACAGGGTCAAACTGAATAAATGAGTTTTTATCTCTGTCACCAACATAACTGCGTCCGTAATTATTTGAATAGAACTGCTGCGTCTCCTGGTCGAATCCCTCTTCCTTGACAGCCTTTCCTTCCAAAGTATAAGAATCAATACCCTGCAACATCTGTATGGTTGGGGCGGTAAGCCCATAGGCGGACAAAAGGATAGCATTCTGACGTGCGGGATCTGTCTTGTTGCCAAGTTGGATTATTTTGTCACCTGCCTGCGGAATATCGCTGCCTTCCTCGCAGTCATCTACAGACAGGTCAATATAGTTTTCGCCGACAGACAAAACATACCGCCAATAGTAGCGGTTAGCTACATTCTCATAAACTCCAGCCTTGATGTTAAACTGACGACATTGCGCCATGTCTCCGGCTGTGAACTGGTTGATGATGGCTTTCTCACCATCGTCGGCAGTGAAGTAACAACGGTACACGCCACCTGTCGCTACGGGAACATACAGGGCTGCGTTGTCCGAGTCGTAGAGACGTGCCCCGCTTGAATCATACACGGATGCTACGGAAATCTTCTCGACCTTCGTACATTCAATGCTGGCTAGTGTAAGAAGTATCTCACCGCCTACCGACTGTAGTTCCTTGATTGTCAAAGATTCAAACACAGCCTTTAACCGGACATATATTTCATCAAATTCGGCATACGAACGTCCGGTCTTCGGGTCACGCTTGACAAGGAATCCCGTACCAAGCGCACCGCTTATGAAGTTCTGAGATTCTATATTATCGGTTATGACACCGCCAAGAAGTCGGATAAGATAATCCATTGTTTCCTCCTGTGTCTTGTTCAGAAAGGTAGCAAGGGACTTTTTGGATGAGAACACATTACGGTCAGATGGGAGAGTCTTGTCATTTACCCCTATCACATATATACTTGCCCCACCGCCACCAACTACGGAACCGGAGTAAGTCTGTCCTTTGTATGTGAGATTATCAAGCTTGCTTTCTATCTCACCGATACGGGAATAAGCGGCTGTTTCACCGACTGTATATATAGGATGATCGTATGGAATATCCAACGGCCACTCGAAACCGATGATGCGGGATTGACGTCCGTTGGGGAAATACGCTTTATTTATAAGGTTTACTTTATCTCCTACCTCATAGGTACGAATATTGCCATTATTATAAATGAAATCAGCAGCCATCTCGCAATCATAGGTGGACGGATCTATCATGGATTTCTTTACATACTTCTTGGTAGTTTCAAGCAACTCTTGTTCTGATTCCGGCATCATCTGTTCAGAGATGAATGCCGGATCGAAGCCGTAAAGGACATATGTGTCTGCCGGGACTTCTTCACCGTCTTCCATATGGGCGGCTTGCGGGAATAACACATCATCAGGAAGTGCACGCCCGTAGTCCTCGTTTCGGACTATCTCAAAGGTTGTACCCGTGTTGTCGCTCTCTTTGAGATTAAGGGCGAAATCCAGTCCGGCAAGCTTGCCCGTTTGGAATATCAGGTGCAGTTCATCCAGAAGGAAGTCCTTCGTAAAGTTCTTCAGTCCGTTATCCTTGAAGGTGTAGATAGGATATTTATTGCCGGTTGGCTTGTCATCAACCTTTTCATCCTCCCAAGTAGGATCAGGAACTACCGTAGTGCTACCGATATACTTAGGATATTCATCCTCAAATATGACTATCTCCTCAATTGCTTCCTCTACAGGCATTTCCACGTTGTCGGGGTTGTCGTAACGTTCATCTCCTATGTCAATTCGTTCCCCTGTGGGGCTGTATCTGTAAGCGTCTACATAGGGAATACCTTCCGGCAGCATAAGGCGTTTCTGGACAACACCGTTCAAGGTCAGCTCCTTGTCATCCTTGCTGAAATAGTTGTCGGGAACTTTGCCTTTTATGATGTTGTTAATCGTGTATCTGTCTCCTAGAGAAGCGGTTACGCCTTCGGGAAGACGAAGAACATTCGAATCGTCCCCTGTCAGGAAATCCGGATTATAGACGGCTTCAAATGTCCGTCCCTCATTGGAACCGGAAAGGAACGTCACAGAAGTATTTGCTGAGTTTGATTTGTTTTCCAATGCCAAGCTAAACGAAATATATACAGAAACGCCACGAGGTTCCGCGTCTGTTTGTACATTCACTGTCAGTACTGCTTCCAAACTGTCAGCGTCTTCCACAATGTCGATGGAAGAAGGAAGATTAAGTGTATCCTTGAATCCGTTTATCGTATTATCAGTAATGCGGTGCTCTCCATTGGCATTGCACACTGTATGAGATACACCAGACTTCGTATAGCATAAATCTAGCTGATAATTATACGTCCCTTTAGGAGGATAGTACTCATTTGAACCTGTACCTGTTATTCCACTAATCATAAATGGGACAGAAGTCGTTAATACTGAATAAGTTCCCTTGGCTAATGGACTTATTACAGTGCATTTAAATTGTCGGCTTCCTTGGGCAATAACTTTATCAATGTTAATGTCCCCTTTTACAGTTTTTTTAGCGATTAAATCTCTTGAAGGAAAGAACTTTATATCCAACGGTCTTGCCGTATCGGATATATCCCTTCCCTTGACTTTCTTCACGTCAAATATCAGACTTTTCCTGTAACTGGCGGGAACGTTACGGGTGGAGCCGAAAGCATAAACACGGGTTGCGTATGTGGTCTGACTGTCACTTCTCCGCATGGAGTTGACATTCACGTTCTCCGTGTCTGTCAAATCACCGGCTTTGAAGTCTACAGGGGAGCTGTATTCACAGCGTCCGAAATGAATAACGTGCTCCGTTATCCACCATTCACACTCCCAAGTCTCCGCCATTTGGGTAAGGGCGTCTATCAGATTCACGTTATCGTATGAAACGAGCTTGGAAGTGTTTTCTACTGTACTGTCAATCTCGTATGTAAATTCTTCTTCTCTGAACTTGTATCCGAGTGCTTTCAGGTTGTCAAGAAAGACTTTCAAGTGCGTGTCAATGGTGGCGGTAAGGTTCCATCCTGCTTCACGTCCGGTTGTCTCAGGTGTGTAGAAGAACTTTTTGTTTTTCCATTTCCAGTAGTAGGCATCAAGACGGAGTTCGTAGTCATATGCACCTGTAGTCGTATTGTAGGTGGGCTTATACAGGTCTACTAACTCGAACATGCCGAGTTCGTTGTCTATGTAATCACCTAGTTTGAAATACACTGGTTCAACAGAAGAGAACCTCAGTGTGATATAGTCCTCCTTCATCAATAGGAAGTGTCTTTTCGAACCCTCATTGATAGGTGTCGAGAAGCGCAGATTGCCGGATATGTCTTTGATGTCTACTGATTCCATGACACCAAAGTTCGGAGATAAAAAAAAGAGTGCCCAATTTTGAGCACTCGCATATACAACAATTACCCTATTGTTGGAATTTAGGTTCTTAAACTTGGGTTCGGCTCACAAAACTTTATCGAGCATTTGCCAAAGGTTCTGTCTACACTCTGTGCATAGGTGATACTTTTACCTAAATAAATCAAGTGATAGATAGCATTGCTGATAGCTGGAATCTGAATATCAATTACACCTTTGTATAGTTCTTCAAAAAAGGCTATTTTCTTTGTTTGGTAATCAGATTGGGAATTGCCTTCTATGGTAAAAGCTAAAGTGATTTCTCTCTCATCCAATTTTGGGGTGGTGGCTATTATCCGTTTTCCATGTTCCAAACGAGATTTATTTTCAATGAAATCTTTCATAGGAACTGATGCTCCAAGCGAATTAAGAAAATTATCTCCCATTCTGACTCCCCATACTTGGAAAGCGTCTCTGCCATTTATTAATAAATCTGCCATAACTAACTATTTTGTTGATAATCCTTTGGTATTGTTTTTAACTTCTGAAATATCCTTCTGCATTTGCTGGATTGGTTTTATTATTGCTCCGGTATTTTCGGAGATTTGAACTAGTTCTAGATATGAACTTGCTATCAAATCACGTGTATCATCAGCAATATTTCTCGTTTCCGTATTTATGGAAATAAGTGTATCCGCTTTCATCGTTAGAATATTTAATGATTGGGATTGAGTTACACTTTGATTCTTTATTTCTTCTCCGGCAATTTGTAAGGCAGTGAAACGTCCATTAAGTTCGTCTATTGAATCTTGCGACGCAGCGGCAAAACCTTTCTTTGAAGCTTCTTGGGAAGAGGAAGAAGAACTCCCTGTGTATCCGGTAATTTCTGAAATCTTATCCCTTTCATTCATTGCTTTTTGAACCATTGAATCGTACTCCTTCCTGGCATCTTCTATCTGCTGTTTGGTTAGTTTTCCACCTTGTTCCTTCATCAATTCTGCAATGCCATTGTACCATTCTCTCAATTCATCATCAAACAACTCTCCCATTGAGAAATTAAGCAGGGCACGTTGCATATATTCAGAAAAATCTTCCGAAAAGCTTTTGGCATCTTTGTCCATATCCATTAAGGATTCGAGGAAGTTGTCACGTAACCCATCGAAAGAAACTTGCATGAGAGATTCGTTTATCTTCTCTGTAAGTTCATCCAATTTGCCGGCTTGGTCGGCATATGCCTCCAGCTTCTCTAAGACACTACCGCCATATCCACCTTTTCCTTCGTTTTTGATTTGCTCATATATATCAGCATTACTCAGTAACATTTTCATTTGTTCCGGGCTCAGCCCCCACAAGGAATCAGTGCCGGAGAAATTCTTGTCCACATTTTCACGAGCCCAACGAAGTTGTTCGTCAGTCCATTCCATATAATATTGCCAACTATGATGTGAACCATGATACCCTGCTTGTTCCTGGGCTATTTTAAGGGTGTTGGTGATTTGCTCCTGCTGATATTTAAACGCCTGTTCATATGCTGATATAGATTTGGAACCTGCTGACTTCTCCATCACGTCAGTAAGTCGGTCTATGGATTTTTCTAACGTTTCGTTTCTATCTGTAAGCCTGTCGATTGCTTCTTGTACTTCTTTGGCGTTGCTACCGCTAATTTTGCTCATCCATGAATCCCATCCACCCCAAGTAATTGAATTAAGGATATTACCTACACCATCTCGTATGGATTTGCCTAATGTAACAAAAAAATCTCCTTTCAAAACATCACTAAGGATTCCGCTTACTGCATTAAATACAGCATCAAGTAAACCACCGACAACTTCACTCAGTCCATCTTTGAATATATCAATAATTGAAACTATCCAACCGATTATTGGAACATCTTCTATCTTATCAGCTACCTTTTCAAAGGCTCCACCTAATCCTTTGCTTGTTTCTATCAATCCATCATAAGCGCTTTTTATTCCTCCTGAAGCTAATTTTTGCAACCCACCTGTCACGTTTTCCATGTTGGCTTTGAGATTTGTGGCAGTATTGGTCAGATTTTGTTGGCTTTCGTTAGCAATATCCGTCTGTGTCTGGACATTTGCGGATGCAGCATCTGCATTTTGTTGCGCTATGTCAAGTGCATGTTGGGCGGCTTGTTTCTCTTCTTCTGTACCATTCTTTAAAGCCTTTTCATAATCTTCCTGCGCTTTAATAAGTTTATCTTGGGCTGTTTTTTCATCTTCAATAGCGATAAGCCGGTTTTGTTCAGCCATTTGGTATGTTTTTATGTCCTGACCAAGTTTCTTGAAATTCAAACCACCGGCTTTGCCCAAGGATTTTTCCATTTGGTTTATGGCATCAATCAGTGCTTTTTGGCTTGCTTGGTCGGAGTTTTTGAACTTGTCGGTACGGACATATTTTTTTGCTTCTTCCAAAGCGGGTTTCACCATATCATTAAACATTCCGCCAAACTCACCAAATACAGTAACCCAATCAATGTTTGCCTTTATTGCTTCTGTCTCCTTGTTTTGTATGGCAACATCCCGTTGTTTCTCTAGTAATTTAACTTGGGCACTATTTACCCCGCTCTCTTCTTGTACTTTTTTTATCTTTTCTGCATATTCTTGGGCTATCGCAAGTTTCTGTTGTTGGAATGTACCATATTCTTTCAGATAATCATTTAAAGCCTGCTGTTCAGCTTTAAGCTGTTCCTTAGTTACATCAGCAATCGCTTTATCTCTTTCATTTTCAGCATTGGTATAACGGGCAGAAATCTCAATAGATTGTTCTTGCGTCAGTTTACCACCTTGTCTTTCACTTAGTTCTTTTTCTTTCTTTTTGATAGCATCCAGCTTTTTTTGATAATTTAGGTCAATCTGTTTCAGCTCTTTCTCAGTACCATCTTTCATGAGATTAATTTCGTCTTGTTGGTTTTGGCGACGGAGAGACAGAAGTTCTTCGGATGTCTTTTGTTGTTCTTTTTTTTGCTTTTTAGCAGCGGATTCCTGCTTGGAAGAAGAATCATAAGTTTTTAATTCTTTTTCTGCGTCTTTCAGCTTTTTGACGTTATCCTTGTAGGACTTTATAACGGAAGCATTTATTCCTTCAAACTTACCAGCGTCCAGCAATTTCTTTTGAGAAGATGCAATGGAGTTTAGAGCGGTTTCGGCTTCTTTCTTTTGATTAGTCCAATATTCCTTATTCTTAACAACAACTTTCTTGTCTTCTTTTTCTTTTTGTTTGTTAGCTTCTATCTGTATCTTTTTAATGTCAGCTACCACCTTTTTAGCTGCTTCAAGTTTGGATTTAGCATCAGATAATTGAATCTCATATTGTCCTGAATATGTACCTCTTTTAGAATCCGCAGCAATTAATGCATTAATTTTATCAACCTCTTTTTGAGCCAAGACAACATTGGTTTTGGCTCCGACGATTTCTCTTCTATCAGATGCTTCATTTATTTTTTCCAATAAAGAGAGCTTATCCATCAATTTTATCTTCTCAATATCCATGTTTTTAAATACTTCTGGTAATATGCCTTGAAGTTTCAAGTAGGCATCTGCTTTTTTATACTGAGTAGAGGTTTCATCTCTAATTACGCTAAGTAATTCATTTATTTTATTTTTCAGACTGTCAGAGGCGTTCTTCATTTTCTCCATTGATTCTGCAGCAGAACGAGCTGTTTTTTCAGCATAAGTAGTATGGTCTGCTAATGTATATACTGCAACACCAAGAGATACCACAGCCATACCAACAGCCACATAAGGATTCATTACGAGAACCTTGTTGTATGCAGCTTGAGCAATAGTAGCGGCTTTGGTTGCTGTAATTTTAGCCCATATAGATTTCACTGAACCCTGTTCAACAATAGTATTTATCAGTAACCCAGCTCGATAAATACCGTAAATTTCGATAAGAGCCAATACACTCTTACCTATAATGTCGTAGTTCTTAACGATAGTATCGACAGCAGATATACTTCCGGAAATCAAATCTTGATTAGCAAGTCCTATTTCAGCTAAAGCAGTAGTTATCGTATCTTCCAAATTAGACATTTGTCCCTCAATAGTCTTTGCAATAGCTTCCGTAGAGCCTTCAACTCCTTTCATTGAGCCAAATTGTTCAACAGCTTTCATTACAGATTCAACCGTTCTGTCACATTCAACTGTCATATCACGGAAAGAGAGCTTAACCTTGTTGCCTTCTGTCTGGACACGAACACCGAACTCTTTCCAACGCTCAGGATTATTTATATCAAGTATCGCCTCTGTTAACTGGTCGAAAGGCTTTGCTACCGTATTGGTAAAATCTCCCATTTTTTTCATGGCATCCATCGAAGGAGTAACACCACGATTGACAAATTTTATAAAATCATCCGTCAGCTCATCAAGTTGAAAGTTTGTTTTTGCGGCAAAGCTATTTATGTCAGATAGATATGCTTTTGCCTTTTCGGAACTACCATTCAGAGCATTAGTTAATACAGATTCATACTTTTGAAACATTCCAGCGGTTGAAACTACATTTGAAGCAACTTGTTTCAACATTGCGATTCCACCAATAGCAGCAAGTGTCTTCTTAAATGAGACTCCTACACCTTCATTAACAGTAATAACAGCCTTGCTTTCATTCTTGAACAAAGCGTATTCATCCTTTAGAGCTTTGGTGGATAATCTTACAAGAGCCTGTTGTGATTGTAATTCACCAAGAGCATACTTTTGTTCTCCTAATGCTGCCTTTGCACGGTTTAATTCATCTGATAAAGATTGTCTTTTAGGGTCATACTTTCCTAATTTCTTATATTGCTCTGTAAGCATTGAAACATCATTCTGTGTCTCACGTATAATGTTTTTTTGTTTGATGATTTCTTCAGATAAGGAATTGACAGCTTTTTCGCCATCATAAATACCTTTTTTGAAATCATTTTCCATTGTTGCTCCTGCTTTGGCAGCATCATAAATAAGGGTATTCATTTTTTTGCTATTTTTTCCTAACTGAGCATTTAGTTTTTTAAATGTATCAGGAGATTGAGTTGAATCCATAGAAAAAAGCGTTTGTTTCAACTTTTCTATTTCTGTCCTTAATCTTACAACTTCTTGCCAATCCGAAGCCACACGAAATACGAGCTTTCCCATTTCTATCTTTATTTTTTCATTACTTATTGCTCAAATTTATCACATACCCTAAATTTAGCCTGCTTATTTTTATACAAATACACAACAATCGGGGGATTGTGGGAAAATAATTGCAAAGGAAGAACTTGATGGTCTGTTTTAGCATTTCAGAGATTGCAAAAACACGACAATGGAAGAATTATCGTGAAATAGTTTGAAATAATTGAATTTCTCGGTAGTTTTGCGTATTATCTAACTAAACACTACAATTATGGAAGATATGCTCACTTTTACAGGATGGATAGTTATCATCTTTGGTATTCTACAAATCATTCTTTTCTTCAAGGTATGGATTATGACAGATGACGTTAGTAGGATAAAAAAGAACTTAATTGACGGTACAGACGCTTCTCTTGAAGCAGCTAAAAAGGAAATCATGTTAGGACATCCTGATAAAGCATTTGAAATTTATAATAAATGTTTTATAAATGACATTGTAATACTGCATAAAGAAACTCGAACTGCTGGTATGAATTCAGAACCTGCAAAAGATGCCTATGAAGCAAAATATCAGGAAAAATGCCAATTATATAAAAAAGAACTATCTAAATTGGGAAACAGTTATTCTATTGATTTTTCACGCTTTGATAATTTTGACAAAATAGATAAAATTATGTCATAACAAATAAAGGGTGAATTTTCACCCCTTATTCACTCTTATCAATACATAAAAGACTAATAATATAACATATTTCCATATAAATCCACCGGATGTTTTCCTTTCGCTTCTACAAACTTTTGAAATTTTACTATGATTTAAACAATTAAGCCTTGCAGCTTCTGATGCGCTATTATAGACTTTAAGTATTTTATTTGTATTAGGGTCAATCATGGCAACACGTTTACCGTTTGAAACCCCAATCTTTTTTCTTGTATCTTCTGACACTTCGTGACCTACTATTTTCACTACACGCTTTTTAATGGTATCTTCACTTTGTTTTTTTCCAAACATTGGATTCTTCTCACCAATGCGAGATGCTGATATTTTAGCCCTTGTTTCTTTTGACACTTTATGCCCAATCAAAGATAAACTTCTGCGTTTTTTTGTCTCTTCGCTTTGAGATAAGCCTTTTTTTATTTTACTCAATTTCATCCTTTGCTCTAAAGGCATTTTGCGTCCTTTGTTCCAAGGAGTGTTGCCTTTGAGTGTTTTTGAAATTTTCATTTTCGTCTCATAGGAGAGAAACTTATCTGTTTTGCCAAGAACATAACAGCACCATGCTTGACCTTTTGATTTATATTCCATTCCTAATTTCAACTCAAAATCATAGGCTTCATCTTCATTATCAAAGTATTCGACAATTTTATAATCACATTTACACTTTCTGCGAATGTTGCGAAAATGTCGATTCCGATCTTTCATACTTGTAACCCGATTTCCAGAACCTTTTCCAACATAGAAAACTTCATTAGTATCTACTAAAAACCAAATATATACATAATACTTTTTCACAAATTATTTCTTTTACATATTTACACAAATATACCAATTTGAAATGATTAAAATATAAATAGCGTACCTCGACTTAACGAAGTACGCATATTGTTCAAGCAATTTGTTTTAATTGTAATAAAATAAGTAACTCGATGAACTTATCTTCATAATAAAGCGGTTGAGTACTCTTCGGACTGTTGGGATTTACTTGGTTTTCGCCAAAATTCAACCCGTCACCTGTTATTGATTTGAATTTCTTCACACCACCTTTACTTGATGGACGAGTTAGTTCTACCATATAACCTTTCTCAATCATTTTCTGATTAAATACTTGTGCGCTGATTGCACATTCATTTTCTTTCAGAAGTTCGCCTGCTGATTTTAGAATACCTTTTGATGGTGTATAATCGGGTGTAGGCAAACCAAGAGGTTCTGCAATAGTTTTTGCTAAAGCCAGTTTGCTGCTTTCGTTCAGATTAAGAAAGCCAGTTAGCCAATCGGCCACCGCTATCTTATCTTTAATGGTTGGCTCTTTCAGTAGCTTTATATGTTCGGCAGCCTTATGAAAAACTTTACGATACACTTCAAAGACTGGACGTACTTTTTTGACGATAAAGTATTCAAGGCACGAAACAGTAAGATAGTAATCATCCACATATTTAGCCCCCGATACCTGCTCCGCTTTTCGGTGGAGCAGCTTGTAATCTTCATTCTCAATAAAGTCACGAACAAGTGCTTTAACTGCACTATCTTTTCGTTCATAAATAAGCATCCAAACTTCATCCAAATTAACCGGATATTTATCACTCGCTTTCGCTAACTTTAAAATAGCATTGAAATACATCTTTATTTCTTCGCTTGAACTTGATTTTGTTAATTGGTTCATAATCTATTATTTAGTAGTTAATAATATTCTAAGTAAAAGGCAGCCCCTAAAGTCGTGCGAAGACTGCCTTTTTGAATAATCGTGTTAGTTCGTAAGAGCCGAAACTCTACTTGTTATAATCGTGCCAATAATATAGCTTACATCACGAGAACATTCATTCAGCCTTGAAACCGTATCGTCCAAGCAGTCCCATTGTCCGGCATCCCGTAATTCTTTCTCATCCATCGTACCCGAAACTATACTACGGGCTTGATTAATGAGATACATTGCTTTTAATAAATCAGAATGAACAGCTTTGTTCTTTACCTCTTCGATGTTGATTTCTGTTGTCATAATCGTTATATTTTATGTGTTAGTACTCTACAAATCGCTTTATAAACTTGTGTTTTCTCAAATCTATTCAGTATTGATGTTTTTTCAGCCCCGAATGATAATTCACCGTTTTTGAACTGATATACGTTAATCCGCCCGCCAACTGTGTTATGTCGGTATATCTTTACTTCTCGATTTTCAGCTATTAGTATCATAGTCATTTCTTTTATAGTTACCACTCTTTTACCTGTTCTCTCAACTCGTTATACTTACCATTAATAAGCATCTCAACCTCACGATGAAAGTTTATATCAGTCAAGCGAAACTCTATCAAAGCACGCTTGTACGCATCACCTTTCTTATGGTTACTAATAAGACGCATCATCTGTTTGCTATCCAAACCGTAGTCGTTTTTGCGGTTGAGGTTCTTAGCTCTATGCATATCGCTTTCTCTTAATTCAATTGTTGCCATAACTTTTATATTTTAATGTTTATACTTCATTCATTTCTATCTTACTTTGATTTCAATCACCGCAATACTGACTACCCATATAGCCTTTGCTGTTTGAGTTGTAGCAGTCAGCCCAAGTAATCTTACTATCATTATAAGATTTACGCTCTGCGGGCTTATAATTAGCTGCCATAGCCTTTATCTTTGCATCTCTTTCTTCTTTGAACTTAATTGCGTCTTTCGCCCAAGTCCAAGCGAGTTTCAGACATTCGCCAAAGGTTCTACCCATTCTTGAATTACTTCTGTAGAATCTATGAGCGTCTTTCATGATTTGAGATAAATTGAAGCGTTTCATAATCGTATGTTTTAGCGTTTATACTACTTTGTTGTACTTTGATGATGCAAACATACTACTTTAATAGTATGATTCAAAAAGAAAAGAACTGTTTAATTAGTATATTAACTTTATTTAATACTATTATAATAGTACAATATACAAAGAAACGTACCTTTGTATAAAATTAAAGTACACGATTATGAATCTAAGAATTACTGAACACTGTAAAATGCAAGGTATTACCTTACAGGAATTAGCTGATAAAATGGGGGTAGCCCGTTCGACATTAGCCAATACATTATCAAAAGGTAATCCTACTATTGAAACCCTTTCTAAAATAGCGGATGCTCTTGGAGTAGGAATTACTGATCTTTTCGAGAAGTCTTCCGACGAAGTAGTCGGAGCTGTCCGCATAGGGGACAATACCCATGTAATCAATAGTAAGGATGATATTAAGAAGTTAGCGGAGAAATTATAAATTTAATAAGATAAGGAGGTAATTATGTTGGAAACAGAAAGTGAAATTCGAGAGTATATTTTAGGATATCTACAAGAAAGGAAAACATGCAGAATAGCCACAATAAATTGTGAGTGTAAGAGTGAAACTATGCTTTTCAACGTATTAGATGCAATGGTTGCTAATGGAGAAGTCGAAAAAGACAATAATTTCATTTGGCTACCTAAGAAAGAATAGAAATAAGCCGGAAAAATCCGGCTTTAACTTTATCCGCCATTCAGTCCCATATAAGTTCTGCGAGAAGTCTTGTAGTTTCTCACATTTTCAAAACCACGGCTATAAGCACGCATTCCACCTTTTGAATTTAAGATGTTTTCCGCATAGCCTATTTGCGCTTTTTTTGCCCTTTGATAGCGGGCTTCTGTTGAGTTTGGATGTCTTGCTATTCTATCAAGTTGCGCAATCATCTGATTCCAGCTCTTTCTTTTTTTTCTGACTCAGCTTTAAATTTTAAAAGTTAAACAAATATACAATAAGTCTCTGATAATTTTGCCATATCTATTTCTTTTTTCTACGATTTGCCAATTCTTTGCCACTAATTTTCTTTACCTTTTGACCGCCATACACCGTGTGTAATTTATCCCGTTGCATCATCAACAGATTTCTATAAGGGATAACCTCAAACACTTCTGTATAACTTAAACGAAGGGTATCAATCAAATGGGCTATTTGCCCAAAGAACGTTGTGTTTCCTACTGTTTCGGTTTTGCTGCCAGCATCGACACGTTCTTCATCAAGCTGACACACTGAAAAGCCGATATATCCATCATAGAGAAACACATCTCCAAAGCGACTTTGATTTCATCAAAGGTTCCGTTTTCCAAAGCCTTAGCCATATTCTCATTACCGCAAATAAAACAGGAGATGCCTTTCAGCATATCATCGGTGGCTCGGGGAAGTTCCTTGATAGCTTCCATGATGTTGTCACCTGCCATACCAATATTGGAAAAATAACGAATAGCACTACATATAACCTTGATAGTGGGCGGCTTGATTGTATAAACAACTCCACCTATTTCGACATTCTTAAAATCAAGCCCTAAAAGGGCATCAGAAACTATTTTTGCTGCTTGATTCATGATTCTAAATTGAAACAAGGGTGAAGCGAATACCACCACCTCACCCTTGTTGTTTACAATCGTTTTACCTCAAAATATTACGCTACTGGCACCAATGCTTTGATAGCTTCCTCTTCGTAATTGTATTCAGAAGAAACACCTTCGATTCCTGGTTCCTGAACCATTCCACGTACTGCAATGGCAATAGCCTTATCCGTATTAGCTTCACGGGAAATGATACGGCATTTGGGGAAGATAAACCAGACATCATCATCAGTCAGACAAAATAAAGCCTTATTAACGATAACTTTGTCTAAGGCACGTTTCCAACCGACATCTGTAGAATCTGCCTGGACGATATCACCACCCATAAAAGCTTTTTTTGTTTTCCAGTCATATTGCCCGATAGAGAAAGAAGGGGAGACTTCACCTGGTACGTCATCGTAACGGTAATTCTTTCCTGTTAGCTGATTCTTATATCCAGTGACGGAGGCTTCCGTTTCTTCGATCTGCCATGTTTCCCCATGTACATTCAACACTTCGTTCTTAGCTTTAATAGCGGCTTGAATCAAAGTCTTTGCGATTTCTGGGGTAATGTCTGCCGTTACCTTATCAGTGTCGGCAAACAAGATTCTTTTAATTCCTACTGCTGAAATCATAATTATCGTTTTACATTCAATACTTCAAATAAAATTCTTACATTCACATAATGACACTTCAAAGCTGTGTCCGCTTCTGTACCGATTGAATCGATAGAGTAACGATAGCGGGTACTATCATAGGTGTTAACTACATCATTAAACAGTTTGTTGGCTTTTCTTTCGAGTTCATTCAGCCGAATGGTATTTGCTTCTCCTTCTTTTAAGTCAGGTACACAAAGATTCACTTCTACGAAAGACTTCTTCCAATATTTGTCCGTCTGTTGCTTCTTGACGTGAATGACAATCCTTTCAGACTTCAATTTCCCCGTAAGTGTTTCACCATCGGGTACAGTATCTATTCTGAAAGCCTTGCAATCTCGGTAGAGAATGTTTCCTATGTCGGTAGTTACTATCATCGTTCAAATCTATCTTTCAATCTTTTTTCAGTCCTTACAGCAGCACTACCTGCAACTTCATATCCTTTAGATTCAACAAATGAGGCATATTCAGCTTCATTTTTCAGTGTCAAGCCCGATTTATCAACTTCGTAACCATTGGATGCTCTCAAATGCCCTGTACGGTCTTGATAGCTTCCTGTCCTCTTGGCATCTTCTACGAAAGCCTTGCCTTCTGTTTCCATGCCTGCAAGAACTTCGGAGTCTCCTTCATCGAAGAAATCATCAACATCGGAGAAATCGAAATCTACATCCATAATTCCGAGTAGTTAAAATAGCTCGTACTCTTCACCATATAAACCTCGCCTTGACTTCTTACGTTATCGCCATCCATACAACGAACTTCATCTCCTGCCTTGATAGCGGTTCTCTTCTCGCATACCACATGATAGTTCGGGCGATATACTTCGCCATTGTCTGACTTAAACTCCTTGGTAGTGTTATCGTCACAACGGCACTTGCATACCTCCTGCCAGCTTTCACCACCGGTTCCTGGGATGGGTCTACCGAACTCATCCTTATCCATCGGGATGATAACCTTTGCTTGCAATATGTGTGGAGAGAATATCATAAGAAAGTCACTTTGGGTTTGTTACTCAACTCGTCTTTCAAACCGTACTGCTTGCAGAGAAAAGAATAGTAGTCTTTGATACCTTGTATATTCCAAGACATAGAGAAACCACTTTCACTGATTGATGTAGCACGGAGTAGGAGAGAAGGGATGAACTTCGCAATTGCAACGAAGACACGTCCACGGCAATCCTCGTTCATCTCATCCTCTCCGTTTACATCTGCGTTCAGACACATATCAAAAAGGTCGGCTTTCGATAAATTAATGCCGAAAGACTGAAACTTCTGTGATATGTATTCATTTACCGTCATTTTAATATGGTGTAATCAGTCTGCTATATGCAGTATAAGAGTAATGCGTACAATACTTCGATTTGTAGATATATCGGAACGGACACTTAGGAACTGAAATTTGTTTTCCTTGCATTGCCGTAATAGTTGTTGGTTGCTTTACCGGACTATCTGCAATCATAAAGATTGGTTGCGGAACTGACATTACAATGTAATCGGCCGGAACAGCTTCAAAAGTGATACACTGGATATCCGGCAGAGCAACATTAACGGATGGGGCTACGTATTTACACTCGAAAGGTTCAACACTCGATGCCTGTACGTTCAAGGAGACTAAAGACATCATTAAAAAGCCACACATGGCAAAAATAAAATTCTTCATTTCTTTTTTGAATTATAAGTTACACAATGGAAGGGTAGGAGTACTACCCTTTTTTACTTAATATCTAATATTTCTTTAAGTTTGGTAGTTGACTCTTCGTCCAACTCGGCAATCTTGGCTAAAAGAGTCTCTTCTTTCATGTTCCCGGTCGCTTGGACACTGATAGACTTCAAAGCGTCAACCAAAGCCTTTTTCTCAAATTCCTTTTCAAAGAGGGATATTTTGAGTTCCCTCTTTTCTTCAGGAACTTTCACTTCAACCCGTTCGCCAAGTCTGCGGTTTTCCATATCCAATACACGGGATTCCTCACTGACTTCAATCACTTCCCCCGGATTATAATATTGTCCGGTGAATTTGTCGCGGAAAACAGATATAACCTTTACTTTCATATTCTCCTCCTTATGCTGACTGGATTGATGCAATTTCGCTCAAGTCAAAATTGGTAATCAAATCCGGGTTGGTAATTTGTGGAATCCATTCTGCTGTATATTCCATATAACGGCCGTTCTTGTCACGGTAGTTGGATATAAGCATCTGTCCCTCTGATGGAACATAAGTACGTCCTGATACCGGGTCTGTCGCTTCATACGGGGTATGATGGCGCATATAACCGACCTCGTCACTGTTGAGCAAGGTGATGCGGTTGTCCGCATAAATCTGTACGTTCTTTCCTGTCTGGTCTTTCACGTAATCCTCTTTGATTTCGATACGTGGCAGACCGATACCGGTGAATACTTCAGAAGCCAACGAAGAAGAAATCAAGCCAGTACTCAATTTCATTTCGTTAGTGCCGAGAATCATCTTGTACTGTTCGCCAAATTCAGAAGAGCCAAGTACATTCTTGTTGAAGGTTGTACGTGTCATAATCATCTTGGCATAAGCACCAAAGTCTGGAGCTAGTGAATGCAGTTTTTCTCTCAGATAAGAGATAAACATATTCTTTCCATCAACAATTATATCTCCGGCTGTAGGCTTAACAAAGTTGAACGGAAGGGAAATCTCCAACAGTTTGTTGTCGGTTTGACCGGAAGTGATAGCAGCATCCTTATTGTAAACGGTGGCTTCACCAGTCATCAGTAATGCACCGACAATAATATCCATACGCTTGTGAGCTGCAAGGGTAATCTGACGGTAGTCGTCTGCCAGGAAGTTTACGATTTCTTCCAGTGCCGTATTTTGGTCTGCTGGTTTAGCCTGATTGAACTTGTCAATCAAATCCTGCAATTCAGACAGACGGTCAATAGACATTTGATATGCATCGCCCAGATAGGCTATTTCACCATATCCAGAACCGATATTTCTACGTTCACGGATGGGCTTTTCACCGAAACGTGAGTTGATAGAACCGGCCATCACTCCAGTTACAGAGCCGATGTAGTCTTTGAATAGACGGGTAGTTACTCTGCGGAAAGTAAGATACTGCTGCCAATAGATTGTATCTTTACGCGTTTGGTTCACACGTCTGATGATAGCGGACATAATGTTCGCATCATCGAATAATGTTTGAATCGTTAAAAACATATCCTACCTCCTTACTCGTTAAATTCAAACCATCCCTTCATGTTGGCTTTATCGTTCTCGGAGAACGGCATAACCAATTTTGAAGGCTCAATCTCTGCGGCTGTACGGAGCAGCGCAACTAACACGATACCATCTTCCACCTTTGTTCTTTCATACAACGCGGAGTTTGAAACATACTTTTGTTTCAGCCCGTCGACTGCGGTTGCTTGGAAGAGAACTGCATCTTTGGCGATATTCTCACCAAAAGCAGCCTTGATAGTCAAGACATCGTAATCTTTATTAGCCTTGTCGATGGCTGTCACTTCCGCGCCTTTAGTACCATTACCAATGAACATTCCCACATAAGCCAAAGAGTTCTTGGCAATTTTGATACTTGTACCAGAAGTGTATGCTTCGATAACTCTCACATTGATAACCGCATAAGCAAACTTGTTTTTCAAGTCTGCATAAATTGGTGTAAATCCGGGAAGGAAACTTCCCACTACAAGGTTCTGCGTGTCGAGCTTGAATGGGCCACGTCTACGGATGCCTGTCTGGACATCGTAGCGTTCCTCTTGCTCAACAGGCGGAACCAAGTCATACTTAAATCCTGCTGACATAATTAATTCTTGTTTTGTTCAACAATAGTTTTCGTTCCCTCGTCAATCATCTTAGCGATAGATTCAGATTCTTTCTCAATCTTCTCTTCCGCTGATTCGGGAGGTGTAACACCTTTGAAGCCGTCATTTGCGAACTCTTGCTTCAAGTCCTTGAAATAAGCATCCAAATCCTCATCGTCCTTGATGGCGCACCTCTTGGCGTAGTTTTCGGGAATACCATACTCCTTTGCTTTGGCAAGAATCTGCTCCTGACGGGTAGCTTGCAGCTTTTCTTGCTTCAAGGTGGAAACCTCCGTCAAAAGGCTCTTGTTGGAATCAATCAGAGCCTGCGCCCATGCAGGCACATCGTCTTTATTTTCTTCCGTTTTGATGGTTGTGGTAGTAGTGGTAGTTTCGACTGGCTTACCGTCTTTAAGGTTATGCTTCTTCTCGTAGTTAGTAACTGCCGTTTTTGAAGCATCCCCGGCACGGAAGTCACCGTAGGAATTAAGCACGTCCGAAAAGCTGATACCCTCTACGATGGAGTTTACTTTTGTCTCGTCCGTTACACCCTCTGCCTTTTTAGTGGCGATTCGGGTTAAGATAGCAGTGTCCACCCCAGTGAATTTTTGTTGCAGTCCTGCTAAGATAAGTTCTTGAATATTCATACCGTATGAATTAAATTGTTATTTAAAATTCGTGGTATAAAAGTAAGGAGGATAAAAGAGGAGAGAAAATAATTGAATGGATGAAAAACAACAATTGGGTTATTGTTGGAAAATGGTATAAAAAAGGCGTGAAACCGAATGGAATCACGCCTAAATAAGTTTCCAAGAGACTGATTAGTGTGTTAATTGCAATTGCTTCTCCAAAGCCTGTTTTATATATCCATTGATAGTTGTTCCAGCTTCTTGTGCTAGCATAGCAATCTTACTATGAATCTCTGGTGAGATACGAATATTCAACGTTCCGCTATATGGTTTGCGAGGTTCTACACCATCGGCCAAGCATCCAGCAAGATAGCTTTCAATTCCGGCCTCAAAATCAGCACGGAGTTCATCAATGGTACTGCCTTCATAAAGAATCAAATCCTTACTCATTCCAAGTACCTTTCCAAAAAGGCAGTTATCAGCTTTGCTGTATTCTACTGAACCTTTATATCCTTTATATTCCAAGTAGTCCATATTCAATTCTTTTATTTAATTAAACCATTACTTTTCAAATGCTGATATATTGTTTTCATCATCCAAGCTTTCATTATGCTGCCTGGATGTGGTTTGTGAATATCAATATATTGTCCCGTCTGTTCATTCTTGAATCTTATACGAGAGCCGGATGTTGCACCTTTGTTGTGTTCACTGTATCCAAAAACAGACAGCAACTTTAAAGTTTCTTCATAAGTGAAGTCTTTAGGCAGTTTACAAAAACGGTTTATCAGTTTTTCTTTAGTACCCATATTAGTTCGTTCTTTCTGCAAATGTAACTAATTTTAGTTACAAAACAAAATAAATAGAGAAAAGTTTCAATCAAACAAAAAAATAGCGGCAATTCTATCGAATCACCGCTAAATGTTCTGTTTTTCTTGTATTGGTATTATAATCCTCGTAATTTTTTTGGCTACAAAGCATTTTTCTGTCCTGTTTTTTCTATTTGATTATTCTTTGCCGCCTGTTCTTCCTTGATTTCTTTAAGTTCTTCTTCCACTCGATCGGCATTCCCGGCAAACATAATTCCCTCACGTGTTGACCAAATGCCACCACTGACAGCAGAAACGGCAGTATTTACCTTGTCGTTCAAATCATCAATCATATATGGAACCAGTTCTGTTTCTATGTCGATGGTCTGTGATGCCTTGCTAAACTCGGTTGGATTGATAGAGCCTAAAGCGGAGACAATGAAATTTACTCTTCGTTGTAAGAACTCACCGATAACCTCACCGTGATTTTCTACCGCCATGTGTGCACCCATAAACATGAAACGGAAAGCGGTGCCTGATGCTTTGCCAACACCTTTTAATGTTTCAAAGGATATTCTTGGAGTGTTTGACATATCATAAGCCATGTTAGTAAGTGTTTCAGCTTCAAATTTAACCGTATCAGGGACTTGGTTCCATGTCAGATACTGGGCATCCGCACCTTCGCCTGTGAGTTTTACCATTCTATCCTTAACCTTACCCATGAACCCTTCCACATCACCAATCAACTTTAATAAAGGGAAGAAATGATAGTCTATACAATCGGCATAATTGGATAAAAGTTTCTCCAACCGGACGCGGAAGGTCTTTATCTTCTTGCAATAAGGTTCAGGACGGTAGGCATAGAGAACCGGCAGTTTGGGGAATCCGTGAACGAAAGAAGTCCTTTCCTCATACCCTTTAGATAAATCCCACTGATAGATTGCTTTATCCGTGATAGTCATAAAACAAGTTACCTCCGAATCATCCATGAGCTTTTTCTTGTACTCACGGGAGAAAGCAATCATCTTACCTTCATCGTTGAAGAACGGATATAGCTTATCGCCTCTGAATGGAGACCATAACACGCTTTTCAGTTTCTTGGTAGGTTTAACCTTGCCACCAAATGTGGTCTTAACTTTCTTCCAGAACTTCGCCCAGAATGAATCATCATCGGTAACATACCAATACTCGGCTACTTCCTGTTCGGAAAGCCAAGCACGGACAATCTTCTTGTTCTGGTATTTGATTTTATTGGACTTGAATACAGCCTTGACAGCATCCAACAGTTTTTTTTCATCATCATCGGTTGGAGTGCAATCCATTGAAGGTTCGGTGCCGACAGTAAAAGCCGTTTGAATGTTCACTATATCTTGTTCCAAAGGAATAGATATACGGTTTACCGGTTCGGTCTTGTATTGTGCTTCAATCTCGTAGGTCTTGCCAGTCTTTTCATCGAAAACTTTTTCCGCTTCCTTTTCAAGAACCTTTCTGTCCGGGTACTTTTCTTTATCCACTATAATTTCATGGCGTTCCGGATTCCAGTCGTCCCAAAGTTTACAACGGTCGGGAAGCTCGGTTTTTCTACCTTTCTTTAAGTAGCTTATTTTCTGCCCGATGTCAGGCAATGCTAATATTTCTTCAAGCGTTAATGACATAATCTATATTTTTAGTGTGTGAATATTCCAGTTAAGTCTTTTGGCTTCAAAATACGTCCTAAAATATGCCCTAATATATAATATCTAATAGGGTCGATACAGTGATTCCAAGCGTCTATCGGCTCATTGATATAATGACCATCCTTGTCTTTATCCCAAACATATTTACGGAGTTCCTCAATGATATGGTATGAACGTTCAGTAACGAATAGTTCCATCTCATGTATTTTATCAATGCCGGCTTTGATTGAACCGGGGAACTTATCTACTGGGTAGATATTTACACCTCGGTTCTTTATCTCTTGAATCAAACGAGGGTCGGCACTATCTCCGTAGACTTTCAGCCCCCACGGCTTCAATTTTTCGGCAATGGCATTTGTGAGCATTCCAGTTTCATAGAATAACTCATCAACATACAATCGGTTATCTACGATGCCACAACGAATACCTGTTGACGGGTCGTTGGTATAACCCCAGTCGGAAGCAAGAGCTACTTTCTTAGCATAAGCCGGGAACTCTTTCACGATGCCCCATTTCTTGAACACAGCACCTTCCGCAACATCAGCCCAACGACCGATAACCACATGAGCATACTTTTCGGGGTTATTCAACTTCATGTCCTCTACCTCTTTTAGGAACTCAGGAGAAAGATTTTCCAAGTTGTCAAAGTAGGTTGTATGGATATGTAGCACGTTCGGATGAGTGGAGATTTGAACTTGTACACCGTTAATCTCTACGAGTTTATGGGTATTTTCAATGTATTTTTTGTAGATGAAGTGATTAGAGTCACAAGGGTTCATTATGATGATAATCCGGTTCTGGATACCCTTCTTACGGATGGAGAGCATTATTTTATCAAACTCTTCTTCATTCGTCCACTCTTCTGCTTCATCACAGACGAAAGTAGTAATTCCCTGAATAGATTTCAGTTTTGCCGTTTGGTTCCCTGATGAAGTTTTAATACCTCGGAACATGATACGGCTCTTAGTCATTTTGTTGACTATATCCGTCTTGGTAGTTTTAAAGTATTTGGTCGTTCCGTCCAAGTCTATCTTCTCCATCATTTCGGGGATGATAGACATGCCGGCAGAAACCATCGTATAACGGGTGTAAAGAATCTGATGAACTATCTTCTCTACTGGAGTCATTTCAAAAGTCAATCGCTCAATGAAAGTGGAAGCATTGAAAGACTTCCCGCTACCACGCCCACCGGTGATAAGAATTATAAATTTTTCCTTATCCTCGTATAATGGATGGTAAATTTCTTGAGGTACTATCATTTCAGCTTGTCTTTAATCCAAGAATCAATGTTGATACCGTGGTCAATATCAGTAGGGATATCTGCATCTTCATCCTGCTTGCGTTCAACCTTTCTCCAATCTTCATCGTAATGGTATAGCCAAGTCATTTGAGCACTCAAATTGGGAGCTAGCTCACCTTCTACAACTTGCACTTCTTCTTCGCCTGTCAGATTGCCATCTCTATCCCGTAACTTCCGAACTGTGGTATTTTTAGTTTTTATGCCACCAAGAGCCATTGCAAGAAATTTGGCGCGCACAAGGGAATTTATCGCACAACGCGCACGTGAGAGGACATCACTTAATTCACTGTATGCACTTTTCTTTTCGCTAAATTTTTGTGGCGATAATCCAATAGCATGGGCAATCTCCTTATCTGTGAATCCCTTTTTGGCATATGATTCCACGAGAGAAAGAAAGTCCTCGTTTGTATAGTCAAACTTGGGCTTTCTTCCTCCTTTTCTTTTCTTTTTTTGAGATTCACTGTTACTCATGTCAATCTATCCTTTCAATTTGTTCATCGAACACTTCTCCCTTTATGAACTTCATATCCGGGTCATACCCGAACCTCTCACAGAAAGCTGCTTTAGCTTCATAGGTATCAAAGGAAAGCATCACGTAGGCATCCATATCTTGAGCCTGTTTCTGTGCATTCTCTTTTACCTGTTGCTTGACCTCTTTCATGTGGGCAATCTTTTCGGCACGTTCCAACTGTTTAGCGGCTTTATCAGCTTCTTTCTGCTCGGCAACTGGTGCCATCATATCAGACAGAGCGTCCGCAATGGAGTTTTCTTCTTCGGTCTGTAATAGGTAGTCAACTCCAATCATGTTCAAGTCAGCATCGGTCAGACCGGCATCTTTCCAATCAATGTCGGGAACAATCCTTGCAAGAGCATCGAAATTCCATGTTCCCTGAGCATTCGGGTTATTCATCAGAATATTGAGTTCCTTTTCCTGCTTTTCGTCCACGTCTATGACATCAACACGAATACGGTAGTCATTATCTGGAAACTTCTGTAATTCGTCCATAACGGTTAAACGTTGATGTCCGCTGACTACTGTAAGACCTGTACGCTTATTAACGACAATTCCACCAACCAATCCGAATTTTTTGATACCACGTTTCAATGTCTTACGTGATTCATCGGATAGTTTTCGAGGATTATAATCAGCGAAGTGAATGGCAGAACGATTAAGTTCTACCGATTCACTCTTTATGTATTTACTTAGTTCCATATTAACCATTGTTTAATCCTTGCGCACGTCTTTGCGATATTTGACGGCGAGCCAATTTATTCATGGTGCTATTGTAAGCATCTACAATCCGCAAATTTCTACTGGTAAATCTTGTACCGTATCTATTTTCGGCTTCACGTTGCAATCTTCCTGCTTGCAGACGTATCTGTTCAACTGTTTTGTTTCTTTTTCTGACTCAAGAACTCCTTTCCCTATCCATTACTTAACCCACGCGAAAAACTTAGCATACTGTTTCTTGCACGAATAATGCGATTATAATTTCTCATAAAGTTGCTATTTCCCTGATTTTGCAAATTTGCACGAATCATGTTGGCTGCTCTGTTTCCAACAGCATACTGCCTTCCGGCTTCACTGGTATTGGGAAACATTGTAGTATTATATCTAGCAGTTCTTTTAGATATTCTTTTGACTCAATACCTCCTTTTATTTATCCGTTACTCAATCCAAGACTATTACGTCCTTGACGGGCGGCTCTTGAATACTGTTGGTATACGCTTCCGTTTCTTGCATAATTCAAACGGCTAAGGTTACGATACATGGCACCGCCAATACTGTTAATCCTTGCTTGTCTTGTAGGATTACCATCTGCTGCACGGCTCAAACGGTTTGTCTGTACTCCAATATCAGCAGCGCTTTTCATTCTACCTTTTCTTCTGTTTTTGACTCAGTTGTTCTCCTATCAATCTTGTTTATTATGGTGTTCCCAAATCACTCTTTCAGCCATTGGAAACACTTTGTAAATTCTCTGTAAGTCCTGTGGGTAATTTTTTTCCATCCAAAGCATACAATCAAGATTAAAACCAACTCCAGAACTGGCTTTTAGTGAGTATCTCACTGGTTCTGGAAGATTATGTTGTCTCATGTAAGCGAGAATGTCTTTCTGATTCCAATCAGCCAAAGGGTAAACCATGCCGTTATTCTCATATCCATTTTCTTCATAACCCTTCAGCATAAGTCTGCGATTCATACCATCGGCTTTCTTCATGCCTAAGAAGGTATAATAGACATCGTATTTGAGCTGCATAGCTTTTACTACATCTGTCAACTTCAACAGTTTAACTTTTGGATTAGGGACACAATACAACCCGCCACGGAGAATGTATGTAAGGTTCCAGTGTGGCACTTGAATGAACACTATCTTAGGATATTTGGCTTTAGTCCAATTTATCCAACGGTTTATGTGTTCCAAGTCCTTGACAAAGTACATAAACACACAAACAATCCGGTCAAACTTCGGATAGACTAAATCAAGCAGAACAAGCGAATCTTTACCAAGTGATAAAAACAGTAAAGCCTCATTCGATTTTACCCGAATGAGGTCTATATACCGATTCGCTTGCTCTACCTTATTCATGGTTAACCTCCGGACATACCCAATGACACACGTAAATCAGCATAACGTTGTCTACGTGAACCTAACTGTGTGGCACTAGCCGTACCTCTACGGTTGGCAACCAATCTACCGCCTGCACCTGCTCCATTCATGTTTCTGCGCGGTCCGGCTACTCTGTTAATTCTTCTTGCGACTCAGCAAATCAAATTTTAGGTTTAAACAATTCAATCTATATGTTTCTCTAGTATTTCGCCTAAAGTATAATCCATTTGGGCGGCAAGATATTCTTCACCCTTATAGGTGTAAACAACATCGTTACCTTCATCATCTGTGAGAATTGATGCTTCTGCGCCTTTCACCTCAACTATAATATACGGACGTTTACCCCTATATTCACCAGTTAGCAGTTTTATGGCATCGTACTGGATAGGTTTTAATTCTATCTCACCCTCTTCAGGTAATTCTTCATCAGCCTTATATTCTTTACCACCACATAAGTAGGTTATGTACTTTTTTGCATTGGTAGGTCTAATTTCGCGGTATTCATGAGTTTTTTTACCTGCTAAAATTTCATCGAAATACTTTTGCTTAATACTAAGCGTTAGAATGTTCATAATCGTGTCTTTTAAATTAATAATTAAGTAGTTGCGGGTAACGGATTCGAACCGCTGACCTTCACCAAGTCAAAGTGACGAGCTGCCCACTGCTCTAACCCGCGATAGTACTTCAAAGATACTATGTAAACCAAAGATAATGAAAAATCTTCAACCTATAAAACCAACAATAGGTGAAATGTTGGTTATTTCTTGCTCTGTAACCATTTATCACGCTTTTCTCTACACGCCTCTAAGGTAGGCGCACAACAAGAAAACAACTCACTACTTTCAGTACGAAAGTCGTATTGGTACATCTTTACTCTTTTGCCTTTCAGTTTGGTGTTATAGGTAGTGTAATTCTCTTTACCTGGTTGGCATACGCTGCAACCGTTTTTGTTTATTGAGTTCATAACTAATATATATATTTAAAATTTTACATTCAATCTTTCTTCTCTTATATTAAAAATCACAAGCGTGCGTATATTGTTTTTTTAGGCTCTCTAAGGCTTTTTCTGTAACTAGATATGCGTAGCGCTCATTGCTGCCAATACGCTTGATAGAACGTGTTTCTTTGAGAACGACAGGCTTGTTGAAGATGACTTCATACTTGTTGCCGCAACTCGTTATCAGAAAATCAACGCTACGTTTATATTCGTCCAGTTCTGTTGCTTTGTATTCACCTTTAGGGATGAAATTGGGATTGGGTACTAAGTAACCTTCTGCTACTAATACGCTAGAGTTATATACTTTCATAATCGTGTATGCTAATAAAAAAACATCTTACAGTGGTTATCGTACAATCTTGACCTCAACGAGCTAGGGTTGGCGAGCCAAGCAAAATGAAAACTTAGGCTGATTTCACACATTACGTTCTTATGGTGAATCCATTGTTCTTTTGTCATAATCGTGTATTATTAAAGGTTCATATATAAACAAGTCAGATCACATTCTTCATCGTAGTCGTATTCAAGCGATACAGGTGCAAAGTATTGTTGTATCTTCTTTGCTGCTGTTTCATTCTTACCCTCAAAAGAGAAAGTAAAAGAGCGCTTGCCTCTGACTGTTATTTCAACCGGTATGCCTGCTACCTTAGTCATGTTGTTTTCAAGTTCTTGTTTTGTCATATATCGTATATTTAAGCGTTAATACCAATTGCGTTTCTCATAAAGTCACTCGCTTGCTCTACTGACATATCCAATTTCTTTTGAATTAGAAGAAGCATACAGCTTACTTGCTCTTTTGTATTTAAGTTGCCTTGTACAAATTCTGACATGATGAACTTTTCTATTGTTCTTTGTTTAATTACTGATGCTGCCATAATCGTGTGTATTGTGGTAGCCCGAAGGCTACCGGTTAAACTTAGAACTTCTCAATTTTGAGATTATCATTGATAATAAATCTACGACCGCACTCGCAAATAATATGGGTTTCTGTAATTCTTTTGATTACCCTTACTACATCTTCATGTATTATACATGGTGTACCATCTGCATAGTGACCGTTAGCTAAATCACCTGACACTCTGTATCTCAAACCAACTTCTATCTTTTTTGTATTCATAATCTTTTATATTGTGCAGGGCGAAAGCCCTGCTGGTTGATACTATTATTTAATACCACAAAGTCTTGAAACTTTCAATAGCTCTTTATCGCTCATAAATATAAGATCGAAGAAAACACCTTCATCAAAAGGTTTGTTTTGTAATATAGCTGCTGATTTCATTTCACTCATAATTTGAGCTATCAAACTACCTTTTACCTTATCACTCATTTTCTTTGTTGCCATAATCGTATATCTTTTAATTGTTATTACTTCGTTTTTGATGATGCAAATGTAAATAGTATTATTTACTTATACAACGATTAGTCAATAAAAATGTATTCATTTAACTATTATTAGTAAATAGTTCTATTTACATATTACTTATTAATGTAACTTTGCAGAAAAATAAACGATATGACAAGAATAAAAGAAATACTAAAAGAAAAAGGACTGACGGTTAATCAGCTTGCAGATATGCTTGAAATAAGCAGACAGGCATTAAGCAAACAGATACAGGGCAAAATGCTTGTCGAGACAGCGCAACGTATCGCAGAAGCTTTGGACGTTCCTATGTGGCAGCTCTTTGCTTCGCCGGAAGAAGTAAAAGATGATGCCAATACCATAACCTGCCCCCACTGCGGAGGTAAAATACATTTTGATAAATAACTGAGTATGCCAGATTATGAAAACATATGAAGAAAGAGTACTACAAATAGAAAAGGTGTTATGAAAAACAATACATTTACAAAAGACTTTTGGATTTACTTATTAGCTTTTATTGTGATAATAGGAATCATCTGTTATTTTCCTTCATGGTTTACTCAATCTGGAAAATTAGATTTTAGTAATACCGGACAAATTGGAGACACCATAGGTGGCATTATGGGGCCATTTGTTGCGATAGCTGCTGCCATATTGACATTTCTTGCGTTTTGGGTTCAATATAAAGCCAATGAGCAGCAACGCAAGGATATAGCTTTAGAACGGTTTGAAAGTAATTTATTTGAATTGATACATATCCAACAGGATATAACGAACAATCTTATTTTTGTAGAAGAAGAAAAGCACATAAAAGGAAGAGACATCTTTCAATTCCTTTATGAAGATTATAATTTTGGTATGGATGAACAGTACGATAAACAAACTCCTATTATAGTTGGCGTAAAAAAGCTAATGGAACATCAAGATGTTAACAAATATACTGACTTAAAAGAACTTGGATGCCTTGACCATTATTTCCGTCATTTATATAGAGTTATTAAATATATAGACGAATCTAAGGTTATTGATGATAAGCAGAAGTATGATTATACGTGTATTGTAAGAGCAAGTCTTTCCCAATATGAATTAATCATACTATTCTATAATTGTTTATCATCTAATGGAATAGAAAAATTCAAACCATTAATAGAGAAATACACTTTATTTAATAATATTAGAAAAGAATTATTGGCAAAGCCAGAAGAACATTATGCGCTCTATTCAAATTCTGCATATAAACATATAAAGCCGGAGCAGTAAACTCCGGCTTTATTATAACCCATGCAAATCTACTAAAATGAAGCAATTCATAACTAATTGATTAGCCCTTTGATTTTTAGCCGATTAATAATCTCGGTATAAAGATACTCTATATCTTTCTTGAAGTACTTATCGTTTTGAGATAGAAAAGCAACAGTTTCAATATTGTTGGAAATGAATGTGACATCGTGTAATCCGATAGCCTTTGCAATCGCATCCCTCAATCCCTTTGGAGAGTGGTATCCGGCTAGTGTCTTGGGAGAATATAAGAAAAGTATAACGAACACAAATTTCTTTCTCTGATGGGGACTTTCTGGCATCGGTGCGAAATCCTGTTCAGAAAGAATCTCCTTGAACATCTCATAAATGACTGGGATGAGTGATTTATCCGTCAAGGTGGGAGTTGACATATTCTGTTCTATTCTTGAAAGTTCCTCTTTTCTTTTTTTTACAGATTTTATTTGCTCAATAATTGAAAAATCATTCATCATAACACGATTATTTAAAAAGTAAATAGTATATTTGCATCATAATCGTGTAAGATTTGGGGGAGAATTAAGCTTGGTCGTGCTCGCTGGTTCTCCCCTTTCTATTTTAAAGGATAATTTTTTATGAATATTAAATACCAAACAGGCTTGTTTGTATTAGAGTTCCTTTTTCCGTTTTTATTTCACCGAAACATTCTTGTCGGAATCTTTTTTCCTGTGATTTAAAATACTCCACGTCTATCTCGGTAGCATAGAAATCAAATCCCATTTTGAACGCAACAATCCGGTTACTGCCACTTCCCAAATGAGTATCGAGTACTTTATCTCCTGGGTTGGCATATTTCTTGTAAATCCAGTGATACAATGCTTTGGGTTTTTGTGTCGGATGGATTTTTGTTTCTTTGTTGGCACCGCCAGTATTGGATAACCGGATCATTGCTGCAGGTTTGTCAAAAGAAGTCCATGCCAGTTCGAACTGGGAAAAATTTTCCCACGGTTGCATTTTGTCCCAAAAAATAATTCCACGGGTCGGGGGTAACCGGAAATAATTTCCACCCCATATAATCTGATTTTTGCTTACCCTGAACAATTCCTGAAAGTATTCATCAGTAGGCGGGGTGAAATCCCAATCACATGACATTGTATTCAATACCCTGTTTTTCAACTTCCCAGCACCTTGGTTTAATCTTCCTTTTTTCAACCGTTGTGCAACACTCTCACCATTATACCCACCATGTTTACGCTTCATGTTGCTTCCCATTGTCATGTTGGGAGCGTTAATTCCGTATGGCGGGTCAACAATAGCCAAGTCGAAGAAGTTGTCAGAAATACGTTTTATGTACTCCATACAGTCCATATTATAAACTTCACTTATTGGCATTATTTGATTCCTTTCTAATTTGTTTTATGTTGCTCACCTTATAAATTAGGTGAGCAAAAAGTTTATTGTTTTCTTATGTGGTTACTTTCTTGAAAAACGTCCTATCAGGTTCTTCTGAAAACTCATATATTTGTCCGACACGGAATAACTGTTTTGGTATGAGTGATTGCTTATCTAATGTGTAGCATTCCTTGATACAGATATATTTCATATTTATTCTTATTGTTCGTTAATCAATTCATTAAATACCTTCACATAGTGCTCTGAATCCCCTGAAACACCAATGTCTTCATATTTCGACTTTTGTATAATTACTAAAGTCACAATAAAGATACTTCCACCAATCGCCATAATGGTATTTATCATTCGAATACCTACAACGAGTATTCCAAGCGTTTTTCTGCCAGACTTCATACAACACACCCTTATGGATGAAAGTATCACCTTCTTTCAGAGTTGAAATCTTGACCGTTTTCTTCATTACTATTCTTGTTTTACGCTATTTGATTTAAAATTTCTCTTTGAATAATTTCCTTTGCGTTGAATCCGAATAAGCCTTTCTTTTGCTCGTGAAATTCCGCAATTGGGATTTCGTTAATGTAGTAATAGAAAGCCTCGTAGCCATCTGCAAAATTCCGTGCAAGGAAACCATTCGGGTGAGTGTTCATGTATCTTTCAACAGCTACTATCATTCTTCGAGCATAGCCGGGAAACATCTTGAACTCTAATTGCATCTGCTTGTAATTACAGAGAGGACAACCGACACAGCCGTGACGATTCAGATTGTACGGTGCATCATAATACTTTGAGTATGGTAGACCATAGTACCGTATGTATTCCCAAACATCATCTTCCGTCCATCCGAGAATAGGAAGAATATGTATTGCTCCTTGCATCCATTTTCGAGTATCGCACTGCTCCGGCTCGTAATCTTTCCGGTTCCGGCTTTCGGAAGCTCTCATTCCTTCGATACTACGTTTACCAATACCGTATCGTTCTTTCAATCTTTCACAGCAGAACCGACGCAAACGGGACGGAAAACCTTTTTCCTCAATCAGTCTAAAGAATGATTTCTCCGGATGCATTATCTGTACTTGTGGATAGTTCTTCTTTATGAAGTTGATTGTGCCAGGTGGGTCTACGGTAGTATTAGCATAGATAGCATCATACTTTATCCTAGAACGTTCTGCAAGGTCAAGAATAACAACACTATCTTTGCCGCCTGAGAAACCTAGCGATAGCGGTTCATCACGTTCCATGCTACGAAGAAAGTCGATTGCTTGTTGCTCCTTTTTATTCATTCCTGTTCTTGTTTTAAATAAATACATAATCTTCGTTTTGGAATCCCCAAATAGTATGTAGTAAAATCCAATCATCTTGAAATTTACATCCATCCTTTTCGCATTCAACCACCAGCATATTTGCTTTATCAGCATAAATTAATGGGGTTACAATACCTGTAAATGCACCATTTCGTCCGGTGAATTTATTACCTTCCTTTAATCGCTTGATTATTTCCTCTTGATTCATATTTATCCTGTTAAGAACATGTTGCTACTATAAGAATGAGAATAAGTATTATTGCTAACACATCACCTAAGGTAAATCCGCCTTTAGATTCTATCATGCGATATATTTCTTGAGGTGTTTCTTTATAGTACCCATTTGGGATGCTCCCTTTAAAATAAACCTTGCTCCCATCATCGTCATCATCTACACGGTCAATATCCTTAATCCAGTAGACTTTTTTTTCATAAGAGCCTTGTTCCGTTAATAGTATAAATCGTTTCATATTATATTGTTATTCGTTAATTGGTAGTTTCATAAAACACATCCACATAGTCTTGCCATGTCTTCCGGTGGTGTGACCGAACAACGGCTGCCGTCCGATGGCTTTCAATACTTCTCTAACCGTTATCTGGTCTTCATTCCATTTGAAAATGAGAACGCCGTAATCTTCAAGTACTCGAAAGCATTCATCAATTCCTTTTTTTATCACCCTTGGCCAATCTTCGGGAAGTTTACCATACTTCTTGGCCAACCAACTATCTTTGCCAACCTTTAGAAGATGGGGAGGGTCAAATACTACCAGCTTAAAGGATTCATCCAAGAATGGCATATCGGTAAAGTCAGATACAATGTCTGGATGAACCTTTAGCCTCCGGCCATCACAAAGAGTGTGTTCCTCATTCCGAATATCAGCGAACAAGGTCAAAGGATTTTCTTTGTCGAACCAAAACATTCGGCTGCCACAACAGGCATCTAATATAATTTTCGCTTCACTCATTTTTTTATTGTTTTACGCAAATCCTTGATAATTCTTCAAAAACTTGCAAGTTTAATTAATATTATCCATCAGGTAGTCCGCTATCGCATAAACCACCAGATAAAATAAGATGTTCACTCCTAGGAGAAGGAGGATGTTTAGGAATATTCTCATAACTAATCCAGCTTCTCATCACCTTCGAAAATATGCGCGAACACACTCTTTTCATCAGATAGTGTTAAGTCAAGTTGTGAAGGGTGACGTTTGATATAATTATAGAATGCGAACATCTTTTTGTCATCATCTCCGCACCGGTCTACCAATAGACGGATGAAAGCTAGGAGACAATCGGAGTCATTACCGAAGTTCTCTTGTGTTGAGAACTGTGTCTTATCCACGTCTTGTTTCAATTTACGGATGGCGGCTATCGCAGTATTGAAATTACGTTTCGCATCGTGGCGCAGCTCATAGCCTTGCTTTCCCATTTCACTTCTCAAATCATAGAGAAGAGTTTCTACGACATCTGTCAACACGTATGCTAGGTTGAGGGTCGTATTAAGATTTGTTGTTCCTACTAACATGATTTTACTTATTTCTTATTTGGATAAATCCACGTTTTTCTGTCTCTTTAAGGAGTTCCATGTCTTCTTCCTTGATATTACAAGGTGTTTCTCTGTTGACACTCATATAAGATGATATGCCGAACTTCTTTCGTATCTTTTCTATGGATTCTCGGTCTTTGGTAACCCAACAGATTGTAATATTCATTTTCTCAGACTTTCTCCTTTGAATTTTACCCGTGTAGTAATCGCAACCAATCTATCCATTGTACGTTCCCCGTACTTTTGGGAGATTTCATCAAGCGATAGATTAGTGGTTATTATCAGGAGTTTTCCCCGCTTTTCCGCTTCGTCAACAATTTCACAGAATGCAAGTCTTTTTTCTCCGAATTTCACGCTAAGATTCTCTGTACCGACATCATCAATGTAGATGATATGTTTTGTCTTCACTGCGTCTATATCAGCGTTCATCTGTTGTGCATCATAACATGCTACAATCTTCCGGCAATAGTGATTGAGAAGCAAAGGGATAATTTTCCAGCATATAAGTGATTTTCCCCGCCCACAATTGCCGTGGCATAAAAGTCCACGTCCGTTATTCCCGGAAAGCCATGTGGCTATTTCCTCGTATTCCGGCAACCATTCGGCATTTCCCGTGAAATAATTCAATCCTCGCCAAAGGACATTCTTTGAATCTGGTATCGCTATATTCACAAGATTAGGGATAGGGTTAAATCCGGTCTTTCTGAGACTGTCGATTGTTTTCTTGAAATCTATTTGTTCCATCTTTCCTCCCATTTTCTTTCCTGTGGCGAATCGTATTTGTCAGGAGAGTTATCTTTGAGAACCACACCAATATCAGTAGTTGTCTTGGTGGACATTCTTTCTCGGTTTGCCCATGTTACCAACCTTTTAGGAAGTTCCCAGGTCTTTTCAAGTTCATAGCGCATCTTAGTCTCTGATTTGTTCAGTTCAGACCAATAATCAAAGAAGGAGCGAATCATTTCCTTTTGATACTTGCCGACAAAAGGTACAAGAGATTGATAAAAAGACTCTTTTCGAGAGAGAGTAGCGGCTTTAGCCGCGTCTTTCTTATCTCCGTTAGGAGATTCTTTAGTATTATCTTCTTTATCTTTCTTCTTATTATCGCCCTTAGCTTGCCCCATTTTTTCAACAACTGCCCTAAACTCTGCCCTTAGCTCGCCCAAAGCAATGTTTAATTCGTTGATTTCTTTATTGTTATCTATGCCCCTGTCTACGTCCTTGGGTATGCCCTTGTATGGGTTGTATTCATCATAGTTGCATAAAGTTATCACAGTCATGCCTTGTTTGTTACAAGTCGTTATCATGCCTTTTCTTTTAAGTTTTGAAAGGAAATAGCGCACTTTCTTTTCAGACCATTGCCAACGCTTCATCAAAAACGATATAGATGCTGGATATTGACCTCTTGTATAAGAGATTTCCCGACCTCCGATGAGTTCGCTGTACGCCTTGTCGGTTGCCTCAAATCGTGCTGACTGAATCAAGTCAAGCCACGCTTCGCACTCCGAAAACTCACGGGCTACCTTCCACATTTCATTCGAGAAAAACCTGCGGCTTAGCCTCAAAAATCCTTCGTCCATAGTTAGAATCTCACGTTAGTTAATTGTCTTCCTTTGGAACAAACTACCCATTTACCATTACCGCTATCAAACAACCGTAAATCAGAGACTTCGCCAAAACGTTTGATGTTACCACAGAGGTCTACGACCCAGCCACATTCTTTGGAAGGGTGGGGGCGAATAGCCCGACCGACTATCTGATACCACATAGCAAGTGACATTGTAGGACGTGCCATAACAACAGTGTCAAGTTCCGGGTAGTCAAAACCTGTAGTCAATACCCCGACATTTGCCACTACCGGAATTTCACCGGACTTAAACGCTTCGAGTATTCTTTCACGCTCACCTTTCGGAGTATCACCGGAAACAATAGCGCAACCAGGTATAGACCATGTAAGGCGTTCGGCTTCTTTCAGAAACCGGGTGAATACTAAGATGCCTTTCCGCTTTCCTCCTTGTATGGGATTCATCAGCCGTTGAACTATATGAACCAGATACCCGTAGAAGTCTATACGTTCATATTCTCGTTGAACTGATTTATCGGTATAGTCGGCACCGGTGGTATTTACTTTCAAATTGAGTTCGTTCCATCCGATAGGATTCATAGGATAATAGTTCAGTTTTGCTAAATATCCCATATCAAGCAAGGTAGATACCTGTACATGGTAAATGACCTCTGAAAAAACATGCGGCTTTGTCCGGGTGATGAATTTCAGCATAGAGCCGAAATCACGGCTGGAACTTAAACGGTATGGCGTAGCTGTCAGTCCGAGTACCTTACATTTCACTGCCTCAAAGAAATCCTTATACATTCCTTCTTTAGGGTTCACAAGATGACATTCATCCACGATGATATTTTTGAAGTGCGTAAAGAGTTCGGGATGGTTCTTTACACTTCCGATGGTAGCAAATGTTATTCGGTTTATCTCCTTTGAGTTGAAAGAAGCTGAATAGATTGAGCAGTCAAGTACACCGTAAGAACAAAGCTTCTTGAAATTTTGTTCCAAAATCTCTTTTGAAGGCTGGAACACTAAAGTATGTCCATCAAGCCTTGCCGCTATATCCGCTATGATAAGCGACTTTCCGCTGCCCGTAGGCAAAACCATGATGGCGTTAGTTTTCTTTGCCTTGTTGTTGAAAAAAGAAACGGCTGAATCAGATGCTTTCTGTTGGTAATCACGCAATACATAACTCATAACCCTTTCTCCTTTCGTAATTTATTATTAAGTGCTTTGTAATACTTGATAAGCTGCTCATAATCAAAATCAGACTTCTTAGAAGTATCGGCAGCTTTCACTTTCAGCAAGTCGAATTTCTGTTGACCGATTTTAGTAATTAGATTCACCCGATAATCTTCCAAATGGTCAGCTTTGAACCTGTTGCAGTGACGGCACTCAGCATGGCAGTTATTTTCATCGAAACGTGTAGCCAAATGCGTGCGACTGAAATAGTGGCCGCAATCAGCTTGTTCGAACGGTTTTATCTGTCCGCATGAGATACATTTGAAATAACCGTTTGGCATACAATCACGAAGCCGGATAAAAAGAGAAAACTCTTTGTCGAGCTTAGCTTTCAAATCCGGCTTCTTCTTTACTGTTACCCCTGCTTTATCAAACAGAGGTAGAGGCTTGTCTTTCTTCTTAGCCTTTCGTTTTATGTAGTACGGCATATCATTCGTCTTTTAGTTCAACTCCCAAGCATAATACTTTGTCAGACACACCTACATCATCAAATTCAAGTTCTGAATAACTTGTTTCGTATGGATAAGGATATATCTTACCGTACTTTTTATGCAACTCGATTATGTCTTCATCCGTCAATTTACGTCTAATACGCATTTCTATCTCGTAATCGTCAGAAAGATTTTCAATGACCTTTCTAAGCTGACCTACTGTCTTAATTTTGTCTATTCTCATAATCTTCGCCAATTAAAAGCCCCGAAGCGTATTCTCCGGGGCAAAACAACCATTATTCACTAACCCTTGCCATTTATGTGTGGCTCACATTATTCCATTCGGGGACACTATCCGTATGCGCATTACGGAAATATCCATTTGCAACTGAATACTTTCATATCCCCTTTCCAACACAAGTTTGTGGAGAAGCCCAGATTTGCACTGGGACGAGTTGTCAAGCTCGCCACATCTAAGGTTGACATTCCTATTATCGAGTGGTGCGTCTACTGATTCCGCCACTTCTCCATGTTTGCCCGCCATATCTTCACAGACCTTGCGGGCAGGTTAACAAAGTTATTCCATATAAGCTATCGAAAACTCTTTCGGAATAAACCGCCCGACCGGAATAGGTTTGGCTGATTCAATAGCTGTATGGATTTCCCTCTTTCTGAACTCATGTCCCTTTTCTTTGGCTTGCTTTTCACATTCTTCCTCTTTGTTTTTGAGGTAGTGGGTAATAAGCATCATCGCTCTGTCAACATTGAAGGTATTCACGACAAAGGTTTGGACCCTTTCGTCTTCATTCTCCCCTTCCGTAAATGTGATTTTCGTCTCAATCTGGTAGAATTTCTTTTCATTCGGTTTAGATTCTTCGTCACTATCTTCCGTCTCATCGTTCATCTTGTCAACGTATTCTGCCATAGTGATTTCATTTTTGAGATAGGCAAGCGAAGCATCGTCAACCTTGCGTTCTTTCAAGTTGTCAGTAAGAATCACGCAGGAATCGAACTCCTTTATCATTGTCAAGGTGAATCCGAACTGGTAATTAAGTTCAATGTAGTCTTTCAAGATAAGGCAAGCATTCTCTAGCCCAGTGGCATACAACAAGAACTTATACTTCTTGTCGCTTATTTGCGCTTGTGCAAGATAAGGATATAAGAACTTGTTTTCGTTCTCAAAAGCTAAACGCTTCTGA
>UMAK01048587.1_pt1 | contig 54797 bp, 49 predicted proteins | sample 1963681 | NCBI WGS metagenome assembly UMAK01 (sample SAMEA4835913, study PRJEB28245) | human gut metagenome | biome: gut microbiome; material: fecal sample | place: Denmark | collected 2008 | reverse complement strand
CCTTGGCAGGCCATCGCGCAGCGATTTTGTTCAATTATAAGTTGTGGAGATGTATGAAGATGAAATATAAATATACAGTATTAATCGGAATAGCCTTTGGTGTAGTAGCCAATGTTATAGGTGGGATTGTATTTCCGAGTTTATTAGGAACTTATGGCATTGGACTTGGTGCTTTGGCTGCTTGTTGTGGTTGCCTTTTGGGATATGTTATTGACAAGAAAAACAACAGCAAGGATGAATAATAAATTTTAGTTTGCCTTAAAAAAATTTACAGATATGCTTGCTTCTTTACGAAGCGATGACGGGATAAAATAGACTCATAAAAGCGCCTTTAAAAAATAAGGAGACTATCTAAATATGAGCATAAGTGAAAATATCAAGAATAATAGAAAAAAAGCAGGATATACACAAGAAACTTTGGCGGAGAAACTGAATGTCTCTGTATCAGCAGTATCGCAGTGGGAAAGTGGGAAAACGATTCCTGACATTTCAATAATTCCTACACTTTGTCATTTGTTTCAGATTTCTTCAGATGTTCTTTTGGATATCAATTTGCAGGAAAACAATCAAGAAATAGTGAACATTTTATCTGAGGCAAATAAGTTCTCTTCGCGTGCAAAATTCGAGGAAGCGGAAAAGATATTATCAAAGGGTCTGCTACGATTCCCAAACAGTTATCCAATCATGTCAGCATTAATGTATGTGTATTATAATATTTATATGCAGTGTGGGGAGGAAAAGAAAAAACAGTACGAGGATGCGCTGATGTCTTTATGCAATCAAATTATAGACGGATGTACTGATGGTGAGTTCAGAGCTGGCGCTATTCAGATTTTGTGCTTCATATATGCCGACAAGAAGGATTACGCGAAAGCAAAGGATCTGGCATATAAAATGCCGCCTATGGCATGTTGCCGAGAAACATTGTTAAGCATTGTGACTACCGGAGAAGAAAAGATTCATCATCGAAAGTCTGAGATTTTTGTATTGCTCCAGAGGCTGTGTGTTATTTTAGATACAACGGGGATAAATTCAAATAACAGAGATTGCGAGTATTCTTTTGATGAACAAGCCTGTCTGCGAGAAAAAGTGATTTCGCTGATTCAACTGATGTTTGAGGAGGGAGACTTTGGATTTTTCAACTGTATGTTTTCAAGTGTATGTGCATTGCAGGCAAAGTATTATGCAGCTAAAAAGGATGCAGAAAAAGCACTTGAATATTTGGAAAAGGCTAAAAATCATGCCATAGCATTTCTAAATTATTCTGCAAATGAAAAGTATACCTCACTTATATTGCGTGATGAGAAATATGGTGATTATAGTACAAACTCTGAACAGAAGGTGACAGAATGGGTATTAGAAATAGCTATGAAAAATGAATTTGATTTCTTAAAAAATGATGCAAAGTATCAGGAATTGATTGAAAAACTGAAGCTGGAATCAGTGTAAAGGAGAGCAATATGGCATTTGTTATTGTAGATGATAAAAAAATATATTATGAGGAATATGGCAGCAGGGACAATCCAACAATTGTGTATTTGCACGGTGGACCGGGAGAAAGTTGTCTTACATATTCTTATCAAGCTAGGGAACTTGGCAAAAATTTTCATGTTATCAGTTTTGATCAATATGGTGTGTTTCGTTCGGATGCTATTTCAGAAACAGAATCTGCAGGTGTGTTTTTTCATGTGGGGTTAATAGAAAAAATAAGGATTGCGCTTGATATTAAGAGTTGGATTCCTCTTGGTCATTCTTTTGGTGGAATGCTTGCACTTATATATGCTCACAGTTATCCGGATAGTACTGATGCAGTTATATATGATTGCCCGATGTGGAGTGCACTTTATACAGCGCGGGCAATTGCACTGGCAGCCAAGCCATATTATGAGCAGAACGAAATGGATGCGCAATTGGAATTGGTTAGTGAGATTCTGAAAGATGCGATTTCACCCAAGGAAGCATTTATGAAGGCGATGACAATTGAATTTAGTAATGGACTTGATCGTTTTTGTCATGTCATCGAAACGGACAGATATAATTCATATATCAACGATCATATTCCTGACCCTCAAGTACCGGATGAATGTTGGGGTAAATTCATTTCTTTCCGACAAAAGATTTTTGAAGCAGAAGATTTTTATGGTGACTATCTGCAATATCTGTGTGATATTGATAAACCGCAATTACTAATTGTGGGCGAATATGATATGACTTGTGGAATGTATGAGCAGGAATGGTTTAAGGAACATGCACAAAACGGGACTGTGAAAAAATTGGAAAACAGTGCTCACCTATCATGGTTCGAGTACCCTGAAAAATATACTGAATTGGTAACTTGTTTTGTCGAAGGCGGTATGATGCTGTAGATAAAGATTACAATGGATGATTTATTTAAGTGATGGGAAAATGATACAGCGTTTGTAGAAAACAATGGTAAACAGTACTTTATAAGAAGTGAATCTGATGCAAATGCATATAGTATTCAATATGTGAATGTAATTCTAAGAAAGAATGAAGTTGAATTTGTAAATCTTTAATTTGACAAATCTCCGGTTTTCAGAATGATAACATATTTTAGTTTAATCCGTCAGTTGGATTGCACCGAAATTGTAATTTAACACTTAAAAACCCCAGTAAATAAACAAATGTTAATATGCGTTGCTTGTGGCAACGGCTCATCTAATTCTAAAATTGAGCCATAAAAAACAAGGAGGCGTAGATTATGCTTAATGAAAACATTAAAAAACTTAGAAAATCAAAAGGGCTTTCGCAGGAGGAACTTGCCATTAAATTAAATGTGGTAAGACAGACTGTATCAAAGTGGGAGAATGGATTATCAGTTCCAGATTCAAGTATGTTGATTGCACTTGCAGATGAATTGGATACATCTGTAGGCGTATTGCTTGGAGAACCTGTGACGGAGCCAATTCAAGATGACCTAAAGGTAATCTCTGAGAAGTTAGAGGTGATTAATTTACAGTTGGCAAAGAAAAGCATGGCTAAGGTAAAAACTATCCGTTGGGTACTTATTTCATTCTGTGCACTGATAGTAATTGTATTTATTATACTTGCTGCTATGCAGAGTTCTTATTTGGGATGGGACTATAATAATCCTGAATTAGCTGTCGCAGGAACTATGATGCATGGATTTGAATTTGTCTTTGTGAGACTTGCACCGTTTGCTTTTATCGTATCTGTAATCGGAATTGTAATTACATACAAGAAGAAATAAAAATTGTAATTTTTTCGCTCCACCACACCAAACTTTATGGTAGTATTTGATGGGGCTTAGTAGTAGGAATTTATGTAAAATTTGGTAGTAAAAATGGTAGTAAAACCGAAACGAGGGTGTGGAATTGCACACCCTTTCGTTAATTTTGCACCCTATTTGCACCCACCAAAAAGGCAAATGCACCCACCTAATTCGTAAATGCACCCACCCAAAAGGGCAAATGCACCCACTTATGGGAGTAGTAACTACCGGGTGTATTGACTACGATTTGACTACTACACACGGCATTGATTTGCTCCGTTTTGCACTATTTTGTAAAAAGTGTAGTTTACAGCTTAAAAATTCATGCTCTTGCAGAAGTGGGCAGAACGCCCCAAAACACGGCATTATAGGGCATTTTGAGAGGAGAAAAATTTATGACTAGAGTGCTTTTCGTTTGCCACGGCAACATCTGCCGTTCCCCCATGGCTGAGTTCGTCCTAAAGGACATGGTAGAAAAGCGTGGTCTGACAGGTCAATTCGAGATAGCCTCAGCCGCTACCTCTACAGAGGAGTGCTATGGCGGACATGGCAATCCGATATATCCGCCGGCGCAGGCGGAGCTTAGGAGACACGGTATAGGCAATACGGCTTATACTGACTTTAGAGGTAAGCGCGCACGTCAGGTAACGAGGGAAGACTATGATTATTATGATTACATATTATGTGCAGACAGTGCGAACATCCGCAATACGATAAGGATAATGGGGGAGGACAGACAGAACAAGATAAAGCTTCTGCTTGATTTTGCGGGCAGACCGGGAGGCTCAATATCGGATCCGTGGTATACGGGAGATTTTGCGTCAACATTCGCAGATGTAAAGGCTGGCTGTGAAGGGCTTCTGGAGTATATTTTTGCGAGAGCTGAATGAGAGGAAATTACAAAAGATCAGATTATTACATCTGCATGGTTCGGGTCCGGAGAGCTGAGTTTTAAAGTGTATCTATTTATTATGTTAGCAGATATCTGATACAGGATATTATTATAACAATTGCTTTCGGCTCAGCCCTTGAGGTAAATAACAATCGTCAAAGCCTGTAAAATCAGTATATTCAGACTTGACAGAAGAGGAAAGGCGATAGAAGGATGAAGAGATATTCGATTCACAGTGTAGCGGAATTGCTGGGAATTTCAGCGGATGCCATAAGATTGTATGAGAAGGAAGGACTGGTGAAACCGCTGCGGGATGAAAAAACGGCTATAGATATTATGAGAATGAACAGATTCACAAGATAATGGGGATACATCTGTACAGGCAGATAGATGTGGGGCTTTCGCAGATAAAGAGAATGTTTGGAATAGATACATTTGATGGATTGGAGAGTGAATTTGACAGGCTCATTGACAGCAATGAGGCACGGATAGAGCAGCTTAGGAGAAAGACAGATAAGCTTAGGTTTATGAAGCAGCATATTATGAGCGTGAAGCATGGGATTGACAGGTATGAAATAAGGGAGCTTCCTACAGGATATGTGATACACGCAAACAGTACTGGCGAAATTAAATACAGTGAGATTAAGGAAATATTTAATGATCCTGCATTTCCCTTTGGAAATATGTGCTACCATATAAAAAAACAAGGAGATAGCTTTGCTTCAGACAGTCTTATGCTTGTAATAAGGGAGCCAATGATTGGGATAAGCCCTTTAAAGGATGAGAAAAAAGAGTTAGGAAGAATAGAAGGAGTGAAGAGCCTGTACACTATACAGTCATTTGATGAAAAGACGGCTGGCATTGAATGGGATTTTTCTCAGATATATGAATATGCAAGGAAACATGAAATGGAGTGTACGGATGAGATATATGCATTTTATGTATACAGCCTTGTTACCGGGGAGAAGATAATGGATTATTATGAGATATATGTTCCGTTATGTGATGACAGGAAGTATATGGAGGAGGATTGTGCCGGAGATGAAAAAGCAGTACAGCAGAGGAAAATGATAAATTAATAACTCATAGAATGCTCTGGGTTCAAAACATGCTGCTTTTGGCAGGGCTGCTTAGCAGAGTCAGGAGACCCTCTAAGCTTATAGAGCATTCTTTGACGCCTGCATTATAGAATTGAATATAAAATATATATTTTAAAAGCTGCCGTGACAAAATAAATGAGACAACAGAATGAAAAATTGTGAACAAACTGTTAATTCACGGACAATTGATTGACTTTGGAGCCGCTCTATACATTATTATATAATTATTGAAAACGTGGTAGTTATTATGGTCAAAAATTATATGATTTTAGGAGGAAAAGGCTTATGGCAGGACAGGAAAATTTGTCACTCAGTGACCGCACATGCATGCGTGCAAACAGAAGCGTATGTATCACGATTGTGATTGTCAGTATTTTTTTAATTCTTATGTATTTGGGGCAGATACTACAGGGGATTATGGGGGTAAGAAGGGCAGTGATTATTGCATTGATGATAGCGGTGCCAATGCTTCTTTCCATGGTATACTTTGCAAGACTGCCGTTATCGTTGAATTACAGGCATTTTGCGATAACAATGTTTTATGTTGTATTCGAGGTTTCATGTCTTTCATCCAAGGTTTTTGTGTATAATCTTTTTATATTTCCGGTAATGATAGCGGCGATGATGTATTTTAATTGTAATCTGGAAATCAGGCTTGCCGTGGTGAATAACATTCTTGTAGTGTTTAACGGAATATATTCTGTGAAGGTGCTGGGAGCCTCTGACCGAACATCACTTAATCAGATTTATATGACTGTGCTGATAGTAGTTATTCTGAATATCAGTATATATATAGCGTCAAAGGTTGCTGAGGTGCATAACAAGGAGGAGCTTGCAGAGCTTGCCGCAGAGCAGCAGAGGCAGGAGGAGATGATGCAGTCGATTATTTCTGCGGGAAAGCTTATCAATCGTTCTACGCAGTCGATAAAGGGTACTGTTGGAGAGGTTTCGGAGGCGACCAATAATGTAGCTCAGTCAATGTGCGATGTATCAGCAGGTATGGAGAATACAGTGTCAAGTATACAGGAGCAGACTGTCATGACAGAACGTATACAGGGCATAATAAAGGACACTGTGGATATAGCAGGACGACTGGAGACTATTGCTGTACAATCTGATAAGGATGTGATGGTGGGACAGCAGCTTGTTGAGGAGGTTGTGTCAGGAACAAATGGCATGGAGAGTGAGAGCCGTGCTGTAAGGGAAAATATGGGAGAGCTTCATGAGCATACAAAGGATATGGAGAAGATTGTCAGTATAATCAATGAAATATCAAGCAGAACCAGTCTGCTTTCACTTAATGCTTCAATCGAGGCGGCAAGGGCAGGGGAAGCAGGAAGAGGCTTCGCTGTTGTTGCGGAGGAAATCAGGAAGCTGTCTGAGCAGACTAAGAACTCAACAGGGGATATACAGCAGATTATAGATAAGCTTAATGTCAATGCAGAGGATACGTTGAGCTCGATGGATACTGTTATGACGGAGATGGACAAGCAGGTGTCAATGATTCATGAGATTGAGGATAATTTCGGAAGTATCAAGGAGAGTATTGGGAAGCTTAAAATTGATGCTGCTGACATGAGTGCAAGGGCAGTAAGCCTTAAGGATACGAATGCGGTGCTTATAGACAACAACAGCAGTCTATCATCGGCAAGTGAGGAGATAAGTGCTGCTTCTGAGGAGACAACTGCGATGTGTACTCAGAATTCCGAGAGGTTTATGGATGTAAACAGAGTCATAGAGGAGCTTGCAGCGGAGGCGGCCAGGATGAATGAGTATATTGAACAGTATACGGTTACCCGCGATAAGAAAGGCTTATTATAATTTTAAGCTCATTGTGTGAAAATGGTTTATGTTGGCAATGGGGAACCGCGGAATATGATAAGGCAGCGATTCACGGGGTAAACCAGCGGGCTTATAAGGCTTTGGAAGTGAGGAATACAAATGAATATTTTAAAATATATTTTGGCATTATATCTGATAGTGATAAATATAACGGCATTTGCAATGATGGGCATTGACAAGAAACGGGCGAAGAAGCATGAGTGGAGAATACCTGAGGCAAGGCTGTTCGGGGCGGCACTTCTCGGCGGGGGCCCAGGAGCGGTGCTTGGCATGTATTTTTTCAGGCACAAGACAAAACATTGGTATTTTGTTGTCGGAATGCCATTGATAATGATTCTTAATTTTGCTATTATATATTTGCTGGCAATATATTGTTTTAATTAAACTCAGAAATTGGATTAAACATTATATGTCATAAGTTTTTTTACAGCAGTAACACCGGACTCCGGATTATAAGCTCAAGACGCAGGTTTGGAACACAAGACGCAGGTTTAGAACACAAGACCCGGAACATAAGTGCGGGAAATAAGCTTTGAACATAGTTTCTAATATAATATATCAGAAAGGGGCAAAACTATGAAAATTGTATTTTATGACACAAAACCTTATGACAGAGAATCATTTGAAAGATGTAACGGTAATTATCCGGACATTGAGGTGGAGTATGAGGATGCGGATTTAACAGAGAAGACGGCCATGCTTGCGCGTGGTGCGGATGCAGTATGTGCGTTCGTCAATTCCAATCTCAGCGCGGGAGTGATAGACAGGCTTGCAGATGAGAAGGTCAGGTGTATCCTGCTTCGATGTGCAGGTTTTAACAATGTAGATATAGAAGCAGCGAAGAAGCATGGGATAACTGTGCTGAGAGTTCCGGGATATTCGCCGGAGGCGGTTGCGGAGCTTGCGATGACGCTTGCACTTGGTGTCAACAGACATCTTCATAAGAGCTATATCAGGGTGAGGGAAAATAATTTCAGTCTCAACGGTCTTACCGGAATCAATTTCTATAAAAAGACTGCGGGAATTATCGGAACAGGCAAGATTGGTGCGGCAATGTGCAGGATATGTCATGGGTTTGGAATGAATGTAATTGCTTATGATATGTATCCGAATAAGAATCTGGATTTTGTGACTTATAAGAGCCTTGATGAAGTGCTTTCGGAGAGTGACCTTATTTCACTTCACTGTCCGCTTACAAAAGATACCTATCATCTTATATGTATGGATACAATCAGGAAAATGAAGAACAATGTCATTCTTGTAAATACATCAAGAGGTGCTCTTGTCGCTACGAATGATCTGATAGAGGGAATAAGGGAGAAGAAGTTCTTTGGAGTTGGACTTGATGTTTACGAGGAGGAGGGCAGCAATGTCTTCGAGAACAGGGAAGATGAAGTATTGCAGCATTCGACGACTGCAAGACTTCTATCGTTCCCTAATGTTATTGTCACCTCACATCAGGGTTTTCTGACTGAGGAGGCTTTAGAGGCAATCAGCCTTACAACCTTTGAGAATGCTGTTGCATTCGAGAGGAGAAATGTTGATAAGAATAACGTAGTGTGTTAGAAACCTTCCGCTCTGCGTAGTTTTCTCATATCGCGTCTTTTTATGGCAGACTCGTATTCCATACGATCCTCTTCAGTCTCAATTATGATATCAGGAACCGGAACGGGTCTGCCATTGTCATCAATGGCGACCATCACAATATAAGCTCTGTTTATTACATGGCGCATTCCATCTAAATCCTCTGTGTATGTGTCAACGCGCACCTCCATGGAAGTGGTGCCGGCATAGGTGATATGTCCGACCAGCACAAGCATCTGTCCGGCGTACACAGGGGCTTTAAATTGGAGATTATCTATAGCTGCAGTTGTTATATTGGCGTTCGCATGCCTTCTCGCAACGATGCCTGCAAGCTCATCTATCCAGCGGAGCAGCTCTCCCCCGAATAGTCTTCCATAATGATTCATGTGAGCAGGGCGTATAAGATACTGCTGTTCGGTTCTTGACTCGGAAATATGTTTTGCGGGTCTTTTATTTATATTATTTTCTGTAGAATTATTCATGCTTTGCTTCCTTTTAACATTTATTTTTCCTTGATATCAGAGTACCACGCATAGGAGTTCTTTCCGTTCTTCTTGACAGTATACATCGCCTTATCGGCACATTCAATAAGCTTTTCAACGCCGATGCAGTCATCAGGTGATACAGCTATTCCCAGACTTATCTTAACGGAAATACTTAAGTCTTTAATCTTGAAATCAGGTTCAAACAATTCCATGCAGTGTCTGGCACATTCGTCTATCCGTTCATGGTTGCGGGTTCTGTATATGCATATAAACTCATCGCCTGCCAGCCGGTATGGCGTGAAGGCAGGATTTTTAACGCTGCTGATACGCTTGCCCAGTTCGGTAAGGACCTCGTCACCTGCCTGATGCCCATAGGTATCGTTAATCTGCTTGAAGCCGTCTATATCGAAGATGAAAAGGGCATATGAGGCATGGCTTGAACCTAACATATTCAGGTCGGAGTATAGCTTGCTGCGGTTAGAGAGCCCGGTTAGAAAATCGTAGGTCGAGTCCTCTGCAATCTTTTTCTTCTCGCGGTCTAACTCACGGGTGAGAAAATACTGCTTTATTGAACGTAATAACAGAAATACAATAATTATCAGCAGGAGCAGCATAATTATGGCAATCGGCATAAGAATAATATGATATTTTTCAATGAAGGTAGGGGTATGATTTATAATCCGTGCATCCTTTGGAATAAGCTTAAGGTCAAGTCCGTACCTGCGCATTACTGCTTCATCTATGCAGTAGATGTTCGGACTGTCAATTATGGAGGTGTACTCCGCAGGATTTTTTCCATGTACGATTTCATTTGCCATTTCGGCTGCAAGCTGACCTGATAGCTCCATGGAAACAATGTTGCCGCCAAGAAGACCATAGCCTATTCCTCCTGAAACCATACGGATAGCCGGAACCCTGCTGTAGGTACTTATCAGGTTGACTGATTGGAGGCTGGTGTACTGCCTGCCGCTTGCATCCTCGGTCATGACTATGTATATCAGAATGGTATTTTCGGGAATGCCTGAAAGTCTGTCAATGAGTTCGCCGGATGTCAGCTCAGAGCAGTTGATTTCCGAAAAAGTAAGGGATGGGTAGAGAGGAGCAATGCTGTAAAAAGAGCTGCGCTCTGCCTCACCTGTAATCGAGTTATCAAGAATTGCGATAACTTCTCCGGCATCAGGGTAGAGTTTAAGACCGAAATCAATGTTCGAGGTAATAGACAGATCCTCAACCACGCCGGTTATAAGCGGGTCTTTGGAAACCTCTTTTGCATATTCTATATCATTCACACCTTCGAATATTATAGGCATGTCTTTGAATAAATCGTCACGATGCTCAATGGCAAAATGCAGGGCGGCATCGTCTCCGACAATAAGCGCATCGTAAGGTGCGGCATGGGACATACGGTAGGATAGACCTTCATAAAAAACATCAATGCTTTCCTTGCCGGGGAAGCGTTTGGTATCCATGAATTCATAGTCTAAAACAACATCATCGGTTATTCCCTTTTTAATTCCTTCAATCTGAATCTGGACTGTGTCCCATCCGTAAGAATAAGAGCTTAAAAATAGAATCCTGTATTCGTCAGCCGGGGCTGCGGCGCTGATGCTGGAATGTGTGTTCGACATCAACGAAAATGTCAGTACAAATGACAGGAAAAAAGTAGTTATTCTCTTCATAGCTATGTGCTCCTCTAAGTGTAAGATGTAGGGGTAAAATGTCAGAATATGCAAAAAATATATCACAAATAATGCCAAAATAGTACTCATTACCTATATTTTATTCTACAACTATAGCTATTTAAAAGCAACTATTAATTGAAATATACATGAAAAAAATGTATAATAATTTTTGGAAAGTATCCGGAATCCGGATTTTATAAACAGACACATTTAATAATAAGTGTGAAAAAATATATGCTTGGAGGCAGGGAATGGATAATAAAACGAATCTTAAGATAAAGAAATACAATATGATAATGTGGAGCTTTCTCGGGACGGTTTCCTTTATTATATTGATATTGACCATTTTGTCGCTTGCGGGAGTGCTGGATGTGCTTTTTAATCCTGTGCTGGGAATACTGATACCGGCAATTATGGTGCTCAGTGCATGCAGCCAGATAAGGTCATATTTTATGGAGACAATGTTTTTCTTCGAGAAAGCACAGGATGGCGATAAGGATGAGGTTATGCAGCTTTTAAATGCTGCCAAGGAGAATATGAAGGAGAATGGGATTGACCAGTGGGACGAGATATATCCCGCAATAAGTGATGTCGCAAAGGACATAAAGGAGGGAACCCTCACACTTGTAAAACAGGGAGGGAAGCTTGTCGCTGTATATACGCTCAATAAACATCAGGATGCGGCATATAAATTCGGTGATTTTAAGGATAATTCGGATAATTTTATTGTGCTGCACAGACTGTGTGTGAAGCCGGAATATAGAGGGATGGGAATTGCGGCGAGAACGCTCAGACACATTGATGAAGAGGCATTAAAAGAGGGTTTTTCCTCAATACGTCTCGATGTATTTACGAAAAACCCCTGCGCTGTTAAGTTATATGAGAGTGCAGGCTATAGCTACGCAGGTGATGCGTATTTCAGAAAGGGGAAGTTCCTTCTTATGGAGAAGCTTACTTCACCTCATACTTCTTCTGAAGAGTAAAACCGCGTCCCTTTACCTCATTGACCTGGCTGATAATTATGAAGGCAGCCGGGTCAACCTTCATGACTGCCTCCTGTATTGCAAAGAGCTCACGCTTGTTAATCACAGTTAACACGGCACAGGTTGAATTTCCTGTGAACCCACCGTTTGCGTTATAAAGCGTTGTTCCGCGGTCAAATTTTGTTGTTATAAGTTCATTTATCTCTTTGTATTTATCACTGACTATCTCGACCTGAGTCTTGCTTTTTCCCATTATGAGAACCTTTTCAAGTGCAAATGTATATATGCATACAAGAAGTATTCCGTACAATATCTGCTCGCGGTTAGAGAAAAACATCTGTAGTATAAGTATTGTAAAATCAAATACATACAGTGAGACAGACACATTTATTCCCAGTTTTTTGTTGAGGACAAGCGGAGGGATGTCCATACCGCCGGTGGATGCTCCGGCACGGATTACAATGCCGATGCCCATTCCGATTAAAAGTCCGCCGAACACGGTGCACAGTATCAGGTCATGCGTCAAATCCCCCATCAGCAGATTAAGTCTCTGTCCGAGTGACAGCATGAATGGATAGCATATTGAACTGAGTGCTGTTGAGAGGGCGAAGGTCTTTCCGAGAATAAGAAATCCAACAATGAACATCACTATATTAAAAATAAGAACAAAAAGACTGATGTCAAAACCTGTGAGATAGTTTACAAAAAGTGCGATACCGGTGGTTCCGCCTGTGATAAGCCCGCTTGGAAGTATGAAAAATGCGACTGCAAGTGAGTACAGCAGATTTCCAATAAGTATCATTAATATTTTTTCTATTGATTTTAAGTTGATATGTGACATATAATAACCTCACGTTTTGTATATTTGTATTTGCAATCACGAAGTATAAACGAAAGATAAAAAAGTGTCAATTCGCTGCTATATTGCGATAGAGCAATGCACTGATGCTTCATAATATTTTAGGTAACTGCGAAACTCTGTTTGTATTAGCCGTACGTTGTGCAATTGCCTATCATAATACTTTTTGTATGGAGGAATAAAAATATGCGTTTTCCTGAATTTTTAAAGTCCGATGGAACTATAGGCTTCGTTGCACCTTCATTCGGGTGTAACACTGAGCCTTATAAAACAGCATTTAAAAATGCACAGAAAAAGCTGGGAGAGTTAGGGCATAAGTTCGATATAGGACCTAACTGTTATGCAGGGGACGGCATAGGTATAAGCTCGACACCGCAAAACTGTGGAAAAGAACTTACGGATTATTACTGTAGTGAGAATAATGATGCACTGATATCCTGCGGCGGCGGAGAGCTTATGTGTGAAACGCTTGATTATGTGAATTTTGAGAAGATTATGCAGGCAAAGCCTAAGTGGTATATGGGCTTTTCGGATAACACTAATTTTACATTCCTGCTGACAACAATATGCGATGTGGCTTCAATATATGCTCCATGTGCTGCTTCATTCGGAATGGAGCCGTGGCATGAATCTATTCAGGACGCTTATGATGTCCTTACAGGAAAGAAAAATATTGTGAAGGGTTATCCGATGTGGGAGAAGGAAGGCATAAGGGATGAGGAGCATCCGCTTCTTCCGTACAATCTCACTGAGAAGAGAGAGCTGTACTATTACATTCCGGGTGTCGGCGGCAGCATGGCGAGGGACTATGAGGTATTCTTATCCGGGCGTCTCATCGGTGGCTGCATGGACTGCCTTGTAAATCTTGCAGGCACGAATTTTGACAAGGTTGCCCGGTTTAACGAGCGATATGAGAACGACGGAATTATATGGTTTTTGGAGAGCTGCGACCTTAATGTGATGGGAATAAGAAGGGCACTCTGGAACATGGAGCATGCCGGCTGGTTCAAGCACGTGAAGGGCTTTATTATAGGAAGACCTCTGTGCTTTGGCAGCGATATGATGGGGATGAACCAGTACAATGCGGTAACAGGCATTCTCACAAAATATAAGGTTCCTATCATAATGGATGTGGACTTAGGCCATTTGTCACCTATGATGCCGGTCATCTGCGGAAGCTATGCAAAAATCAATGCGTTCGGGAATGATATTTCGATAAAGATGACGAATTAGAGCTTTGCGATTATCTTATAAGAAAAGTATGTGAGGAAAAATTATATGCTTCAGGATATTTTACCAAAAAAATACGATAATAATTATTACCCGGACAAGACCCCGGATGAAAAGGCGTTGTGCCTTATATTCAAGGACAGCTATGTGCTCACGGCACATGAGAAATGTGAGGGTATGCGGGATATACCGGAGGAGTCGGCAAGCTCACTCGAGAAGGATGTGCCGGCGGGTGATGTGTACTTTCCTAAGTTCGGTGAGATTGAAAAATACGTGGCGGAATACCGCTATCTGTTCGCCATAGACGGTGAGGAATATTTTCTGATTACCCACTATACCGGGGCTTCTGAGCCGGACTGGGCTGAGCTTGGATATTCGTATGAGCATTACAAGGCACTGCGCCATGCAAAGCCTAAGTACAGGGTGTTTGCGCTCATGACGGGCTATCATCTGCACTGCTGGTACAGGGACAATGCGCACTGCGGAAGATGCGGCGGACAGACCTTTCATGATACAAGGCTTCGTGCGCTTCGCTGTCCGGACTGCGGCAATCTTATTTTTCCGAGAATTTCGCCTGCCGTGATTGTGGGTGTTCACGATGGCAGCCACCTTCTTATGACAAAGTATAACGGCAGGGATTACAAGGGCTATGCACTCATTGCGGGCTTTGTTGAGATAGGAGAGTCGGCGGAGGACACTGTAAGAAGAGAGGTGTTTGAGGAGGTTGGCGTTCAGGTGAAGAATGTCACCTACTATGCGAGCCAGCCGTGGGGCATGGACGGAGGCTTTCTTCTGGGCTTCTATGCGGAGCTTGACGGTGCCGACAGGATAGAGCTTGACAGGGAGGAGTTGTCGATGGCGGGCTGGTACACGGCGGATGAGATTACGGTTGAGGATGATGACATCAGCCTTACAAGCTGCATGATTGCTAACTGGAAGAGAGTAATAGCAGCGCGCAGTTTATAGAAGCAGGCGGCGTAGCTGATTAGAAAAATTTTTCACACTTTACCACAATAAATTGTTGACAAATAAAAGGACACCTATTATAATCCATTTTAAGGCGTTGATAGAGAGAAGTACCATGAGTGGTCACTTACAGAGAACCGGGGATGGTGGAAGCCCGGCAGCAGAACACATGGGAATAACACTAAGGAGCTGCAAACAGAACGGATAGAGGTATGAAGCCTATAGCTGTACGGAATTGCATGAGGTATACAGAGCATATCAGCTTATTGGTTATTTATACCGCTTCTAAGTAAGGGCGACGTAGACCGGGCGATAACCGGAAGGGTTTGTTAGAACCGCAAAGTGACTGTTTATCAGTAAATCAGGTGGTACCGCGGACAATATGTTCGTCCTGAACTAGGCATAGTTCAGGACGTTTTTTTATAAAATAAAAGCGATGCGGAGCAGCGGTTTTATTTTATATGAGCAAGCAGCGAAGGCGGATTGCGAATATCATTGATATTAAGCGATGCGGAGCAGCGGTTTTATTTTATATGAGCAAGCAGCGAAAGCGGATTGCGAATATCATTGATTCCTGAATCTGTGGAGGCTTTAGTAGTTCTATAAAGAGAGCGCCGTCGGCGCGTATATGGAGGAGAACATGAACATCAACAACATTTATCGTGACAAGACCATTGACTGTATCACAGAGGAGGATGTAGGAAAGAGCTGTAAGGCTGCAGGCTGGGTTGAAAATATTCGTGATCATGGCGGAGTGTCCTTCGTGGACCTGCGTGATATGTATGGAGTTCTGCAGGTGGTTATGAGAGATACAAGTCTTCTTAACGGACTTTCCAAGGAGGATTGTATAAGCATCGAGGGTGTGATTGAGCACAGGGATGAGGAGACATATAATCCTAAGATTCCTACCGGGACAATAGAGCTTGAGGCACATAAGGTCACAGTGCTCGGCAAGGTGAAGGCACAGCTTCCGTTTGAGATTATAACCTCCAAGGAGACGAGGGAGGATGTCCGTCTCAAGTACCGCTATCTTGATTTGAGAAATAAGAAGGTTAAGGATAATATAATTTTCCGTTCACAGGTTATAAGCTATTTAAGACAGAAGATGACAGAGATGGGCTTCTTAGAGATTCAGACACCTATCCTGTGTGCGTCATCGCCGGAGGGAGCGAGAGACTACATCGTTCCTTCAAGAAAGTTCAAGGGTAAGTTCTATGCACTGCCTCAGGCACCGCAGCAGTATAAGCAGCTTCTTATGGTGTCAGGCTTTGACAAGTATTTCCAGATAGCACCATGCTTCAGGGATGAGGATGCAAGAGCAGACCGCTCGCCGGGAGAGTTCTACCAGCTTGACTTTGAGATGGGCTTTGCGACACAGGAGGATGTGTTCAGGGCAGGTGAGGAGGTTCTTACTTCCACATTTAACAAGTTTGCACCTGAGGGCGCATCCGTCACACAGGCTCCGTTCCCGGTTATCAGCTACAAGCAGGCTATGCTTGAGTTCGGCTGTGACAAGCCGGATTTGAGAAACCCACTTAGAATAATGGATGTCACAGAATTTTTCCAGAAGTGCACATTCAAGCCGTTTTTAAAGAGAACGGTAAGAGCTATCAAGGTTCATGCTGAGATGTCAAAGGGCTTTCACGAAAAGCTTTTAAGCTATGCACAGTCAATCGGAATGGGCGGACTTGGATACCTTGAGATTGCAGATGACATGAGCTATAAGGGACCTATCGACAAGTTCATTCCTGATGAATATAAGGCGGAGCTGGCAGAGCTTGCCGGACTTGTACCGGGGGATACCATCTTCTTTATCGCTGATAAGGAGGAGAGGGCTAATCTCTATGCCGGACAGCTCAGAAATGAGATTGGAAAGAGACTTGATTTATACGAGAAGAACGCATTCCGCTTCTGCTTTGTAAATGATTTTCCTATGTTTGAGTATGACAACGAGGAGAAGAAGATTGTATTCACACACAATCCGTTCTCAATGCCACAGGGAGGACTTGAGGCGCTTAATAACAAGAATCCTCTTGACATACTGGCATATCAGTATGATATTGTATGTAACGGAATTGAGCTTTCAAGCGGAGCTGTCCGCAACCATGACCTTGATATAATGGTAAAGGCATTCGAGATTGCAGGCTACACACAGGAGGATTTAAAGACCAAGTTCGGGGCACTCTACAGTGCGTTCCAGTTCGGAGCACCTCCACACGCAGGTATGGCACCGGGCGTTGACCGTATGATTATGCTTCTTCGCGATGAGGAGAACATCCGTGAGATTATCACGTTCCCTATGAACGGCAATGCACAGGATCTCATGTGCGGAGCACCGGGCGAGGTTACGGAGACACAGCTTCGTGAAGTGCATATTAAGGTAAGAGATTAATTTAAAGTATAATTGCGAAACTCTGGCTATGTATACCGGATGTTGTGTGATTTTGCTATATTACATTTGCAGACAGTCGGGAGTGTGATATAGTAGATTGCATAACGGCAGGGATTTAAGCCGGGTTTCGCAATTATTTTTTCGTGTAACATATAATCAATGAAGCAGCAAGGCGGCTTGCGGACAGCCGCCTGGTTTTAGGAGGAAAATTTTTAACCATGGAATACACATATCCTGATTATTATAAGAAATTCTGCTGTATCGGCGGTGAGTGCAAGGATAACTGCTGCGCGGCAGGCTGGCAGATAACGATAGACGAGGAGTCACTTGAGCGGTATGAAAAAATGGAGGGCGAGATAGGTGTGCGCCTGCGCAACTCTATAGACTGGGAGAACGGAATGTTCGAGCAGTTTGCGGGTAAGTGTGCACTTTTAAATGAGCGCGGTCTGTGTGATGTCTACTGTGATGCCGGGGAGGATAAGATGTGTATTCTGTGCCAGAGATATCCAAGGCATTTTGAGGAATATGAGAATGTGAGGGAGATTTCCCTTTCCGTGTCATGCCCGGAGGCGGCGAGAATAGTTCTTGAAAACAGAGGCAGGGTAGGATTTTACACCGAGAATGACGATGAGGAAGAGGAGTATGAGGATTTTGACTATCTTATGTTTACGAAGCTTCTTGACATCCGGGAGGTGCTCTATGATGTTCTGCATGAGAAAAAGGGGACGATAAGCTTCAGGCTTGCAAGGCTTCTTGATATTGTGCATGGCATACAGGGACTTATAGACAATGACCAGATATTCGAGATTGATGAAAAAGAACATCAGGCAGCCACGGAAAAGAAGACCTACAGCGGATACCTCGGCAAAGCAGGCTTAAGGCAGCAGTATATGAACGATATGCTTGAAGAACTGCACAGGCTTGAGGTGTTAAGACCATCGTGGACAGAGTCTGTAAGAGAGACGCAGAAGCTTCTGTACAAGGATATGACCGCCAACGAGTATGAGATCCTCTGTGAGGAGTTTGACAGCTATTATTCCGACAGGATGGAGGAGTATGAACAGCTTATGTCATATTTTATCTTCACATATTTTGCCGGGGCAGTATATGACTATGAGGTCGAGAGCAAGCTGCGCTTCGGACTTGCGGCGGTTCTCATAATACATGAGCTGGATATGGCTCTCTGGTATAAAAATGGCAAAAAGCTCACATTTGACGAGCAGGTATGGCTTGTGCACAACTATTCTATGGAGATAGAGCACTCAGACCTCAACCTCGATGACATGGAGCGCATGGTGATGAGAGAGAAGGCGTTCGGATACAGAAGAATGTTGACGGTGCTTATGAACTGGAAAAGATAATTGATATGCCGGCGGAACTTAAATGTCGATTCTTATATGATACATAGCTGCCGTAAAAATTCTTAAGAAAATTAAAGATATTGACAATAACGAATATGAAAACGGAGATTGAAATGAATAAGAAAAATAAAGGCTTTACATCAATACCCACAGATCCATTTGATGTGTCATACGATGCCAAGCGCAATATGGGTAAATGGCAGAGATTTTTTTCATATTATAAACCATACAAGGGCTTGTTCTTTGCGGATATGTTCTTTGCGATTATGGGTGCGGCGGTGACGCTTGTTATACCGCTTATAATAAGATATATAACAGGTACGGTGATATTTTATGAGGCGGATGAAGCGCTCAAGGTTATTTTAAAGCTTGCACTTTTGATGGTCGGGCTTGTGCTTCTTGAGGCATACTGCAATTTCTTTATCGCATATCAGGGACATATCATGGGAGCTAAGATGGAGTATGATATGCGAAATGAGATATTTGCACAGTATCAGAGGTTATCGTTCAATTTCTTTGATGACCAGAAGGTTGGACAGCTTATGAGCCGTGTGACCAATGACCTTTTTGAGATAGCGGAGCTTTTCCATCATGGACCGGAGAATATTGTTATATCCATAATTAAGTTTATCGGTTCGTTTGCGATTCTTGCATCAATCAATATAAGGCTCACCTTGGTTGCGTTTGCGATTATACCGTTTATGTTTGCTTATGCATATTATTTTAACAAGAAGATGAAAGCAGCATTTAAGCGGAACAGGGCGAAGATTGCGGATATAAATGCTACCATAGAGGATAATCTTTCCGGAATAAGGGTTGTAAAATCCTTTGCAAATGAGGACGCGGAGATGGAAAAGTTCCGTGACGGCAACAGCCGCTTCGTTGAGACTAAAAAGAGCAGTTATCTGTATATGGGAGGCTTCCACTCAGGGCTTGGCGCATTTATGACCATGATAAATATTATTGTTATTGTGGCGGGAGCCGTGTTCATAACCAAGGGGATTGTTGATGTGACGGTGCTCATAACCTTCCTTCTGTATGTGAACAACTTTACCGAACCGGTTAAGAAGCTTATCAACTTCACTGAGACTTTCCAGAACGGTGTCTCAGGATATGAGCGTTTTCTTGAGATTATGTCTATTGAGCCTACGATAAAGGACAAGGATAATGCAGTTGAAAAGAATGATTTCAAGGGTGATGTTGCCTTTACGGATGTCTCCTTCAGATACAATGACAAGAATGATTATGTGCTAAAAAATGTAAGCCTTGCTGTGAAGGCAGGTGAGTATGTTGCGCTTGTCGGCTCATCAGGAGCGGGAAAGACTACCCTTTGCAGTCTCATTCCGCGATTCTATGATGTCACTTCGGGAAGTATAAGCGTCGATGGCGTCGATGTGAGAGATTTAAAGCTTAAGTGTCTGAGAAATAATATAGGAATTGTGCAGCAGGATGTATACCTCTTTGCAGGTTCAATAATCGAAAATATCAGATACGGAAGACCGGGCGCGACCGATGAGGAGGTCTATGAAGCGGCTAAAAAGGCTAATGCGCATGAATTTATTATGAGCCTTCCTGAAGGCTACGATACAGATATAGGACAGCGCGGAATAAAACTGTCCGGTGGGCAGAAGCAGCGTCTTTCGATTGCGAGGGTATTCTTAAAGAATCCGCCGATTCTTATATTTGACGAGGCTACAAGCGCTCTCGACAATGAGAGCGAGAAGGTTGTCCAGGAGTCCCTTGAGACACTTGCTGCGAACAGGACAACATTTGTTATCGCACACAGGCTCTCAACAATCAGAAACGCGGAAAGGATACTTGTACTTACGGAGGACGGAATTGCGGAGAGCGGAACACATAAGGAGCTTATGGAAAAGCAGGGTGTGTATTATAACCTATATAATATAGCGACAGGATGCTGATAAAATAATATAAGGAGGAACCGGTATGATTTCGGAGAGAATGGTAGGTCTTGTAAAGGGCAGCTCGGTGATAAGAGCCATGTTTGAGGAGGGAAAGAAGCTTGCGGCACAGTATGGGGCTGAGAATGTATATGATTTCAGTCTTGGAAATCCCAATGTGCCGGCACCTAAGGAGGTCAATGAGGCGATAAAGGCGATTGTTGATGAGGAGGAGAGCACGTTTCTGCATGGATATACAAGTAATCCGGGCTATGCGGATGTGAGAGGTGCAGTTGCGGAGAATCTTAATAAGAGATTCGGGACGCATTTCACATTTGAAAATATTATTATGACCGTGGGGGCAGCAGGTGGCCTGAATGTCATATTCAAGTCACTTTTAAATGTCGGCGATGAGGTCATCGCTTTTGCTCCATACTTTGGCGAGTACCGTTCCTATGTGGCAAATTATGACGGAAGGCTTGTGGAGGTTGCACCGGATGAGGCTACATTCATGCCTGATATGGAAGCCTTTGAGGCGGCTGTAACACCTAAGACGAAGGCTGTTATCGTCAACAACCCTAACAATCCGTCGGGAGTTGTATATTCTGAAGCTACAATCAAGAAAATTGCCTCAATTATGGACAAGAAGCAGAAGGAGTACGGCACAGAGATTTATCTTATAGCCGATGAGCCATATCGTGAGCTTGTGTACGATGGGGTCACGGTTCCTTTCCTTACAAAATATTATGACAATACGATTGTAGGATATTCATTCAGCAAATCATTGTCGCTTCCGGGCGAGAGAATAGGGTATCTTGTGATTCCTGATGAGGTGGTGGATGCCGGGATGCTGCAGTCGGCGGCGGGCGTTGCCACGAGAATACTTGGCTTCGTGAATGCGCCTACACTTATGCAGCGCGCGGTGGCGAGATGTCTTGACGCTGAGGTCAATGTGGAAGCCTACGATAGGAACCGCAGGGCACTCTATGACGGTCTTACGAAGCTTGGCTTTGAGTGCATTAAGCCTCAGGGCGCGTTCTATCTGTGGGTCAAGGCACCGGGCAAGGACGAGAAGAAGCTTGTGGAGACGGCAAAGAAATATAACATTCTCATTGTTCCGGGAAGCTCATTTGCGTGCGCGGGGTATGTGAGAATCGCATATTGTGTTTCTTATGATACTATAATGAACGCACTGCCGAAGTTCGCGCTTGTGGCTAAGGAGCTTGGAATAGAGGGATAAGCATAGGAGGACATAAAGATGAGTGATAAGAAATGGAGAGATAATATTCGCAGGGTTGTGCCGTATGTTCCGGGGGAACAGCCGAAGGTGGAGGGACAGCTTATAAAGCTCAACACGAATGAGAATCCTTATCCGCCGTCACCGCTTGCGAGGCGCGCGGCTGAGCAGATGGATATGGAGAATTACCGCCTTTACCCGGATCCGGCGGCAACGAAGCTTGTGAAGGCATTGGCGGCTGAGTATGGAGTCAGCGATAAGCAGGTTTTTGTCGGAGTAGGTTCGGATGATGTTATTGCGATGTCATTCCTCACGTTCTTTAATTCGGATAAGCCGGTGCTTTTCCCGGATGTGAGCTATTCTTTCTATGATGTGTGGGCGGATTTGTTTAAGATTCCTTATGAGCGCCCTATGCTTGATGAGAACTTTAACATTAAGCCGGAGGACTACATGAGGACTAACGGCGGAATCGTTTTTCCTAATCCCAATGCACCGACGGGCGTCTATCTGGAGCTTGACAATGTGAGAAAAATCCTTGATTCCAACCGGGATGTTATAGTAATCGTGGATGAGGCATATATTGATTTCGGGGGAAAGAGTGCACTCGCGCTCCTTGACGAATACGATAACCTTCTGGTGGTCAGAACCTACTCTAAATCGCGTTCAATGGCGGGACTTAGAATCGGCTATGCAATCGGAGGGGAGGAGCTTATAAAGGCTCTCAATGATGTAAAATATTCCTACAATTCATACACAATGAATATGGCGGCTATAGAGCTTGGCACTGCCGTGCTTGCCGACAAGGATTATTTTAATGAGACAGTCGCTAAGATTGTAAATACGAGAGAGAATGCCAAGGTAAGACTGAGAGAGCTTGGATTTACCTTCCCGGACTCAAAGACCAACTTCATCTTTGCCAAGCCGTCAAGGATAACGGCGAAGGAGCTGTTTGAGGAGCTTAAAAAGCGCAACATCTATGTCCGCTATTTCACAGGTGACAGAGTAAAAGACCACCTGAGAATAACCATCGGAACGGACGAGGAGATGGAACGCTTCTACGAAGCCGTCCGTGAAATCCAGGGCGCCTGACCCGAACCTCACCACGGACATGACGATACAGTTAATTTAACATTAATATAAGTTTATACTTATTTAACAGACTTTTCCCGCAGAATGTGCTATCTTATATCTTGACTTAAAGAATTATCTTAAAATCAGGGTGTAAAAACATGTATATATAATACGTTATACACCAAGAGACTAGGCAGGCATGCTTTTACACCCGGATATTGAATATTTACAAGGAGACACACGCTGCATGGGAAACTTTATGAATAACTTTCGCTCAAAAATGTACCGCTTTATGCAGGGAAGGTATGGAGTAGACCAGTTTAACCGGTTTTTGTTTGGATGTTCCATAGCTTTCCTGCTTTTGTCAATTTTTGCGGGAAACTTTATGTATGTGCTGGCACTTGCCTGTCTTATATATTCCTATTTCCGCATGCTTTCTAGGAACACGCAGAAAAGATACAAGGAAAATCTGATGTATGTAGGCTGCACGAAGCACATCAGAGGATGGTTCAACACATGGAAGCTCCGCTTCAAGGAGAGAAAGACACACCACATATACAGATGCAAGAAATGTGGACAGAATATAAGAGTTCCTAAGGGAAAGGGCAGGATATGCATAACCTGTCCTAAGTGCAAAAATGAATTTATAAAGGTGAGCTGATGTTTGGTTATGTTACTATTAATAAGGCAGAGCTGAAGGTTAAGGACTACGATAAATATCATGCATTTTACTGTGGCTTATGCCATGCGCTAAAGAAGCGCTATGGGAGGCTTGGACAGTTTACACTAACTTATGATATGACGTTTGTAACGCTGCTGCTCACCAGTCTCTATGAGGAGAAGAGTGTCCGCATGAAGGAACACTGTCTGGTGCACCCGGCGGCGAAGCACGATATAATATACAATCGCTTTTCGGACTATGGTGCAGATATGAATATGCTGCTTACCTACTATAAGCTTCTCGATGACTGGGAGGATGACAGGGACTATAAGGCACTTATCATGGCAGGACTGTTAAAAAAGAGGTGCCGCAGAGCCGTCATGGAGAATCCAAGGCAGGCGAAGGCAATAAAGACATATATTGTTGAGAACAAGGCGTGTGAAAATGCCAATGAGAAGGATTTTGACAAGGTTGCGGGCTGTACGGGAAGGATGATGGCAGAGTTGTTGTGCTTTAAGCAGGATGAATGGTCGGAATACCTAAGGCAGCTTGGCTTTTATCTTGGAAAATTTATATATCTTATGGATGCTTATGATGACCTTGATAAGGATGAGAGGGATGGCAGTTATAATCCGCTCAGGCAGCTTATAAAGGCAGGCTGGAGCAAAGAACAGATTGAGGCTAAGGCTTATGATATGCTCATGATGATGGGAGCAGGAGCAGCGGCAGGTTTTGAGAAGCTTCCGATATTGGAAAATACGGATATTCTCAGAAATATTCTGTATTCGGGTATATGGGGAAAGTACAACGAAAAAACAAAACCACGGAATGGAGAGAAAAATGAGAGATCCATATAGTGTGCTGGGAGTATCTCCTAATGCCACTGATGAAGAAATAAAAAAAGCATATAGAAGGCTTAGCAGAAAGTATCACCCGGATGCCAATATCAACAACCCTGACAAGGCGGCGGCTGAGGAGAGGTTTAAGGAGGTTCAGGCTGCGTATGACCAGATTGTGAAGGCAAAGGAAAATCATACATCAGCTTATGGTTATGATGACAGGAGCTATAATCAGGGCGGAGCCTATGGGCAGAATCCTTTTGGAGGCTTCGGTGGCTTCGGTGGCTTCGGAGGCTTTGGTGGCTTCGGAGGCTTTGGAGGGTATCAGAGTGGGCGGACCACAGGGCAGGATGCACAGACACAGCATCTTAATGCGGCGATGGATTATCTCAGCCACGGCTACTATAAGGAGGCTATGAATGTTCTGAATGATATATCTGAGCATAGTGCGCGCTGGTATTATCTTCACGCTATGGCGAACAGAGGACTTGGAAACATGGTCAACGCCAAGGAGGATGCTAAGATGGCTCACCAGCTTGAACCGGGGAATACGGAGTACGCACAGTTTGCCTCTGCCATGGAGAACGGAACGGACTGGTATGCTGATATGGGACGTGTGTACGGAGGACAGGTGTATCAGGCGAATGAGTGCAGCAGCTGCCTCACAAAAATGTGCTGTCTCAATATGATGTGCGGAGGCTGCTTCTGCTAGAGCTTTGCTGTGCATTACCATATAAGGCAGGGGGGGATGAGCAGCAGGGTGTCTTTTGTCGTATTTTGCGATAAAATTTTGTTGCACTTCCACTATAAAAGGGATAAGATAACAAGGTATTGATATTACATTATTCTTTTTAGAATGGAAATGAAGGAAAGCTTGTATGACAAAGGCAGAAGAATATATTAACTCCATTCCAAAGTTCGCAGGGAAAACGGAGCTTAAAAATACAGAGATTTTATTGAATGAATTAGGAATAGATACCGATGACATGAAGATTATTCATGTCGCAGGAACCAACGGAAAAGGTTCAGTGTGTTCATATATATCCAACACACTGGTAAGGGCAGGGTATAAGACCGGTCTTTTTATCTCTCCGCATCTTGTAAGGATTAATGAGAGAATACAGATAGACGATGTGCCTGTTTCAGATGATATTTTTGAGAGCGCATACGAAAGAGTTCTTGAGGCGGCACACAGGATGGAGCAGTCGGGTGGAAAGCATCCGGCTTATTTTGAGTTTTTGTTCGGAATGGCTATGCTTGTGTTCAAGGAGCAGAAGGTACAGTACATAGTTCTTGAGACGGGGATGGGCGGAAGATTAGATTCCACGAATGTGGTAAAAAAGCCTCTTATGACGGTTATAACAAGTGTCAGCATGGATCACATGCATGTCCTTGGAAACACCATTGAGGAGATTGCATCGGAAAAAGCGGGAATAATTAAGCCCGGAGTACCATTGGTATTTTATGGTGAGGACAGCAGGGTAAGGGGAGTTATTGAAGCTGTTGCGGCGCAGAGAAAAGCTCCGTTTGAAGTAATTACCTCTGACAATGTGTCATCCATTGAAAAAAAAGGTAAATTTATTGATTTTTGTCTGAATAACAGATATTATAAAAATGAAAGCTTTTCAGTATCGAGTGAAGCGCTTTATCAGGTGTGGAATTCATCGCTTGCGGCGACGGCACTTGCATGGCTTTCTAAGGAAAATTATGGTATCAGGCTTTCGGACGAGCAGATACATACCGGAATCACAACAGCCTTCTGGGAAGGGCGCATGGAGGAGCTTTGTCCTGATGTGTATGTAGATGGGGCACACAATGAGGACGGAATAAGGGCTTTTCTCGAGACCGCTAAGGCGATGAAGGACAGGAAGCAGATACTTATGTTCTCTGCGGTTGCCGACAAGGCGTATGATACAATGATTAAGGAGATATGCGATTCGGAGGCATTTGACGAGTATGTCGTATGTACGGTTGAGTACACTAACCGTGCAATGCCGGCGGAAGTGTTTTTGGAGACTTTTATTAAGTATACGGATAAGCCTGTATTTCAGGAGGAGACAGCTTCGGCTGCATTTGCGAAGGTTATGTCTCTGAAAAAGGATGGGGACAGGGTGTTCATAGCAGGTTCGCTGTATCTTGTAGGAGAAATTAAGAGAATAGCAGGTGCACCGGAAGAAGGCTAGAGTATGTTTTTGTCATCGCCGGACGGTGGCATGGAGGATTTGATAATGATAGATTTTGATGAAGAGATTAAGAAGTTTCAGCCGAGTCAGGAGGTTGACGAGGCGGAGGATGCTATATATGGTAACAATACGGTTGATGTGACAGATATTATTGATAAGATTATCAGCAAGACCGTCGAGAGTAAGTAGTGCCGGAGGAACAGGATGAAGTGTTATGTATGCAACAGCCAGCTTGATAACAACAGTGATTACTGCTTAAAATGCGGTGCGGACGTATCTGTTTACAGGATTGTCGTCAGGACCTCCAACACATATTACAATCAAGGACTTGAGAAGGCTAAAGTACGCGATTTGACAGGTGCTGTAGATAGTCTTAGAACAAGTCTCTGCATAAATAAGAATAATATAAAGGCAAGAAATCTGTTAGGTCTTGTATATTTTGAGATGGGTGAGGTTGTTATGGCCTTGTCCGAATGGGTTATAAGCAAGAATCTTAAGCCGGACAGGAATGTTGCCGAGGTCTATATAAAGAAGGTTCAGGATGATCCTAACAAGCTTGAGCTGATGAATCAGGCGATTAAGCGTTTCAATATATCACTCAGGTATGCCAAGGAGGGGGCAGCCGATATGGCTGTTATACAGCTTAAGAAGGTTGTCACAATGAACCCTAAGCTTATAAAGGCAGGTCTGCTGCTCGGTCTTCTTCTGTGGAAGGATGGTCAGACGGACAGGGCGGGAAAGTGTTTCCAGAGAGTGTTAAAGACCGACAGGAACAATACGCTTGCTCTTAGATATTTATCGGAGCTTGATGGAAGCCTTGTCAATGAGAGTGAAGCTAAGGAGACTGCCTTTAAGAAAAAGAAGAAGCCTGTGCAGGCATCGGTGACGGGGCATGATGTTATTATACCTCCGAACTCCTACAAGGAGCCAAGCAACGGTATTTTTACCGTATTGAGCATACTTCTTGGAGTTGTATTAGGGGCGGCACTTGTATGGTTCCTTATAGTACCATCTAAGATATCGAGTCTTAATTATGATAATAACCAGTTGGTCTTAGATTACAGTGAACAGCTTGCAGCCAATTCTGTTGACATGGCTGACCTGAAATCACAGATTAAGTCGCTTACAACGGAAAGGGATAATCTTTCAAAGCAGCTTTCCGGATATACCGGTGAGAATGGAGAGTCCAATATGTATTCTCTCCTTATAGAGGCAGCAGCTTCATACATTAAGTACGATTTTGCACAGGCACTCGTATTGCTGCAGCAGATAGATGTGGCATTGCTGCCTACGCAGACGGCTAAGGATGTGTACAATACCATGCTGGAGACAAGCAGCGGAGGTGCGGATAGCTATTATGCACAGGGCAGGAAAGCATTTCTTGAAAAGGATTATATTTCAGCAGCCAATTATTTTGAGGCTGCATTGATATATGATGAAACTAACGATGAAGCGGCATATTATCTTGGTCTGTGCAGACAGGAGAATGATACGGCAGCTGCGGCAGCAGCCTATTATGAAGATTTTCTGATTAAGTTCCCGCAGTCGGGCTTTGCAGCGGATGTCACGGCAAGGCTTGCACAGCTTAGAACGCAGCTTCCGCAGGAGCAGGAGACTTCCGCAGACAATCAGGAAAACGGGCAAAACACAGAGGATGACGGCACGGCAGATAATGAGGAACAGCCGGCATCAGCAGAAGAAACACAGGGACAGTAAAAATACGACGGATTTTATAAAACACGCACGAGGAGAAGTTATTTTCGTGCGTGTTTTTTATTTTATGTTAAGGAGGGAGAGCACATGGATGACCCGTATGTTGTTAAGGGGAATTGTCTGATTATACATCTGGATAAGGAATTGGATCACCATCTTACGGAGCAGCTTCGCAGTCCGGTGGATGAGATTATAGACAGGAGAGGAATAAGATATGTCATTATGGATTTTGAAAATAAGAGCTTTATGGACAGCTCAGGCATTGGCTTTATAATGGGACGATACAAAAAGATAGCACCATGTAAGGGGAAAATATATGTGGCAAATCTAGGGAGAGGACTTGAACGAATATTTAAAATAGCCGGACTGTACACAATAACTGTCGAGAAGGACAGTGTGGAGGCAGCATTATGTGAGGCGGGAGGAAATGTGTGATGAGTACAAGCAGCAGGTTCTATATGGAGATGGATGCGATATCCGAAAATGAAGGCTTTGCCAGAGTGTGCATAGCAGCATTCTGTGCAAGGCTCGACCCTACATTGGAGGAAATAAATGACATTAAGACTGCGGTATCTGAGGCAGTGACCAATTCGATTATTCATGGATATAAGAAGCAGGGAGGGATAATACATATCAATGCCGATATTGATGAGAATATGTTGACTATATGTATAAGTGATGATGGCTGTGGTATAGAGGATGTGAACAAGGCGATGGAACCGCTGTATACAACCGGAGCCTTGGAGGAGCGTTCGGGAATGGGATTTACATTTATGGAGATATTCATGGACTATCTGCATGTAGAATCGGAACCGGGTAAGGGGACGAAGGTTATTATGAAAAAAGAAATAAGTAAAAATAAATAAAAAGATAAGGGTGTGGTATATATGGATGATACCAAAGAACTTATCTTAAGAGCACATAATGGTGATAAAGCTGCCAGGGACAAGCTTGTGCTTGAAAATATCGGGCTGGTGTACAGTGTGTCCCGGCGCTTTGCCGGAAGAGGGTATGAGCTTGAGGATATTAATCAGATAGGAACGATAGGACTCATAAAGGCAATAGATAAATTCGATGACAGCTTTGATGTCAGGTTTTCCACCTATGCGGTGCCGATGATAGCCGGCGAGATAAAAAGATTTTTAAGGGATGACGGAATGCTCAAGGTCAGCCGTTCGCTTAAGGAGAATGGATACAGGATAAAGAAGGCGTCCGATAAGCTTGTATCACAGAACGGAAGGGAGGCAACGATAGAGGAGCTTGCGGCAGCCACGGAGCTGTCGGTTGAGGATGTGGTTATGGCGCTTGAGGCGAATACGGATGTTGAGTCGATTTACAGGACGATATATCAGAATGACGGCAATGAAGTATACCTTGTGGACAAGCTGTCCGGCAGCAGCGGGGATACCGTAAAGGATGAATTTGCCGGAGCGCAGGAGCAGCTTCTCAATTCTATTTTACTGGAACAGCTGTTAGCGGAGCTTGATGAGCTGGAGGGAAAGCTTATTATGCTCAGGTATTTTAAGGAAATGACGCAGACACAGGTGGCAGACAAGCTTGGAATCAGTCAGGTCCAGGTCAGCAGGCTTGAGAAAAAAATACTCAGAAAGCTCCGTGGGTATATAACGTAACAGCCGGATAAAATATCAATGTATAAATAAAATCCTCACAGGAATAATAGCATTATGTAACAGCATTATGTAACAGCATTATTGGAAATGAGGATGAGTATGGAACAGACGATATATATCAAACTTAACAAAAGCGCGTGTGTTGATGGAACAGATGTTTTTATAAGTGATATTGCGGGCGTGTACTGTGAGAACAGGAATATAGTAAACAGAGTGAAGGCTATAAAGATATTGAAGCTGCAGGAAGATAAAAAGAGAAGATATGTGGTGAGTGTACTCAAGGTGATTGAATGTATATCAAAGGAATTTCCGGGTATCTGTGTGGAGAGTGACGGAGAGCAGGACATTGTCATAGAGCATAAAGATTTAAAGGGTAAGGGTAAGGCTGCCGAATATGCAAAGGTGTTCTTTATCTGTCTGATTACATTGCTCGGAGGCGGCTTCGCAGTGATGGCGTACAACAACGATGTCGGAATGGCGGACATGTTTTCAAGAATATATGAGCTGGTATACGGCGATGGGAATACAGGCGGAAGGATTCTTGAAATCACATATTCAATAGGTCTTGCACTGGGGATTATCGTATTTTATGGTCATTTTGGAAGCTGGAAATTCGGAAAGGATCCGACCCCTCTTGAGGTTGAGATGAGGCTTTATGAGGATGACATTGATACGGCGATGATAAAGCAGAGTGCGAGGGAGAAGAATGAAATTGATGTGGATTAAGAAAATCTTTCTTGCTGTCATAGGCTTGAGTGCCGGAACGATGGTCGCCGCGGGCTTTTTCGCCTTCATAACCGCGATTGGAGTGGTCACAACCTACGCGCAGAGGACAAAGACGGCAGTCTATATAAAGACGTATGAAAATACACTGGCAGCGGGAGCGATTCTTGGAAATGCATGGTGGTCATTGGGGATACATTTCGGCATGTCAGGAGCCGGAATTATATTTACGGCTGTATCAGGTCTGTGTTACGGAATATTTGTCGGTAGTCTGATTATCGCACTTGCCGAGACGATAAAGACGATTCCGGTCTTTTTCAGGCGGGCTAAGATAACAATGGGGCTTCCTGTGATTATAATTGCGTTTGCGCTTGGAAAATGTATAGGAAATCTATTATTTTATTTACTTGGAATGAAGATATAGTTAATAAAACGTAAAGAAATTATTCCTGTATTGTTTTTTTGTGATTTTATAGTTATAATTACATGTGAGAAAGTATTTTAATATGTAAAGATGTTTTATACGTGTATACGGATTAAGGCTATACAAAAGAACCGGAATGGGAGGCTCTTTATGGACGAAAATGAAAAGAAATTCTGGTCGGATATGAATGAAATTTTTCCTGAGCTGGTTAAACAGATGGCATCGCTTGCGAAGAAATCATATTATTCAATCACAAATCTGAAAAGTGGTATCACATGGTGGTCCGAGAGTGCGCTGGAATATTTCGGGCTTGAACAGAATTATACTGCCATTGGGAAGGAAAAGCCCAGGAAAGAACTGCACCCGGATGATGTTGAGGCTTTTAAATACTGCTTCAGACGGCGCATTGAAGGAAATGACCTTGACAAGTCATGGGAATATCGTGTTAAAGACGGAGACAAGTATAATCGCTTCAACGCTATGTCTAAGATGATTAGTGATAATGAAGGGAAACCGCTTTTACTTATAATCAGATTCGTTAATTATGGTTTGTCTGATGAGGTGGATACAGTTACGGGGCTTAGGACAGAAGCAGTTCTGACGCGTCAGCTCAATAAATATATATCGGAAGGCAGAAGAGGTGTACTGCTCAAGGTAAACTTAGACCAGTTCAGCCATATCAGCGTGATGTATGGTGCGGCGTTTGGCGATAAGGTGCTCAACTGTGTGGCTCAGCTGCTTATTAACATAGTGCACGATAATTCTAATGTCTACAAGCTTTCAGGTGTGAAGTTCGTGTTGGCGCTTGGGGATATCTCACGGGAGAAGCTTAGGGAAATCTATGAAAAGATAGAAGATGCCATGGAGAATAATGTCGAGGTTGAAGGTAGGAAGATTCCGCTCAGGATTTCGGCAGGTGCTGTGTATATAGAGTCATATATGACGGATTCGAATGCGGTGAGAAGCAGACTCACGTATGCAGTTAATCATTCAAGATATGAACATCATGGAGAGCTTGTTATTTTTAATGATGAGATGGGCGGAAAAGATAATCAGCATCAATTCGAGCTTATTGCACTTATACATCAGTGCGCAACGAGTAATTTTGATGGCTTTAAGCTATTCTATCAGCCGATTGCCGATACGAAGAACGGAACAATACGAGGCATGGAGGCACTTATACGCTGGGAGAAGGAGCCGTATGGAATAATTTCACCGGGAATATTTATGGAATGGCTCGAGGAGGATCCTTGCATATTTGACCTGGGCAACTGGATTTTGCGCACGGCTCTTAATGATATAAAGAAGGTAAGGGATGAGCTGCCCGGCTGTTTTGTCAATGTCAATGTCTCAGCAGCGCAGCTTGAGAGAAGGGAGTTCCGTCAATCAGTAATGAATATCTTGTCGGAGACCGGAGCACATCCTGAGGAGCTTTGCCTTGAGCTTACTGAGCGATGCAGGGATTTGGATGTGGATTTTCTGAAGGGAGAGGTGAATTTTTTTCATTCTAAGGGAATTAAGATTGCGCTTGATGATTTTGGAACAGGTAACAGTTCACTCAGTCTGGCTCTTGAGCTGCCATTTGATGAGCTTAAGGTTGATATGAGCTTTATAAGGGATATCAAGGATAAACCGCAGAATCAGGCTATGGTGCAATCGATAATAGACTATGCTAAGAGGACGAAAACGGAGACATGCATAGAAGGCATAGAGAACCGGGAAATAGATGATTATATCAGGAAGTTCGGTGCGACATGGCATCAGGGTTACTATTATTCAAAGCCGGTACCGATTGAAAGCATTGAAAAGCTTATATGTAAATAGTGTTTTTCGGGGAAGACTGCTTCTGAATGAATAAGAACTTATAAAAAAGGGATAATGTTAGTATATTTCATTCAGGAGGCGTCTATGAAGGACAAAAAGACACGCACACAGGAACGTATAGAAAAGAGAAATGAAAGCTACAATGATTATGTAGAACAGGTCACGCCTAAGCATAGCTGTCTGAAAAACTGTGCACAGGCATTTGTGACGGGAGGAATTATATGTACTGTCGGTCAGGCAGTCATGAATATGTATATGCTCTGGAATGACAAGGATACAGCTGCCGCATGGACAACTCTCACCCTGGTTTTGATAAGTGTTATTCTGACTGCACTTAATATCTATCCTTCTATTACAAAGTGGGGTGGGGCAGGGTCACTTGTTCCGATAACGGGATTTGCCAATTCTGTTGCCGCTCCGGCGATTGAATTTAAAAAGGAAGGATTTGTTTTTGGAGTAGGCTGTAAAATATTTACAATAGCCGGTCCGGTTATTCTGTATGGAATATTGCTAAGCTGGATACTTGGAATTATTTACTGGATATTAATTTTTGCCGATATAATATCTTGACATTTTACCTCTTATGTGCAACTATAGGCGTATGGGTTTATACAATATAAGAGGGTCATATTTTAGACCGATAGGAGTGTACATTGAATAATTTTAAGTCAATTAAGGCTATTCTTTCTGAAGTGAGAACAGACAAGAAATCTCATTTTAAGCAGACGAGTGGTTTTGTACAGCATGGGAACACATCGGTTATGAAGCATTGCATATCGGTGGCTTATGTAAGCCTTATGATTGCGAAAAAGCTCCATATCAAGGTTGACAGGAAGGCGCTGGTAAGAGGCGCATTGCTTCACGATTATTTTTTATATGACTGGCATGAGAAGAATAAGGAACATTCACTACATGGATTTAAGCATCCGTATTTTGCACTCAGGAATGCAAGCAGGGATTTCAGGCTTAATGATATTGAGAAGAATGTCATTGTGCGTCATATGTTTCCGCTTACACCGATACCGCCTAAGTGCAGGGAGGCATGGATTGTCTGTATGGCTGATAAATATTGTTCAGCGAGGGAGACTATGTATACTGTTAAGCGTTATGCACATAATGCACGCCAATTTGTGTTTGGATAAGACTTTATGGCGGGGGTTTTGCCGGGGAACCGGCAGAAGCTCCGCCTTATGTTTTGCATAATTGGAATATTGTATGTAAGTACCGTATAAGATACAAAAAGGAGAGAGCTTTATGAATTTGTTTTTAGCGTTTGCTGCCCTTGTTGCCGGATTTGTGCTTCTGGTAAAAGGAGCGGATTTTTTTGTTGACGGAGCAGTCGGAATTGCGGCGAGATTTGGTATTCCTCAGCTGGTTATAGGACTTACCATTGCAGCTATGGGTACATCAATGCCGGAGGCGGCCGTAAGTATTACCTCAGCTCTTAAGGGAAGTGCCGGAATTACGGTAGGGAATGTTGTCGGAAGCAATATTATGAACATTCTGGTAATTTTAGGACTCACGGCGGTTATTACACCTATTGCGGTGCAGCGTTCCACAAGAAGGTTTGAGATACCGGGTATGATTGCTGTATCGGTTCTTTTTCTTGTGTTTGGCTACACCGGTGGTGAGATAGTACGCTTCGAAGGAATTATTATGTGGCTTGTTTTTATCGGTTATCTTGGATATCTCTTATGGATTGCTAAGAATAACAAGGCTGAGGAGAGCGGCGAGGAGGATAAGAAGTGGAGTCTTCCTGTTCAGCTTATTGCGATAGTGGGCGGTATTGCGGCGATTGTATTAGGCAGCGACCTTGCGGTTGACGGGGCTACAGCCATCGCCAAGGCATTTGGCATGAGCGACAGAATAATAGGTCTTACAATAGTTGCCTTTGGAACGTCGCTTCCTGAACTTGTGACCTCTGTCACGGCAGCCAGAAGAGGAAAAGCAGATATTGCCATAGGAAATATTGTTGGAAGCAATATATTTAACATTTTGTTTGTAGCCGGAACGACAGCTCTTATCACACCTGTTGTTTTCGAGGCAAAATTCGTTGTGGACAGTATTATTGCCATTGTGGCAGCAGTCATTCTGCTGGTATCCGTATGCAATAAGGACATGAAGCTCAAGCGTCCGGCAGGTGCAGTCATGCTTGTATGCTACGGCGTATATCTTGCATATCTTATTGCCGCTTAGTGTTTGTATGCATTATATGTAAATAAAGGTATAACTGAAGTTATTTAAAAAAATTCAATGTATGATTTCGGAATTAATGATAGTGTAATATCTGATATCCGGGGAATGGTGATTGGAATGGTAGATAAGATTAAGAAAATAGACTCCTCCATAGGAGAGAATAGGTTTGGAGGAATGATTATAAATCTGCTGGGCGTAGCTATAGGTTCATTCATTTATGCCTGTGGTATCAGCCTCTTTCTTGATCCTAATAATCTTGCACCCGGAGGTGCATCGGGACTTGCCATTGTTCTTAACAGAATATGCAATATAGAGACCGGTACACTCTACTTTATAATAAATGTTCCGATAATGGTTCTTGGTCTTTGGAAGTATGGAATAAGATTTATTGCCTCCACGTTCTTTTCGATTCTGCTCAATTCATATTTCACAAATAAGCTTGCATATCTTGGCGCGCTCACGGATGACCTTCTGATTGCGACTATGGCAGGAAGCGTTCTTGTGGGTGTGGGTGTTGCTATTGTATTTAAGAGCAGGGCGACAACAGGAGGAACGGACATTATAGTGAAGGTTCTGCACGATAAATATAAGCATATCAAGACAGGAGTTATCTTCCTGCTCACGGATATTGTGATAGTTGCGTTCTCCGGGTTCGTGTTCAAGGACATCAACATCATTATATATGCGCTTATTTCGGTGTTTGTTCAGGGCAAGGTGCTTGATCTGGTGCTGTACGGAGGGGATGAGGCGAAGCTCTTCTATATTATAAGTGACAATCCGGAGGCAATCTCGCAGAGAATTATGAACGAGATAGACATAACGGTGACTTTCCTGCAGGGAAAGGGCGCATACAGCGGAAAGGAAAAGCGCGTGATACTGTGTGTTGCCAGAAAGCAGCAGGGACCAGCTATTGAAGAGATAGTAAAGGGAGAGGATAAGGATGCGTTTATGATAATATCGAGTGCGAACGAGATATACGGAGAAGGCTATAAGAACATTATGAGCGATAAGCTGTAAGCTGGATTCCATATCCGTTTGAAATGCTGCAGAAATCACGATGAATATAATTTGCCATTTTAGGGTATTCTAGTAAAAGAATTTAGAAAGGATGCCCTAAGATGGCTTTTTTATTTCGTTATGAGTGTAAAAATGATTGGAAAACAGAGCGTTTTATTTGATGAGCCGCCGGTCATCACTGCAAGGGCGAGCGTGGCGGGTAAGAAGGAAGGAGATGGACCGCTTGGAAGCTTGTTTGATGAGGTGGTAGAGGATCCGATGGCGGGACAAAATACATGGGAGGAGGCGGAGAGCACCCTTCAGGAAAAGGTTGTGGCACATCTTCTTGACAAGGCTAAGCTAAGTGAAAAGGATATACGCTACATTCTTTCCGGCGACTTGTTAGGGCAGCTTATCGCCTCATCCTTCGGTCTTGCCAAGTATAATATTCCGTATTTTGGCTTGTTCGGAGCCTGTTCAACGATGGGTGAGGGAATGTCGCTTGGCTCAATGCTGGTGGCCGGTGGCTGTGCCGACAGGGTTATTGCTGTAACTTCAAGCCATTTTGCCAGCGCAGAGAAGCAGTTCAGGTTTCCGCTTGAATATGGAAACCAACGGCCATTGTCGGCGACATGGACGGTGACAGGCAGTGGAGGCGTAATACTTGAAAGGGCTGTGGGTAATAATGCGGCTTTCTCGGGAAAAGTGTGTATAAAAGGTATAACTACAGGAAAGATTGTGGATTATGGTGTCAAGGATTCGTTCAATATGGGCGCGAGCATGGCTCCGGCGTGTGCGGATATGATATATGCCAACTTCAAGGATTTAGGTGCTGATTCCGGGTATTATGATAAGATTTTTACCGGGGATTTGGGATATATCGGACAGCGGATTCTCATTGATCTGTTGAACGAAAAGGGAATAAATATATCCGGCATACATTCGGATTGCGGTATGATAATATTTGACCAGAATACACAGGATACACATGCAGGAGGAAGCGGCTGCGGATGTGCGGCGGCGACACTCTGCTCATATATACTGAAGCGCATGGAGGAGGGAGAATTTAAGCGTGTTCTGTTTGCCCCGACAGGCGCTCTTATGTCGACTGTGAGCTATAATGAGGGGATGAGCATACCGGGTATAGCACATGGAGTTGTGCTTGAGCGGATAGATTAGAAGGATGTATAACGCAGAGCTGTGGCTTTTGTACAGAATATTTTGAAATATTGTGAAAATAAATATTAGAGCTTGAATGGAGAAGATTATGGATTATGTTAAGGCATTTGTTGTGGGAGGGCTTATCTGTGTGCTGGTCCAGATACTCATGGAAAAGACTAAGCTGATGCCGGGACGGATAATGGTACTGCTTGTATGTACTGGTGCTGTGCTTGGTGCTGTGGGATTATATCAGCCATTTGCGGACTGGGCAGGCGCCGGAGCGACAGTGCCGCTTTTGGGCTTTGGCAATGTATTGTGGAAGGGCGTGAAGGAGGCTGTTGACCTTGAAGGTCTTTTGGGAATATTTAAGGGAGGCTTTAAGGCAGGTGCAGTTGGAATTTCGGGAGCACTTATATTTGGATTTATTGCTTCGTTGTTCACTAATCCTAAGATGAAAAGATAAGCGCCGGAAAAGAATGAAAAGAGCTTCCGTGATAATTGTGGGCATGCATAATGCAGGGCGTGCCTTATTATCACGGAAGCTCTTTTGGCTTATATTTTTAAAAGCATGTTGTTATGGTGCTTTTGAGTGATTAATGTGAGTGAATATCGCACTCGTCATTCAGCTTATCAGGGGTGATTACATAACCTAAATCTGTCACAATATACTGGTCGATATTAGGAATGAGTGACAAATCTTTCTTGATGTATACTGCCTTAAATCGTGATTCAGGGGGACAACTGTCTGTTGCTATCTTATTTGAATCCTTACACATCGTGACCTGAATATGGACGTCACATACTTCTGTAGGGACTGTACCGTCCTCAAAATATTCTTTAATTACCTGGCTTCCTCTAGGGTCGCTGTCACACAGTCCCGGTATGGCAAGCTTACCGGATGAAGCGCAGACCTCAGCCTCCACTATATTATATGGCTTCTGAAACTCAGTGTATTCTAAGCCTTCGTGTGCGTGCTCCATAATATCTTTCCAGATATTAAGCTGTGGCATTGTATAGTAGTTGGTGTTGACAGGTGTACTGTCATCATTTCCAATCCATACTCCGGCAGTATAATAAGGAGAGAAGCCTATAAACCATTTATCGGTGTTGAGCTGTGACGTACCTGATTTTCCGGCATAATACATATTCTTGCTGTCAAGGAAGGTGATATTGTCCGTCACAACGCTCCTGAGTGCACTGTCAAGAAGCCATGCGGTGGATTCTTTTATTACACGGTGGCTTGCCGATACGGTATTATCTATGAGAATGTTGCCATCATGGTCGAGCACCTTTGTGTAGAGCTTAGGCTCATTGTATACGCCATAATTGGCAATGGCTGCGTATGCGGCGGTCATTTCGTAGTTGGTTGCACCATTGGTTATACCACCAAGAGCAATTGCCTGATAATGCTGCTCCTCAGGCGTGAGGGTAGAAATGCCGTAGCTGAGTGCGTAGCTGTAGCCAAGCTCAGGTGTAATATCAGTAATAATCTTGACGGCAGGTACATTTCGTGAAACTGTTATCGCCTCACGAATTGTCATAAGACCATGGTATTCGTCATCGACGTTGGTTACGAGCTTGCCTGTAGAATACAGATAAGGCACGTCATCATACACTGTGGCAAGTGTCATCCCGGCTGTATCAAGTGCAGGTGAATATACAGTAAGGAGCTTAAAGCTTGAACCCGGTGAACGAGTTGAGTCGGTAGCACGGTTAAGAACCAGTGAGTGGGTCTTGTCGCCACGCCCTCCCACAAGTGCTTTTACATAACCTGTTGATTGTTCTATAAGAACGAAGGAGGCCTGTGGTTCAAGGGTATATGTTATGTTTTCGGTACCATCCACAACTGTGCCTTCCGTCTCTTTAAGTATATATGATTTAAAATTGTTTATAGCTTCCTGTGCTTCGGATTCCGTTGAAAAAAGGAGAGTGAAGCCGGAAATGCCGAGAGTTGACTGATAAAAATTCAGTATGGAGTTCTCGGTATAGCTGTGGTGATCTCCAGCCTTGTCCTTTATCTGGATCCGGTATCTGAGAGTGAAATCGTAACGCCCTGAATAATAATCAGGATTGTTTACCGCACTTTCGGCATATTTCTGAAGCTCACTGTCCTCGCATGAATAAATCTGCAGTCCGCCACGGTATACAAGATTGTATGCCTGAGTCTGCGTATAGCCCTTAAGGTTCATCAGATCCTGCATGAGCTGGGATATGAGGGCATCGGTATAATATGAATATGCGGTCGAACCGGTAGACGTGTTCTTCACATTCATTATACGGTCATAGACGTTATCGGCCAGTGCCTCATCATATTCGGCTTTGCTTATAAGCTCCTGCTCGAGCATATTCTTAAGGACGATGGCACGTCTGGTCTTGTTGTTTTCAGGAAAACGGACAGGATTGTATTTGTAAGGATTCGATGTTGTTGCTGCAATAACCGCACTCTCTGAGATGGTAAGCTCAGACACATCTTTATTGAAATAATTCTGTGCGGCAGCCTGAACACCCAGATTGTTATTGCCCAGGTTAATTGTGTTCAGATAATTCTGCAGGATAGTATCCTTGTCAACACTCTGCTCCAGGATAAGAGCCAGATACTGCTCCTGAAATTTTCTCTTGAAGGTGTCTACAAGACCGTTCTCACTCTCAGCAGAGAAAATATTATTCTTGATAAGCTGCTGCGTGATGGTGCTTGCTCCCTGTGTGCTCTTGAACTTGTTCTTAATTGTCTTGTATGCAGCGCGCACGATGCCCTGCGGATCAATTCCGTTGTGTGAGTAAAAACGGGCATCCTCAATGGCGATAAATGCGTTTATAAGATGCTTCGGCATATCGTCTATACTTGCCTCGATTCTGTTTGAACCCGATGCGACAAGGGTTTCGACCTTGTTGCCGTTGCTGTCATAGATATATGACTGGTACCACTGCGGGGATACGGCATCCAGTGAAATCTGAGGTGCTGTCTCGATGATTCCGGTGAATGCTCCCAGCCCTACGCAGGTCAGCATGACAAAGCAGACCACAATGCATACAGTGATTAATTTAAAAAAAAGCACAACTGCCTTCCTGCCTATTTTTTCATAAGGAGAGCGCAGAGATTTTATCTTTTTCCGTATCTGTTTTGAACCATAATTCATAGTGAATAACCTCCGATTTCTATATTATAGCAAAAAACATTCTTCAAATAAAGCAAATTATTTCTTTACAATTGATTTTTTACATATTATTCTGGTTTTAAGCTCTTAAAGGAAAATAAAGTGCGTGCGATGCAGTGACAGCTTAAGCACTAAATTAAGTATGAAATATTCAGGAGAAATTATGGCAGATAGTGTAATCTTTTTAAAAAAAGGCGGGGAAGGCTATTATGAGGAAAAAAAATCGCGCTTTCTTGCAGCGGCATACAGAGTCAGTGATGAGCAGGAGGCACTGGCTTATATAGAAGCGGCACGAAAAAAATATTGGGATGCCAGACACAGCTGCTATGCGTATGTCCTTGGTGGGAACAATGAGCTTATGAGGTTTTCTGATGACGGAGAGCCGTCAGGAACAGCGGGAAAACCTATATTGGAAGTGCTTACAGGCAGGAAAATACATGATTGTATAATAATAGTTACAAGATATTTCGGCGGAACCCTGTTAGGGACAGGCGGGCTTGTGAGGGCATACCAGAAAGCCTCACTGGATGCAATTGACAACAGCACGCTGGCAAGACGGACTAAGGGAAGCAGGATAACTGTCACAACAGATTATTCAGGAGCAGGAAAAATCCAGTATACGGCTGCACAGAACGGCTGGACGGTTGAGGACATAATATATGCGGCAGATGTAAGCCTTATAATTGCCGTCCCGGAGGATATGACAGAAAGAGTTATAAAGGAAGCCACCGATATAACATCGGGAAAGGCGCAGATAAGTGAAGAAAAGAACATAGATATAGAAGAGGAGCTTTAGAGAAACAGTGTTGGGCAGTACTAAGGAATAATATCCGTAATAATTTAAGATGTCAGATAGACAAGGTCATGGTTTTAATTGCAGCATATTAAAACCATGACCTTGTCTGCTGTGTGCCATGCAGTCTGAATTAATTCACGGAAAGCGCGAGATTATTTCTCTCTGAAGAATTTCTTTATAATAAGCGGATATGCAACCGCAATCCATAATACAACGATGGCATAGCGGATTGTATTGGATATCATTGTGTTTCCAAGCAAGAGCTTAAGTCCGCTCTTGATGACGAGGGCACCTGCAAGTCCAAGGACAACCTTCAATATCTGTAATGCAATATGGCTGTTCTTAGGATTGAATCTGATATAGTGCTTTTCGATAAACCAGCCGACAGAGAAGCCTATGCCCGCCCCGGCTGCCTTGAAACCATCCATGGCAAGGACATCGGTTGTTGCTCCTGTATTTACAAGGTAGTAAGAATAGCCGAAAAGGAATGCGGACAATATCAATATCAGCAGTGACACGAGCATATCTGTGACAAGTGTCGAATTGAAGCTGTCGAATATAAAGCTCACTGCAGCACTTATAAGCAGGGTTACTACAAAGCTTACGAGCACATCCTTAGGTGTATGGCAGCCGAGATACATTCGCGAGAGCATGACCAGTGCGATAAGTGCGAAGGACATGACGTACACGCCGCATTTTTTAAAGTGGAATGCAATCGAGCTGTAAAGGCTGGCAGAACTCTGGGTGTGGCCGCTTGGGAATGAATAGCCTGTCGCCGTGTCCATGACCGCCTCAACCGGCTTGAAATCCGGATCAATCACCCATGGTCTTTCAATCCTGAAATGAATCTTAAGTCCTTGGACAACAATTCCCGACATGAAATATGAAAAAGCGATTCTGTATGCAAGCTTCTTATTGATACACCAGTATATTATGGCGAACAGGCTGATGAGCACCAGCTCTTCACCAAAGGATGTACATATAATAAAGAAAATGTTGAGCACCCCGTTTCTGATGCTCTCGAGAAAATACAAGAATTCCATAAATACCTCCAGCATATTTGTACAGATATATTATTAAGGATAGTTTATTTAATGATAAAACAATAGGTCAGATATGTAAATAACTATCACGGATAAAAGTATTTTGATATTTAATTAACATAGTTTTCAATTATACCACAACTGAAATGAAAGTAGTAGCTTTATTTTAAGACTGAATTTATCTGTTCTTATAGTAATATTACCTGTTTTTGGTGAAAATTATGCAAAACTGACATAAAATGTGGAAACGCTTACATACTAAATGTAAAATCAACATGTTGTTTTTAGCTAGAAACAAACATAATATATACATAAAACAACATTAAACAACATAGAACAATATATTGTTAAAAAATATGAAGAAAAAAATTAAAAATAATAAAAATAGTACTTGTATATTTTGTATAAAATGTGGTAGTATGAATGTACCGAAATTAGAATTATTACTAATACTAATTGAGGAACAGGATTATATCTCTTAATGGGGGGAATCTTGTAACAATCATTTATCTTTATTTTTTTAAAGGAGGTCATTTCTTACAATGAAAAAGCTGACAAAAAAGGCTGTCTCTCTTGGACTTGTAGCTACTATGGCACTCTCTATGACAGCATGTAACAGTGCAACAGGCAACAACAGCACTACAACTGCTCCGGAGACAACATCCACAGAGACAACATCAACAGATTCTACAACAGATGTAACTTCATCCGAGGAGACTACTACCCAGCAGGCTGAGATCGTTAAGCCGGAGAAGATTAAGGTTATGTGGGACGGAACAATCTTCAAGGAGGGCGACAACTATGCTGAGGCATTCTACAAAGCATTAGAGGAGAAGCTCGGCATTCAGATCGAGTGGGTACGTCCTGACCACAGCGGTTATGCCGATCAGATCGGTATCGCATTTAACGATAAGCAAACACTTGCAGATGTAGTTGTTCTTCCATCTAACTTCTATGCATCCTATGCTGCACAGGGTAACCTCTGGAACATGACAGATGCCTGGAATAATTCTGAGATTGCTAACTCAGGCAGACTTAACTCATATGCTGATTCAGTTATCAACACATGGTTAACTAAGGGACCGGATGGAGAAGAAGGCATCTATGGTATGTATCCGGCTCGTGGCGGCGGCTGTGTTACATATGTTAACAAGGCTCTTGCTGAGCAGGCTGGCTACACAGAGGATACTCTTCCGACAACATGGGCTGAGTATCAGGAGTTCTTAGCAGCTCTTAAGAATGTTACAGGTGCTGCTCCGATTCTTGCTGCAGGTCTTGTAACAGGTGAGGCTCCATATGTAAACTACCTTCCTGAGTTCTATCAGGACGCTTACCCTGATTTCTACTATGATGAGACAGCAGGCGCTTGGGTAGATGGATTTACAACAGACGCTATGGCTGCTGCTCTTGACAGATTAGCATGGGGCGTCAGTGAGGGATACCTCGATGCAGATATCTTCAGCAACCCTTCAACATCCAAGGTTCGTGATAAGTTCTATGAGGGAACTTCAACATCAGTATTCACATACTGGGCTGGTACATGGGCACAGACAATCACAGACAAGCTCGCTAACAAGGGCTGGGATGAAGGTGTATGGGTACTTAAGCCAATCGCTGAGGTTGGTGCTTACACAGAGAGACTTTCTCCTATGATTTGTATTACATCAGCATGCCAGAATCCGGAAGGCGTATTCAAGTATTTCATCGATCCAATCCTTGATGGCGGTGAGGTTCAGACATTATGGCAGTACGGCGTAGAGGGTACACACTATGTTGTAGGCGATGACGGCAAGTTCGTATTCCAGCTTACAGAGTCTGCTGCAAGAGATGGTAAGTCAACTAAGACAGCTAAGAACCTTTTCGAGTCACAGTTAAAGATTGCTGATTTCGATTCAGCAGTTTACCCGGATGGAGATCCAGGTGCCGGTACATCTACAACAGAAGCAGCTCGTAATTCATTTAACATCTTCAACGAGAATTCTAAGTACGCTCCTAAGATGAACGCTACAGACGAGTCTCTTGAGAACCAGTCAACAATCTGGAACGAGAAGACAAGACTTATCGCAGCTGTTGCTCAGGGACAGATGACAGGTGCTGAGGCTATCGCTGAGTATCAGGCTAACTGCGGAGCACTTTCTCAGTCAGTATTAGATTCATTTAACAACTAATTATCTTCTGGTAGTTATTTGCGAGTGGCTCAAGAATAATTAATTATGTAAGATATGGGACTGTCGGGAGCCATCAGGTTCCCGGCAGTATTTCAAGGTAAAGGCGTTGATAATCTAAATAATTGTTGCTTCGGCAACTTTTCAAATAACTATACATTTTTCGTAAAGGAAGGTATTGCTAATGTTATGTAAAGCATGTGGAACCGAGATACCTAAGAAGGCGAAGAAATGCCCGGGCTGTGGATGGCAGGTAAGACGCGAGGAGCGCAACATAAGACCTATTGCAATAGCTGGTGCGGTTATTTCGTTTGTTGGCGGTATGTTTCCGTTTATTCAGAATTCAGATTATGACAAATTAACCCCTGCAATGAAGTATGATGCGGCATTGGGGTACAAGGTAGTAGATTATTACAACTCGTTCGGTATGATGAACTATGAGCATCAGTGGGTATGGTATTTATTTATGGCACTTCTTGCAGCGTCCATTATCCTCTGTGCGGTTAAGTATGAAAAATTTTCAATTATTACAACTGTTCTTTCAGCTGTAGTATTTGGTGTAGCATATAACAATACATGCGGTTGGCATGGAGCCCCTAATATGGAGGTGGGACTTGGCCTCCCGATTGTAATTATCGGTACAATCGTAGGTGTTGCAGGTGTTTTCCTTGATGTTTATAAGTTGAAGAAAAAGCCTGAGGTAGATCCTCATTTCCTGGGAAATTCCAAGAGCATTTGGAGAAGAATGTACATCTACAGATGGTTCTATGTAATGCTCTTACCAGTTTTGGTTTTCCTTGTTATTTTTAACTATTTACCTATGTTAGGTTTAAGATATGCTTTTACAGAGTATAAGTCAGGTCTTCAGCCTTACTATTCAGGTATAGCTAACTTCGTTAACATGTTCGGACTTACAGAGTTAGGTAAGCTTAAGAGCCAGCAGTTCATGACAGCGTTTACCAACACACTGTATCTCTCAATCATTAAGTTAATTCTTAATACATTTATGGCAGTTCTCATCTCGCTTCTTCTCAATGAGATGAAGAATATCCACTTCAAGAAGACGGTTCAGACAATCATCTACCTTCCACATTTCATGTCATGGGTAGTTGTTGCTTCTCTCTTCAAGATGATTCTTTCAGAGTCACAGGTTACAGTTATGGATCCTGTAACAGGACAGGCTGTAGTTGATGCTGCAGGTAATGCGGTTATTTCTTCAACCGGTGTTGTCAACGCACTCTTATTAAAGTTTGGTCTGGTAAGCAAGCCGGTCAGCTTCCTCACCTCTCTCTCTAACTGGAGACCGGTATACTTTATAATCAATATCTGGAAGGATACAGGCTGGGGAACAATCCTCTTCCTTGCAACACTTTCAGGAATCAGCCCTGATCTCTATGAGGCAGCTCAGATTGACGGCGCTAACAGAATGAACAGAATGAGATACATCACTCTTCCTGCTCTTGCTAATACAATTATTACAGTATTTATTCTTAACCTTGCTAAGGTTATGAACCTTTTCGAGTCAGTATTCGTATTGTATAACGATACAGTAAGACCTAAGGCAGATGTTCTTCAGACATACACATATCGTCAGACATTCGGTTCAGGTACTCCGTCATACGGTTATACAACAGCGGTTGGTCTCTTCAGATCCGTTGTAAGCTGTATTCTTGTATTGATATGTAACTACGCATCCAAGAAGGTGCGTGGCCGTGGAATTGTTTAAGGAGGTAATCGATAATGGAAGATGAAAAGAAATATGTTTATGTAAAACCGAAGAACAAAATTACTCCTTTTGCAGTTTTTAATACAATTTTGTTTATCATTATTTCACTGCTGATACTTTTTCCGCTTGTGAAGGTGCTTGTCGACTCATTCGATTCAGCAGCAGGATATGGTCTTAGACTCTGGCCTGAGAAGTTTACATTCTCAGCTTATAAGTCAATTGTTACCAGTGTAACTCTTTACAGACCATTCCTTGTTTCATTACTTGTAACAGTATCAGGTACATTTTTAGGACTTCTCCTTTCAACATTGGGAGCTTATGTACTTATTCAGTGGGAGATGCCGGGCAGAACCTTGTTCTCATGGTTGCTTCTCTTCACGATGCTTTTCTCAGGCGGTATGATTCCTACATACATCGTTATGATGAATCTGCACTTAACAGATACATTGTGGTCAGTTATCCTTCCACTTGGTATCAACGTATATAACCTTGTACTCATGAGAAACTTCTTTGAGGGTATTCCTGAGTCGCTTTTTGAGGCAGCCGAGATTGATGGATGTTCTCCGATGAGAACCTTCCTCACAATCGTTCTTCCTCTTTCAAAGGCAGCTCTTGCAGCTATTGGACTTATGTTTTCAGTTACTTACTGGAATGATTACACCAACTTCAAGATTTATGTAACTAACAATAAGTTATTTAACTTCCAGATGAAGCTGCGTAGTATGGTTATGGATAGTGACCTTCCTACAGATGATACTATTTCTACGAATGCACTTCAGAATGCAGCCGTTATTGTGGCTATCATTCCATTCATGATTTTGTATCCATTCTGTCAGGATTACTTTGTACAGGGTATCAACGTAGGTGCCGTAAAAGAGTGATTTTATAATGGGAATCGCGTAATTTGTGTGATATAAAGCTTAGGGTTTCGGGGATGTCCCCCGGAACCCTTTTTGTGTGATTTGGTGTTATGATGGAGATAATTCCTTGTGGCATAGGAGCTTCGTTTCCGAGCTTTCATTTTGGTGTTAAAGTATTCTGTGAGGGCATTTGTAAAGTGCACATATATAAAAGCATTGAGTATCTCATGGCATCAGTTCCTGTAAGTGGAAGTACATGAAAATTATTTATATATAAATGTCTAAGATTATATGACCATTTTCATATCTGTATTCATATGTACCGTTTAGTTGTTTTACGGTATGATCAATAATATCTATTCCCAATCCATGGTTATTTTCATCATCTTTTGTTGTTTTTCTAGCTAAGATGGAATCATACATCTCTTGAGTGCCAGGATTTTCGAAAGAAAAAAACAATGTATGATTGTGCTCTAAAATTCTAATAGTAATGGAAGAATTATCTTCTTGCTTTTTGCAGGCTTCAATTCCATTATTAATGGCATTAAAAAAAATAGAACATAACTGATATACATTATAATCACACTGGTTGTTCAATGTTCCTAAGACTTCCAATTTGATATTATTCTTTATTGCACATTGATTTGCTGTATTAAGGATAACGTCAAGAATATCGTTTCCAACATGAATTTTTTGAAAATTAGCTTTTTTATATTCTTGATGAATATCAAACAATAGTTCTTGAGCTTTTTCTATTTCATTGTTTTGAAGTAATATATGTAAAACACCTAATTGATTGGCAACTTCATGTCTGAATTTTCGCATCTCTTTATCTTTTTTATATAAAATGTTGTAGTAATCACGAAGTGTATCAATCAAATCATCTTTCAAGGAGCTTTGTTCATAATAGTATTCTTTTTGATAATACAAAGTTGCGATAAACATAGTCATTAGAAAAACCATGAATAATTCAGATAAAACTAAAAAGCGAAATATCCAGATGTTCTTATCATTCCCAAACATTTCTTGAATTATCTTACATAGTGTTGTAAGTCCTGTACCAAAGAAAATAGAAAAATAAATGACAGCGAGTTGCCATTTAGTCATTTCAACAGGGCATTTTCGGATAATTTTAAAACTTTTACTGCGGGAGGATAGAGCCAAAAAGATTGTTATCAAAATCATGCTAATTTGAGAAGATAATGTATGTATAATAGGAAAAATATTTCCTAGAAAAATATCTATTACATTTTGAATGATTGTATCCCAAAGTCTCAAAGATGCAAATACCAATAGAATTTTAAAAATTTTTTGTTTTGTTATTGGTTCAAATAGAAAAATGCAAATCACTATTTGGCTAAGATGGAATAGAATGGATATAGAGAAAGTGGCAGATGGAGATATTATCTGAAAAAATATACCTATTATTCCAATAATGATTGCAGTTAATATTTTTCTTTTTTGATGTGTAATAGATTGAAGGAATATATAACAAATCATAATTGTACAGAAAAAAGAGATTATCTTATTAAAAAAAAATAATATTTTTGCTGTCATTATAATTCACCTGCTTTTTTTCTGATGTATATTTTATATTTCTCAATAATACTTTCTTTATATTTTCGACTTATTTGTACCTTAAGTCCATTTTTTAAATGAGAGAGATTTCCTATTTTATCAAAAAGTTTCATGTGAACCAGCAATGAACGATTTACTCTGCAGAAGTTTTCCTGAGGAAGGCAATTTTCCCATTCTTTCATTGTTCTCCTTATTAAATACGCATCTTTTCCACAAATAACATTAGTATATTTATCTTGTGCTTCAATATAATCAATATTGTCTATGCAAATACTGTAATGTTTATTTGCGTCGTTCCATTCAATAAGATTTTTCTTTGAAAACTTTATGAACTTGTCGATAAGTAGAGTTATAGCATCTTTTTGCACCGGTTTTGTTAAAAATCCTATTACATTTTCCCCAAATGCTTCAATCATTCTTTCTTCATGATATGTTGAAAAGATGATTTTGGTATCTAAATGTTTTAATGACATTTGGTCTTTGACACTTATTCCGTCTATTCCTGTCATTTCGATATCAAGAAATAATATATCAAACAAGGAATTTGATTGTAGAAAATCATCACCGGAAAAGAAATATTGGAATTCAAGAGCATAATCCTTCAGTAAATCAATACACAGTGCTTGAATGTTGTTATGAAAAATTACTTCATCATCACATATAGCGATTTTCATAAAAGTCCCCCCAAATTATATGCTCATACCTTAAAAATGAACTGTGAGTATATCACGTTTTTTGCAAGCCCCAATTGGCAAAAAGTTGCAAAGAATTTTTGTCTTGTGACTTTTGTTATATTTATTATGCAACAATCAAATAAAAATAGCAATAGTTTATAATATTAATTTTATACAAAAAATGTGTATTTTACGACATTGTTTTGCACTTTACGACATATATAATGAAAATTATAATGTAGTGTATTATAGTTATACTCGTAAAATATAAAACATATTTGCCATATAGGCAAAAGCAAACGAAATGAGAGGGATAAAAATATGATTCTTGTGAGCTATTATGAAATGTTGAGAGATTTGTTTAAGTACTTATTTGGTGTTGAGAAATAGATATTTAGAAGGAGGACATTTTTATGGAAAAGATATTGCCTATATCTATTCCTCCGGCAGAGACTTATCAGCAAACTGCGTTTTTGATGGGGATAATTCAGAATAATGAAAATGTTCAGGCTCTTATCTACAATTCCTACATTAATGTAAGTATTACAAAAGATGAATTTTGGGAATGGAGATTTGAGTTTACGAATGTAGCTTGCGAGGACTTCCGAAAAAGGGGAGTCGGCGAAATGGATTTGTTTTATTTAAATAATATTTCTAAAGATAAATGTGTAGATTTTTTAAAGGAGAGAATTGATCAGAATAATTTCTTATTAATGTTTAAAATCGATGAGTATGAAATTAGTTATAGTGAACATTATCACAATAAACATTTTGAACATGATACTTATATCTTTGGATATAATGATAAAATTTTTTATGTGATGGCATACACAGATGGACATTTGAGATTGATGGGTGTAAAACAGGAAGAGATTATAGAGAGTTTGTATAACCACCAGCATTATTTCGGTAATACACATTTTTGTTCTTTCAGAATACATCATTGTGCAAGAGAGGTTATTCAGCTGGATGAAATTCTATCTGAAATAAATGAGTATCTTAAGGGATATGTGGAAGGAAATGAGAAGTTTTTTGGGGTAAAAACATATAATGTAATTCAAGAAATTTTAAGTTATACAAAGGAAAGTAATGGTGGAATAGAATTAAGTACTAAAGTGTTCAGATCACTTTGGGAACACAAAAAAGTAATGAATATAAGAAATCATTACCTTGGATTGAAAATAGAGGGTTTGAAACAGATAAATAGTGAAATTGATACAGTTGTTAAAACAGGACATATGATCTTTATGCTTACAATTAAATATAATCTTAAAAGAGATATATTTATTTTGGACAAAATATCAAAGTATTTACAAGAGATGAAGGAGGCAGAGAAAAGATATCTGCTTCAATTTCAGAGAATAGTAGAAGTATTCTTAGAGGATGAAAGGGAGAGTTATCGTGTTGAAGAAAAAAGATGATGTTACTTATGTTATTGATAAGAGTGTGACTTTAAATGAAGAGAAGAGTGTGAAAAACTTATCATTACTGGAAATCGAGTCAGAGTAACGGAGAAAAAATAAAGTTAGCATTAATAAAGAGTATTTTGAAAATCAGTGTGAGTTGGTCCTAGAAAATAGCTGTTTAATGAATCAAAGTGAATTATTTTTAAACCGTAAAGTAATTTGTATTAGCCAAGGCTCTGTAATTTTACATAGTATACACGGAGAGGAAAGACTTAATAATATAAACTTAATAGATATTTAAAATGGCGAATGTTTTATAAACTGAGCTGGTAGTAAAGCAGCTATTATTAATGTGGGGATTATTACAATTTCTCCACAGGGAGTTTTTCAAATTGGAGGTAAAAATATTGGGTTAGTATATAATCAAGGTATTTTTTCAATATATGATACTAATTCAGCGCTTCGAAAAGAGAATGGAAAATTTCATAGTTCTTGAACGATAAACGGAAAAACGAATTGTGATGGGGGGAACGGAAGGTGTCATTTAACAATTTTAAAATAGGGAAAAAATACTTTATTGATCCGTTGGGCAAAAAAAATTATGTGATTTTGCTGACTGGCATTATAATCGCATTATATCAAATTGCAGAAATAGTGCTTCCCGGTAAGATTATCAACACCTTGTACCCAGATGTGCATATAAAATCAACCATATTGATGATATCGTTTTATGTAATGGTGATACTGACGGTTCCATATATTTCTGAGATTCTGAATCGCAAGCTTCAATATTACAATATGACGGTTATTGATTTGGTGAAAGAAAAATTGTTGGGGATGCAGCTTACAACGAATCTGTTGATGCTGGAAAAACCGGAATATACGAATGATATAGATTTCGGCTCAAAATGTTTGGAAAGAAATTTTTACCTGAAATTTAGTAATACGATTATATCATTTGTAACACTTTTATTTTTGATGGTTGTAAGTACCTGCGTTGTTCGGGAGAAAAAAATTATTCTGTTTTGCATTTTTACTAATGTTGTGCTGCTACCTTTTTATTATTATTTTCAGATGAAAATGAATAAAAATACATTTGAAGAGCAATTGAATAATAATACTGAAAGAAGAGAAATGGAAGCAATACAGTGGAATATGTTGGACTTGCGCTTCGCACAGGAAATTCGTTGCTTCAATCTGATGAAATTTATGACTGGAAAATATAATTCCTGTCGTGAATTCGTTTATGGAGAGAGAAAAAAGTATTGCAAAAAGAATATAAAATATGCGATTATTCCGGCAGTTGTATTTGGTATTCAAATGTTTTTGTCGTATTATATTGCAGGTGACTTATTATTAAAACACAGAATTGATGTGGGCGATTTTATAATCTATGCTGGAGGAATATGGGGTATTGCCTCAGGAGGGCGTGCTTTTGTCGAAAAGTTGGTGTTATTAAAAAATGAGAATATGTATCTGGGAGCATTGGGCAAATGTTTTTTGTATGAAGCGCAGGAAACTGATAACACAGGAAAACTATCTGTTGAAGCATTTGAAAGCATTGAGTTTGAGAACGTATCATTTTCATACAATAGTGATGATAATTATGCAATTTGTAATCTTAATGTAAGAATTACAGCAGGAGATAAAATTTCTATTGTTGGTGAGAATGGATCTGGAAAAAGTACATTTATTAAGCTTTTGCTTGGTTTGTACACACCAACGAAAGGAACCGTGTATTTAAATGGAAAGGACATTCAGTTATATGACAGAGAGCAAGTGAAGAAACTCTTCGCAACGATATTCCAGGATTATATGGTTACATCATATACCATTGCCAACAATATCACATTTGATGATACAGTTGATGAGACTAGAATGAATGTTTGTCTGGAAATGGCGGGGTTAAGAGAAAAAATAGACAGTCTTCCAAAGGGGGCAAATACCAATGTATTCTTTAAATTAAGCAATGAAGGGACAGAGTTATCTGGTGGAGAAATGCAGAAGCTTGCCATGTCAAGGGTATATTACAAGGATGCACCATTTTTTATCTTAGATGAGCCGGCAGCATCACTTTCTCCAAAAGCGGAGCTGGAATTGTATAACAAAATGTGGAGCATGAGCAGCGAAAAAACAGTACTGTTGATTTCGCATAGGCTTTCAAGTTGCTGTGATGCAAAAAAAATACTAGTTTTCAAAAATGGTAAGATTGAGGAAATAGGTAATCATAAGGAATTAATGGAAAAACAAGATTACTATTTTGAATTATTTTCAAAACAGGCAGAGAATTATAAATAGATAGTTTTAAGAATGTAAAAAGGAGAATAGGAAGAAATATGGAACAAAATAAATATCATGCATCTATGTTTAACGTATTAGTAGATGAGAAAGATGGTTTGTATTTATATAACTCATTCGGAGGAATTGGAAGCATAAGAACAGTAGAGGAAAGCGCTAGAGACAAGGTAAAGGATATTTTGTCTGGAAGGGAAATAGAAGTAACTGAAGACAGTAGTTCTTTGATTCAGCGACTCATTGATGACAGATTTTTAGTTCCTATATGGTATGATGAAAAGTCAGATCGAGAAGCTCTTTTCTATGAATACATAATGGATAATCATTTGAATCTAGTTGTTCACACAACAGATGCATGTAACTTCAGGTGTAAATACTGCGCTTTAGATTTTAAGTCGAATATTATTAGTGAGACTACTCAAAATAGCATTGTTAATTATGTGAGAAAAAACATACATAAATACAATGGCTTGAGCATGGAATGGTTTGGCGGTGAGCCATTGATCGGAATAGATGCTATTGTCAATATGTCTAAGCAGTTGATTGAAATCTGTAGAAAAGCACATGTGCCTTATTCCGCGTCCGTTACTTCAAATGGTTATCTTTTAACAGAAGAAAATGTAAAAAAGCTTACTGATGTAAGAGTTTATTGTTTCGCAGTAACAATTGATGGTCTGAAAACGACACATGATGAACAGCGTGTTTATGTAGATGGAGGACCAACGTGGGATATTATTATCAAGAATCTTGAAGGCATTAGAGACAAGGTTAAGAGTAGACTAGTTAATGTTATTATTAGGGGAAACTTTACCAAGCAGATGTTTGATGAATTGCCAGAATTTTATTATGTTTTGAATGAAAAGTTTGGTTCAGATGGTAGGTTCTCATTTTTTGCGAGACCTGCAGGGGATTGGGGTGGTGATCGTGTAAAAGGATTTTTGAATAAACTGGTTTCTGCTGATAAAATGGAGTTGGTTTATAAATATCTTTGGGAAAATCAGAAGGAATTAAAAGCCAATTATAATTTATTTAATATCAGTACTTGTGGAGCTATGTGTCGTAGTGTTAAAAAGAACAGATATGTCATTACCTCATATGGGAAAATTCAGAAATGCGAAAGCTGCAGTGTATTGAATGAAATCGGTGCGTTAAAAGAAAATGGTGATATGGAAATTGATTATCATAAGGAAGGCATGTGGACTGTAGGATATCGTCGCAGAAAAATGGAATCATGTGATAATTGCCCATTAAGCTGTTCCTGCTTATTTGGTTCTTGCCCAAGAGAAGGAGTTTTGCATCAGGATAATAAGAATTGTGGATATATTATAGAGTATAAGAGTTTGATACAGTTGGCGGCAAAAACATTAGAAGTAGAAAAAATTGGAGAGAAATAGTGTGAAAGAAAGTAGAGGAAAGTTATAAATTGGTGCACTTGAATAAGCTGTCTAAGGCAGGCAACTTTTTGAAGTGCTATGGAGTTAGAAAATTAGATCAAGAAGTTAATGGTTCATCAGGAGGAAGTATTCCTTCTCGTTGTAATAGTTTCTTGGCTTGCTTGATAGCTTTTGCCTTTTGCTTTTCAACAAGAGCTACAGGCATATCGATTTTATAAAGGTCGCTCGGATTCCACTGCTCGCCAGTAGACAGCATCTGGTAGATGGCAGTAAGAATCATACGGGCAATAGCGATAATGGCTCTTTTCTTGCCACGACGTTTCACAAGAGATTTATATTTCTTTTTGTAGTAAGGAGATTTGTCAGATTTTAAGAGATTCCTGCATCATAAGAGTTTTGCAGATGATGAATGTGTCGACTTTGTCAGTCTTTGTTTTGCGAAGGTTGTTTTTACGCATAGTAGAAGTCTTAATGGGGTTCAACACACACACTTTGTAATTCTTAGCAACAAGATAT
>UMAK01054506.1_pt1 | contig 57547 bp, 65 predicted proteins | sample 1963681 | NCBI WGS metagenome assembly UMAK01 (sample SAMEA4835913, study PRJEB28245) | human gut metagenome | biome: gut microbiome; material: fecal sample | place: Denmark | collected 2008 | reverse complement strand
CCAGTCGCGGGTTCCGTAACGTTTCAGGTCGATGGAATAGCCGGTAGAAGAGAAACCGCGGAACATGAGCCAGAAGGCGATGATAAACGGAATGACTTCCATGCTGACCATCGGGTAAGCGATCAGGTAAATGCCTAGGATAAGGTCGATGATTCCTCCTACAACGTACCATCCCCAACTGGGAACACCTTTCTTGTTACTGATGGCGAAAATGATTTCCAAAATTCCGCTGACCAGCATAGATACGCTGAAGATAATACTTAAAGCTATGTAACTGCTTACGGGGGAGAACATGAGCCAAAGGGCTACGATAATATACACGATTCCCAGAAGAAGGGAAGTCCACCAGTTCTTTACTGAATGTTGAATCTCATTGAATACTGTTTCCATACATTTTCTATTTTAAATTGTTACTAGAATAATTTCGTTGTGAGATAACAAATTCAATTTGGAAAAGGTTTTCCGTGAACATATTTTGGGTAATTGTTGTTTCTATATAAAGTAATTTTTAAATAGATATGCATTATGGCAACAACAAATTTCAAAGGACAACCGGTAAAACTGATCGGTGAATTTATACAAGTAGGTAAAGTCGCTCCCGACTTTGAATTGGTAAAAACTGATTTGTCTTCTTTCTCATTGAAAGATCTGAATGGCAAGAATGTGATTCTGAATATTTTCCCAAGTCTGGATACCAGTGTTTGTGCTACTTCGGTACGCAAATTCAACAAGATGGCTGCCGGACTGAAAGATACGGTGGTATTGGCTATCTCCAAAGACCTTCCTTTTGCGCACAGCCGTTTCTGTACAACGGAAGGTATTGAGAACGTGATTCCATTGTCTGATTTCCGTTTCTCCGATTTCGACGAAAGCTATGGAGTGCGCATGGCGGACGGTCCGTTGGCAGGGCTGCTGGCTCGTGCGGTGGTAGTGATCGGAAAGGATGGCAAAGTGGCCTATACGGAACTTGTGCCGGAGATTACGCAGGAACCAGATTACGATAAGGCATTGGCTGCATTGTAAAGCAGGGGATTGCTTAGGATTAAACGCAGATAAACGCGGATTAACGCAAAAGATTATTTCTATTTGCGAAAATCCGCGTTTATCTGCGTTTAATTTTTTGAGGTTTATTTCTTCTTCATTCCTTTATAAACCAGGAAGGCAACGATAAACACACCGAGGGCAATGAAGCCATAGCCTATTTCGTGACTGTATTCCGTTACTTTGGCAATCAACTGTTCTTCACTCTCGATGCCCGGCACTTTGGACAAGTGGTAACCGATAATGGCTAGAATGGCATTCCACAACCCTGCTCCTAAAGTGGTGTATAGCAAGAAAGTGGTCAACTTCATCCGTGCCAGCCCGGCAGGTATGGAGATCAATTGGCGGACAGCCGGAATCAGTCGGCCGATAAAAGTGGAAAGCGCGCCATGTTTGTCGAAATAAGTTTCAGCGTTGCGCACTTTGGCTTCATCAATAAGGCACATATGCCCGAAACGGCTGTTGGCGAACTTATAGATGATAGGGCGTCCCAACCACTTTGCCAGAAAATAGTTAATCAATGCTCCGATATTGGCTCCGATGGTAGCGAAAACAACCACTAGATAGATATTAAGCTCGTCGTTGACTGCGGCTTTATATGCTGCCGGCGGGATGACCACTTCCGAAGGGAAAGGGATAAAGGAACTTTCGATAGTCATTAATAAAGTGATAGTCCAATAATTCAAATGATCCAGACACCACTGGATAAAAGCTACTGATTCCATGATTTTTAGGGCTAGGGTTTATTAAATTGATGATTATTTTCCTTTGTTTTTCTTATTCTCCTTTTTCTCCTTTTTCATACGTGCCAGTATCTTCTTGAATATTTTCCGTTGTTCTTCGTTCTGACACGCATAATTTATCAAACCCGAAAGGGCTTCCTCTGTGACCGGATGCGCGCAGTCGCTGTTATATTTGAAGAAACCTTCTATGTCACCGTAAGCCAGACTGCAAACGCTCAATTTCTCCGCGACGTCTTCAAATTTCGGATCAAGAGCATATACTTTCTCTAAGTAATATTGACTTTCGATCTCATAGTTGTTCTCCATATAGATACAGGCTATCATGTAATACATATCTATGCTGGAATCTATATCCGATAACTTGATGAAGCAGATTCTGGCTTTTTCAAGTTTCCTTTCCAGCAAGTAGATTTTGCCTTCGGTCAGGAGGATTGTCGCGTCTTTCGGATGGATTTTGCTTATTTTCTTACAAGTCTGATGTGCTTCTTTGTATCTTCCCAATTCGGCTAAGGCATTCGCTTTATTGGTATAAATGTCTATTGATAAAGCAGACTCATTACCGTTGCTTTTTTCTAAAAAATCGATTACTTTGTCATAATACTCATTCGCTTTTTCCCAATCTTCTTTGGCGCTGTAACACAGCCCGATAAACATATAGCCCATATCGGGGGAGACGGCCTTGTATTCCATCGCTTTCTTATAATATTCGATGGACTTGTCGAAGTTGTTCAGTTGGAAAAAGGAATGTGCTTTGGTGGTATATGCTTCTCCGTCAGATTCATCGGCTGCCAATGCGAAATCACAGGCTTCGATAGCCTTGCTCCATTTTGACTGGAAGAAGTAGCATTTTGCCAGTCCTGTCCAATAAGGGGTATTATAAGGCTCTATATCAAGTAATTGATTGTATATCTTGATTGCTGAGTCAAATTGTTGGGTAGCTAATGCGTAATCGGCTTGGAGAGCCATAAACTCTTTTGCCTCAGAGTATGTCTTTTCCCCTTTTTCTATCCATTCTTTTGCCATATCGGGATATCCCATTTCCAGATAGAGATAGACAACCTCGCAGATTCTGCCGAGTTCGTCCGCATCTTCAATGGTAGCTAATAATGACCGGGTTTCTTCGAGTTGCCCTTCATTCAGTAACAATTCGGCCTTCAGCATTTTCACTTCGGGATCATATGCTTCGGTGATGGAATCCAGCACCTGTTTTGCTTTCTGCAGGTTTCGGGTGTCCAGATAAAGGTATGCCTGTTCCAATAGCAGGTCGGTGTTTCCCGGATGTAATTGAAGTCCATAAGTGACGGCTTCTTGCGCTTCCTCAAATTTACTTCTGGAGGCATACCAATCAGAGATATCAGCCAATTGGTCTCCATCCAAATAGAGTTGTCTGTTTTCGGCTTTTGCAGCCTCGTAGTTTGTGATCAGTTTTTCCAGTTCTTTTTTTTCAGGCGGAATGTTTTTTCTACTCATTATTTTATATTTTATTTATTGATCTTGCCCCACGTGTCTTTTAATCCCACAGTGCGGTTGAAGATCAGATTTTCCGGTGTTGAGTCCTTGTCAATATTGAAATATCCAATCCGTTGGAACTGTAAGTAGGAGAGGGTGGGCAGTGTAGCTGCGAACTTTTCTATATAGCAGTTAGGGAGAATTTTCAATGAGTCCGGGTTAATAATTTCTTTCATGGCTTCCAGTGCCTCGCAATTCTTCGCTTCGCGGATGGCAGCCAGTTCGTCACGCGGATTTTCTACTTTCCACAGACGGTCGTACAAACGCACCTCTGCTTGTATGCAGTGGTTGCAACTCACCCAGTGAAGCGTACCTTTCACTTTGCGGTTTGCGTCCGGCATACCGCTGCGGGTGTTCGGGTCATATTCGCAGTACACTTCCGTGATCACGCCGTTTTCATCTTTCTTGCAGCCGGTACATTTCACGATATAAGCATTCTTGAGACGTACTTCCTGTCCGGGTGTCATGCGGAAATATTTCTTGGGAGCATCTTCCATGAAGTCTTCACGTTCCATCCACAACTCGCGGCTGAACTCAATCAAGTGGCTTCCCGCTTCCGGATCTTCCGGGTTATTGATGGCCTCCAATTCTTCTACTTGTCCTTCCGGATAGTTCGTGATGACGAGTCTCACCGGATTGATTACTGCGGACACGCGGGTAGCGCGGCTGTTCAGGTCTTCGCGGACAGAACTTTCGAGCAGTGCGATGTCATTCAGCGCGTCGTATGTGGTATAACCGATTTTGTCGATAAACTTATGGATGGACTCCGGAGAGTAACCGCGACGGCGGAAACCGCAGATGGTCGGCATACGGGGATCGTCCCATCCGTTCACCAGCCCCTCTTTTACCAGAGTGAGCAGGTTGCGTTTGCTCATCAGCGTATAGCTCAGGTTCAGTTTGTTGAACTCGGTCTGACGGGGACGGTTGTCATTCAGGTCTTTCCCTTCTTTCAGCCAGTCGATGAAGAGGTCGTAGAGCGGGCGGTGTACCACAAACTCAAGCGTACACAGTGAATGGGTCACCCCTTCGAAGAAGTCGCTCTGACCGTGCGCGAAGTCATACATCGGGTAGGCTTTCCATGTAGTGCCGGTACGATGATGCGGATGTTTCACCACACGATAAATAATCGGGTCGCGGAAGTGCATATTCGGGTTGGCCATATCGATTTTGGCGCGAAGCACCATAGCGCCCTCTTCAATCTCTCCGCTATTCATTTTCTTGAAAAGTTCGAGACTCTCTTCAATCGGACGGTTGCGGTAAGGGCTTTCCACACCCGGTTGGGTAGGAGTGCCTTTTTGCTGTGCGATCTGTTCGGAACTCTGTTCGTCGATATATGCTTTACCTTCCTGAATCAGACGGATGGCGAAGTCCCATAATTGTTGGAAGTAGTCGGAAGCATAATATTCATTTCCCCAACGGTAGCCTAACCATTGGATGTCTTCTTTGATAGCTTCTACATATTCCACATCCTCTTTGGTGGGATTTGTGTCGTCGAAACGAAGGTTGCATACACCGCCATGTTTTTCTGCAATGCCGAAATCGAGGCAAATGGCTTTGGCATGGCCGATGTGAAGGTATCCGTTCGGCTCGGGCGGGAAACGTGTCTGTACTTTTCCACCGTTTTTACCTTCTTTCAAGTCTTTTTCTACTGCCTGTTCTATAAAGTTCAAGCTCTTTTTTTCACTTGCTACTTCTTCGTTTTTAATATCTGTCATAACGTTTTATGCTAATACATGATTCAGGCTACAAAAGTAGGACATTTTTTTTATTTAACCGGAATATAACCGCTCTTTTTTATAATGTCCTGTCCGTCGGGAGAAAGAATGTACTGAATCAAAGGATCGATTTCCGCTTTCTTCTTTACATTGTAATAGTAGTAAAGCGGGCGGACGATGGGATAAGTCTTGTTGGTGGCATTCTCTACCGTGGGGGCTGCATAATGTTTTCCGTCGTAGGATACGGAAAGGGTTTTGACACGTGGGGACACGTAGGCAAGTCCGACATATCCGATGGCTCCTTTGGTCTGGCTGACTGACTGGATAATGGCGCCCGTTGCGGGCATGGAAAGGCTGCTCGCCATGTAGTTTTTGTTTTTGAGTACGCTCTCTTTGAAAAATTCATAAGTGCCGGAAGAGGTCTCGCGGGAGTAAACCACAATTTTGCGGTCGTCACCGCCTACTTGCTTCCAATTGGTGATTTTCCCCCGAAAGATGTCTTCCAGTTGTTGGCGGGTGAGTTGCTTTACCGGGTTGGAAGGATGTGTTACTACGGCAAGGGCGTCATACGCCACAACTATTTCGGCTACATCTTCTCCCGCACTCTTGATTTTCATCTTTTCGCTGAACTTGATAGGGCGGGAAGCCATTGCGATGTCCGTCGTGTTGTCCAGTAGCGCGGAAATTCCTACGCCGGTTCCTCCGCCGGTCACGGTGACACGGGTGTCTGGGTATTGGTTCATAAACCGTTCTGCTGTCTGCTGGGCGACAGGAAGTACCGTATCACTGCCTTTGATGCGTTGCGCGCTGGCACTGATTGACAGTAAGGACAGGGCTATTAATAAATTTCTTCTTACTTTCATAAATCTTCTTTTTTGTACGGATGCAAATGAATACGGATGCAAATAAAGCAATCGGATGTTACATTTCTATTGCATCCGGCGGGCAAAAGGTGTTTGTAACACAAATGTAACAAGATTGAAACATTTCCTTCAAACGTTAGTCACACCTCCTTAATAAGGAGGCGCTTTCTTTGCATCAGAAATCGACAGGTATGAAGAAATTTTTAGAAAAGATTATAGAAGGGATTCTGACTTGCAGCGGTTTCGTAACAAGTATTACGATTCTGCTGATTGTACTCTTCCTGTTTACGGAGGCTTTCGGGCTATTCAGAAGCAAAGTGATCGAGGAAGGTTATGCGCTGGCGCTGAATAAAAGTAATAAGGTAAGCGTTCTGAGTCCGGCTCAGATAAAGAATGTTTTTGACGGGGAGATAACCAATTGGAAGGAACTCGGTGGGGAAGATCTCCCTATCCGGGTTTTTCGTCTGGAGGATATTACACAATATTATACGGAGGAGGAACTCGGAGCTGCCTATGAGTATGCGGGAGATAAGATAACGGAACTGGTGGAGAAAACACCGGGTATCGTGGCTTTTGTTCCGCAGCAGTTTATCGTTCATCCGGATGCGGTGCATTTTATAGAGGACAACACCATTTCCGTGAAAGATGTCTTTGCGGGAGCCGAATGGTTTCCGACAGCGACTCCGGCCGCACAGTTCGGCTTCCTGCCTTTGATTGGCGGTACGTTGTGGGTGAGCCTGTTTGCCATTCTTTTCGCGCTGCCTTTCGGACTTTCGGTTTCTATCTATATGTCCGAAGTAGCCCATCCGAAAGTACGGAACTGGCTGAAGCCGGTCATTGAATTGTTGAGTGGCATTCCTTCCGTTGTCTATGGCTTTTTCGGTTTGATCGTCATTGTCCCGTTGATTCAGAAATTGTTTGATCTTCCGGTAGGGGAAAGCGGTCTGACAGGGAGTATCGTGTTGGCTATAATGGCGCTGCCTACTATTATAACAGTGACGGAAGATGCGATGAGGAATTGTCCGCGCGCCATGCGTGAAGCGAGTCTGGCGCTGGGGGCTTCACAGTGGCAGACTATATATAAGGTAGTGATTCCTTATTCCATCTCGGGCATTACGTCCGGCGTGGTGCTGGGTATCGGGCGGGCTATCGGAGAAACGATGGCGGTATTGATGGTGACGGGAAACGCAGCCGTGATTCCGACCACTATTCTGGAGCCGTTGCGTACGATTCCTGCCACCATTGCGGCGGAATTGGGAGAAGCACCGGCGGGAGGTCCGCATTATCAGGCATTGTTCCTGCTGGGTGTCGTGTTGTTCTTCATTACACTGATCATCAACTTTAGTGTGGAATACATTTCTTCTAAAGGACTAAAACGAAGTAAATAATATGGAAATAAGGAGTAATAATAAAGCCAAGCACCGTTCGCAGAAGATCGCTTTCGGCCTGTTCCGATTGTTGAGCCTTTGCATTGTGCTGATATTGTTTGTGATTCTGGGATTTATCATCTATAAAGGAATCGGTGCCATCAGCTGGGAGTTTATCACTTCGTCTCCTACGGATGGAATGACGGGAGGAGGCATCTGGCCGGCTATTGTCGGTACTTTTTATCTGATGGTGGGCAGTGCGCTGTTTGCTTTTCCGGTGGGGGTGATGAGTGGAATCTATATGAACGAGTATGCGCCGAAAGGCAAATTGGTGCGCTTTATCCGGGTGATGACGAACAATCTGAGTGGTATTCCCTCTATTGTGTTCGGTTTGTTCGGTATGGCGCTTTTTGTCAATTATATGGGGTTCGGTGATAGTATTTTGGCCGGTTCTTTGACATTAGGCTTACTTTGTGTACCTTTGGTTATCCGGACGACGGAAGAGGCTTTGAAGGCGATTCCCGACAGTATGCGTGAGGGAAGCCGGGCGCTGGGAGCGACGAAGTTGCAGACGATCTGGCACGTTATTCTTCCGATGGGCATGCCGAATATCATCACCGGGCTGATTCTTGCTTTGGGACGAGTGTCGGGAGAGACGGCGCCGATTCTGTTCACCTGTGCCGCCTATTTCCTTCCGCATCTTCCGGCAAGCATTCTGGATCAGTGTATGGCGTTGCCTTATCATCTGTATGTGATTTCTACAAGTGGAACGGATATGGAGGCGCAGCTGCCATTGGCATACGGTACGGCATTGGTATTGATTATGATTATTCTGCTGGTGAATTTGCTGGCGAATGCGTTGAGAAAGTATTTTGAGAAAAGGGTAAAAACGAATTGAGTTAGTATATATGGATACAGTGAAAATAGATGCGCGCGACGTGAATTTCTGGTATGGTGATTTCCATGCGTTGAAAGGTATCAGTATGCAGATTGAAGAGAAGTCGGTTGTTGCCTTTATTGGGCCTTCCGGTTGTGGTAAATCTACCTTCCTCCGGCTTTTCAACCGGATGAACGATCTGATTCCCGCCACCCGTCTGGAAGGGGAGATTCGTATCGACGGGCAGAATATCTATTCTAAAAGCGTGGCGGTGGACGAACTGCGCAAGAATGTGGGAATGGTGTTTCAGCGTCCTAATCCTTTTCCGAAAAGCATATTCGAAAATGTGGCTTACGGACTTCGTGTGAATGGAGTGAAAGATAACGCTTTCATCCGCCAGCGTGTGGAGGAAACACTGAAAGGGGCGGCACTTTGGGATGAGGTGAAAGATAAGTTGAAGGAATCGGCTTATGCCTTGTCCGGCGGACAGCAGCAACGTCTTTGTATTGCCCGTGCTATGGCGGTGTCTCCTTCGGTGTTGCTGATGGACGAACCTGCGTCTGCGCTCGACCCTATCTCTACGGCAAAAGTGGAGGAGCTGATTCACGAGCTGAAAAAAGACTATACTATTGTGATTGTGACGCACAATATGCAGCAGGCGGCTCGTGTCAGCGACAAAACGGCTTTCTTTTATATGGGCGAGATGGTGGAATTCGATCAGACCAAGAAGATATTCACAAATCCGGAGAAAGAGGCTACGCAGAATTATATTACAGGTCGTTTCGGATAGAACGGTCCCCCTTGCCTGTGTTAGAAACAGAATATTAATCATTTATATATAAGTAGACTATGGTAAAGTTTATAGAATCGGAACTTGTTCTATTGAAGAAGGAAATTGATGAGATGTGGACGTTGGTGTACAACCAACTCGACCGTGCCGGAGAGGCTGTATTGACTCTTGACAAAGAGTTGGCTCAGCAGGTGATGGTTCGCGAGCGTAGGGTGAATGCCTTTGAACTGAAGATAGACAGTGATGTGGAAGATATTATCGCGTTATATAATCCGGTGGCGATCGACCTGCGTTTTGTGCTGGCTATGCTGAAAATCAATACGAATCTGGAACGCTTGGGAGACTTTGCGGAAGGGATTGCCCGCTTTGTGATTCGTAGCAAAGAACCGGTGTTGGATGCGGAGCTGTTGAATCGTCTTCGGCTGGCGGAGATGCAGGCTGAGGTGTTGTCCATGCTGGAACTGGCGAAACGTGCCTTGAATGAGGAGAGTATTGAACTGGCGGCAGGTGTCTTTGCCAAAGATAATTTGCTGGATGAGATCAATGCCGGGGCAACAGGTATCATTGCGGACTATATTACCGAACATCCGGAAGCGGTACATACGGGTGTGGACTTGGTCAGCGTGTTCCGCAAATTGGAACGTGCAGGAGACCATATCACCAACATTGCTGAGGAAATCGTATTTTTCATTGATGCCAAAGTGTTAAAACATCGTGGAAAAACGGACGAAAATTATCCGGAGAAGTAATTTGGGACGAATTTTTAAACAGAAATTAGGTCTCCTTAAAAAAATATCTTATATTTGACTCCTGTAACGGGCTAGTTACAGGAGTTTTTGCGTCAAATGATAATAAATCCAAAGATTTTTCAAAAAGATGTTATATGACATGTTTTATAATTTGGATAGTATCGGTAAAAGCCCCTATATTTGCACCGTTATCCTGAAAACAATCTTTTTACCTTAAAAAAAAACTAATACCTATTGAAAACTGAAGAATGGAGCTTTGTGAAAAGCCCCATTTTTTTATATCTTTACATTTGGGCTGTTTTAAAATGCTGATTATCAGAGTTGTATAAAATTTTGGTTTTGAAAAAGGTACACATAAAAAAGAATTTGAGTACCGAATTTGAGTACCAAATTTGAGTACCATTTGAGTTGTAAAAATGTAAGTAGTTGATAATCAGTAGGGATAAAAAAGATGGAAAAGCAGCTTTTTGTAAAATTAAGTCTGAACTTCAATTTAAGAAGTACGAAAGATAAATCTTCAATGGCAATAATTTATGCTGTGGTTAACTTCAACAAAATCCGATTTAAGGTGAATACAAATATGAAAGTCTATAAACTTAATTGGGATTACAGGAATCAGAAGGCTAAAGTAGAGTCTTATTTGACTAAACAAGAAAATTTGAATAATAGTATCGCCAACAAAAAAATCATTGAAATTAGGGAGAAATTTGAGGAATTGAAGTTATCTTTGTCTAATAAGTCAATTGACAACATTACACTAGAGTATATAAAACAAAGTTTATTCAAAAAAGCAAAATATACTATGAACAATGAGATTGAAGAAGCTGTGACTGTCCAAAAGGAAAAAACGATAAAGAGAAAACCTTCAACTAAAGAGGTAGATGGCAATACTCCAGCCAGTTTAATTTTCACCAAAGTTATTGTCGAGCATTATAAGGCTAGTCAAGGTACGACTCAAAAGGCTAGTACTATTAAAGAGTTCTGTGAATTTTTGAAAAAAAATGGTGGTGATAGGTTATCTAGCGTTAGCAAGGTCAATCTCTCAAAATATGAAATGACACTAAAAGATAAAAAATGGAAAACTATAAAAACGAAGATTGGGCACGTTATGTCTGTTATTAGAAAGGCACGTGAATTTGACTTATTTCCAAAACATATAAATGAAGGGGTTGAGGATTATAAGCTAAGAACGAAGAAAATTCTCGATGATGATGCAACATCACGTTTTGCGCTAACTGATAGTGAACTACAATTATTAATGAAGTGTGACGATAAATTGAACGAAAGAGAAATAGAAATAAGAGATTTGTTCATTCTTCAAGCAGAAATGGGACAGCGAGTTTCCAAATTAATAGATATTGTTCGAAATCAAAATTATACGATTGAAGATGATTTTATTAATTGTGCGAAAACCGAAAAAGGTAGCAAGGCAGTTAGCATACATTTAAACGAGAGGATAAAAAAATTAATAGATAAATATAAAGACACAGAGTTTACTTTATTTAAAAATAAACAGAAACATTCAAAGAAAGAAGAAGTACAAGATATTACAATTGAAAATTATATAACAAGAGAAATTAAAACAATTGCAGAAAAAGCGGGATTGACGAGAACACATAATTATCAAGTTCAGACAGGCGATACGTTAGAGGAACGTAGTGATAGGATATGTGACATTATAGTCAGCCATACTGCACGTCATACTTTTATCACTAATAGACTTGAAGAAGGATGGAAAGTGGAAATGATACAACTTGTCACAGGACAATCAAAAGAAATTATAGAAAAAATTTATAACCATATTAGAAAGGGAGTAGTAAAAGATAAAATTAGAGAGTTTGTGAAAGGCAAAGAGGTAAATGAAACTAAAGAACTAACTATTGAACAATCTATTAGGGAAGCTAAAGCTGTGTTGACGTTTTTCAATGTTCCAGCATATAAATTTGTCGATTGCGATGATATTTCTATGTTATGGCGAATGGTGGGGCAACTGCAAGGACAAATGCTTGCAGCAGGTTATTCATTGAAGGATGTAAAGCGTTTATATAACAGTCCAGAGAAATTAGCAGAAAAAGTTAAAATGCTGCACGATACATTTTTGATGATAACAAATAAAGATTTGAATGAAGTGTTAGATGTGGATACTATATAAGTACTCTTTATTTTCGGGATGCAAAGATAATACAATTTTAGAAATTGTAATTCAATGAGAATCCAACATACATATCAATTCGTTTACCAAACATTCCATAACCTATTCCAACCGAAGGAGAGAAATTCCACTTCTTTGTTTTGTAGGTGATTTTATTTATTGTTTGAATTTGATTTTTATTAAAAATAGAAATGGAATCTAATTGAGGTCTATAACCACTAATAATGGCTCTATAATTACTATCCTGATACACTTTGACTTCGATTGGTAGATTGACAGGAACAGGAATGGAATCGATACTATATAAGGTATCTCTTACTATTCTGTTTACATATCTGATATGGGATTGAGGTTTGATAATGGTGATGGTATCTCGTTTAATGATGGTAATGGTATCTGTTTGGGGTATCTTTTCTTCTTTCCTATTATTAGAATAGCAGCACTTCAAACAGATAAGAACAATGATGAATATGATTAGTAGGTTAATTTTGATTTTCATAATGGTCTTTTTCAAATTATGATTTTATTTTTAATTTTGTCGTGAATCAAAAACATTATTATGAAAACATACCATTTGGAATATTACTACGACTTTAATCCTGAACAAGTTGGAGCTTGTTACTTCACTACTGACCGTATAATTAAAGATGGAGTTATTAAATCGGAAGAAATACATTCAATACGTATTACGTGGCAATCCGAACTTGGATATATAATAACTAATAATTCAACAGAACTGTATTTAAGACATCGTGATGGCAATCCATATCAAATACATTATAAGATATTGAAACAGGATGATGTTGAGTTTGATAACAACAAGTATCTATCAGAAGATTTAATAGCTTATTTGAGTCTTATAGAAATAGGTATTGTATTGATAGAACGTAATTACACCACTAAAGAGATACAAGAATATAAGGCTCTGATAAATAGCTGTGATATAAATTTAATATGTGATTATTTTGTCTCAAGAATTAAACTTGATTTCTATCAACATATTTTAATTAAAGAGCCACTCGAATACCTATATAATATAGTAGATAATATTTCTAAGACATTGACCTATGAGAACATAAAGAGATTCGATAAATTGGATTTTGATTTAGATTATTATTCAGGAAAAGACGACAATAAAATAGAGGTTTATGAATTAATCATTAAATCCATCAAGATGTTAAGTCAAGTAATATCCGAAGTAACTACCATATTCAGGTTTCATTATGATTATTCTCCTTATGTCAGTCTAAACTATTATTTGAAACGGGTACAGGAACTTTTATATACAGAAATAGGGCTACTACCAGTAGAAGATGTACAGAAGAAGATAGAACTAGATAACGAACTAGTAAGACAGCGTAATATATTGGCAGAATTGGCAGACTATAATAATATAGACAGACTATTCAATATATTATATAATGTGGATGTATTGTATAATTTCAAAGAATTGAAGAAGTTGGATAGATGTTGTATTGCCCTGTTACTTATTGAGCATTGCCCGTTATTCAAAAACAATGCCACCAAACCATTCAATAAATTCCGAAAACTGATATGTGAGTATTATGGTGTTTCTGATGTGAGCTTTAAAGAGAACGATTGTAAGGACAGAATAGAAGAAGTATATAACCAGCAGAAAGGATTTTGGCGGCTTGACACCAAGAAAAACCCACGAAAACAGCATTATTTAAAGAAATAATTCCCCCAAAAATCCCCTGAAAAATCCCCTGCGTGCTTGCAACTATCTATAATATAGGTAGTTGCATTTTTTTTGAATTTCTGCTAATTCGCTCGCTAGACAATAGTGGTATCTTTGCAAAGTAAAAAACAGAAACAATTTATTATTAATCATTAAAATAAATATTATTATGAAGTTCTTAAACGAAAAATTGAACAGTGCAAAGTATGAAGCAATTCAGAGTGCCAAAACAACTTTAAAGTATTTAAAAGAAGTTCGTAACGCTAAACTCATTCAAGCTATCAAAGAAGGTAAGTCTAATGAGCAGCTAAAGAGAATAAGCATTGATACGATAGTAGATGAGATAAAGCTAGCTATCTTAATGAAGGGATATTCAGGAAAAATCGAAAATTTTGATGTGGATTTGTTCATCTTTAAGAATTTCAAGAGGTCTCTGTTCTCTGTTACTTCTACTGATTTAAAAGTAATACGTGCTGCCGTGAAATCATTTAATAATGTAAGTAGAGTAAGGCTTGATGAATTTAATTTCATTAGTGTGGAGTATGTTCAGGTGCAAGAAGTCGTAGAACCACTAACAGAAGAGGTAGTAGAATCAGTTATCGAAGAATCAGTATCAGTTGAACCAGTAGCAGAAGCAGTTACAGAAAAACAGAAAGAAGAAGCTATTCCTGTTGAAGCCGAACCAGTTTCTAGTACTAATAAAGTGTTACCTGTACTTTATAATAAGGTAGTAAATGATGATATAGAAGAAGTAGAATTTGAAGAAGTTCCGAATACAGAACGTAAACCTTCTGATTATATCAGGCAGCAATCAATATTAATTCCTAACTTCAATTGGGGTAGACTTTTTTAGGGGGGACTATTTTTTCAGGGGTATCTTTTTTATATAGGGGGTATGTTTTTTCTAGCTAGAAATTAATTTGATATGTAGTTTTTAAATTTGATTCTTATATGAGTACTCATATTTACTACTAGTAGTCTGATGAAGATAACTGGTATATCTTGAATCCCCTTCCAATAATCAATAATCAGATGGCATTAAAAACAGATAGGATAAGAATATCAATAGAGAGATAAATTATAGCTATCTCAATAGTACTATCAAATACCAACTACACGACACACAACATACCACAATCCAATCACAATCATAATAAAATTGAAGCAGAATAGATATTCAATTAATTCCCTAATGAGAAGGGTATGTGTTTGTATATCCTGTTTGGGAACGACTATACATATATTGATATATCCATATCATAAGTAAAGATGAAGCCTGAATGTTACGATAGCTATCTCAAACACCATTGATTGGAATAATCATAACCTGATATTCATAGCCATCATTATAGCAATTACTAATCAATCATATCACATCAATCCGACATTCAATTAGGTTGATAAACTACTATGTACCATATTGATAGATAGTATATCTCTATATCTACATAACCAAATCCTCAATCACCGTCAACCACAATTCAAACCCAAATTGAATCAAATAAAAATGAATTGAAAATCAACAAAATTTGAAAAATAAAAAAAACAAGAAACGAAATAAAAATGAAATCAAGAAAAATTCAAAATAAAAATTGAAATCAAAATTCCAAGTTAAGAGAAAAATTAAAAAATAAATTTTTTCAAATCGATTAATTTTACCGTTTAATTTGAGTTAAAAACGGTTAATGATAAAATTTCGATGAAAAGGGAGATTTTTGTAAGTAGTAAAAATAAATTCAATGAAAAATAGATTTATGTATTAAAATTGAGAATAGAAATTAATAGAAAATCGAATTAACACGTTTAACATCTAACTTTGTCCCCCGACAACAGGCAAAAAGGTACTGTTTATTTGATGTAAATAATTTTTTTAAATTTATATGGTTATGAAAAAGATAGATGAAAAGAAGACCTTAAAGTATGCGGTTGCATTTCACTTTTGCACCACAGGCAAAATTAATTTCTTATTAGGTAAGAAAATGTATCAGCACATTAATACGGTGTACGACCAAAGGGAAGATGGCAGAGGATTTAATACTATTGAAGTGGTATATAATTATAGGTTAATGAAATACGAAGCGTTAAACGTGGATAGTGAAATAGGAAACAAAGAAATAATAATTTTATAAACTTATGGAAAAGGAATTTTTGATTTTACAAGTTGATGAACGTATAAGACTAACAAAAGAACTTGTACGAGATTTACAGAAAGCTATCGAAGTAGTAAATAGCTTTAATAATAAGGTGTATAACAAAAGATTAGTTTCTGCTATTCAGGCAGCAATTAAAAATGATATATATCAAGATTCATACTATAAAAATAGGTTGGTACTTACACAACGTAGGGGAAACGAACTAATATATAAAGAACGTAGTCACTACCTCAAAAGACGTGATGTATATCTTTTTATTGATTTGTTGGATAATAGGATTAATTCAGAAAAAACAACTACCAATATTCAGGACTCAATTAATAAGGAATTAAAAAATATTGAGGAACTGAAAGAAAGTATCTTGCTTTTTGATAAAGAGAAACAAGAACGTGAACACATTAAACAGTTAGCAGAAGCCTATGAAAAGAAGTACTCTAAATATATCAAAGGCAAGTTTGATTTTACACTATATAAATATGAAATATAATTATTAATCAATTAAATTTTACAGATATGAAAACTTTAGATTTATTTTCCACCAACGAAGTACAAGTAATTGAAAACGAAACAATTACAGTTGAAAACATTCTTTTGAGCGAAGCCGACGAAAATCAGCTATTAAATCCAATATCAGATAATAATATTGATTTTCAAGGATTTACAGAGGTTGAAAAAACAAAGGGTATCACATTAGCACAACTAAAAGAAAGTAGTGATATAATGGACATCAAAGGCGATTTGAGTAATGAGATAAACGCCTACCAATTAATCAACCAAGTAACAGGTATTTGTAATGAGTTCGGATTAACCTACGAAATAAAAGACTTATTTGTAGCTGATAACAAAAACAAATCATTGGGCAACGGCATATCGATAAATAAGCAACTTTGCGAAGCCTATCAGATTGAAAATCAAACTACTAATATACCGTTTAAGGCTGTTACTTTCAATCGTGTATTTGCTAATATCAATTTATCCGACTTATCAAATAGTACCCACATTGCTAATATCGTAGTAGCAAGTAATCAAAAGGGGCTTCAAGTGGCGATTGGTGCGAACTGCTACGCTTGCAGGAATCAGACTATTTTAGGGGCAAAGAATATGGCAAGCACATACGGAACAACCGACAAAATAAAGAATATAAACGACTTTATCGCACGTGTTCGGCAAATGATTAGAGATTACTCTTTTGATAGAGACGTAAACATTTTAAACAAAATGAAGCAAATAAAAATCGATAGTAATACAGTCTACGCAATGATAGGCGAGTTAACCGCTATTCGGTGCGCTTTTGATTCCAAGATAAAGACTATTAAATCATTGATTAATAGCGATGTGTACCCGCTCAATCAATCACAAATTTGCAAGTTCACGGAAAGTTTACTATTGACATTCAAGGCAAAAGGTGCATTATCCTTGTATGATGTTTATCAGTCTGCGACCGCATTGTATAAAGTTGCTTCAATGGATATGCCGAACGTTCTACCACAAAACAATGCTTTTGCGTCTTATCTGAATAATAGATATAATTTAGAAATGTAAGTACTTTATTTAATCCTGTTTGTAGGGGCTGACTAAATTAATAGTCAGCCTTTTTTTGTTTCTACCTGATTGATAACCAAATATATAGGTATTGTTTTTCTCATCACCTACTACCAATATTTAACGACCTATTTTAAAGCCATATAAGGCACTCTATTGTATTATAGATACATCCCTATGTCATTAGCTTGATAATCAAATACAGAGCAAATAACCAGCCAATAACAACCAATAAAATAATAATATAACATATTGATAATCAGTCAAATACAAACGATTGGTTAAATTTTTTAAATGTTAATTGATAGGTGGGGTAATGTTTTTTAACAAGTGCCACCCCCTGCCAAACCCACTCTTCACTCCTCCGTTCGAGAAAGCCATTTTTTGAGCATTTTGCCCTTCACGGGGGTACGAGATATAAAAAGGAACGTGCGTACACACGTGTACATTATCAATTTTTGTATTAGATACATAATTGAAAAAGAATGAGATGGAAATTATTTATAAGAATAGTGACTTGATTTTCAATCTTGATTTGATTGATAAGAATGATTACCGTATTAGTGTGAATGACTTGAAAGATGCTGAAATTAAGATGTTTACAAAACAAACTAAGCCTGAAAATTATATAGTCATAAGCAAAACAGATATACTTGATAATAAGATTCGAGTTGATAATTCAGAGCTTCAAAGATTAGAAGAAGGAATACTCTATGTTGATATACATCTTGAGTTCTATTCTAATGAATTTGAAGATAAGAAGGCTGATTTTCAACGAATAATAGAAATGAATTACTACATACACGAATAAAATGAACGAAATAAAAGATATTCAATTAAAACTCAATGCTATTGAGGTTACTACCAATCAAGCAGGGTATTCAAAAGATGAAATAGATGCCAAAATTTCAGACTTGACCTCTGACATCAATAAAAAACAAGACGAATTAATATCAGGTCAAAACATAAAGACGGTAAATAATCAGTCGTTACTTGGAGAAGGCAACATTGATATTCAGGCAGACCTTACCGACTATTATACTAAAAACGAGACAGATAGTAAGTTGACTGCTAAAGCTGATAAAACGGAAATTCCTGATACCAGTTCCTTCGCTACTAAAACGGATTTAACTACTAAGGTCGATAAAGTGGAAGGAAAAGTTTTGAGTTCCAACGACTATACAACTGACGAGAAGACAAAATTAGCAGGATTAGTTAATTACGATGATACTCAAATCAAACAACAAATTAATTTGAAAGCTAATTCTTCTGATGTATATGATAAAAGTGAAACATATAATAGGGACGAAATAGATACCAAAATTTCAGAATCTAGTGGTGGAACAGTAGACCTTACCGACTACTATACTAAATTAGAGACAGATACTAAGTTATCCTTGAAAGCCGATAAAACCGAAATTCCTGATACCAGTTCTTTTGCTACCAAGTCTGACTTGATAACCAAAGTTGATAAATCTGATATGGATTCTAAGTTGGCTTTGAAAGCTGATAAAAGCGAGATTCCCGATACCAGTTCTTTTGCCACTAAAACAGAACTAGCCATTAAAGCTAACTCTTCAGATATTTATCTGAAAACAGAAACCTATAATAGAACAGAAATTGATAAAAAGATAGCTGATGCAAGTACAGGTGGTACAGGAACAACTAGTGATGGAATGAGTATTGTGCTTCGTTGGGACGAAACGCAAGCAACAGAGGAACGTGCGCAGTTATATACTAAGTTGTTGAATAAGTTCTATGAGAATGAAAATGTAACTGTATTCCTGAATTTCTTGGATGGTTCAAGTGAATATATAGTTGATGTGAATACCATTTATAAAGATAATTCGGTCACAAAGAATGAATTAAAATTGTATGGTGTTTACGTTAAATCTACTGATATTCTAAGTGTTGAAGTGACATTGAAGAATGATGGTAGTTTCACAATTAAAAAATAAACAGAATAAAAATAAATACCAATGAAAGAATTAATATTAAATCAGAATAATGATAAATATGAAGCCATCATTAATTTAAAATCGGAAAAATTGATGATACAGGTTGAAGGAGCAACAGAAATAACCTTGTGCGCGAGCGTTGATGGTGAAACTTGGATTGAACACACAAGTGGAATTGCCATTGATGATACTGACATCATCAATATAGTGAACGCTAAATTTATGATGTATCTAAAAATCGAATCTACTAATAACGTACCTGTAAAAATATTAGATTAAGATGATAAATATAGATTTTCAAAATATCAATATTATGGGGGCTGATACTGGTGGTAGTGGTGGTGATTTAAGTAATTATTATACTAAATCAGAGACAGATACCAAGCTAAATACAAAAGCCGATAAAACAGCTATCCCTGATATTTCAACTTTGGCTACTAAGACTGAATTAACTACTAAAGTAGATAAAGTAGAAGGAAAGGTTTTGAGTTCTAATGACTATACCACTTCCGAAAAGACAAAATTAGCAAGCCTAACCAATTATGATGATACAGCAATCAAGAAACAAATAACCGACATCAATACAGCTATTGGCGATATTGGAGATGTGTTGGATGAAATTAATGGAGAGGTAATTTAATGGCAATAACTGATAAATTAAATAAGTTACTCGAAACAAAAGAAGCCATCAAGACAGCGATAAAAGCAAAGAATGTAAGTGTATTGGATTCTGAACCTTTTTCTTCATATCCTTCAAAGATAGAATCCATAACAAGTGGTGGTGGAACTGGTGGTTTAGATTGGAGTGAAATAGGTTATTCAGAGCAACCCCAATCTTTGACTGATGGTTTTAATTACGCCAAGCAGATATATAATAGTTGGGATGAAACTAGAACCTATTTAACATTTACAGATGATAAAAATTTGGTTTACTTTCCGCTAATTGATACCAAAAATGTAACAGGGCTAACTAATACATTTAACGGTTGTAATTTGTTGCGAGAAATTCCAAACATTAATACATCAAAAGTTGAAACGATGGCAGCTACTTTTACTGATTGTTGGTCATTAACAAGTGTTCCTGCTTTTGATACGTCTAATGTGGTAAACTTTGGAAATATATTCAATAATTGTAAATCGTTGAAAGAAATACCATTAATTGATACCTCTAAAGGAATAGTAATGTCTTTTATGTTCCGATATTGTAATTCATTGTCCAACATTCCTTTGTTTAATACTTCAAGTGCTACGGAGATGTATGCAATGTTTGATGGTTGTGAATCATTGAGCACTATACCTGCAATTGATATGTCAAGCGTTACGACAGTCAATTCAATGTTTTTGAATTGTCATAAATTAGAAAGTTTACCTCTACTGAATTTTTCAAGTGTTGAAGATACAAGGTATTTCTTGTCATACTCGTGGGATAGCGGTATGGTGATAAGCGATATTGCAGGTTTTGAAGATTTACACGTTAATATTGATGTGTCGAATTGTTCTCAATTAACTGCTGAATCTCTGATGAATATAATCACTAAAGCAGCAGATTTATCAATTGAAGGTAAAACAGCAACATTGAAATTTGGAGTTACCAATATCGAAAAACTAACCGAAGACCAAATAGCCATAGCCACGAGCAAAGGATGGACTATCGCTTAATAACATAAATAAAAACAAATACAAAATGAAACAATCAACATATACAGTTCAAATCGTAGAACCAACGGACGGACACATATTAACTCAATCAGCAGATATTGATTTAAAAGACAGAATATTCAGCGAAAAAATATTTTTAGGAATTAATGATTCTATTGATAATTGGAAAGAAATAAAAATTGAAGAATCAGAAAAATTAAAAACGAAACAAAGAGATTTAATTGAAAAAGAATTAAAGAAATAAATTAAATTTTATGTAAAAAAGAAGGGGTTGAAATTGATTTTTCAATCCCTTTTGCTATTTATATATAAAAGAAGAAACTATGTGTAATACCAATAACATTCTATTCAGAGTTGACGATAATTTATATGCTCAAATGAGTAAGATAAAGACTTCGTATAAATTCAGAAGCAATGCCGAACTGGCTAAAACCATTGTAAACGTCTTTTGCAATATTTATAGTCAAAAAAAGAGAAAAGAAGAAACAATAGCAGATATATTCAAAGAATTAGAGGATGGCGAATTGATGTTTGAGTATGAAAAGCCTAAAAGGAGCCAAGCTAAACGCACACAAATCACTCTAAATGAGTTTAATAACGATTTAATCCTACTTGATAATGCTACTAAATAATAAGTTCATCAACGAGAACTACATCTTTGAAGAGAAATACGTACCCTTTTCTGCCAACCTCAAAAACAAGCAATATATCGATAACTGGTTATCACGGAACTACAAAGCTCTGTTCGTCAAATTCAGTAGGAATGATGATAAAATAACGAAAAAGGGCTATTCCAAGAGAGACGTTCTTCACGAAACAATCATTAGAATTTATATTTCAAAGACTAAATACAAAAATCAAGAAGATTGTAACAACCAACTAAATAACTTCTTTCATATTAAAACAAAATGAGCAAAAATAAAGACTACATAAAATTAATCAATTGTCATAAGTGGCGGAAGTTGAGAAATGAGCAGTTGAAGAGGAATCCTCTTTGTGCTATTTGTAGTGACATTGCGACCGAAGTTCATCATATAAAACCTATCGAAACCGAAAAGGAATACGATAGAATGGAAACTTTAGCCTATGACCCAAGCAACCTTCAATCGCTATGTCATAAGTGCCACGCTGACACTCATATAGCGATGAAAAGAAATAAAAAACAAACAAATAATGAATTGAATAAAAAGAAATTGAATGATTTCTTTAATAAATATTTTAATTAAAAACATAAACTAAAAAGAAATAAAAAATGAATTTACTAAATATATTAAAAATAGATAAGAATATTCGTAAGTTAATTAATTATCTGACTGAACTACTTACGGAGAAAGGACTATATGATTCTTCCCTTGATATACAGATATTCAACGTGGCTTGCTTATTGTTCCAATATAATAAACTGGTAAATACGTTTGTGTCGGAATCCACAATAGTAGAACAAAGTGTACGTGGAGGTGGGGTATCAAAGAAGAAGAATCCAATCCTCAATGAATTAGTTAATTGCTCTGAATCATTACGCAAAAACTTAAAAGAGCTAGGACTATCCTTAGATGCAAAAGTAACTGCAATGCAAGATAACGACCCTTTATCAAACTTAATAAATGATATGAATAACATTGATAACGAATAACCTTAAATGACTAAAAATGAAGTAATTGAAAAAATAAAGCTCTATGAGATACCAACCGAACAGCTAATTAAAATTGATTCACGATTACATATCTATGTTGATGAGGTTCTGAACAATCCCAATCACCACAACAAATACGAAATACTAGCCGTATTCAGGTTCTTGGACTTCCTAAAGCGTGATGATTTAATCTTCAATATTAAAAAGGTAAAGAAATTCATAGTGTTCTATGAGCATTTGAAATTTCCATCAAATAATGGGATGGAGTCTTTTGCACTGACACCAGTTCAGGTATTTCAATTTTCCAATATTTTGGGGTTCTATAAAAAGGAATCAGGATATAGATTAACTAGGGAAGCATTGCTTTTTGTGCCACGAAAATTTTCCAAAACCACTTCTGTTGCCAGTTTAGCCATCTATAACTGTTTGTTCGAAGATAATGATGCACAAGCGTATGTTGCTTCCAATTCATTCAATCAGTCCAAGATTTGTTTCGACAAAATTAGAGATACGTTAAAGGCACTCGACCCCAAGTTATCACATTTCCGATTGAATCGTGAGATTATTTACAATCTTATGCCGAACAGGACTTCATTCATTCGTTGTTTGTCAACTTCGGCGGATAGACTAGATGGTCTTAATGCTTCAATGGTGATACTTGATGAATACGCACAAGCCGATAACGCTGATTTAAGGAATGTATTAGTCTCTTCAATGGGTGTCCGTAGGAATCCTTTAATTGTTACTCTGACAACAGCTAGCACAAAGTTGGAGACGCCATTTGTCACAATGCTCGAAAACTATAAAAAGATTTTAGAGGGTGAAATAATCAATGATTCAATTTTCGCTAGCATATTCCAGCCTGATGAAGATGATGATATTGGTAGCAGGGACACGTGGTACAAGGTGCAGCCACATTTGGGAATCACAGCCCTTGAAGAATCCTATCAAATAGCATATCAAAATGCCTTAATGAGTGCCGACGATATGATGGAATTTAAGACAAAATTATTGAATGTGTTCACCAAAAATGCCACCGAGATTTGGATTGACAAATCAGTAATAGAACGAAATACAGAACACTTCGATTTTTCAATGCTTAAATCTCGTCCGCAAGCAATGGTATCAGTCGATTTAAGTGTCAAAGACGATTTTAGTTGTGTCTGCTATGCTTTGTACGACAGTATTAATAAGAGGTTTGTATTTAAGAATCAGTATTATATACCAAGATTGACAGCAGAAAAACATCCCAATCGGGCTATGTATCAAGAACTAATCAAAAACGGACATTTAATCATTTGTGGCAATGAAGTTATTGATTATAAGCAAATAGCAAGCGATATTATTAGTAATTCTAAGTATGTAAATATTTTGCAAATAGGTTATGACGCTTATCGTTCAAAAGAGTTCATCAATATCATAAAAACGGCAGGAATCAAATGCGCTATCCCTTACTCCCAAACATACAGCAATTTCACCAGTCCAGTTGAGAGCTTTGAACTAGCAGTGTATGAAGGCAGATTGAAATTTGATGATAATCCCTTGAATGCCTACTGTATATCTAACGTGATGATTGATGAAGATAAGATGCAAAACAAGAAGCCTATCAAAAAATCTCGTAATGATAAAATCGATGGTGCAATTTGCATTTTGATGTGTCTTGGAATGTTCCAAAATTATAAGCGTTAAGCATTTTAATCAATAAAAACATAACTATTAAAAATAGAATATGAAATTATTATTAAAGAGAATATTTCGTGGTGATAAATATACGATAGGACACCTGTACATTGATGGTAATTACTACTGCGATGTACTCGAAGATGTTGATAGAGAATTATCTAATGATATGTCGGAAGAAGAAATCAAAAAGATTAAGGTGTACGGCAAAACAGCAATCCCAACTGGTCGATATAAGATTGAAGTAACTTATTCACCAAAATTTAAGCGTTACTTACCTATATTATTGAATGTTAGGGGATTCAGTGGAATAAGAATCCACAGTGGTAACACAGCGGAAGATACTTTAGGTTGTCTTTTAGTAGGCTTCAATAAAGAAAAAGGAAAGGTTCTTAATAGCCGTGTTACTTCTGACAAACTAACAGCCTTGCTACGTAATTGTGAAGAAGAAATTCATATCACTATTGAATAAAAATAAAAACACAAACAAAATAAAATGAAATTCAATTTTAGAAATATATTTAAAAATAAGGATAAGGAAAACAAACGAACTGGAGATGTCAATATCAGATATGTAGGAACTAAGACGAACAAGTACACGGCTGTTTATGACGAGGAAAAAGCTCTTACCAATTCAGTTATATATCGAGGTGTTTCCATCCTGACGGATTCAGTTGCTTCGATTCCTCTTTCAATCTATCGTAAAGACAAGAAAGGCTTTTGGAAAATTGATGAAAAGAATACATTATATAATGTACTGACGAGAAATGCCAATGAAAGACAAACCATCTATGAACTATTAGAAGGTCTTGTTTTTCAGTTAGTTATGCTTGGAAACGCTTATATCCTGATAAAAAGAAATGCCGCCAGTGACGTAAAAGAACTGGTTCTGCTTTATCCGCACAGCATTTACCACGATGTTATTGCAAATACATATACTGTAACTGATACCTACAATGGTGTTTCAGGCTTATTTAATAGCAATCAAATTATTCATTTGAGACACAAAAGCCTTGAAAATATTGTTGGAAAATCAGTTGTAGATTATTGTGCTAAAACTCTAGGTTTAGCGAGTGCCTGTGATTCAGAATCATTGTCTACTTTGAGTAATGGTAATCGAATGAAAGGTATCATTTCAAGTGAATCCAGCGTAATCGGCTTCGGTGATGCGCAAGATAGCCAATTGATTGATATTCAAACAAATATTCAGAACGAAATTGATTCAGGAAAAGACGTAATGACCTTGCCTTCGGGCGTTAAATTCCAAAGTATGTCACTAAGCGCAAAGGATTCATTACTACTTGATAACAAGCAATATAGCTTATCAGACCTTGCTAGATTTATGGGTGTAAGTCTTTCAAAATTAGGTATTTCTTTAGGGTCGAATTATCAGGCAGCACAGCAAGACCAATTGAACTTTTATATCGATACACTGAATCCGATTTTGAAGAAGATTGAAGCAGCTTTCAATAGTAAATTAATCCCTGATTCTGTTTCCAGTCGTTACAAAATAGAGTTTGATAGATGTACATTGCCATACTTCAACGACATTATGAAAAACTACAAAACTCAAATCGAGATGGGTATTCTTTCTGTTAATGATGTTCGTAGAACCTTTAATAAGGATGAAGTCAAAGGTGGTGATGAAATCTTAGTAAGCACTAACTTACAATCTATTCAGAATTATAAGGTAACAGTCGATACAATATCAGATGAACCTATTGAAGATAAACCGATTGAAAATCAAGATATTACATCTTGATTGGTATCAAAAATAACAAAACAAACATAGAAGTAAACGATTTATAAACTTATGGAAATCAGAAGCATAGAATCTAGTTTTCAGGAAAATGACAATATAATTGAAGGTTACGCTATTCGTTTTAACTCTGTTTCGGAAATTCTTTATGATAAAGAAAAGAGACGCTTTTTCCGTGAGATAATTGATAGAGAAGCCATCAATCAAGAATTGATAGATAATTCAGATATTAAATTCTTATTCAACCACGACAAAGAGAGACTGTTGGCAAGACGGAACAAGGGAACTGGAAGCCTGAACGTTGAAGTTCGTGAAGATGGTGTGTTTTTCAGTTTTGAGATTCCCGACACAACGATTGGTAACGACTTAAAAGAAATGATAAAAAGAGGTGAGGTGACTACTTGTTCTTTTGCATTCGTAGATGGTGATAATATTCAATGGGATTTTTCTGATAGAGAGATACCAACACGAACTGTAAAATCAATTCGAGGATTGTTCGATTTAAGTGCCGTATTCGATGCAGCATATTCTCAAACCGAAATCTCTTGTCGCTCACTGGACGAGATGATGGAAGCACAAACAAAACAGACAGAAACACAAACAGACGAATCTTGGAAACAAGAATTAAATAATTACAGACAAAGACTTGAATAATGAATCAAGAATTAATTGATAGAATCGCATTATTGAAAGAGGAAATGAGAGAATTAATCGATAATGCCGAAACAGAAAAAAGAAGTCTTTCAGATGAAGAAAAGGTTCTCTTTGAAAATAAAGAGCAACAAATCAAAGACTTACAAACACAAATCGAGGACACCAATAAAAGAGGTATCGATAATAATGTAGAAATAAACACAGACAAAAAAAATAATATGAAAAGAAATTTCAGAGAAAATATCGCTTTAGCTATGCAAGCTATTGCTAACAATCGTTCATTGGAAGATTTAGAAAATGTTGCAGGAAATGTAATCAGCTTGAGAGCAGCTAATACTGGTGATACTACATCAACAGAAGTAGATGCAGTTAGAGGTGAATACGCAACAGAATTGTTAGAACCATTACAAGATGCATTAATCGTAGATAAGTTGGGAATTAAAGTAATCACAACTTCAAAAGCAGTTGTAATGCCTTCCGTATCTTCAGTTGAAGCAAGTATCGAGGGTGAAGTAACTGAATTGGTAGGTCAAAAATTAGAATTTGCAAAAACTAAAGTAACTCCTTTCAGAGTTGGTTTATCGCTTCCTTTCTCAAACACAGCAATTAAAGAAGCTGACATTAATTTGGTTAACTATGCTATTAATCTTGCAGGAAAGAGCGAAGCTCAATTAATCAATAAGGTAATGTTCGCAAAAGAAGCTGTTAGCTCACAAAAAGGTGCATTTGTGGATGCGTATGCAGTCGAAACTGGTATAACTGCAATCTCTTACAAAAACATTGTAAAATTAGCAGCTAAAGTTAAGAAAGCTAATGTAATATTCGATAACACAGCAGCTTATGTTGTTTCTCCTGATGTTGAAGCAGAACTTAAAACAACTCCAATCGATTCAGGTTCAGGCAGAATGGTATTGGAAAATGGCGTTATGAATGGCTTCCCTGTATTGGTAAGTAATGCTGTTGAAGGCTATATCGGATTCGGTGTATTTTCAAATTTCCTTATCCAAAAGGTCGGAAATCCTGACTTAGTGGTAGATAACTTATCAAGAAGCAAAGAAAACATCACTGAAATCAACTTTAACGATAATGTTGCATTGCAAGTAATTAGAAAAGAAGCATTTGCGGTAATGAAAATTGCATAACTATATATAATTAATGATTGAGACATTGATTAATTTAATGTCTCTTTCATTTATCAATAAAATTAAAAAACTAGCGATAATTAAAAATGAGATACGTAACAGTAGAAGATATTAAGAAACATCTGTACATAGACTTTGAAGCCGATGATTATATTATCGCTGATTCAATTGATGCTGCACAATCGATTATTGAGAAATACTTGAATGTGAAGTTATGTGATTTAGTGGTGGATGAAAGGCTTCCATATCCGCTTATTCAAGCCATCAAAATAATGGTAGGTAACTTGTATAACAACCGTGAAGGGGTATCTTTCAATGCTGTTCCTTATAAAGTACCTTTTTCATTTGAATATTTACTTCAACCTTATAAGAATTATAAACGAGGAGAAAGCGAGGTAGCCCAATGAAAGCAGGATTACTAAGGGAGTTTATCACCATATATCGATATGAGAATATTCAATCAGAGACAGGTCAAATCACAAAGCAAAAAAAAGAAATAGCCTTGTTGAGAGCCTACAGATTAAAATCTAATGGTTCAAATAAAGAAGTAGCAAAAGAACTTTTTGATTCTCAATCTATTACTTTCCAAATTCGTTATTTCTCTGATATAAGGGATAGTGATATAATTAGTTATAAGGACACTGAATATAAAATAACGTTTATTGACGAAAACATTTGGGACAGAACCCTCAAAATAACAGTTCAAAAAATCAATAAGTAATGACTAATAAGGACTTAGACCTTCAAATTGAACTGATTAATCTTGAATCAGTTAAGGATGCGATTCAGGAATTGGGTGATTCGGTCACACAGCATAAGACAGTGGATGCAGCTTTGAAAAAGGGTGCTCAATATCTGATGGCTAAAGGACGCTTGAAACTTCGTCAACGAATGAAAAGCAGAAAGGGTGTGTCGGGTAACTTATTGAAGTCATTCTCATATAGAATTAAGAAACGAAAATTCGGTGCGATTGTCGGATTCAAGCAAACGGGAAAGCACGCACATCTTGTCAGTCAAGGAACACGAAAAAGATACACTCGTAAAGGATTATATCGAGGATTTGTAACTGGTAACAGATTTTGGGAAGACACACGGCAAAAGGATACTCCACGTGCTATGGTACTAATTCTCAATCAGATAAAAGCATCAATAACAAACATAAAAAACAGACGAAATGGATGATATAACTTTTTATCCTTCCAAATTACAGACAAAATTTAGTGTATGTACATTGATAAGAGAAAGGCTATTAGCTGATGAAAAGATAAAAGAACTGGTGGGAAATAAAATCTTTCCAATAATCGCTCCTGAATCAAGCGAAGGCAACTACATTGTTTATGTAAGGGACGAATACTCAATAGATAGGACTAAAACAGGGATAGCTTTCCACAATTGTATCGTCTTTATTTCTTGTGTTTCTTCTTCTTATGATGAATCACAAAAAATTGCGGATGCAGTCTTTCAAGCCTTAGATGGCAAGTACAAAATAAATTCTGAACAACACAATATAAATGCTATCGAAATGATTGATAGCACAGAAGATTACGATGGAGACGTTTATATACAAACTCTCTCATTTTCAATTAAATAAAAAAACAAACAAAATAAAAATATGGCAAATTATACATCAGATAATTTAATCTTGGGGGACGAGTTATTCCTTTACGTTAAATCAGGTTCAGGCGATACTTATAACCCAATCGCTTACTCAACATCTTGTAGCCTGAATTTAAGTCAAGACGCAATCGATACGAGTAATAAAATGGCGGGAGTTTGGGCAAGTGCATTACCTGGTAAACTTCAATGGACTGTAAGTACCGAATCTCTAATGTCCTACGATGAGACGGGATACGGCTTTTTCGTGGATATGATGACACAAAGAAAACCATTCTTGATTAAATTCGGACAAACTACGGATATTTCTAGTGGTGATTTCACTATGGATGAAACGAAAACGTACTACACAGGTCAAGCTTACTGTACATCTTGCAACCTTAGTGCAGACAATGGTAGCGTGTGTACGATGAGTATCGAGCTTACAGGCGATGGCGCATTGACTAAGACAGATGGTACAAAGGCATAAAAATTAAAAACAATCAAATTTGAAGGTGGGTAATTCATTTTACTCACCTTTTTTTATTATGTAATACATATATATAATAATGTACGTGCGCGCGTGCGTACCTTATATTATATAGATATATAATTGTGCGAACAGTGCGAACTTTCTTTTTAGGTACGTATAGTTCGCACTTTTTTGTTATTCAATTTAATCATTAAAAACATATCTAATAAAATTAGATAATGAAGAGATTAAATTTCAATTTAAAATTAAATATCAAAAGCATTATAAATTATGAGAGACTAACAGGAAAGCCGTTTTCAGAGTTCAATGGTAGTGAAGAAGATGTCATTCCCTTGTTGTATTGTATGTTGGTGTCGAATAATGACTTCAAGCGCACATACCAAGAGACGGTAGAATTTCTATTTACTGATGAAAAATTTGTAGAAGAAATAAATCAGAGACTTCAACAAATATTCTTATTTGAGAGTCAGTTCTTCAATAAGGAAGAAGAGAATAAAGAAATACATACTGAAAATAACACACCAATTAAAGAAGAATCCAATAAGGTATTCATTTATCAACTAGTACCGATTTTGATTATGGACTGCAACTTGGATATTAACTATGTTCTGAACGAGATGCATTATAGCGAAATAGATAGTTACATCAAATACAGGGATGATAAAAACAAAAACAGATTGGAAGAAAAAAGGCTGTTTACCTACTTAACAATAATGCCACACATCAATGCTAAGAAACTATCTGTAAATGAATTATTACCATTCTCTTGGGAAAAAGAAGAGAAAGAAAAAGAAGGTCTGAAAGTAATTGATACACACAAAGATAAATTGAAGAACTTTATGAATAGCGGTTCAATTGAATGGACTAAGCCTACTGAATAAAATTATTAACACAAACATAAATGAGCAAAAAACTAGATTTCTCTATTGCCGTGAAACTGGCAGCAGAGAATTTTCAAAAAGGAATTAAAAACATACAATCACAACTTGGCAAATTTAAAAAGCTAGCTGTCAATGCTTTTGCAGGTTTTTCAGCTTTATCTTTTGGTAAGGATATGATTCAAGCAGGTGCACAGTTCCAAGATGCTATGGCACGTGTTCAGGCTATATCAAAGGCTTCAACTGGTGATTTAAAAGCCTTACGAGAAGAAGCTATGAGGTTGGGACGTGACACGAAATATACGGCAACGGAAGCTGCTACTGCATTGGAACAGCTTATCAGAAATGGTTTAAAACCACTTGCAGCAAAAGAAGCTCTTAGTGGTGTTCTTCAATTGGCTCAATCCCAAGCAATTAGTTTGGCAGAAGCAGCCGACATTGCTACTACATCAATGAACGCATTTGGACTATCTACTAAGGACTTAACTAGGATTAATGATGTGTTAGCAGCAACAGCTTCCAATACTGCTACCAATGTACTTGAATTGTTTGAAGCGTTCAAAATCGCAGCTCCGATTGCGAAAAGTGCTGGTGTTTCACTTGAAGAGACTGCAACAGCTTTGGGAGCTTTGGCAAATCAAGGATTTAGGGGTTCTGAGGCGGGAACGGGACTAAAACAGATTTTGCTTGCCATAGCAGACAAGACCCCTGACGCCATCAAAGTAGCACAGAAATACGGTATTCAGTTAGACGAGGTTTCATTAAGAAGTGAAGGGTTAATCAAAACGCTTGAACGTATGAAAAAAGCCGCAATGGGTTTCTCTATTCAAGACCTTTCTCAATTCGCAAATAAACTGGGCGCACCGAAAATGGCAGCCGTTTTAAATAGCGATATGTCAGAGCTTTACCAAGCCGTAGCCAATTCACAGGGCGAGGCTGCGAGGATGTTCGAGGAAGGACTTGGCGAGTTTGAAAAAGCCCAAAAGACGTTGAAATCTGTTTATGAAAACACTCAAATCAAGCTATTTGATAGCTTTAAAAACTTGTTTACTCAACCACTTAACATACTAGCAGAGTTCATAAGAAGGATTCAGGATGTTCCCACTGTGATGGTGGGTGCTGTTGGTTTGGCATTAAGTAAGATTGGTGGTCTTTTTTCAAAGACACAAACAAAATTGAAGTCCTTTGCGGAAGCAGAATATACAAAAGAATTAAACAAAAGAAGTGACGCTTACCAAAACGCAGCCATAGCAAATTCTATCACCAATATAAATAATGGTGTTTCTAAAGATACGGCAAATTATTACAAGTCATTACATCAAGAATTAGGACAAGTAGCAAGTCAGTTTGATTTATCTACCAAAAATGGAAAGGTCTACCAAAAATTGATGAACGACCTAACTTATATTACAAACGCTAGTACCACTAATACACAAAAATATAAGAGAGCCATTGCGAATGTAGCGGACACATTAGCTACAATGAATCGTCAAAGTCAGAATGTAAATGTCAATGTACTACGTACCGCATACACGGACTTCGAGAGAGATAAAAGCAAGATTATTGCTAGTGCTAGTAACTTTCAAAGTACAATGACAACGGTATTTTCCAAAATTGGAAATGCTGCAAAAACGGTCGGACGTTCTGTACTTGGATTCTTTGGTGGATGGGTCGGATTGGCACTTACTTTGGCTACTGTCATAGGAACTACTTTATATTCAGCGTGGCGAAAGACTACGGAAGCAGTAAGGAACGCTAACAAACTGATGGATGAAAGCAAGCAAAAAAATGTTCAGCTTGAAACAACATTCCTTCAATTAATTAATGTATTAAGAAGCCACGAAAGAACGACTTACGAATGGCAGGCAGCTATGAGTAAGCTAAAAAGAGAATTTCCCGAACTGCTTGAAAAATTACACTTGGAACAAGTGAGCGTTAACCAATCAGCAGAAGAATACAATAAGTTAGCAGGTCGAATTAAAGATGTTATCAAATGGCAGAAACAATATAATACATTCACTGCCAAACAGAATGCCATTGAAGAACTTACAAAGAATTTCTTTACCAAAAATTCAGACTACCAAAACTGGATGAAGAATTTGAAAAAGCAATTTCAGGCTCAATTTAATGATGTGTCCGAAGTCGCTGAAATCAAAAAGACAGGAATGGACGTTGCCGCTCAAAATATTTTAATGTCTGATTTATCTGATTCCATAAAAAAAGAAGAATTAGTAAAATTATACACTGAAACATTCAAAGATGGAAAATATAAGGCTTCATTGAGAAGTAATGCTGAATATTTTGGCAATGGTATTCTGAATATCTTCAATAAAAATGCAGGTAAAACAATACAGGAACTGAATAAGAATTTCAATGTCAATGAACCTGTTAAGGATAAATTGACATCTGACATTGATAAGTACTTATCTGATAAAGAAGGTGAACTGAATCTAGGTATTGCTGGTGTTCGTAAAGAAGGCACCGCAAAGGGTTGGAATGATGAACAAATCAAACAGAAAATCAATGTTTTAGCAAAAGATTTAATTGATGAAATTTATAAGGAACTGGACGGTCAAACCTATATCGATAAAAAAGGTGATAAGCGAAGTAGCTTGGAATATGCTCAAACAACAGGTTCTTATCAATTCATTAAAAATCAATCGATTGCCAATATCGCCAAGCCTGATAAAAAAGCAGAACAAAGAGAGAACAGTATAGCTGATGCAGAAAAGAGATATGCCATCAATCTTGATTATTATTCAAGAGAGCTAGAGCTTAATTTAATCGATGATAAAAAGTTTCACGAGAAGAAATTGTCTGCTCTTCAATCACTTATTTCTAGCTATGAGTTCAATGGAGACGCTTCCAAACTCGAAACAGCAAAATATAAGGATTTGATTAAAACGAGAGAAGAATTAATTAAGACCTTAAAAGAAGAGAACGACCAAGAAGAACATAACAAAGAATTGAATCGCTATAATAGAGAAGCCAGTTCCCGTGCCGCTTACTTGAAGAAGAACTACGAAAACACGATGTTGGGTGCAGGTAGAGAAAAAATCAATAAATGGGATTTTCTTTCATTCGATAAAAAAGAAGATAGAAGTAATGAAGTTCTTACTAGTTATTTAAAATCCCAACTTGATAAACTCAAACAACTACGTTCAAATATCAGTGCCGAAGATATTGCTAAGGCAAAAGAACTTCAAGCAGAGGGTAGCAATGAGCTATTAAGACAGGTGGAACAACTTGATAATGCCATAGAGAAATTGGGTGCTCACGTCACAAATCTTGAAGACAAGTTCCAATTGAAACAAGCCCAAGAAGCTATTAGGCAGCTTGATAAGGAAGTAAGACGAGGAACGTATGAGGGTATAAAACAGACTGTTAGTGTTAGTAATCAACTGATTAGCACCATTAAAGGATTCGAGAATTTTGATGAAATGAGCGGATGGGAGCAATTTCAATATATTGTTGATAGTATATTCACCACGATTGATGCAATGTTGGAGTTGACTGATATGTGGGAAAGATTAGACAAACTGATGGATAACTTTGCCACTGCTACTCAAAGTTTGTCTGCCATTGAAACAGGCGCAGCACAACAACGTATTGCAGCAACACAGGCAGAAGCCAATGCGGTTGTTTCCGCAGAAGCGACCAAAGCAGCAGCTAAAACACAAAGTAGTGCTCAATCAATAGCAGCAGACACAGCAGAAGCAGCCGTAGAAAAAACAACAGCAACAGCCAATGTTGCAGCAAATACCGCAGAAGCAGCCTCAAGCGCAGGAAAATCAGCTGCAAAATTGCCATTTCCGTTCAATTTATTGGCGATTGGTGGTGCAATCGCAGGTGTTCTTGCTCTATTCAGTGCCATTCCTAAATTCGCCAGTGGTGGTATAGTCGGTGGTTCAAAATTCAGTGGCGACAAAAATCTAGCTAGGGTAAATGCAGGCGAAGCCATCCTGACAAAAAATCAACAGTCAAGGTTATTTAGGTTATTAAATGGCGGTGGTTCTTCTTCAATTAATAATAACAATGTTGAGTTCAAAATAAAGGGTAGCGAATTAATTGGAGTACTCAAAAATTATAATGGTAAAATGAATAAAGTATAATGAAATATATAGGTTATTTTTCTGATTATAACAACAAACAATATACGATTGAAATAATCACTAATAATGTTGATACACAGACAAAAGAGATACAGTTATCAGGCGAGCCATTTTCGCTTGAGACTGTATCAGACGGTCTGTATTCTAACTTGAAATTACATAACGCAACGATTAATATAGTAAACGAAGATGCGCTATTTGATTTGTATAGTAGTACGGCAAAGGGAACAAAAGTCAGTATATCGTCTGACGATACAATTATATTTAGGGGATATGCTACACCTGTTTCATATTCTCAAGCATATTCAAATATATTGGAAGTGATTGAATTACAAGCAGTAGACGGTATCAGTATCTTAGAATATATTAAATATCAGTCTTTTAATCGAACGATTATTTCATTTAAAGACATATTAAAGAAGTGCTTGAAGGCTTGTGAGTGCGATTATCAATACTTGTATTACCCTTACAATATTTATATTGGTGACGATGCGGATGCACATTTATATCTTGATAGGTTATCAATTTCAGAGTTAAATTTTTTTGATGATGATGCGGAAAATACAGCGTGGTCGATGAAGGAGGTTCTTGAAGAAATGATGAAATTTTTAGGAATGACACTTACCATATATAATAATGATGTGTATTTGGTTGACTACAATTACATAAATAACAACCAGTTTTCTTACCATAAATATGATATTGAGAATGATACGGAACTGGGAATGCAGCAGCTTAATAATGTCATTGATTTAACAGACAAAATAGCTTCCAATGATACCAATATCAGTTTAAGCGAAACATACAATAAAGTAACAGTCAATTGTAATTTATATCCAATTCAAAGTGTGATTCCTGATTTGAATGATGAATCATTACTCAATCCACTTATTAAGGAATCTCCTTATTATGTACAAAGGGATGGCTCTCAATGGTCGTATTTCGTTAAGTTCTATGAGAATTTGAAATTTGAAAATGTATTCACAGATAGGGATTCACTTCAACCAATAGAAGTGAATTTAGAACAATACAGTACCAATGCGGATGATACTATTATTAATAACATTGGTTGCATAATTACCAAACAAGCAAAGTACCATTGGGCGGATGGAAAACCTGCTACTTTGAATTTTGAGAATGTTTTGGCTATTGGAATGGGACTTGGTAACAAAAATTATTCAAGTCTGACAGACTTAACTATGTTTTTAAAACAAGACATTGAAGTGCTGAAGATAAATCCCAATTTTTTGATTGATACTGCAATTTTACCTTCAGGAGCCACAACAGGCTATTTGGTGCTGAGTGGACAATATTTTCAATCAGATTCGCTATACACTGACCCAAAGAGGGGTGGTGACTTGAACTGGAATAATGCAAACGGAGACCCTTGCTGCAAATTCAGATTAAAAATAGGTGACAAGTATTGGAACGGTGGCAAATGGGTTGATGAAGAGACGAGATTTATTATTGATGTTGGTGGCTATGGCAAAAGTAAAATTTGGTACGAGTGGAATGATTTTGGTAATAATATTACGTATGATATGAACCTAGACACTCAAGGATACGCCATTCCTATTAAAGCAAGTGACGGTTTATTTGGTAAAATTGAATTTAGTGTACTTAGACCTTTTCCGAACAGTTATGGACAAGGTGGACGAATTTACAGATACCCTTATTATACATTCTTGAAAAATTTATCATTGAAATTGTATACAGGAGCGGCAGAGCAAGATGGCAAGGATAGTACTGATAATGATATAGCATACACCAATGTCATTAATGATGATTATGTGAACGAGTTTGATGACATTGAACTTAAAATCAACACACAAACAGCGCAAGATTTCTCCTATTCGTCTGTATTTACGAATATTAATGATAAATATAGTTACTTAGATAAGCTCACATATCAGGGATTATCACCACTCAATCTTGAACAACAACAGGAATTAAACTTGGTACAAAAATATGCTGAATATTATCAAAAACCTAGAATTATACTGAATACATCAATTAATGAAGATGTGAATCCTTGTGCACGTGTTTATTTTCCCTATTTAAATAAATATTTCTTTTTTGATTCAAATAAAAATAATTTTAGAGAGAATCAAAACGAAATAACAATATTTGAAATGAAATAATTTTTAAAAATAGAATTAAAATGAAATTCAATACAATATCAATTCCTAAATTATCAAGGAATAAATATAATTATGTTGCTGGTGGATATGGTGGTGGAAGTACTTTTATTGGTGGTAGTGTCGGTGGTGGTGGCTTGCCTTACTATCTTGATGAAGACGGAAACTACGTCATTGAGAAGAAAACCATTTTTAATAAATCAGTCATATCCAAAGAAGAAGTCGTTGCCTACGCAGAAAATAGTGAAGACTATAAACAAGTTTATGCCGCTTATGAACACGCTCATTCAATATCTGACATAGCAGAACTGCAACAAACGATAAATAATCTTCAACAACAAATAAACGAACTAAAAGCACAATTACAATGAGTTTACCATATAAGAATTTGACATTTGAAATGGTGGCAAAAGAATTAGGGGAGGAATCTACCAAACTAAGTAATTTATGTACAAGCAAGAATATCAATTTATTTTCTTGGCGTAAACCTTTTGCGTACCCTTCCAATAAAGTAGAACTTGATGATTATCAAGCGTGGCGAGGTAGGGCTTATGGTTTCCAAATGGTTCCTCAAATAGAGAGACCCACTTCAGGTCAAGAATTAGCAGAAATGTACTATAATCCGCCTAGTGGTGGTACGAGTGAGCCTTTCAGGTTAGGGGATTTTCGTGGCTACGACCACAATGCAAAAAGCCCAATTACATTGAATATCACGACCGAATTTGATAGTATAAAACCGACAGTTTGTAAATTGAAATTCAATCAATTAGACGGACAACTAACATTATCAGAAATCTTTAATACACAAAATATTTATCTTGCTTTTATTTATGTCAATGCAAACCGAATCAGAGTTATAACAACAGATAAACCTATTAAGGATTTGGATAGAGCAGAACAGACACTTGAATTATCATCAGCACAAGACGATGCAGGTCTAACGACTGACCTATATGTTTGTATGGTGTTAAAGAAGTTTGAAGATTATCAGGATTTAAACGAATGGTCTAGTTTAAATGGCTGTTTTCCGTTGAATTTTCCTAACTATCACGAGTATCATAAATCTTTCGTAGTTCAAGCTCCACCAAAAGATACAATGCTTATATCTTCTGTATTCTTTAAAGCTGTTCATCACGTTGGTATAACGTGGATTGTCAAACCGTTAATAACATACCGAAAAGCAGATAGTAGTCAACAAACCGTAACTTTTAATGCGGCAGATTATTATTTGGATATTGAACATTCAAACTATAATTTGCAAAATATGACAGGCGGTACTGTTAACCAAATAATTGTTGATAATATGACAGGTGAGTTTAGTACAATCTATTACGAGGGTGAAGCTGAAATTGAGAGCAATATTTATTTCAGATTGACAGAGCATTCCTATGATTCAACGAATTATCCAAAGGGTGATTTTGTAGTGAGAGTATATAGAAAGAAGGATGATAAGAATATGTGTATAAGCCGTATAGATTTACGTGATGTTGATTAATAATCAATTAAATACTATTGTCAAATGAAACTAACTATAAAAGAAATTGTAACATTATCAACTGCTGTATTTGCCATTATAGCGGGATTTGGATTGACGGTGGCAGGCTTCATAGTTCCACCACTTGGAATCATTAGTGATTCCGTTCTATGGGTTCTCGGTCAGAGCTTGGTGTATGCAGGCTCTATATTTGGAATCTCAACGCATTATTCTTCCGAAGTAAAGAAGTTCAAAGATGAAATAAAAAGAGAAATAAATAACAAATAAATTAGAAAGAAGCGTGCTATTTTTATAGTGCGCTTTTTTGTTTATAGAATAATTTTAATTAGATTTGTATTTGTAATTGAATTAATAATCCAAACAATAAATAATTATGGCAACAGCAGGAAGAAAAGCATTATCCGAGCAGGATAAATTAAGTGAGATTCAGAAATACGAAGAACAATATTTGACTTCAATCAGTGAGACTAAAAGGCTGAACTGGTCTACTTTGACAGTTGAAACAAAATACAAAAGAATCGTATTTTATAAGCGTAAGTTGAAGCAAGAACGTGTCTTAACTCCCGTATTTGGGGATATTAGGGTAGCCTTAAAGAATTATGTCGAAACCCTTACTCTTAATTCATATAAGGATGAATTACTTGATATAATTCAATTGATTAATACGAAGATTGAAAGTAATAGAGAGATAGACGAAGAACAGGCAAGAATTGAAGAAGATGAACGACAGCTTTTAGAAAGAAAGAAAAAATTGAAATTAAAACAGAAATAAGTAGTTTAGGGATTCATTATTTGAATCCCTTTTTTATTAATAAAAAGTTTTTCTGTTGCTGTTTTTATTGTGTTACAGGATAGTGTGTTATTAATTTGTTTTTCAAATACACAGACAAAATCGCTTGGAGCTTGATATTCAGACACGAATACTTGATGTCCTTCTTTAACCTTAATTCTGCACCAATCCCAAAATTCGTTTGAATCAAAATTTGTATTGTATTTTTGAGTGCCTTGATAGGGTGGGGCACAATATATAATTGAATTGTCAGGAATAGCCAGTTCTCTATAATCACAACATTTGAATGTGATGTTTGATAAGTCTTGTTTTAACAGATTATCTTTTTGTTCTTTTTGACGATTACGTATTGGACTATGTGTCCAGCCTTTAAAATATCCACCTCTGTAAGAACAGATAAAAGCACAGTAGCCTACTAACCATTCAGAATATTTATCCTTGTTATTTTTTATATGTACGTATTCTTCTTTTGTTATATGTTCGGGGACTGGTAGTTTCTGCTGAACGTGTTGAAGTAATGCTATCAAGTACCTATTGTTGTCTGCCGCTATCTTGTTTTTATGTTCAATTTTTGAAATCAGATTTGCACCACCACAAAACGGTTCTACGTAAAATTGATTCTCTTTTAAATCTTTTGTAATGATTGGGATAATGTGCTTTGCTAATCTGTGTTTGCTTCCGATATAAACCATAATGTTATTTTCTATATAAATAGTATTTCAACAGGGAAAATGAATAATAACTGGATATTTATTTTGCTTTTATTTTCAAAAAAGTTGGTTTTTAAATAAAAAAAATGTACGTTTGGTCACACTTCTTAGAAGTTGATGATATTTATAATTAGAAAGACAGATTGCAAGCTGTTTGCAGGTAGTGATTTCATAAGGTTTGTACTACCTGCATTAACTTTCTGAATTGAAATAAACAAACCTGTGATTAATAATAAACTAAACCTTATAAAAGATGAAAGAGACTACATTTAAAATCTACAATGACATCTTCAAAGAAGATGATAGAAATTCTTCAAAATTTTACGTATTATATAATCCTAATATGAGATTCTTATTAACTGCAAATGAAATGTGTACATTCTATCAAATTGTGCATATTTGCAATCTTAATAGAAACTCTGCATCATTGAACTTTCTTGCTAAATTGTTGAAGACTTCAAATAAAACACTTCAAAAAATAACAAACCAATTAATCACACTAAAATTGATTTCAAGAAATAGAAGTCATTACGGAACATATTATTATACATTGAACCTTGAAGTGATTGCAGAAGTATATGATAAATTAAATTCCTGTCATACCCTTGAAGATAGAGAGATATTTTGCAAGAAGTACATTGAAGATTGTGAAAAAAATGCTGTATCAAAAAATGATGCACCTATGGAAGAAATTACCATACCTATGGAAAAAATTACCACACCCCCTATGGAAAAATTTACCACAGGTATGGAAAAAATTACCACAGGTATGGAAAAAATTACCACACCCCCTATGGAAAAATTTACCACACATATAAGTAATATCTCTCATAAAAAAGATGAGTTTCATAATAAAAATGAATTTAATAATGAAAATGAATCTCATAATAAAGATGTCGAAGTTGGAGAAACTGCTAACGCTGAAACTTTAAATGAGACAGCTAACGCTAATTCTTCTTTTAATAATAATTCTAACGTTGGTAAGGAATCAGTTTCAACTGATGATGTTATTAGTGAGATGTTCCCTGAATTACCAATAGAAGATAATTCAAATGGAGTGGCTGACGCTGAAACTTCTTCCAATATTAATTTAAATAAATCTTCAAGAAGTAATTCAAATAAGACTTCTGTTTCAATTAAAAATAAGAATCTAAGTAATTCTTCAATTGAAAAGGAAACTCTCAACAGAGAGCCTAAAAACAGCACTGACGTTGATTCCAATAATGTAAATAATGGTACTGCTGACGCAGGAATTTCTTCCAATAATGATAAAATTGAAGAACAAGCTAACGCTGATTCCAATGATGATGATTTCTTTGATGAAATTTTCACAGATGCAACAATTGAAGAAGTTGATTCCAATGAATATGCTATCAAACAGACTGTAATTAAAGAGGAAACTATCAATGAAGAAAAGGCTTTAGCAATGAAGTATTATTCCAAGATACTGAATGTTACAAGTATTGAAGAACTAGTACTGTTCTCAACAGAGGTAAAACAGCTTCCAATAGGTGAAAAATATCTCAATGAACTTCTTCAACTAATTTCAAGCAAAGAAGAAAGCTTCAACGAAGAAAAGCGTGAAGCAGCAAGAACCTTCAACTTGGAGAAAACTATTCAGAATAATCCAATGTTCTCCGACTGGTACTATATGTTAAAGCATATAATTGATGAATGTGATTTACGTGCACTGTTATCATATCAAAGAGCTTTAGAAAGTGGTATTGATGAGTTTTCAAGCAAGGAGACAGCCGTATTACAGGAAGTTATTGATGAAGGTATCTTTGCACTTCAAATGAAACATTGTGTAGCTTAATCCAAGTGGAGAATTACTTTATTTAAGGCTCTTGGTTGAACCTTCTTCAATAAATGATAGATTATTCAATTAAAAGGAAATATCTCAACAGAGAGCCTTAAAAAGTATTTAGAATTAATTTATAAAAAGAATATACTATGATGAGAGAAGAAGATAAAAAGAAAATTGTTCAACAGAAGATTGAAAGGAAAATGTTAACTGATAATGAGAAGAGAACAATACTAGGTTACTTGTTTGATAATTTGAAAAAGATTCCAAGAGATGGTGCTATCAATATACTCAAAGAGTACAGGTTTACCAAGAAAGAAATAGATTTTGTAAAAGAATGCTATGCCAATAATCGATGAAACAACTTATAATAAGATTAACCAAAGTGGTACTGTACCTGATTCTATAAATGTACCTGTTTTGAATAGTGTACCTGATTTCAAAAGTATGGCTAAATTGGAAAGTGTACCTGATTTGAAAGTCAGAGAACAGTAATTTAATAAGGGGTGTTTAACCACACCCCAATTGTAAAACCAACTAAACAAAATGATTAATTATGACAAACTGGAAAAGATAAGTGAACCTTGTGAAAACTGGAAGTATTTAATAGGCGAGGATAGAAAAAAGAATGAGAACTTCGTAATATCCAATTTTGGACGGGTTTATTCTGTAAAGTATGACAGGCTAGTGAAATTATACCATAATAAGCACACTGGTTACGACTACTTTTTCATAAATGAATACAGAGATAAAATTTACGATACAATTAATGTTCACAGGGCAGTAGCTTTAACGTGGTTAGAATATCCAACTGATTTGAAAGATGATTATGCAGTCGTCGACCACATAAATGAGGTCAAAACCGACAATAGAGTTACCAACCTTCAGTGGATTTCTCAACAGGAAAACACAACTAGAGCGACATCACAAGAGAGACGAATAGAAAGTTTGAAAAAGACGGTTGAACTTAGACACAAAGAAGCTCAAATTCAGGAACTTCTTCAAGAGAATAAAATCTTAAAAGAAAAGTTACTAAAATACGAAGATAAAGTCGAAACAGCGTTAGCCCTCAATAAGATAGATAGTAAAAAGAAACTGGACTACAAGCAATTTATTTAATGAAAAAACTTTGTTAATCATTTGCATAACACAAAATAAATACCTATCTTTGTAGTGTCAAAACAGAATAACTTATGAATGAAGAACTTGAAAAAGAGATTGAAAAGGTTAAGCAAAAAATTGCTGATTACCAACGATTAGCTCCTTTATTGGGGGTTAGTGAAGAAGAGAAAGAAAGGCAAATCAATTTGTTTTTAGATGATTTAGCCAAGTTGTTAAAAAAGAAGTAATTAACCAAGTTCCCTCGAAAGGGGGAACTACAAACATATAGTTATGAATAGATTTAATGAGATACTGAATGAGATGAAACCATTAATTGGTTCACTTGTAGCTGAAGAACGTGCTAGGCTTCTTCAATTGGAAGAAGAATTAAAAACCTTACAGTTGTCGGAACAGGATAGGAAAGAAGGACAAAAATTCTTTGAAGATGGTATTAATGAGATTCAAAATGAAATCCAAGTAATAAAAGAAAAAGTGTCTCTTCAAGAACAGCTAAAAGAAGTTTCTGAAATTATTTCTTTGAGTTATATTGCTAAGAAGTACTTTAATAAAACAAGGACTTGGCTGTATCAAAAGATTAATCAGAATGTTATTCACGGCAAGGCTTGTAAATTCACAGATGAAGAGCTAAAGACATTGCAGTTCGCTTTAGATGATATAAAGAATAAGATAGGTTCTATAAAAGTTAGTTATTAACTGTTTTGACAAGACAATGAATCTATTTTGAAGGGTACATTAATTTGTGCCCTTTTTTATTTGACATATAAATCGTAATTTAGAAAAAGAAAAAAGACAGCAAATGAATTTTCAAATGCTGCCTTCTTAATAAAGAAACTAAACTTTCTGATAAAGATATTTATATTATTCTCTTCCCCATTCTGGAACTGATTTAAAACCACCATTATAAGAAATAGACATTTCTTTATCTTGCGCACTATCGTCACCAATGTACACCTTCTCAATATTTATTTTGTAACCTCCATTTTCCTTAGTTATTACAAGGGCGGTATTAGAAGAGTTCTTGTTTTCATTCTGTTCATATTGATGTTCCATATCATTAAGAACTGTATACACGTGGTATTTATTAGCAGGGAAAGTTCCTGTTGGAATCTCGTTAACAGAACCTTCTGCATTGAAATCTATAAGAATTATAGAAAAGTTAGAAGGCATTTGTGATTCGTTTTTGATACCGTACATATCAAAAGTCATAAGCTCTAAACTGTACTTGTTTTCGCTATTTCCAGGGGTACAGTACCAATAAGCGTGATTCAGAGTTGTTTTATTTCCATCAATTGTTAATGTTGCATTTCCAGTAGTAGGTTCGTCATCATCATCGCCACAAGCAGCAAAATTAACACTCATTACTATCGCTACGATAGCCAATCCAATTAATCTTAATGTTTTCATTTTGATAAAAAATAAATGTGTAAAAACTTAATTTATATGTATTTTGTTGCAAAATTACTTAATAAATCAGATTGCAAAAAAGTGAAATTATGCATTTTGTGACTAAATAGACCAAATGCGTGTTTATCAATGTGAAAAATGTGTTTAAGTTGAAAAAATATTTTTTTAATAATGACTTTTTCAATTCCAACAGATATTTATAATAAAAAAGATATATCAAAAGTTGGTTTTTAATTTAAAAATCTATACATTTGAGTTGTAAGTTAATAATCAATGCGGGTTGGAGAAAAAGTTATCTCGTCAGTCTCATAAGCTGAAGATAGGTGGAGCGTTACCACCATCCGCAACAATAAATATCAGTCTTTAGTGGGTATGAGATTGATGTTTTTCTTGTTAAAAATTTGTTCTTATTGTTATTGTGTGCTGTTGCGATAACAGCACATTTTTTTGAGATATTTCTTTGATTTTTTATCACTTTTTCAATTTAGTAGATATTTATATATAAAAGAAAGAAAAATGAAATATTCTACATTTATTTTGATTCTAATTATAATGGTACTATCAATTAAATTATATAATAAAAATAAACTAATTGATATACTAACTGAAAATAAAATTGAAAACACAATAGGAAAATGACAAACGAACAAAAAATTAGAGAACAGGAACTAAAAGACAGACAAGAGGTTATAAGATTATTTAATGGCTTATTTAAGGACTTAAAATACACACAACTACCAATATCAGCTACCACTGATATAACGGTAACTGCTAGTACCACTACTAGTAAAATCGGTCTCTATAACGTAGAAATAAAAGAAAGAGACATTCCTATTAATAGATTTAATGATTGTTTCCTAGAGGTAATGAAACACGATGCGTTAACAAGTACATATACAGACCACCGACCATTGTATATTGCTCTTTATCCTATGAATAGGACAGCTTGTATATGGAGTGTTAATGACTTGGATTTCAACAAAATAATCAAAACCAAACGATGGATGAACAAATCCACTTACTGTAATAAAGAGAAGGTATTGAAGGACGTGTATCTGTTACCATTAAGCGAAGCAAAAAAATACAAATACTAATAGTCTACATTTCATAATATATTTTTTTATTAATTGATTTCCCTATTAAGTGATTAATAGGGATTTTTTATATATGAACATTGAAAAGTGTTTATGGCTAATTATTTCTTTATTAAATTATTAGTATCTTTGTGGCGTTACAGATAGTAACAAGACATATTAGGAAGCGTTTTAGTAACTCCTACCGATGAATCTCGACAACTCATCCGAATTTGGGAATATCTGAAAACGCTCTCCCTGGGTGGATTATATGTAAACTTACATATACAGCCAAAGGTGGGAGCTGTTTTTTCTTATCATCAAATTCGGGCAGTCGAGAGCCTATCGGTTATGGTAAGACTAAAGTTAGGCTCTCACTTCTTTTTATGTCCGAATTATTCATACTTATTTTGGCACTTGTTGAGCCTAAAGTGCTTATGTCTTTTTATTATGATGAAACATAAATCTTGTTTTATGCTTCTATTCTGTTTATTTACGATGGGAGCGTGTTCCAATGAAGAAGTGGAAAATATTCCACCTGAAAAGAGCAGTGTTTATACGGTTTCTCTAGGGTTTAGTGGAGATATAGATGTGTCTCAAGAACCTTTAACTCGTGCGACATCTACCAATGATATTTATGGTATTAATGTGTATTATGATAAAGACAAAGATGGGGATATAAAAGATGTATATGCCTATGGTTTGTTTGATAATAAAGAAGATATGATAATATCATTGTTGTCGGGGCATAAATATAAGTTTGAATGTTCTTTGGTTAAAGATGGAAAACAGACATTGTATTATGGACAAGCCTTTGGACAAAAATATTCAGGATTCTGTTATCCGTTTCAAACTAATTTAACCAATTCAACGATGTTGAAAAATGAGTTTGTAATAGGAACTTCTGAACGCCTTACTGGTATTAAAAGTGGTAAGGCTCATATAAGTTCTACAACTTCTCCATCTACGTCAAATGCTACGAACTATGCTAGTGTAAATCGTTTCTATGGAGAAGCTACTGATTATATTCCAACAGTAGGTGGACAAGTAGTGATTGCTCTTAAGAGAGTTGTATTTGGGGCAAAATTTGTAATAACAGGAGTGAAAGAAGGTACTCTCACTGCTTCGTGTGGTAGTTTTTGGAGTAAGAAAACGACTACGGATGATGAAGGAAACGCAACAATATATTCATTCTCTGATGTTTATGATTGTTGGAAAAATGAATCAACTTATTCAGCTAAGTTGGAATTGTCATTTGATAGTGATAGAGGGAGTGATTGGGACTTAAAAAACAGTTCTACTATAACATTTAAACGTAATGTGCTTACTACTGTAAAAATCAATGTGTCTCCTGATTTGTCTTCGGGTGTATTCACTTTTGTGGAAGAAGCTTTGGATGAAGGTGAAAACTATATTGATATGGAGATAAATTCCGATGGTGTAATTGATACAGTCGTAAAGCCAACTGAATAAATATTAAAAGAAATAAGATTATGAAATTATTTAATAATATAATTTATATAGCTGCTATTTGTTTGTTGTGCGGATGCAGCAAGGATGATGTAGTAGAGGAACAGTCAGTTCCAAAGAAATATACAGTTTCGTTAAAGTTCAATGGTGAGATTGAAACGGAAGATTCTCCATTGACACGTGCTGAAACAGCTTCCACAGATTTATATGGAATACAGGTTTCTCAAGGTAACTATTCTTATGCGTATGGATTATTTGATAATCCAAATAATATTAAGTTGAATTTGTTGTCAGGTAATAAATACAAATTTGAAGTTAGTTTAATAAAGGATGGTAAAAATGCAGTTTATTCTTATATGGATAAGTATTATCAGCCTTTTAAAGTATCAGGAAGTCCAATTGCGTGCTCGAATTATTTTTCTTATAATAGGAATCGTTTCACTTCATTGGGGGTTGGAGAAATTTCAACTTCTACTAGTAATAGCGTAATCTTGCCAGAAGTTGACTGGTACTATGGAGAACTCGACAACTATACTCCAATAGAAAATGGGGTGGTTAATATTGAGTTGAAGCATACTGTATTTGGTCTAAGGTATGAAGTTGCTGGAATTACAGATGGAATAGTGAAAGTGGAGATAAAATATGGTTCTAGGATATTTTTTAATAAAACAGATATAACATCTGATTACACAAGTGATGGTAAAATATTTGCTGTTTATGATATTCGTAGTGGTTGGTTGTATGCTGATAATTATACTGAAAAGGTAACAGTTGATGTAAAATGGGTACGTGATATTGGTATAACTCAAGATTTGGGTAGTAAGTCAATTCAGGTAAAGCGCAATATAATGAATGTAATCCGTATAAAATTAGGTTCAGATGATTCGGATTCATCCATTGGAATTACTACGGAAGATGATTCAAGTATGAATGGCGAAGAAATAGAAATTCCACTTTCATAGTTTAAAAAAGTAGCTTGAAAAATGGATACCCCTGTCTATCGCAGATGGGGGTATTTTTTGTGCCTGTGCGTTTTTAGGACGTTCTCTCCATCATTGAGATGTAATAAGGTTTTTACTTGTTATGAAAACTTTAGATGTCTGTCGTGTGATGATATTCAATTGTTTATATAAATTTGATACAAATATAAATTAAAAAGGATTTTATTTCAATCTTTTGTTTATCAAAAATGATTCTAATTTCAATTTAAACACAGATTTATTTAAATCAAAAACAAAATGCTCCTTATTCTTAAAATTAATTGAGTGTAATTGCTTGTTTTTTGTAAGTATATACAAGTTCTTCTCATCAAGGGATAAACCATAAATGCTAGCAATAGGAAGTGATATAAACCTATTAAAATAACAATAATCAAAATCAACGTCTAAACCTAGATATTGAAGCTGCTCAAAGTTTTCGAGATAGCCCTGTCTTGGAATTAAATTTGCGATTTTTCTTGCTTCTCTTGTATTCATATAAAAGGTGCAGATTTGCAAAATTTGAATAGTAAGGTACTGGCAATACCCATCAACCAAAATTAAGCAGTCTGCACCAATATTGTATGTCAATAGTTTATACAACGGCACAGACGCTTAATAGTTTTAGGTTGATATGTATAAAGTGCCAGTTTTTACTATCCTCAACTATTAAACGTCTTTACGTGTGTTCGATTTCTCCCGAACACGGCACAAAGATACTAATTATATTTAATTAGTGCATAAAAAATGACATTGTTTTAATGACCTTATTATATGAAATGTTCTGATTTTGATATGACGGTTATTTAATAAATAAGGTTTTGTAAGTTCCTGTTTATTGCTTCATTATGGCTTATTACCACTAAATAATATTAAATATTTTTCTAAGAAAGGTGCTCGGATTGTAAAAATTGTACCTTTGCAATCGTGAGTACCAAATTTGAGTACCAAATGTTAAAAATCTTTAATTGACTGATTCTCAGTATACTGTGAAAAGCCCCATTTTTTTATGTCCTTACATTTGGGCTGTTTTAAAGTGTTGATTATCATGGTTGTGTGAAATTTTGGTTTTGAAAAAGGTACATATGTAAATAACTTTAAGTACCAATTTTAAGTACCATTTTTAGAACCATTTAGAGTTGCTAAAATATAAGTGATTGATAATCAGTAGGGATAAGAAAGATGGAAAAACAGCTTTTTGTAAAATTAAGCCTGAACTTCAATCTAAGAAGTTTCAAGGACGAGTCTGTAATGGCAATAATTTATGCAGTTGTAAATTTCAATGGTCAACAATTTAAGGTGAATACTAATATGAAAGTTTATAAGCCTAATTGGGATTATAGAAATCAGAAAGCTAAAGTAGAGCCTTATTTGACTAAACAAGAAAATTTGAATAATAGTATCGCTAACAAAAAAATAATCGAAATTAGGGAGAAGTTTGAGGAATTGAAGTTATTGTTTAATAAGTCAATTGACAACATTACACAAATGAAGGGGTTGAGGACTATAGATTGCGGACGAAGAAAATTCTCGATAATGATGCAACATCACGTTTTGCGCTAACTGATGGTGAACTTTATTAATGCAGTGCGACGATAAATTGAAGAGAAGTCGATAACGTGGTGGAGGGGCATTATGACCAACAGCAAAGGAGGGTGCTTTCAATAAGAAGATAACCCATATAGAGGCATGTTCAAATAATCGTAATATTTTGAAACACAATCAAATAAAATGAGTAACTTTGCAAATAAATTAAAGAGGAATATGGCTGACATAACAAACATACAAGAATCTGAATATGATGCAATTCTGCGACAGGCTGTCGCAGTTATTGACAGGACAAGAACAATGATAGCAACAACAATATGCTCTGCCATCGGTTCTGCCCATTGGGAAATCGGCAAATTGCTTCATGACAGAAAACTTGAAAGCAAGCATGGTAGCGGTGTCGTAAACCGCCTATCCTACGACTTGAAACATCGCTATCCGCAAATGGGTGTTTCTCCAAGAAATCTGTGGGATATGAAGAAGTTTTATGAACGTTTCTGCGACAGTGAGCCAAAACTGCGACAGGTTGTCGCAGTTTTGCCGTGGGGACATACATTGACCCTGATGCGTAAGTTCGGCGATGACGACAAAGCCATATTGTATTATGCGCAAGAAATTATATCAAAAGGATGGAATCGTGAACTGTTATCCAGTGCCATCACCCTTAAAATGCACTTAAAGAAGAATGAAACCTTGGATAATAATTTCGAGCAGATACTGCCATCCACACAAGCGATGTTTGCCAATGAAGTGTTCAAAAGCAGTTATAATCTTGGATTTCTTGGCGTAAAAGACACTATCTTGGAAACGGAACTGGAAACCCGATTGGTGGAAAAGGTTAAACATTTTCTTTTGGAACTTGGCAAAGGTTTCACCTATCTTGGTAATCAGTATGTGCTTGAGTATAACGGGAAACGGAGCAAGGTCGATATGCTTTTCTTCCACCGTGGTTTGCACTGCCTTGTAGCCATAGATTTGAAGATTGGCGAGTTTAGACCGGAATATGCAGGTAAGATGAACTATTACCTGTCATTGCTTGACCGTTTGGAACGCAGAGAGGACGAGAACCGTTCTATCGGCATCATTTTGTGTGCAGAGAAAGACCGCGTGGAAGTGGAGCTTGCTTTAGAAGATATGGGCAAGCCTATTGGTGTGGCAGACTATCAGTTAATTGTTCCACAGGAGGAATTAAAGAAAGTGGTCGCAAACGAAATGGAAGCGTTTGGCAAAGAACTTCCTCTACGCACAGAAACCAAGAACGAATAAATCAGCATTAGGAAATAACATGAGAAAGAGTCTCATAATTGAGGAATAAGGATAAAGGCAGCATTTGACGTGATTCACTTGCTGCCTTTTTAGTTCATTTCCTTCTCTTCTTAACCAATTTACATTTATTCTTTTTGGGTGAATTTGAAAATAGTTGTTCTAACATCTCCCTTGTTACAGGTCTGTATATAATATCTGTATATGTGGTCTCTCTAATCTCTTGTGGTAAATAAGAAATCACGGTGTTCTTCTTTGGTGTTACTTGCATATTTGTGTGAAAATTAATAGGTTGTTAATTGATTTATCTATTGTAAAGTTACTGATAAGAATCAGGTAAAGCTAATGCAAAACATACATTCTGAATTATTGAGGTATATGTTCATTTTAAAAGAAAAGGATAAGGTAGCAGATGGCAACAGAATGGAATTATTGCTTCTATAAGAAGAACAATGAATGAGGATGTTGATATACTACCTTCAACTGAAAGAAAGCCAAGAAGCAAAGAACTATGCAGAGAACTTTGCCAAGTATTATGAGAGATATACTTAACTTAGACAATAATTAATTGAAATTGAAAAGCCGGTTATCAAAATTGATAGCTGGCTTTTTTATTTAAGTATAAGTTGTTAATTAGGACTGTATTGCATATTGCACCGGCTTATAATTTTAATGAACAATAGTTCTTGCTAATTAAACAGCTTTTAGTAACTTTGTGGCAATTTCAGACTTCTATGGAGATAGTTCTGAAAGGACATAGTTAACGAAGAGCGTTTAAGATATTATCTTGCATTGGAATCTGGACAATTTCATAAGGTGAAGATAATAGGCAAGAACGCTCACGTCAATGTTATATACCTATTCTTATATGGATAGTCTATATATCGTTTGGCGTGGGCTATTGTTTATTATTCACCTTAGGCAGTCCAGAGCCTCAATGCAGTAATATTCAGTAGTTCCCACGCTTTTTGTACGTAGTAGCCAATCATAGGGAACTGGTTGGTATTAAATACAAAATATAAGAACCGGACAGTTTATCTACTTTGCCAATCTGTTTATTAAGAAGTGTGCAACTTTCCATGTTGTGTTCCTCGCACTTGCATCTCAATTATTAATGCTCTCTATTAGGGACGTAGAAGCATAAACAAATTATAAAATGAAAATACTAAAATTTATTGGAATGGCAGTAATTGCCGTGATTATGAGTGTAAACTTTGTTGCTTGTAGCGATGATGATGAAGACATTGATACAGCACAGCTGGAAGGAACTTGGGGATTAACCAACGATGAAGGCTACGAAGTGTATGAAGGGGAAAAAGAAAGCTGGAATGACCAATATGACCCTGCTAATCCAATATCTGATTGTGAAAAGGTGATAATATCTAAGATTGCTGATAATACTTATTCAGTGACTTATTATGATTATTACAACAACCAGTGGCATCAAAACGATATTGAAAAATTTACTTTAGATGGCAACAATCTGATTCCTGTGGATGGAGGAGGTACAGAATTTATTTCTGTCAAATTACTTGTTGTTAATTCCAGTCAATTGGTAGTTGAACAAAAAGAAACTGACGAAGATGGAGACTTTTACCGTAAAATGACATATAAACGTATGTAAATTTCCACCCTTTCGGATTATAAGGCAGCATTTGGAACATTCATCTGCTGCCTTTTTACCATCTCTCTTGTCACAGGTCTGTGTGTAATGTGAATTTTTTATGCTCTTATTTTCTATCCTCCTTGCTTATTCGTATCTTTGGCCCTTGCATTAAAGGAGTGCTTTTAAACGTAGAATAGTAAATCATGAAATAATAAGTAGAATTATGTTTTCCGGAATTGTAGAAGAATATGCTACTTTGGTGGCGCTGGTGAAAGACCAGGAGAATATACACTTTACATTGAAGTGTTCGTTTGTGAATGAGTTGAAGATTGATCAGAGTATTTCTCACAATGGTGTATGTCTGACAGTCGTAAGTATGACGGATGACACCTATACGGTGACTGCTATGAAAGAAACGCTGGAACGTTCCAATCTCGGTCTGCTGAAAGTGGGAGACAAGGTGAATGTGGAGCGCAGCATGATGATGAAGGGCCGGTTGGACGGTCATATTGTACAGGGACACGTGGATCAGACCGCCACTTGTGTTGACATAAAGGATGCGGAAGGAAGCTGGTATTTTACATTCCGTTATGCGTTTGATAAGGAAATGGCGAAACGTGGATATATTACTGTGGATAAAGGTTCGGTGACAGTCAACGGTGTCAGTCTGACGGTATGCAATCCCACGGATGATACGTTCCAGGTGGCCATTATTCCTTATACTTACGAGCATACCAATTTCCATACGTTTGCCATTGGCAGTGTGGTGAATATAGAGTTTGACATTATCGGTAAGTATATCAGCCGGATGATTCAATATAAATAAGATGGAATACAGTGATTTTCTGCAATTAGTACTTTCCCGTCAGAGTGACCGGGCGTATGATAAAGAACGTCCGGTGGAGACGGAGAAGTTAGAGCGGATTTTGGAGGCAGGTCGTCTGGCTCCTTCCGCTTGCAATGCCCAACCTTGGAAGTTTGTGGTGATAACCGACCGTGAACTGGCTGTGAAGATTGGCAAGGCTGCAGCAGGACTGGGAATGAATAAGTTTGCCAAAGATGCGCCTGTGCATATCTTAGTTGTGGAAGAGTCGGCCAATATTACTTCGATGCTCGGGGGAAAAGTAAAAGATAAACATTTTCCTTTGATTGATATCGGGATTGCCGCCGCCCATATCACCCTTGCTGCTGAAAGTGAAGGACTGGGTTCGTGCATGATAGGCTGGTTTGACGAAAAGGAAATGAAGCGGCTGACTGGCATCCCTTCGTCCAAACGTGTATTGCTGGATATCACGATAGGCTATCCGGTGAAGGAGAAAAGAAAGAAGATGAGAAAACCGAAAGAAAAAGTGATTTCCTACAACAGCTATAAATAGGCTACAAATCCTTGAGTAACACTTTGCTTGCCTTCTTATAGTATTCTTCTCTGGATTCGGTCAGCACTTTCCATTCGTCGCTGAACTCTTCATCTTTGTCTATCTTGAAATTCTCTGAGCCGTATGTATCCAAGCGGTCGAGCAGGATGGCTACGTTCAGTTGATTGATGTCCATAGACGGCTGATAACCGATTTCCTCACTTTTTGCATCTGTGACTACCTCATGAATCAAGTCTATTTCCTGTAATTGATAAAGTACTTGATTGGTGAGTCTGATCGGTATTTGATGTTCTTCTGAGATTTGCGCGGCTGTATAAGGCGGCTCGTTTCTTTCAAACCGTTTGGCGATGAGGGACATAATGAGGATGGATATAAAGTCCCGGTAGCGCCTGCTGATATTGCGGGTATCCTGGTCGAAACTGAAACTTTGGATGTTCTGACCTGCATAGGCCAGCTCCGCACCGAACAGACAGATAGTCCAGGATATTTGCAACCAAAGCAGGAATAAAGGTAAAGCGGCAAAACTACCATAGATGGCATTGTATTTTGATACTCCCAACTGGCTGCTGATATATAGATACTGGAAAGCCTGGTAGGCGGTTCCTGCCAAAACACCTGCGATAAGCGCGTGCTTGAATTTCACTTTCGTATTCGGCATGAAGATATAAAGTCCGGTGAACATCAGCCAAGTCAGTACAAAGGGTATAAGACGTATCATGAATTTCATGATAGGGGCCAGCAACACAAAATCATCCATCTGCTTGAGCATGGTGCTCATAAAAATGGAAAGACCGCCGGAGACCACAATCAAGATCGGCATTAACAGGAACATGGAGAAGTAGTCCGTTATTTTACGGTACATAGATCGGGCTTTCTTTACTTCCCAGATACGGTTGAATGTGATTTCGATATTACTGACCAGATTGATGACCGTCCATAGCAACATCACCAGACCGATTCCGATGAATACTCCCCCTTTGGTCTGCGAAAGGTATGAATCGACAAATGAGAGGATAGCTTCTGTTGTTTCTGTGTTTCCTCCGAATCCGTTGCGGAATTGGTGCTCCATCAAATTATTAAATCCAAAACCGCGTGCCACTGCAAATAGGATGGCAAGTATCGGAACAATGGCAAGCAGGGTGCTGTAAGTCAGCGCGGAGGCTTTGTTGGCCATCCGGTCTTTGGTGAATCGGTTGATACAAAGATAGATGGTCTTTATAATATTGTAAAGTGAGAACTTGGTTCGGGTCACTTCATCTTCCGTAATACGCCAGATGTCATACGTGAGGAATTTCCATATATCGGTGAATTTCTTCTTCATGGCTTAGAATTTTAAAAAAAGAAAAAGCAGTCAGCCTATAAGCCGAGTTCTGTACCTTCTATAATTTTACTTATAAAAAGTGCCTGTCATTTATCTGAGTGGCGTGTCACCACGACACTTTAGCGGTCTACCCTCCGACATGGAGCGAGCAACTCTCATAACGCCGGTTTACATGACCTTACAACTCCTAAGACGTACAGCCCGATATGTCACCATACGGCTGGTGGGCTCTTACCCCACCTTCTCACCCTTACCTCTCCCCGAAAGGAGTGGCGGTTATTTTCTTCTACGTTACTCTACCCTCGCGGACAGCTTTCTGTTAGGAAGTAGGATGCTCTGTGTTGCCCGGACTTTCCTCCTGCACGAAACATGCACGCGACAGACCGGCCAACTGCTTTAGACTGCAAAAATACGTCATTTATTTTGTTTTAGCTAAAGAAAGTATCACAAATAGAAATATTTTCTAACTTTGCTATCATTAAAACATGATTCAATGAAAAAAAACATTCTCTTTTTCTTTTATTTTCTGGCAATGGCGACACTCAGTCTGAAAGCTCAGGAGATACGCCCCATGCCTGCTGATTCTGCGTATGGGGTAGTGCATATTTCTGTTTGTAATATGCGCGAAGAAGGTAAGTTTACCTCCGGCATGAGCACGCAAGCATTATTGGGTATGCCGGTCAAAGTTCTGCAATACACCGGCTGGTACGAGATTCAGACTCCGGATGACTATACCGGCTGGGTACACCGGATGGTGATTACTCCTATGTCAAAAGAGAAATATGATGAATGGAACCGTGCGGAAAAGATTGTTGTAACTTCACATTACGGATTTGCTTATGAGAAACCGGATGCAACTTCCCAAACCGTGTCTGATGTAGTGGCCGGTAATCGTCTGAAGTGGGAAGGTAGCAAAGGACATTTTTATAAAGTGTCTTATCCGGACGGCAGACAGGCTTATATTCCGAAATCCATCTCACAGCCAGAAAACCGATGGAGAGCTTCGTTGAAACAAGATGTTGAAAGCATTATCGAGACGGCTTATACAATGATGGGAGTTCCTTATTTGTGGGCGGGCACTTCTTCAAAAGGAGTGGATTGCAGCGGTCTGGTCCGGACAGTGCTTTTTATGCATGATATCATCATTCCGAGAGATGCGTCGCAACAGGCGTATGTGGGCGAACGTATCGAAATAGCTTCCGATTTTGCCAATGTGCAGCGGGGAGACTTGGTTTTCTTCGGTCGGAAGGCAACGGGCGAACAAAAAGAGGGAATCTCACACGTGGGGATCTATCTCGGCAACAAGCGTTTTATCCATGCTTTGGGGGATGTGCATATAAGCAGTTTTGAACCTTCGGATAAGAATTATGATGCATTCAATACGGGACGTTTGCTTTTTGCAGTCCGTTTCTTACCTTATATTAATAAGGAGAAAGGCATGAATACTACGGATCGCAATCCCTATTACGGCAATTAAAATGAAGAATTCTTCATTAATTTATTTATTTTATGCAAAACAGAAGAGATTTCTTGAAGACGGCGGCTTTGGCTGCTCTAGGTTCCGGGTTGGTTGTACGTCAGACGTTGGCTGGAGAATCATTACCTTATAATATAAATAAGCTTGGTTTGGGAGGAAAGATGAAAATGAAATTCTTTCCTTATGAGTTGAAGTTAAGACATGTATTTACGGTATCTACCTATTCGCGTACAACGACTCCCGATGTGCAGGTGGAAATAGAATATGAAGGGATAACCGGATACGGAGAAGCTTCCATGCCGCCTTACTTGGGAGAAACGGTGGAGTCCGTTATGAATTTCCTCAAGAAAGTGAATCTGGAACAATTTAATGATCCGTTTCAATTAGATGACATTTTGTCATACGTCGACAGTCTTTCACCGAAAGATACGGCGGCTAAAGCTGCGGTTGATATTGCCCTTCATGATCTGGTAGGAAAACTGTTGGGTGCTCCCTGGTATAAAATATGGGGGTTGAATAAGGAAAAGACGCCTTCCACTACCTTTACGATAGGGATTGATACGCCCGATGTGGTGCGTGAGAAAACAAAAGAGTGCGCAGATCGGTTTAATATATTAAAGGTGAAATTGGGACGGGACAATGATAAGGAAATGATTGAAACCATTCGTTCGGTAACGGACCTTCCTATAGCTGTTGACGCGAATCAAGGGTGGAAGGACCGTCTGTATGCTTTGGATATGATTCATTGGCTGAAAGAAAAAGGGATAGTGATGATAGAGCAACCTATGCCGAAAGAGCAGTTGGATGATATCGCTTGGATCACGCAACAGAGCCCGTTGCCGATATTTGCCGATGAATCTTTGCAACGCCTAGCGGATGTGGCGGCTTTGAAGGGGGCTTTCACGGGAATCAACATCAAACTGATGAAGTGCACCGGTATGCGTGAAGCGTGGAAAATGGTGACTTTGGCCCATGCACTGGGAATGCGTGTTATGGTAGGATGTATGACAGAAACTTCCTGCGCTATATCGGCAGCGTCGCAGTTCTCTCCGTTAGTGGATTTTGCTGATTTGGATGGTAACCTGCTCATCTCTAACGACCGCTTTAAAGGGGTAGAAGTGGTGAAAGGTAGAATCACTCTGAACGATCTGCCCGGTATCGGTGTCGTGAAAATCTGACTTTACTGAATGAATGTCAGAGTGTTAAAGCCAT
>UMAK01011667.1_pt1 | contig 57862 bp, 30 predicted proteins | sample 1963681 | NCBI WGS metagenome assembly UMAK01 (sample SAMEA4835913, study PRJEB28245) | human gut metagenome | biome: gut microbiome; material: fecal sample | place: Denmark | collected 2008 | reverse complement strand
TATTTAGAAAGGCAAATTAAGGAAAATTTTCCTTACCAACCAACTTTAGAGCAAGAAATTGCTGTAAAATCTCTTTCAGAGTTCCTGTTGTCTACTCTGGCGGATGAAGTTTTTATCTTGAGAGGTTACGCCGGTACCGGTAAGACATCTTTGGTCGGAGCATTGGTGAAAACGATGGATCAGTTGCAGCAGAAGTCTGTATTGTTGGCTCCTACGGGACGTGCCGCAAAAGTTTTTTCGGCGTATGCAGGCCATCCCGCTTTCACCATTCATAAGAAGATATACCGGCAACGGGCCTATTCCAACGAGCTTACTAATTTCTCCATAAATGACAATCTTGCTACAAACACCTTGTTTATTGTGGACGAAGCCTCCATGATTTCCAACGAAGGTCTGTCCGGCAGCGTGTTCGGTACGGGACGTTTGCTGGATGACTTGATACAATTTGTCTATTCGGGGCAAGGGTGTCGTCTTTTGTTGATGGGGGATACGGCGCAGCTTCCTCCGGTGGGGGAGGAATTGAGTCCGGCGCTTTTTGCCGATGCGTTGAAAGGATACGGGCTTGAAGTCCGTGAGATTAGCCTGACTCAGGTAGTCCGCCAGGTGCAAGAGTCTGGTATCTTGTGGAATGCCACGCAGTTGAGGCAGTTGATAGCGGAAGACGAATGTTACTCTTTGCCTAAGATAAAGATAGCGGGCTTTCCTGATATCAAGCAAGTGCCGGGCACGGAACTGATAGAAGAATTGACAAGCTGCTATGACCACGACGGGATGGATGAGACAATCGTGATTTGCCGTTCCAATAAACGCGCGAACCTATATAATAATGGGATACGTGCGCAAATCCTATGGCGTGAAGACGAATTGAATACAGGCGATATGCTGATGGTGGCCAAGAATAACTATTATTGGACAGAGAAGTATAAGGAAATGGATTTCATAGCCAATGGTGAAATAGCCGTTGTCCGTCGTGTCCGTCGCACCCGTGAGATGTATGGATTCCGTTTTGCGGAGGTCACCTTGAGATTTCCCGACCAGAATGATTTTGAACTCGATGCGAACTTATTGTTGGATACTCTGCATTCGGATTCGCCCGCGCTGCCGAAAGCGGATAATGACCGTTTGTTCTATGCCGTGTTTGAGGACTATGCCGATATTCCCAATAAGCGCGACCGGATGAAAAAGATGAAAGCCGATCCGCACTATAATGCCTTGCAGGTGAAGTATGCATACGCCGTGACTTGTCATAAAGCGCAAGGCGGGCAGTGGCAGAATGTTTTCCTGGATCAGGGATATATGACGGACGAGTATCTGACACCCGATTATTTCCGATGGTTGTACACGGCTTTTACTCGGGCAACGAAGACGTTGTATCTGGTGAATTATCCGAAAGAACAAGTGGAGTGATTCGGACTTCCGTACCTTGTTGAAGTTCGGTACCGAGGAAGACACCGTCCGGCACCGAGGAACGATGCCTTCCCCGGTGCCGGACTTTTTGTGGCTTTTGGATGAAGTCATTCTTCTTGATTATTGAAATGAAATCAGTTGATTTGAAATCAATCGATTTCAAATTTGTTGGTTTCATGCTTTCTTTCTATATTTGTCACAAAACAGTTTGTTATGGATACACCTTTTTTATACGGACGAATTGCTGAAAACGAGAATTTTACCAATCGTAAGAGTGAAACAGAATTCTTGGAAAAGAATTTTAGGGGACTCATTAATACCATTATTATATCTCCTCGTCGTTGGGGAAAGACGTCATTGGTTCATAAGGTTGCCAAATTGGTATCTAAAGAGAACAAGGACATTATTGTCTGTCAGGTTGATATTTTTAATTGCCGTACAGAGGAAGAGTTTTACACTGTATTTGCTAATTCTTTGTTGAAGTCGACGACCACAATCTGGGAGGAGTTTGTGAGTGGAGTGAAAAAATACTTAGGGCGATTGGCTCCGGTAGTTTCAATATCCGATGCTACCCAAACTTATGAACTTTCATTCGGTATTGATTTTAAAGATAGCCGTCTTTCTTATGATGAGATATTGGATTTGCCGCAAGTGATAGCGAATGATACTAAAAAGAAAATAGTGGTTTGTATTGATGAATTTCAGAATATCAATGAGTATGAAGAACCATTGGCTTTTCAACGTAAATTACGTTCTCATTGGCAAAAACATACCTCTGTTTGCTATTGTTTGTATGGAAGCAAACGCCATATGTTGCTGAATATTTTCAATAATTATGGAATGCCTTTCTATAAATTCGGGGATATTCTTTTCCTTTCAAAGATAGAGCGTGGAGAGTGGGTATCTTTTATCTCACGGCGTTTTTCTTCTACAGGAAAGAAAATTTCGGACGAATTGTCCGGACTTATCGCTGATAAGATGAAAAATCATCCTTACTATACCCAGCAACTTAGCCAGCAAGTGTGGTTCCGTACACCGGACAGCGGCTGTACGCAGAAAAATGTTGAAGAGGCTTTCAATAGCCTGATTGATCAGTTAAGCCTATTGTTTGCCAATATTATTGATACGTTGACTCCTAAACAGATAAATTTCCTGCTTGCTGTTGCTGATGGAGTTTCTAATTTCTCTTCTAAGGAAGTTTTGACTAAATATAAATTGGGAACTTCCGCTAATATAAAAAACTTGCGGAAGGCGACTTTGGAAAAAGATTTAATTGATGTATTGCCCGGAAACGTGATTGAAATTCAGGATCCTGCATTCGAGTACTGGTTGAAGTATGTGTATAAGTAAGTGGTTGAAGACCTCGTTTCCCGGTGCCGGATTTTTTTCGCTAGAATACTGCCTTTACACTGAATCCCATACTTCGCAAAGAAGGTGTCATAAAATAGTCGAGTCCTTGCGCGTAATTATCTGTAGAAAAGATTGTCTCAGGATCAAATGGAGCTTTATTGTATATCATCCAAAGGTTCTTTCCGGTCAATGAAACAGTAAGATTTACGATATTGCCCAGCCATTTCTTAGGAATATTGAAAGCGATGTACGCTTCACGCAGACGTATGTTTGTGGCGCTATATGTATAGTATTGTGCCAGAAAATCTTTAGGACGCCCCTGTAACTGAAAGTATTTCCGTGCCGGAATAACGATACCTTTATCTACCTCTACACCCCCTATGTCTCTCATGTCGGCTGTTAACTTAGAAACTCCCGAATAGTCCATAGCAGCCTGTGTGCCCGAAACAACGATACCGCCCAGCCGAGCCGACAGCATGAAACCGAAGCTGAGTTGCCTATAGCTGAAATCATTCTTCCAGCTCAAATTAGCTTTAGGCAGAAGGCTTCCGAGCTTTAGATATTCGTTTCGTGGTTTCAAGTCTTGTGATATATCAATGCTGCCATTCATATCTCTTACAAAATCAGTCTTGGCATACACATCCCCCAATGTTCCGCCCGGACGAAGGATGATCTGCGCATTGCCAAAGTTGTCTTTCAGCAGTTCGTCTTCCTTGAATAATGGCGTTTCCGGATTTTGGGGATTCCGTACGTTCTTCACCAATTCCTTTATTTTATTTTTGTTACAATCGAAATTCAGGCTACTACTCCACGAGAAAGAGGGAGTAATATCAAATCTGCTTCCCAAAATAATTTCTATGCCTTGATTCTGCACATTTCCGGTTTGTATATATGTGTAGTTATATCCTGACGAAGGCGACATCGGAGCGCGTATCGTTTGGTTTTTGGTTTGAGTATGATAATAGGTGATATCAAAATTCAGTTTGTCCTTCAACCATTTGGTAGTCAGACCTATTTCGAAAGAGTTTGTCCGTTCCGGTTTCAAATCCTTCAAAGGATAGTAGCCTTCTTCCACCCATTTCTTGTCAGTATGGCTGAATGTGTTCATGGGAATAGTCAGTTCCCTCTTGAAAGGAGAGGCCACCTGTGCAAATGCCAGGCGTACTTTGGCAAACGAGAGCGTATTGTAGAGGCTGTTTTTCACACTTTCGGGAAGCATATCGGTGATGATACCCGTCAGACCGACCGAAGGATAGAAAAAGCCCTTATGGTTGGAACCGGCTAATTGAGAAGCCCAATCGTTTCTGCCGGTCATGGTCAGATAGAGCAGGTGCTTCCAATTCACTTCCATACTTCCGAAGACGGATTGCGTCTGTTCATGCCAGCCTTCCTGATAGAATATCGCTTTGTAGGCCTTCTGTTCTATATTCTGAATATTGAATATGTTAGGAAGTCCGTCATCTCGTAGCGGGCCTTGATTGACCAGTCCGTCATTCCTCAAATCAGTCATACTAGCGCCTATATGAGTGGCTATTCCACAATCTTCTCCAAAGTTCTTGTTGAAATTACTCAATATATCAACATAATTCTGAACTACATGATTATTGTTCAGACCGAAGTAACCGTTTTTTGTACCTCCATCCAGAAGGGTGGTGATTGTCCCTACAAAGCGTTTGTCTTTATACTCTTGCGAAGTGCGGTCTATGCGATAGCGTGCGCAAATGTTCCATTTTTCAGCTTTAGACCATTCTCGGATGTTATATGAAACACCCAGTGAAACAATAAACCTCTTGCGTTCCGAAGTACGGATATTCCGGTAAGCCGCCCAATAAGGATTCTGCATAGTATATTCTCCTTCCGGGAAAGGGCTGGCTGTGAGTATATCCCTTTCTTCATCCCATTGTTCAAAGTAGCGGGCTTCCTCCCAATTCAGTCCTCGCGGATAGAGATACGCCCCTACCAGAGGATTCATGTATTCACCCTGGTTCACCATATTCTGATCACGTTGTACAATGTATTGGATACCGATATCCGCTTTCAATTTACCGTCCGACGTTGTATTTGAGTTGTGCAGTGTCATGTTGTAGCGGTCATATTTATTATTCGGAATCAGACCGTTGGCATTGGTTGCTGCTACCGACGCGTATGTCTGACTTTGTCTGCCTCCCATCGACAGGGTTAGTGAATTGGTGTATGTGGTGGCTGTCTTAAAGAAATCTTCCGGAGTGTACCCGCTGGAAATCTGCTTCATTCCCCAACTGACGGCTTCGTTCGCGCCACTGCCGTAAGTGTTTTGGAAGTCGGGCATGACAAAAGCTTTCCCAAATTCCATAGAAGAGGTAAAACCGACTTCCAGTTTACCCTCTTTTCCTCTCTTTGTGGTAATCAAGATGGCGCCGTTGGCTGCGGATGAGCCATATAATGCAGACGCAGAGGCTCCGGTCAATATCGTAATGGATTCAATATCGTCCGGATTCAAATCGGCGATGGCTTCCGTGCTTCCACGTGAACTGTATCCCCCTATCCCTTGAATGCTGACTGTGTTATACATCGGAATACCGTCTATTACATATATCGCATTGTTGTTTCCTTCGATGGATTTTGTTCCACGCATCACTACTTTGGTCGCTCCTCCGATTCCCGAAGAACTGCTTTGTATCTTGACTCCTGCCACTTTTCCGCTCAGGCTGTTGATAAAATTAGCGTCTTTTACTTTCGTCAGTTCTTCCTGTTTGATGCTTTGCGCATTATACGAGAGAGCTTTTTCCTGTCTCTTTATCCCCAGCGCGGTGACTACAACCATATTGAGTGGGTGTAAATCTTCTTGTAGGGTGACCGAAAGAAAGTATCGGCCTTTCAAAGATATTTCTTGTGTTTTATATCCGATATAGGAAAATACCAGAGTCGGATTTTGACGGTTGACCGTAATCAGGAAATTTCCGTCCATGTCGCTGACGCTTCCTTCCGGTGTGTCTTTTATCGAAATATTTACTCCGGTCAAAGGCATATCCTTGCTGTCTATGATACGTCCTCGTACAACTTGTTTTTTAGAAGATGGCCTGTTGCTCCCGACAGGGTATTCTAATAGATAAACGATATTTTCTTCAACTTTAAACGATATCCTCTTACCTTTTAATAAAGTTTCCAGAATGCTTTCAATAGAAGCGTTCGAGACAGTCAGCGGTCCTACCGGGGTCGTCGAAAGTCGGTCGTCATAAAAAAACTGATAATGAGACTGCGACTGGATCTGGTTAATAACCTCCTTTAGTTCTGTTTGTGGAATAGATATATGCAATTGGGCGGAGAGCTTCTGTATCGGAATTACTGTAAGAAAAAGCACTAGTAGCCCTTGCAGGAGCTTTGAACTTATGGATGTGTGAGTGCTTTGCATACTTTTCAAGGTGTTATTCTTAGAAATTCTTCCCAAAGATAGTATTATTGGATAACTTGACATGCATAAGTGAATAAAAAAAGGTCGTTAACATGTATTAACCAAGAGGGACTAAGTGTTCTGTTCAAATGAGTGGTTCTATAAACAAAGAAGGCCGAATGCCTTTTTATTCCGGCGCGGAATAGGAGAATGTAGAATAAAATAAATACTTTTGTTTAACCTTAAAATGTAGTATATGTGAAAAAGTATTCTGAAGAACCGTCTCAGTATATGAAATCTAAGGCTTTGTTGACTATCCGAATTGTTTTAAAACTAATTTAAGAATCTAATTAACTATTATAACATGAGAAAAATACTCTATTTATTTAAGATGCTTACTATGTTTTTGGTCGTGTTCTCTTGTTCCGATAATATAGCGGACACGGTATACCACAAAACCGATCCGGCAAAAGACCCACAGAAATCTTCTCTGACTATTTTACTGAAAGGACTGGAAGATGGCAAGAACTATGTAGTGGGTGCTTTAGAACAAAATCCATTTAACGAAGAGGGAAAGGCTGATGAAATAAAAGCACAGAATTTATTATTTCAACAGCCGGTAGTAAATGGAAAGGTTGTTTTTGCAGACCTAATGGATTATTATAAAAAGACTCTTTATCTTAATGTGTATGAAAAAGGAGAAGACACTCCGTTACTAGTGACTCATTTGGGGAATCAATTGCAATATCAAGTCGCCTTTGGTGGCATTGAAAAATCTATTGATTTGCAGGCTGTTCGTCCGGACGTGATAAAAAAGACAGTGATTGATTTGACTGTAGATGAAAGCTATAATGATAAGGAAATATATCTGGTGAAGTCAGAACAGCAGAAAATAGTAGAAAGTAAGTTGGCAGACGGTACTGAACTCACCGAAGATATGTATTTGACCAAAGTCATCCCCGACGAAGGCAAAGCGCAGATTGTACTGAATACTCCGGTTGTTGCAACTGATTATTCAGTGTATCTGGTTGCACCGGAAGAAGGACTTGCTTATTTAAAAAGAGAGCTGAAAGTCGGTGATGACTCTGAAAATGTGACGGCAGAATTCTCGAAAGAGATTAAGAAGCAGATCAATGTTTCGGTAGTGCGTGGAAATGAAAAATTGAATAACCACGAGGTATATCTGATCACTGAACAAGACTGGAGGAACAAAGTAAAGAAACAAGTGGAAACGAAGCATGGTAGCCCGGAAGCAGGTACGTATGTGGAAATGAAACTCACCCAAAAAGGGGTGGTTTCCTTTGAACAGTTCTGTGCAGAAGGTGAGCAGAGATATGTTGTTTATGTACCGAAATGGGAAACAGATTATTATGATAGTTATAAAATGGAGAATGTTTCTCTTACTTCGGACTTAGATACACCGTATGAGGTGGCTATAGGAGACGTTCCGAGTGAAACGAAGATTGTTGATTTCACGATTACTATCGCTCCGGAGTTTGTGTCTAAACTTATTTCTTGGTTTTCATATGCATATGTCTTAGATAATTCAGCTAATTTTAAAGAAGCTTATGGTAAGGTCGCTTCAGGAGAATCCACTTATAAAGGATTGTATAAATCAGATTCGGATATATATGATGGTGCTCTTACGGTAGAAATAAAGAATGTTGAAATAGATCTTAGTCGGGAAATTGTAGTCTTTGTACCGGTAGGCAATATAATGAGTAATTATCCGATTACTAAGAGAATGAAAGCATCGGATATTCAAGGAAATAGCATTTCAGTGACTGTAGATCAAAAAGAAGCCAAACCGTAGTTGTTAAACTGTAAATAATAATAGTATGAATAAATTCTTGATAATAGCATTCACCCTCCTGTGTACCGGTTGGGCTGTAAATGCGCAAAATATAACGATAAAGGGGCAGGTGCTTGATAACCTGAAAGAACCTGTGCCGATGGCGAATATTTCACAGGTGGGTACGACGAATGGTACTATTTCCGATATAGATGGAAACTATACGATTTCAGTACCGGTAGGAGCTACGCTGGAGTTCTCATTCATTGGGTTTAAGTCCGAAAGGAGAACAGTGGAGAAAGGGATGACAGTACTCAATGTTACTTTGCAGGAAGACTCGCAAGTGCTTGATGCGGTAGTAGTAACGGCATTAGGTATTAAAAGACAAGAGAAGGCTCTTTCATATAATGCGCAGAGTATCAAACAAGACGAACTGACGAAAGTGAAAGACGCTAACTTCATCAACAGTTTGAACGGAAAAGTGGCCGGTGTCAATATCCAGAGCAGTTCTTCAGGTGTGGGTGGTGCTACTAAAGTAGTGATGCGTGGAACCAAGTCCATCGAAGGAAGCAATAATGCCTTGTATGTGATAGACGGTGTACCGATGTATAATGCAACAAATACGGAAGGAACCGGCCGTTACGCCTCAAGAGGTACTACGGAAGGCATTGCCGACTTGAACCCGGATGATATAGAATCAATGACAGTGCTGACAGGTGCTTCCGCTGCTGCTTTGTATGGTTCATCCGCAGCCAATGGAGCTATCCTGATTACCACAAAGAAAGGAAAAGAGGGTAAATTGGAAGTCGGTTTCACCTCTTCTATGGAGTTTGCCAAACCGTTTGTGATGCCGGAATTTCAAAATACTTATGGAAGCAATCCTAATGACGCTGTCAGTTGGGGAGCAAAGCAGGCTTCCACCGGATATAATCCGGAAGATTTCTTTAAGACTTCCGCGACTTATACCAATTCATTGACATTATCCATCGGTAATGATAAGAATCAGACCTACGCATCGTTGGCCGCAACCAACGCCAACGGGCTGGTTCCCAATAATGAGTATGACCGCTACAACATGACGTTACGCAATTCGAGCACAGCGCTGGATGGTAAATTGAAATTCGATATCGGTGCCCAATATATTATACAGCGTGACCAAAATATGGTAAACCAGGGTGAATACATGAATCCTCTGGTAGGAGCCTATCTCTACCCGCGCGGATTGAATTGGGGAGACGCCGGTTATTTTGAACAATGGGATGAAGATAGAGGTATTTTGACCTCCAGCCCTTTCCCGGAAGGCGAATATGCCATGCAGAATCCTTATTGGGTAGCTTACCGGAATATCCGTACTTCGGAGCGCAAGAGGTTTATTGTTTCGATGGGTATCTCGTATACTATCAAAGAATGGTCCAAATCAGAAAAATGGGATATCGGTGCACGTTATCGCATAGACCGCACTTCGCAAGAATATAAAGACAAACGTTTTGTAGGAACCATCGCCACCCTTTTGGATGGAGGAACGAAGAATGGCTTTTTCGGTCTGAATACAGGCTCTGATATGCAGAACTATGTCGATGTGCTGACCAACTTCAATAAGAATTTTGGGGAAGATTGGGGATTGGCAGCCAATGTCGGTGCCAGTTTGAGCGATCAAAAAAATGATATATTATACAATCAAGGTCCGCTGCGTGATGACGGGCTTCCTAACATATTCAATATTCAGAATATAGAGCAAGGTGCCCATAAGGCACAATTCTATCAGGAAGGCTGGCACGAACAAACACAATCCATATTCGGAAGTGTGGAAGTAAACTGGAAACGGTTACTTTATCTGACTGTAACCGGACGTAATGACTGGGCTTCCCAGTTGGCAGGCTCAAAGAATAAATCTTTCTTCTATCCTTCAGTGGGTCTGACCGGAATCATCACCGATATGCTTTCCGAAAGTGTGAAGAACAGCCTCTACAATACGCTCTCGTTTGCCAAAGTACGTCTGGCATTTGCACAGGTGGCCTCTCCTTTCAAAAGAGAACTGACCATCCCTATGAATACATTCAACCAGGCTGATAAGAAATGGGTGAAAGAAGGCTACTATCCATTGAAAGATTTGAAGCCGGAGCGGACGAACTCATTTGAAGTGGGATTGACTACCAAATGGCTGAAGAACAAACTGAACTTTGACATCACGTATTATCGTACCAACACAAAGAATCAGACTATCCGTGCTACGATGTCGGCCTCGTCGGGATATAACTACACGTACGTACAAACCGGTAATGTACAGAACCAAGGAGTTGAAATCGCTTTGGGAGGTACAGTAGAGATAGGCAAGAATTTCACCTGGAATACCGGTTTCACTTACGGATATAATAAGAACGAAATAAAGGAACTGGTGAAGAACGTACGGAATCCGCAGAATCCGGCAGAACCATTGTTCAAGGAAGACGAACTGCTGAAAGACAACTTTGGCAATGCGCAGATCATCCTTCGTCCGGGCGGAACATTGGGAGATATATATGCTAAGACCGATTTCGTAAGAGACGCTAATGGCAATATTGATATCTCGCAGGATGTGAAGCCGAGAGATAAGTATATGAAATTGGGTAGTATCTTGCCCGACGCTAATCTGGGTTGGAGAAATGACTTCAGTTACAAGCAGCTTAGTTTCGGTTTCATGCTGTCAGCTCGTCTGGGCGGTATCGTTGTTTCGGGCACACAGGCTGCTATGGACTACTCGGGAGTTTCAAAGGTGACAGCCGACGCCCGTGATGCAGGTGGTGTATCTGTTGGCGGAGGAATGATTATTCCGGCACAGAAATATTATCAGTCGCAAGGTCGTCCTAAAGACTATCTGACACAATATTATACATATAGCGCGACCAATCTTCGTTTGCGTGAAGCGTATGTCGCTTTCAATATTCCAAGAAAATGGTTGGGTAATGTGGTAGATCTCAATATTTCATTGACCGGAAAGAATCTTTGGATGATCTATAATAAGGCTCCGTTTGATCCGGAAACAATTGCCTCTACCGGAAACTATGCTCAAGGACTCGACTATTTCATGCTACCTTCTACCCGTAGCTTCGGTTTCAGTATTAAGGCGAGATTTTAAGGAGTAGAAAGAGAAATGACTTTAAAAAGTAAAATCAGATGAAGAAGAAAGCAATAATAATATTAACAGCGTGTATGGCTCTTGGTAGCTGTACTGCAAACTTTGAGGAATATAACAGCAATCCATACGGAGTTTCCGACGAAGAACTGGCTGCAGGAGGTATAGCGGAAAAAATGGCCAATGATTGTGGCGTGTTGGCGGGAATTGTAATTCCTCTTCAGGAGAACCTGTTTCAGTATGCAATGAGTCTTGGTTGCGAAACTCTTTCGGGATATATGGCACAGACCAAGCATGTGGATTTGGGAAAATACAATTATAATGCGGGCTTTATAAACTATCCGTTTGATGATGAACAGTCATTGCCCAAGGTCATCAAGCAGTACAACGCTATTTCGCTGGCTGCCAACGCATCGCACGAAAATGCCTTTTACGCGTGGGGAACCATTTTGAAAGTAGCTATCATGCATCGGCTGACAGATATGTACGGGCCTATCCCTTATGAATTTGCCGGAACGGAAGCGCAAAAACCTTATCAGACACAGGAGTATATTTACCGGAAGATGATAGAAGAACTGACGTGGGCTTCGCAGACGCTCGCCAAAGTCAATTTGAGCAATGTCGAACGGAATGCTTGGATGACGCAGGATGATGTATATCGGGGTGATTTGACCAAATGGGTGAAGTTTGCTAACTCTTTAAAACTAAGGCTGGCCGTCAGAACTTCCGGAAAATTGCCGGAAGAAGCTCGTGTATGGGCAGAAGAAGCGGTAGCGGCCGGGGTTATTGAAAATAATACGGACAATGCGTTGAAACCGACTAATGACAATCCTTTCTATAAGATGAGCAACAATTGGGGGGATACCCGTTGTGGCGCCGACTTGGTTTCTTATATGAATGCTTTCCAGGATCCGCGTCTAAGCGCTTATTTTGAGAAGACGACACGTGGTGGAAACGATACTTATTTTGGCTTGAGGGCCGGAGTGGATATTCCTGCTAAGGAGGAATTGGTCGGCAAGGATTTATATTCAAAACCGAAAGTCAGCCAGACCGATCCTGTGGTATGGATTTCCGCTTCTGAAGTGGCATTCTTGAGGGCGGAAGGTGCTTTAAAGAATTGGAAGATGGGTGCTACTGCCGAAGTTCTCTACAAAGAAGGTATCGAACTGTCAATGAATATGCATCAAGTGATGCTTGGAGATTATATGGAGCACACAGGAAAAAGAGGAGCGTTTGCGGATAGTAAATATGCCGGTTTCGCCAATCCGGATTTCACATCGGATATCACCGTGAAATGGGGAACGGGCAAGGACGAGCAATTGGGACAGATTATTACCCAGAAATATATTGCTATGTTCCCTTACGGAAGTGCAGAGGCATGGGCGGAATGGCGCAGAACCGGTTATCCGAATCTTTTGCCGGCTGTGAACTATAACCATGATGTGAGCAATATCCTGCGTGATGGGAAAGGAGCCGATATCAAAGGTTACAGAAGATATCCGCTGCCGCAAACCGAACATGCCGTGAATAGCGCTAATGTGGAGAAAGCGATAGCGGATGATTTGGAAGGAGATGATAGCCCGAACACGAATGTTTGGTGGGCGAGAAAATGATAGTAGTTCAACTGATTAAAGAATATACGTATATGAAAAATATGATGAGAATATTCGGGATAGGTTTCTGTATCCTTCTGGCAGCTTGCACGGATATAGAGCCGGTGGGGGTAGAAGTGCCTGCTGTCCCTAAAGACCTAAGTGTGATAAAAGCCTTTAAATCAACGGAGCATCCTTTCTCTTTGGCATGGTTTGGCAATTGGAAAGCGGATGGCAATATGAATACCTATTTGAATGCGTTGCCTGATAGCCTTGACGTGATTGTGCTGGAGTCCGGATACGAGACGATCACTTCTTTGCAGAAAGAAGACTTGTCGGTCGTACAGACGCAAAAAGGAACGAAAGTTCTTGTTTCCGTTGATCTTGACCTATGGGTGAACGAACTGCGGAATGAGCTGGAAACGGCGGAGAGTGATGCGGAAGCGGACGCGATAGAGGCGGCGAAGGAAGCGGGAAGGGAAGTGACTTCCGAAGAAATAGACGAAGCGGTTAAGGCTGCACAGGAAAAAGTGAGAGAAGCGATGAAAGCAAAGCTTTATGCCCTGCCTGATCGTATTGCCAAAATAATATCGGATAATGGTTACGACGGTATGAGCTTACGTATTTTTGTCATCAAAGATTCTTTCAGCAGAACGTGCATTTACGATGTGGTAGATAAACTGGGAGCACGCTTTGGTAAGAAAGCGGGGAATAAGTATTTGGTGCTCGAAGGTGAATTAACTTATTTCACAACAAAGTTCAGTTACTTTAATTATTTGATTGGTACGAACGTTGCTTCGGATAAGCTGGCGGATATACAGAATTTGTATGAGAGACTGAAGACATTTCCGGATTTTGACTCCAAACAGTTTATGCCCTGTCTTATGCTCGAAGGGAACTCATGGAACGAGCCTTTTACGGATATTATCTCATCTTCTGCTCCTGTCACTCCGAAATATATAACTTTGGCTTTGTGGAACCCGGAGGATGGAACTGCAACCGGAGGAATGGCTTTCAAAGCCGTTGAGAAAGATTATGAACGTAAGTATGGCGTGTTGAGGAGCTCTTTACAATATCTAAATTTAAAATAGTCGAAACTTATGAAGAACAAAATCATAGCAATAGGATTACTCATCTGCCTGGCGACATTTACCGGCTGCAAGGATGAATTTGGCAAAAAGTTATTCGGACCGGATGAGACTGTGGCTCCCGAAAAAGTGACGGACAGGGTGCTTACTTTCTTGAACACGACAGGTAAGACTGCCGTTGAAGAGGGAAGCGCGGTTACCGCTACTCCGGTAGACGTGATTTTCTCACAGGCGCAGCCGATAGGGCAGGTAGCGGAGGTTACGTTGTCTGCCAAGTTGGATGCGAAGAGTTTTAAAGATCAGACGTTCAACGTGGAAGTGATTGAAGACGAAAATTTGCTCTCTCAATACCGCAAGGAAAACGGGACTCGGGTCAAATTCTTGCCTGAATTGGCATATAGTCTGCAAACAAATTTGATTAGTATCGAAAGCCGTTCTGCAGTGGCTATCAATCAAAGTGTTGTTAAGCTGATAAACAGCAATGTGATAGAGGTCAATCAGGATTACCTGTTGGCTGTCAAGTTGGAAACGCAAGAAGGGTTTGTAATGCAGCCCGACAATCAGATTCTTTATCTTCATTTGAAACGTAAAGGTGGTTCGGGTGAAATGGAAGGTGCTGCTGATTTGAGGCCTATGTCGGGTGATGACGCTTTGGATACGGATGGAGTGGATAAGGGTATCAACCGCAATAACTTGTACTATGAAACGTCCGGGCAACCTTTCAAGAATTTGCAGACATGTACCATTGAAGGATTGGTTTATGTGGATGAATTTAAGCCAGAGGGAGATAGAACCGATGCGACACTTGCCGGAATATCCTCTGTATGGGGATACGAAGCCGGAGGAGAGAATGTTGATTTTTTGTTGCGCTTTGGAGATTCCGGAGTTTCACCGAATCGGTTGCAGCTAGTATTGGGTTCTGATAAATATGTGGTTGATTATGATTTCAGGGCAAAGAACTGGTATCATTTGGCTATGACTTATGATGGAAGTACGGTTAGATTTTATGTTAATGGCAGGGAGAAACTCTCTTTCTCCAAAACCGGTGATATAAGTTTGGCAGGGGCAATGTTCCGTCTGGGACAGTCGTTCAATCAATGGAGAGGCTTTAATGGTATGATGTCGGAAGTGAGGATCTGGAATGCTGCCCGAACTATTATGGAACTGAAAATGAATGCATTGGATATAATAGAATTTGATCAGGCGAAAAGCACTCTTCTGGCCTATTGGAAAATGAATAAAGTGAAGGAAGATTCCGAAAACCAACAAATAGCCGACATCAGTGGAAAAGGACATGATTTGACTGTGAAACGTCAAGGAGCTTCCAACCCTTCTGCTACTCCTAAGGTCGTGATAAACAATAATATTGATATCAACTTGAAATAAACTTAATGCGATATGAAATACTCGATTATATTTAGCTTATATATTCTGACAGGCCTGTTTCTCTTGACAGGCTGTCAAGAAGAAACATTGGTTGCCGAAGTGCCTCAAGGTCAGGACGGAATAACCGTGTTGACTCCCAAATTTGTATCAGTGAAAGATGCAAGCAGTATGATTCACCGTTGGACAGGTGAGGACTTGACATTCGAACTTCTTCAGGGAAAGAATGCGGATGAAAATATAAAGGCGGCTTTTGATACGGATGAGAGTACTTTGGAAACGATGACTGCCAAGTTCGCTACATTGAAAGGTGTCAATGTGTATAAATTGCTTGAAGATTCCTATTATGATTTACCAGCTTCTATTCAGTTGAAGAAGGGACAAAGGAGCGTTAATTTTCAAGTGAAGCTCAAAGACGTTCCTGATGGTACTTTTGTATTGCCGCTTGTGTTGAAAGATGGGGCAACGGAGATTGGTGTACAATATGTGGAAATCGTGAAAAATGCCCAAGTCACAGGCTTTGATATGAATTGGCTGGATCGTGTGCCTTCTGTTGCTGAACCACGTTTTGTGGCTTCTGTTGAGGCTGCGGAAAATGACCTCCGTAATCTGGGAAACTATATGCTTTATCCTGAAGGATTAAGCAGACCGGAATTAAAACGTCCTCTTTTTGATATGACAGTTATTTTTTCTGCCAATATGAACTATGACGAAGGTACGGCGGGTCCTGTTCTCTTTTATAATGAGGATGTCAAGAAGATACTTGATAACCGTGATGTTTTTGTTAAACCTCTTCAGGACAAGGGTATCAAAGTTTTGCTTTCTGTTTTGCCCAACCATCAGGGAATTGGTTTCTCTAATATGGATATAACGGGAGACCGGGCTATGATTAAGAACTTTGCCAAAGAGATTTATAATGCGATTCAGAAGTACGGCCTTGACGGAGTGATGTTGGATGATGAATACGCCAATTATCCGGGAGGACCGGAGGCGGAGCAACCGGGACGTCCGATGATACAGATGGGAAGTTTCCATTTTCTGGTGAAAGAGTTGCGTGATCTGATGCCGGTTGTCGAAGGACAGGCATGGAAAGACCGGCATAATCTGTTGACGTTATATAATATCGGCCCTTGCAGTAATAGCGGAGCCGGTGAGAGAAAATGGGCTTTGTTCAGTAATCGTTTTGAGGATATAAAAGAGGGCGAGAACGGCTGGACTGAGGATAGAATGACTAAGGATCAGATGGCTTTGCAGAGTTGGGTGAAAAATCCTGATAATCAAAGCGTCTTGGATGAAATCGGACAGATTAAGATTGGTGAGATCTTCGATTTTATATGGAATGCAAATTATAGTCGCGGGGATAACTATTTCTACTATATACGTGGAAATTTGTCTGTTAAAACTTGGATTGCCGGGATGGATGAAGCTGTTGCTGCCGAAAAATTCGGTGTGGCTTCCTTTGAAATGAGTTTACAGTTTAGCGAATATGGATATCTGGAACATAAACCGGAATATTGGTTGAAGCAAGAATGGCCTAATCCTAGTCGACTGGAAGCCCTTGAGACAACATTGAAGAAGCAGTTGGATAACGAACAAAAGACAATGCTTGTATTTAATATGCAGTATGTTCCCGAAAATTGGAAGGGGCGCAAATTAACTAATCCTTATCCTACTGACTTCCCCTACTTTATGAAGAAATTAGGGAATAAGAAGCAGCCGGTAGTTCAATTTGAAGGAACGAACTATGACACACTTATATCTTCCTATTTGAGATAGAGGTTACTGATATCGATTTGTACTTGATAAGAGGGTGTGTCAAAACGTAATTTGATGAAAGGACAACTTTTAATCTGAAACTTGACTCCCTAAATTAATGATGAAAAGAGCCATATCATTACTCAAAAACAGAGTTTGATATGGCTCTTTTATAATTGTTAGTTACAATCTGTAACTTTTTAGAGTGGTCATTTTAGTTTTGACACACCCTCTTTGCTGTTTGTAAACAGCATGAACTATTACAGACTGCTATTATGTGGGATTAGTATACATTCAAAAGAGGATAGACGCAATTAGCATAGATTTTAAACGCGGATTAACGTAAATTAGCGCAGATTATAGAGAATCACTGTTGGAAAACTCTCTATTGAATCTGCGCTAATTTGTATTAATCCGCGTTAATCCGCGTTTGAGATAGATAAATAGCTACTCTTTGGAGAAAGAATAAGGCATATCCTCTTCTTTTGTTCCTCTGTCTTGATTGGGCTTGTTGCTCATATCTATTTTGATAGTTCCCCCTTTGAATAAATCTCCGTGACGAAGATAGTTCTTGGTATAATCGGTTCCGTTGAAACTCATGGAGTTGATGTAGAAATTCTTCTTGCTGTTGTTGGGGGCGTCAATCACCAGGCTGTTGCCGTTTTCGAAGTGAAGGGTGGCTTTCTTGAATAATGGAGCGCCTACAATATATTCATCCGTACCCGGACATACAGGATAGAAGCCAAGAGCTGAGAACACATACCAGGCGGAAGTCTGTCCGTTGTCTTCATCGCCGCAATAACCGTCCGGTCCGGGAGTGTACATCCTGTCCATAACCTGACGTAACCAATATTGGGCTTTCCAAGGCTGGCCTGCATAGTCGTACAGATAAATCATGTGCTGGATAGGCTGGTTGCCATGTGCGTAGTTACCCATATTCATAACGGTCATTTCGCGGATTTCGTGAATCACCTGTCCGTAGTAGCTTTCATCGAAAACGGGAGGTACGGCGAATACGGAATCCATCATAGTGATAAACTCATCTTTCCCGCCCATCAGGTCGATAAGCCCTTGAGGATCGTGGAATACGGACCAAGTGTAGTGCCAACTGTTGCCTTCCGTAAAGGCGTCACCCCATTTCAGCGGAGAGAACGGAGATTGGAATGTACCGTCCGCATTGCGTCCGCGCATCAGTTTAGACTCCTTGTCGAAAAGATTCTTATAGTTCATGGCACGTTTGGCGAAGAGATTGATTTCTTTTTTCGGACGTTTCAGTTCTTTGGCCAGTTTATAAATGCACCAGTCATCGTAAGCGTATTCCAAAGTACGGGCAGCGTTCTCATTGATTTTTACGTCATACGGAACATAACCCAGTTTGTTGTAGTATTCGTGTCCTAAGCGTCCTGTTGAAGAAACCTGAGGATGAACATTCTCTGTCCCGTGAAGCAAACCCTCATACAAGGTTTTTACATCGTCTACTTTTACACCTTTCATATAGGCATCTACCAAGACAGAGGCGGAGTTATTGCCCACCATGCACCCTCTGTGTCCGGGACTTGCCCATTCGGGGAAGAATCCGCTTTCTTTGTACGTATTGATAAGTCCTTCCTGCATTTCCTTGTTGATGGAAGGATACATCAAGTTCAATAATGGGAACAGGCAACGGAATGTATCCCAAAAACCTGTGTCGGTATACATATAGCCCGGCAATACTTGTCCGTTGTACGGGCTGTAGTGAATGGGCTTTCCTGCCGCGTCCAGTTCGTAGAATTTACGCGGAAAGAGTAAGGAACGATACAGGCATGAATAGAATGTACGATATTGGTCAAGATTTCCACCTTCCACTTCTATCTTGCCCAAAACCTGATTCCAAGCTTCTTTTCCTTTCTTGGCTAGTTGCTCAATATTGTCTTTGCCCAACTCTTTCATATTGGTGGCAGCCTGCTCGAAGCTGATAAAGGAAGAGGCGATGCGGGCGTGTACCTGCTCACCTTTATGTGTCCGGAATCCGATGATGGCTCCGGCATGATCAGTTGTTTGTTCTGTAACGTTTTCGTGCAGATTGCCGTTGGCTACCGTTGCTTTATAAGTAAAGGGCTTGTCGAACTCGATGATAAAGTAATTCTTGAAGTTTTCGGGAACTCCTCCGCTATTGCGGGTAGTATAGCCGATGATCTTGTTTTCTTCGGGAATCACCTTGATATACGAACCTTTGTCGAAAGCGTCTACCACAATATATGAATGATCGTTTTCCGGGAAAGTAAAACGGAAAAGAACGGCACGTTCCGTCGGCGTCATTTCCGCCACTATGTCATGTTCGGCAAGATATACCTTATAGAAATAGGGAGCAGCTGTTTCGCCTTTGTGGGCAAACCAGCTGGCACGCTTTTCTTCATCAAACACGGGTTTTCCGACTATTGGCATGATGGAGAATTGTCCGTAGTCATTAATCCACGGGCTGGGCTGGTGCGTTTGTTTGAAACCGCGAATCTTATTGGCAGTATAGGTGTATTGCCATCCGTCTCCCATTTTTCCTGTTTGGGGAGTCCAGAAGTTCATTCCCCAAGGACGGGCGATGGCGGGATAAGTGTTACCTGTTGATAACTCAAAGGAGGACTGCGAACCCATTAGCGGATTGACATACTGTGTCCAGTCTTTCGCTTTGGCAAAGAGTGTACAACCAAGCACACAAGCAATTAATAATATTCTTTTCATGGTATATGTGTTTTGTAATTAGGTTTGTCGGTCATACTGATTTCCATTGTTCCACCATTTGCTATATCCTGATGATTGAAGAATGGAGTGTCCAAAGATTTGCCGTTCAGTGATATGCTTTCAATGTATTTATTCTCTTTGGAGTTGTTTTTAACTATTATACTGAATGTTTTATCTTCGGGCAGATTGATCACTGCTTTGTCGAAAGCTGGACGTCCGATAGAATATACCGGTTTTCCGGGGCACACCTGATAGAATCCCATGGAGTTGAGAACGTACCAGGCAGACATCTGACCGCAATCCTCATTACCGGATAATCCATCTACACTGTTGGCATACTGACTACGATAAACACTATCCACCAATTCTTGAGTTCTCCATGGACGGTTCACGTAATTGTATAAATGAATCACATGATGGCTGGGTTCGTTGCCATGCGCATACTGACCGATAAGTCCGCTGATGTCCGATGAAGTGGTCTCTCCCTCGAGTGAGGAGTCGGCAGCGAACAGGGAGTCGAGTTTTTGAACAAAGGCGGTCTCGCCACCCATCAGATTGACTAATCCCTCCACATCGTGCGGAACGAACCAAGTCCATTGCCAGGCTGTTCCTTCGCAGTAATCGTCATTGCGGTGTGTGGACGCGCGTGGGTTGAACGGTGTACGCCATTCGCCATTCGAATCCAGTCCTCGCATGAAGCGTGTCGACTTGTCGAAATAGAGTTCGTAAGCTTTGGCAAGTTGTTCGTATTTTGTCTTGTTGGCGAAGTCGCTCATGGCTTCTGCAAAGATGGAGATACACCAGTCATCGTATGCGTATTCCAACGCTTTGGCTACCGATTCGTTTTCACGGTCACAGGGGATATAACCGATGGTATTCTTATAATATTTCGCTTTCGGCATGAGATGAGGCAGTACCAAGTCCGGGCATTTGATACCGGTGGTATCATATTCGGCTGCACGCAGACAGGCTTTATAGGCTTCTTTTGCATCGAAGTTACGGTATCCTTTCATGTAAGCATCCACTATGACGGGAACAGCATGATAGCCAATCATGGTGCCTGTATAGTTGGAAGCCAAATCCCACATCGGGTATATTCCGCCTTCCTGGTGCTTCTTTATCAGTGAATTGATAAACTGGTTATTCAGATCGGGGTCGATAATCGTCATTAACGGGTGCAATGCACGGAAGGTGTCCCATAAGGAAAATACTGTATATACGGGATTGGCGGTATCTCCCTGATGTACTTCGAGATCCATACCTAAATAACGTCCGTCTGCATCGCTGAACAGATTCGGGCTGATTCCTGTGTGATAGAGAGCGGAGTAGAAGATGGTCTTGTCTTCCTTGTCGGAAGTTGTAATATCAATTTTCGACAGATATTGATTCCATGCCTGTCGTGCGTCTTTGCGTACTTTATCAAAATCCCATCCGGGAATCTCTGATTCGACATTCTTGCGTGCACCTGCTATGTCGACGGCAGAGACGCCTACTTTCGCAAGTATTTGTTCATTCTTCTTTGTATTGAAATGCAACAGGGCTTTGCAAACGGGAAGACGTTTGCCGTCGTCCATGGTGATAGAGTCTGTTATCAATGTGTAAGAGAACGGTTGGGAGAATTTGGCATAGAAATTAATATATTGGTCGAAAGCCCAATAGGTCGTTTTCTTATGTCCACATATTTCCGTGTCACTGATTACTTCTATTTCCATCTCCGAGTTTGTCTGTCGTTGCAGGCTGTAATCTAAATCGATGATTAAGCCGGATTCCGAACTTTCGGGGAAAGTATAGCGGTGGATAGCGCCACGTTTGGTGGCTGATATTTCAGCTTTTACCTGATAAGTATCTAGAAAAACAGCATAATATCCCGGTTCGGCTACCTCATTTTCGTGAGAAAAAGAAGAGGCATAGGCTAGTACTTGACTTTGAGGATCAGTAGTCAGGTATTGTTGTTTGCCTACAGTTGGCATGAACAGTACGTCCCCATAATCACAGCACCCTGTGCCGCTGACGTGTGTGTGAGAGAAACCATTGATTGTAGAGTCGGCATAATAATAACCGGAACAGGCGTCCCAACCGTCAATCCGGGTGTCCGGACTGGGCTGAATCATGCCGTGGGGAACTACTGCGCCGGGAAAAGTATGTCCATGTCCACCGGTACCGATGAAAGGGTTGACGTATGCACTATAGTCTTTTACGTTAGTGGGGGCTGTGCAGGAGCTAAGTGTAAATAAACCTCCTAAACATCCTACTAGAAGGAATGTTTTTAATTTCATGGTATTAATAGCTTTTTAGTTTCACACCTTATATTTCTTATTTAGGAGAAATAAAGATATTGTTTCCGACAATCTTATAATCAATAGGTATGGAGTTCTGTAATGATTTCAGTACGGATTCGATGTCGGACTTCCGTTTCAGTACACCGGAGTAAGTTTTGTCCGGTTTCATATCGGGAGACAGAATAATCTTCACATCATAGAAACGCTCCAATGTTCTGGTTATTGTGAATATATCGGCTTTTTGGAATGGAATCAGGTTGTCATGCCATACTGCATCCAACTTGGCGTCTACTTGTTTTACAGTCAGTCGGCCATTGCTTTTGTTCAGTTCCGCACGCTGTCCGGGGGCAAGGATGATTTGTCCCTCTTCCTTGTTCCCTTTTACTTCTATTTCGCCTTCAATCAATGTTGCTTCGGCTACCCGGCAACGCTTGTCGCATTTGAAGTTGAATGTTGTACCCAATACGCGTACACGCATGGCGTCACTTTGTACGGTGAATGGCTTATGACGATTTTTGGTAACTTCGAAGTAAGCTTCTCCTTCCAAGTGTACATTACGTTCTTTTTCGGAAAACTCGCGCGGGTACTTTAAGGTAGCCGAGTTGTTTAACCAGACTTTGGTTCCGTCCGGCAGAACGACTTCCTTCACAATACCTTCATTGGCAACTGCAACCATCATTTGCTGGTCGGTTCCATTGTGATAAAACCAATATCCGATTCCACCGCTGATGGAAAATATGATAGCAATGACTGCTGCATATTTCATCCAACGATGCATACGCAGTATTTTATTCTGTTTTCCTTTCTCCTCGTCCAGTTTCTTATAAAGTCGTTTTTCTGCACGAAGCATCCGTTGTCCGTCGGCATATTGGTCGAATTTACCTAAATGATAAATTTCTTCCATACGAAATAACTGACGGGCATTCTCTTCCGATTCCTTCATCCAAGCATTCACTTCGATAAGCTCTTCTTCGGAACATTGTCCGGTCAGATATCTGTTGATTATATCTTCACTCAGATTACTCATTTTCTTTTCCTTCATATTAATAATACAATTCAAAACATAAAAACACTTACCAATCTCTCCATAAAAATAAGAAAAGAATTATCCAAAGCGGATCGAGGCGGCTGCGCAAGTACTTCAAGGCCTTGTACATATGAGCCTCTACCGTGCGGAGTGAAATGCCGAGAACATCGGCTATCTCTTTGTTTTTCATTTCGTGCAGATAGCTTAGCTTGAAAACTTCCTTGCACTTGTCCGGCAATTCATTAATGGCGTTGTAGATCTCTTTACGGAGTTCTCTGTCTTCAATTCGCCGGATTACTTCATTGTTATCCGGCTGATAGAATTCTGCACGTTTCTGGTTAATTTCCTCCATAGCAGCACAGTAGCCGTCTTCCACATTGCGATGTTTCAACACGTTGAGGGCACGGGTATAGACGGCACGGTAGAGAAAAGCCTGTATCTGGTCGCCTATCTCTATGCTGTCTTTCCGTCTCCATAGCTCCACAAAGACATCCTGTACCACGTCTTCCGCCTCTTCTTCCCCTACCAGGCGGGTAGCGTAGAAGATGAGGCTGGGGTAGTACTTGCGGAATAATGCTTTGTAGGTTACATCGAAGTTTTCATTCATTCTCTCAATAGATATTAGTTCAGATATACTTAAGGTCGTTTTTCTTCGAATATGACTCCGATTGTTTTTGGGGTACTGCCCATCTCAAATTCTACGGTGGCTCCACTCATGATTTGTTCATGGGTGATATACGTTTTGTCGTAGGGGTGTCCGTTTACTTTGGTTGACTGTATATAGATATTCTTCTTGTTTACATTAGGAGCCAGCACGGTAAATGTTTTACCGTTTGCCAGATGCAACTGCATTTCCGGAAAGAGCGGGGTTCCTATTTCGTACTTGCCGCTGACCGGATTTACCGGATAGAAGCCCATTGCGCTGAATACGTACCATGCCGACATTTGCCCGCAATCTTCGTTGCCGCAAAGACCGGCAGGCTCGTTCTTATAAAGTTCGTTCATTACTTTTGCTACGTAATATTGAGTCCGTTCATTGAAGCCTATTGAATTGAAAAGGTAGATGACATGATGGCTCGGTTCGTTTCCATGTGCGTATTGACCGATCATTCCCGTACTGAACAGTGGAAGTTCGGCGTCTGCTGCCGGATGATAGGTGAACATACTGTCCAGTTTCTCGGCAAATCTGTTTTTGCCGCCTACAAGGTCTATCAATCCGTCGATATCGTGCTGTACCGACCAGAAATACTGCCATCCGTTGCTTTCGCAGATGTGTGGAGTATAGTCGTCGGCTTTGAAACCTTTGATAAAGTGCCCCTTGTCATCGCGCGGCTGCATGAAAGAGGTTTCCGGGTTATAAAGATTTCTATAGTTCCGGGAACGTTTGTAGAATGTGTCCGCAATGTCTTGTTTACCCATCTTTTTAGCCATTTCGGCAATGCAGTAATCGTCGAAGGCATATTCCAAGGTTTTAGATAATGACCAGTTTTCTGCGTTGTAATGGTCTGTCACGTTGTAGGGAATATATCCTAATTCTTTGTAAAGCCCGATACCGCGATAACTGTCCAGATTAGCGGTTGCAACACAAGCGTTCAATGCTTTCTCCGCATCAAAATCACCGATACCTTTCAGATAGGCGTCTGCGATGACAGGAACGGCATGATAGCCGATCATCATATCTGTTTCACTTCCGTAGAAGTTCCATACCGGCAACCGGTCATTTTGCTCGTAGAAGGCAATGAAGGATTTTATCATGTCGTTGACACGCTCCGGCTCTGTGTAAGTGAAGAGAGGATGGGCTGCACGATAGGTATCCCACAGGGAGAAAGTGCTGTAGTTCACCCAGCCGTCTGCCTGGTGCACTTTCTTATCAGGGCCGTAGTAAGTGCCGTCCACATCATTGTAGATGGTCGGGGCAATCATCGAATGATAGAGAGCGGTGTAGAAGTTTACTTTGTTGTCTTCGTTATCGCCTTTCACTTCGATTTTACTAAGTTGGCGGTTCCAATTCGCTTTTGTTTCAGCCAGGTATTTATCGAAGTCGTTTTCGGGGACTTCCGCTTGCAGGTTTTTGGCTGCACCGTCCATGCTTGTGCCGGAAATGGCAGTATTGACGAGAATTTGCTCACCTTCTTTGGTATTGAAGTCGAAGCGGGCGATGACGGCTGTACCGATACGTTTGTTGTCTTTGATAATAGCCGTAGTGTCCAGTTCCATTTTCTCGAAAGGTCTGGAGAAACGGGTGCGGAAATAGATGTGCTGGTCGCGTGCCCAACCATCGGAGAAGCGGTAGCCTTGAATGGTAACAGAGTCTATCTTTTCGATATAAGAATCATTAGTGAAGTCCCAGTTCATGGCCTTTTTCAAATTTAGGAAGATGGCGGATTGGGCTTCGGGAAAGGTGTAACGTTGGATACCGCAACGTTCGGTTGCAGTCAGTTCGACGTTGATATTGTAGTCTTTCAATCGTACTTGATAATAACCTGCGCAAGCGCTTTCATCTTCATGAGAGAATTTGGAATGAATGCCTAGAGGCGCTTCCGCTTCTTTATAAGGAAGGGTGACAGGCATGAAAGAGATATCGTACAGATCTCCTGCTCCTGTACCGGAAAGGTGGGTATGGCTGAATCCGGCAATGGTACTGTCCGGATAGAAATAACCGGAGATGCGGTCCCAACCGGGAAGTCCGTTGTCAGGGCTGAGCTGCACCATGCCGAAAGGAGCTTGAGCACCGGGATACGTGTTTCCGGTGAAGTCGGTTCCGATGAACGGATTTACGTACAATGTGTAATCTGTTTCGTGTTTTTCTTGCGTAGGGGTACAAGAAACCAGCATGCAGGTTAACAGCAAGCATAGATAAATAGGCGTTCTCATTGCTCTTTAGGTATTAGTGATTACTTATTTTATTTATTTGAAGGATAAGAAAATAACTAATCTGTTGGCAAAGATAGGAAAAAACCGTAACAACTGGAATAAGGGGCTTGAATTTATATATAAAAAAGCGTGTCTTAAAGTAATTCCTACCTTAAGACACGCTATCCTTTTATCTGTTTACTTTTAGATTCCTGCCAGCTCTATCACTTTTTCAACTGCTGCCGGTAGTCCGTCGGCATTCTTACCTCCGGCGGTAGCAAAGTGCGGTTGACCACCGCCGCCACCTTGAATCAGCTTGGCAGCCTCTTTTACCAAGTTGCCTGCCTTCAGGCCGGTTGCTACGAGGTTGTCGCTCAACATGACTGTCAACATCGGTTTGCCGTTGTCCGTGCTTCCGGCTACGAAGAACAAGTTTTCCGTAATTTCACCGCGAAGTTGGAAAGCAATGTTCTTCACCACTTCTGCAGGCAGTGGAGCGCAAAGCTTAATAACCTTGACACCGTTTACTTCCTGTATATTCTTCAACAGTCTTTCTTTCAAGGCTGCTTCTTTTTCTTTCATGAAGTCTTCCACCTGCTTCTTCAAACCTGCGTTTTCGTCAATGTATTTACGGATAGCGATACCCAGATCCGGAGTATTGTTGAAGAGAGCTTTCAAGTCATTGAGGGTGTCTTGAATAGTGTCCAGCATTTCTTCTACCCGTGCTCCTGTGTAAGCCTCGATACGGCGGACACCGGCAGCAACGGAACTTTCGGAGATGATTTTCACCATACCGATGTTTCCTGTAGCAGCTACGTGTGTACCTCCACAGAATTCGATGGAAGATCCGAACTGTATCACACGCACTCTGTCACCATACTTCTCGCCGAAGAGAGCGATAGCACCCAGCTCTTTCGCTTCTTCGATAGGAATATTGCGGTACTCCTTCAAAGGAATGTTGGCACGTATCTTGGCGTTGACAATGTGCTCTACCTTGCGGATTTCTTCATCGGTCACTTTCTGGAAGTGAGAGAAGTCGAAACGTAAGGAATCCGGTGTAACCAACGAACCTTTCTGTTCTACGTGTTCACCCAAAACTTCACGGAGAGCAGCGTCCAGCAAGTGAGTGGCCGAGTGATTGGCTGCGCAGGCAGCACGTTTGTCGGTGTCTACACAAGCCATCATCGGAGCTTCCGGATGTTCGGGTAACTTTTTGGTAATATGTATCGGAAGGTTGTTTTCTTTCTTGGTGTCGATCACTTCAATCGTTTCGAACTCGCTTACCAACACACCGGTATCACCTACCTGACCACCGCTTTCCGCATAGAACGGAGTATAGTCTAGTACAATCTGATACAAGGTCTGGTTTTTCTGCTTGATCTGGCGATAGCGAAGAATTGAAGCTTCGTATTCCGTATAGTCGTAACCGACGAATTCGGTCGTCCCTTCTTTCAGCGTGATCCAGTCACCGGTTTCGATAGCGGCGGCGTTACGGGCACGTTGCTTCTGCTGCTGCATCTCTTCGTTGAACTCTTCGATGTTGACGGTCATACCGTTTTCACGGAGAATCAATTCTGTCAAGTCGAGCGGGAACCCGAAAGTATCATATAAGGTAAAAGCGTCTTTACCGCTGATTTCTGTTTTTCCGGCAGTTTTGGTATCTTCCATTGTCTTATCCAACAGACGGATACCTGTCTCCAATGTGCGGAGGAATGATTCTTCTTCTTCTTTGATTACCTTTTCAATCAATGTCTTTTGTGCAATCAGTTCCGGATAAGCCTCACCCATATTCTCAATCAGCACAGGAAGCAACTTGTACATGAATGCTTGCTTCTGTCCGAGGAATGTATAGCCATAACGGACGGCACGGCGGAGGATACGACGGATCACATAACCTGCTTTAGCGTTGGAAGGCAACTGACCGTCCGTGATAGAGAACGCAATGGTACGGATGTGGTCGGCAATCACACGCATGGCAATATCTTGCTGCTTGTCTTTTCCGTATTCTGTGTCCGACATGGCTGCAATCGCTTTCAGCATTGGCTGGAATACGTCCGTATCATAATTGGACGTTTTGCCTTGAAGTGCCATACAAAGACGTTCGAATCCCATACCGGTGTCGATCACTTTTGCGGGAAGTGGCTCAAGACTGTTGTCTGCCTTGCGGTTGTACTGCATGAATACGAGATTCCAGATTTCAATCACCTGCGGATGATCATGGTTCACGAGATCGCGACCGGAAATCTTGGCGCGTTCTTCTGCTGGACGAAGGTCGATATGAATTTCGGAACAAGGTCCGCAAGGTCCTGTATCACCCATTTCCCAGAAATTATCGTGCTTGTTGCCGTTGATGATATGATCTTTCGGCAGGAATTGTTCCCAATAGGAAGCGGCTTCGTCGTCACGGCTTAATCCTTCTTCGGGACTTCCTTCGAATACGGTTGCGTAGAGATGTTCCGGATTCAGTTTCAAGACATCTACCAAATATTCCCATGCCCAACTGATGGCTTCTTTCTTGAAGTAATCGCCGAACGACCAGTTACCGAGCATTTCGAACATGGTATGATGGTAAGTATCGTGTCCTACCTCCTCCAAGTCATTGTGCTTTCCGCTTACGCGCAAACATTTCTGAGAGTCCGCGACTCTTTTGTATTTCGCCGGGTGGTTGCCCAAAATAATATCTTTAAACTGGTTCATACCCGCATTGGTAAACATCAGGGTAGGGTCGTCTTTAATCACCATTGGAGCCGACGGAACGATGTGGTGTCCTTTCGACTCAAAGAAATTCTTGAATGAATCTCTGATCTCTTTTGCAGTCAACATATAATGAAGAATTATGAGTTATGAATTATGAACTATGGGGCTGTGGGATATGAGAGAAGGGAGGAATCTCCAATAAATCATAAATCACAGCTCATAAATTCGTAAAAACTGTGCAAAGATAGCTCGTTTTTATTACTTTTGCCGTATTAACAAGCGAAATATTTTCAAAAAGATGCGCAAAGTTTACTATATCTATAATCCACAGACGCAGACATACGATCGAATTTACCCCACCGTACGGCAGCGTGCGCTTAGTATTTTGCGTCGGCTTTTCTATGGTATGGGGTTGGGAGCGGGCTGTTTTATTGTGTTGCTTCTTATCTTCGGCTCTCCATCGGAGAAGGAATTAAGAATTGAAAACAGCCGTCTTTTGGCACAATATAATGTACTTTCCCGTCGTTTGGACGATGCTATGGGGGTACTTCAGGATATTCAGCAGCGTGATGATAACCTCTATCGGGTAATCCTGCAGGCCGATCCCGTTTCTCCCGCCATCCGTCAGGCCGGTTACGGAGGTACGAACCGTTATGAGGAACTGATGGACTTAGCGAATGCGAAACTGGTGGTGAATACTACTCAGAAGTTGGACGTTCTATCCAAACGGCTCTATATCCAATCGAAATCTTTCGATGATGTGGTGGATATGTGCAAGAATCATGATGAAATGTTGAAATGTATTCCCGCCATTCAGCCTATTTCCAATAAGGACCTTCGTCAGACGGCTTCCGGTTATGGTACACGTATTGATCCTATTTACGGTACGACGAAGTTCCATGCGGGAATGGACTTTTCCGCTCATCCGGGAACGGATGTATATGCTACCGGAGACGGAACTGTGGTAAAGGTAGGGTGGGAAACCGGATATGGCAATACCATTGAGATTGATCATGGCTTCGGATATCTCACTCGATATGCTCACTTGCAGGGATTTAATACGAAAGTCGGAAAGAAGGTGGTGCGTGGAGAGGTGATTGGAAAAGTGGGTAGTACGGGAAAGAGTACCGGACCGCATCTCCATTATGAAGTGCACGTGAAGGGACAGGTGGTGAATCCGGTGAACTATTATTTCATGGATTTAAGTGCTGAGGATTACGAGAAGATGATTCAGTTGGCTGCCAACCACGGTAAGGTATTTGATTAATTCTAAAAAAAGACAGGAGTATTATGCTTAATACGGATAAAGAACTGAAACTATATTATTCCATAGGAGAAGTTGCCGATATGTTCGGAGTCAATACTTCTCTGCTCCGTTTTTGGGAAAAGGAGTTTCCGCAGATCTCTCCCAAGACTGCCGGTAGAGGAATACGCCAATATCGTAAAGAAGATGTGGAAACAATCGGGCTCATCTATCATCTGGTGAAAGAGAAAGGCATGACGCTTCCGGGCGCCCGCCAACGTTTGAAAGATAATAAAGAAGCTACTGTCCGGAATTATGAAATCATGAATCGGTTGAAGGCGATTAAAGAAGAGCTTCTGGCTATTAAACGCGAGTTGGACGGTAGATGATTCATTAGTCTGATTTTTATTTACTTTATATAATAAATTGAAAGGTTGTTGTGATACGTTCAAGTATTGCGACAGCCTTTTCTTTTTTGTTTCTTTCATTGCTGATACCAACTGTTGACGAGCTGGATTTTGCCTTAGGCTTGCTTAAAAAGTGTGTTTCTTATCATAAATGGTTTGTTACCTGTTAAATGCCGGAAAAAGGTCTTTTGAAAGTATTGCAAATTCATTTCTACAACTATATTTGTGCTAAGATTCATTCATGACTATTCGAATAAAAAGACTATGAAATACTCAATTATATACATATTATTTTTGTTTGTTGTTACTTCGTTGCATGCTCAATATATGCAAACGATTAACTGTGATAACGGATTAAGTAACCGGAGAGTTTTTCAGATTGTGAAAGATAAGTCAAATTTTATGTGGTTTGCGACACGGGCCGGATTTGACAGATACGACGGTAAATACATTCGCCATTATACCCTGCCACAGCCTAAAGATTCTCGAATTTTCGGCTTGGCTACTACTTGTGGAGGAGATATTTGGGGGTTCAGCAGTCATGGAAATCTCTATTATTATGATAAGAATAAAGACTGTTATATTCTAGAACTGAGTTTGGATTCACTATTGAAGGAAGATGAACCATTCATATTTAAAATATATATCGACAGTCAGGAACGTATATGGATCTGTTCTTCTTATGGGCTTTATTGTTACTTTCCGCAGGAAAAGAAGTTCTCTTCGGTGACTGGTATTACAAATCAGACTGTTTATGAAATCAATGAGATTGGAAATGGGCAGTATGCACTGTTTACTGAGCGAGGATTTAGTATGTTGGAGATAACGGACAACCCTTTTAATGTAATCTCTACGGATATTTTACAGTCTGATTGTTCGATTTCTCAAATTCGTTCTTCTTACTATGACGCTCCAAGTAAAACAATTTGGCTGGGAAGTTTTACAGGAAAATTATTTATTTATCAATTAGAAAGTCGTGAGTTCCTTCAAATTCCTCTAGCTGGTAATCACTATGCTATTCGTACTATGACAGCAGATGATCATGATAATATTCTTGTCGGTACGGATGGAGGTGGAATTCTATTTATAGATAAGAACACTCACAAGGTGGTTACAACAATGACGGAAAGTGAAGATCAGGTAAATGATTTGATAAGTAAAAATGTCTATGGCATTTATAGTGATAGAGGGGGGAAGATTTGGATTGGTACCTATAATAGAGGGATTTGCGTTTATAATCCGCATACATTTGATGTCACAATGACACAACATGAAAGAATGAACCCTAACTCTTTGGCGCATAGCTATGTGAATGCATTACTTGAAGATAAAGAGGGGGATATGTGGTATGCGAATAATAAAGGGGTAAGTGTTTTTATAGCAGCTACCCAACAATGGAAACATTTCTTTACACAGGATAATAGCATAATGTCGTTGTGTGAAGATAGGAATGGAAATATTTGGGCGGCTGGTTTCTCGGCCGGTGTATATTCTCTTAATAAGCGTACGGGAAATATGCGTCATTTTACTGTAACGTCTTCTAAAAAAAGAATGGTAACAAATGATATTACTGCTATATATGCTGACAGAGATAACGATATTTGGATTTCACAATTCAAAGGAGACGTATTACGTTATACTCCTCAAACAGATTCGTATGTTCGGGTAAATCTTCAGTTTGTCAATACATTCATAGAAAAAGATGCGCAGACATTGTTTGCTGGTACACGCTCGGGTCTTTATCAGATAAATAGGGATAATAATAAGGTGGAAAAGATATCTACCGGATTACAGGTGGAAGGTAGTTTGAATAATCCATATATAAATACAATGTATCTGGATAGTAATGGGAGATTATGGATGGGTACAGAAGGAGGACTGAGTTATTATGATATATTGACTAAAAGCATAGTCAATGTGAAAGGCTTTGAGTCTTATACTATTTGTGGTATTCAGGCAGATCAGTTTTCACATTTATGGATTAGTACTCATATGGGGTTGATTCGTTTGAATCCGCAGACAGGACAAACTTACAAATTTGGTATCGCTGATGGCTTTTTAAGTGAGGATTTTAATACGGGTGCTTACACGAGGAGGGCGAATGGGAATCTGGTATTTGGATCACCTATCGGTGCTGTTGAATTCTCTCCGGAGTCGGCTGCAACGAAAGTCTCTCAACCGAAACTTTATTTCGACCAGTTCTCTTTGTATAATCAAGTTGTTTATCCGGGAATAAAAGGTTCACCTTTGCAGACAACTGTTGATGAAACGGAACGGATCACTCTAAAGCATGATCAAAATACATTTTCCGTTTCATTTGTGAATATCAACTTTAGTAATCCGGATAAGTGGATGTTTACTTGGAAGTTGGAGGGATTTGATCGGGAATGGAGTCGGCCTACTAATCAGTCTGTTGCATCGTACAGTAACCTGGATGCAGGAAGTTACAAATTATTGGTTCGGGTATTTAATGAAAATGACTCTTCTGTAAGTGAGACTCGGACGATGGATATAGTTGTGCAACCGCCATTTTGGAATAGTATATATGCCTATATTGTCTATATGTTATTGGTATTATGGATTGCTTATATGCTTTATCGTTATTTTACCAATAGGATGGCGGAGAGATCTTCGCGTGAACGTACCAGATTCTTTATTGATACGGCACATAATATTCGTACTCCTATCACTTTGATTAAAGCTCCTTTAAATGAGTTGGAACACGAGGAATGTCTGAGTGCCCAAGGTAGGCATTTTCTTGATCTAGCGTTGAGGAATGTGGAAAAGTTGAATACACTGATTAACCAATTGATTGATTTACAACGAGCAGAGTCGAACGCATTGAAACTGACAGTTACTCAGTGTGAACTGGATATGTGGTTGAAGCGAAAAATGGAGAGCTTTTTACCTCTTGCCGGTCAGAAAAAAATTACGTTGTCTTTTGAAGATACAGGAAGGAGAGTCATGGCTTGGTTTGACACGGCAAAGATGGATACCATTTTTGATAATCTGATTTCTAATGCAATAAAGTATAGTCCGGAGGGTAGTACAGTCCGAATTATTGCCTATGCGGACGATACTTCTTGGGGATTCAGGGTGTCTGATAATGGAATAGGAATTCCAGTGAAGGCTCGGAAGCATCTTTTTAAACGCTATTATCGGGCAGACAATGCCATTAATACTTCGGAAACAGGGAGTGGGTTAGGGTTACTGATTACTCGCAGCTTGGTATCTTTAATGCAAGGAGAGATTTGCTTTAAAAGTGAAGAAGGAAAGGGTAGTACATTTGTATTACGCTTTAAAAATGGGAATCAGCATTTTCTTCCAGAAGAAATAGTGGATGATAAGTTGAATGAAATAGAAAATATAGAAAATGACGATGAAGAAATAACCGGATCTTTACCCGAATTGCTGTTGGTTGAAGATAATATTGAAATGTGTGAATATTTGTCAGCCAGTCTTTCTTCGCAGTATCATATACTTGTTGCCCACAATGGAGTGGAAGCAATGGAACTCTTAAAGGAACGTTCCCCGCAAATTGTTCTTTCGGATGTGGTGATGCCGTTGATGCGTGGAGATGAATTGTGCAGGAGGATGAAATCGGATATGTCTTATTGCCATATACCGGTTATACTAATCACGGCTTTGGATGAGAAGTCAAATATTATAGCAGGATATGAAGCAGGTGCGGAAGATTATATCCTGAAACCTTTTGATATAGGGATATTGAAAGTGAAGATCGAGAGTATATTAAAAAACAGACTACACTTGCAGGAGACCTTTGCAGCTAGTGCAGGAGAAGAAAAAATGGTAGAATATACTAATAATATGGACAATGAGTTTATGCAGAAGTCAGAACATATAATTGAACGTTATCTATCGGATGTGACGTTCTCCATTAATACCTTCTGTTCGGAGTTGGGGATGAGCCGTACGTCTGTTTATAATAAATTAAAGGCTTTGACGGGACTTTCTCCAAATGATTTTATCAAGATTATCCGTCTAAAGAAGGCTGCAGCATTATTGAGGGAACAACGTTATTATGTCAGTGAAGTAGCTTATTTGACTGGCTTCCCGGATGTGAAATATTTTAGTGTGGCATTTAAGAAACAATTTGGAGTGACACCTAAAAAATATAGTAATGTAGACAATGTCGAGAATGAAAATTAACCTATATAAATTAATATGCAATGAAAACAAGCCAAGAAAAAAAGATGTTTAAGCACTATCTGATTCTACTCGTTGTATTATGTTGCCCAATTGTGGCTTTTGCACAGCGAGATATTACCGGAAGTGTCATTGATTCGTATGGAGAACCGGTTATTGGTGCAACAGTGACGGTGAAAGGAACAGCTACCGGAACATTGACTAATGCCAATGGTACTTTTAATCTGAAGGTTCCTAAAGGAGGAGAAGTATTGGTCTTTTCTTATCTCGGCATGGAGACTGTGGAGATTCCTTTTAATCGTAAAAATCTTGTTTATAAGGTTGTGATGAAGGAGAAGTCTATTGATATGGATGAGGTCGTGGTAATTGGCTACGGAACTATTGCGAGAAAAGATTTGACGGGGTCTGTGGCTACTTTGTCTGGAAAGTCCATCGCGAATATTCCAATTTCGAATACCGTTGCTGCTCTTACCGGACGTATGGCGGGAGTTAATGTGACGACGACAGATGGAGCTCCCGATGCGGAAATTCAAGTGAGAGTCCGTGGTGGAGGTTCTATTACACAGGATAATAGCCCGCTGTATATTGTGGACGGCTTTCCTATGGATCGGATTTCTGATATATCTCCTAATGATATTGAATCGATTGATATCTTGAAGGATGCGGCGTCTACTGCTATTTATGGGGCAAGAGGTGCTAACGGAGTTGTGATTATTACTACAAAATCGGCTCAGGCGGGGAAAACGACAATTAATTACAACGGTTATGCACAATATAAGAAAGTGGCTAAGAAATACGATGTATTGGATTCGTATGAATTTGTAACTCTGCAACATGAACTGCTAACTCTTAAATACGGGGAAGATATTAGTAATTTTTTAAAGATTTATGGAGATACAGATGATTTTGATATATATAAGAATATAAAAGCTAGGGATACACAGGATGAGATGTATGGGCGTGATGCATGGGGACAGTCTCATAATATAAGTATTAACGGAGGTACAGATAAGACTAAATTTACAGCTAGTTTCACGTACTTGAATGAGGATGCTATTTTGTTAAATTCTTCTTTTGAAAGGTTCAATGCGAATGTTAAGTTGAATCATCAGATTAGCCGTGCATTGAAATTTGATCTTTCTGCATATTATAGTAATGCTGTTACGATGGGAGCCGGTACGTCTGCCACTTCTTCTACGCAGATAAAGAATGCGGTTAGTTTTCGTCCGGTTACGGGGCGTGATACCCGTGGGGATATTAATATTGAGGAGGCTGCGGATGATGATATTGAAGCGTTGAGTGAACTCTATGATCCGGTTCTTTTGATCAATCAGGATTATAAGAAACAGAAGAGGGAAGAACTTAATGTCAATACGGCCCTTTCTTGGACAATCAATAAGATGTTTAGTTGGAAAAGTGAATTTGGTATACAAACAAGCGATCGGAAAATAGAGCGTTATTATGGTCCCATTACCTATACGGGACGTAAGAATGCCGGGAAACCGGTAGCAGAAATACAAAGTCAGGAAAGACCTCGTTGGCGTACTGCACATACGTTGAATTTTAAATTGCGTAACCTGAAAGGTATCCATTCTTTAAGTGCTGTGGCCGGGTTTGAAGCAATGTCAGAAGAAAACCGTTCCATTATAAGTTCTTCCCGGATGTTTCCTGAGGATTTTACACCACAGAAGGCTTTTGATAGAATGCAGTCTGGTTCTACCGAATATACGATTACCAATAATGGAGCGGATACTCGTTTAGCCTCTTTTTTCGGGCGGGCGAATTATACATTGAAAGATAGATATTTGTTTACCGCAACAGTGAGGGCGGATGGTTCTACTAAATTTGCACCGGGAAATCAGTGGGGGATTTTTCCTTCCGCAGCTTTTGCATGGCGTATTTCGAGTGAACCTTTCCTAAAAAATGTCAGTCAGATTGATGATATGAAAATACGTCTTAGTTATGGTGAAGCGGGAAACAACCGAATAGATAACGATATGTGGAGACGCACCTATGTGGGGGCTATTACTTCTCCGGTAGCGGGAGTTGGAAATGTACCGAATTTGTATTATGAGAATACATCTTCTACATTGATAAATCCTAGTTTGAAGTGGGAGACTACTATCACAAGAAACTTTGGTATTGACTATTCATTCTTTAATAACCGGTTATCGGGAACTATTGATTTTTATTGGAATACGACTAAAGATCTGTTGCTGAAATCTGTTGTTCCAGCTTCGTCCGGTTATAATGACCAGTTGAGGAATATCGGACAGACGTCCAATCGAGGATTTGAATTCTCAATTACAGGACAATTGGTTCGTAAAAGAAACTTCTCATTGACAGCTACTCTGAATTTCTCTTTGAACCGGAATAAAGTCGATAAACTGGCTGGAGTTGATGAAACTTTCTATCGCAGCGGATGGGCAGAGGGACTGCGTGAAAGTGATGACTTTATTCTTCGTGTAGGGCAACCCACCGGTTTGATATATGGGTATGTGACGGATGGCTTCTATCAAGTGGATGATTATCAGCAGGGTTCTGATGGTAAATGGTATTTGAAAGAGGGTATAGCCAACTCGCAAAGCATTACTCAAGCATATAATACAATTAATCAAGGTGCGGGAGTGCCGTCTCCGGGTTCTCTTAAATTAAAGAAAACAACACCGGTAGATCCGGATAACCCGGATACATATAATATTACTCCCGATGATCGTCAGATTATAGGTAATACAAACCCGAAACATACAGGCGGATTAAATCTTTCGGCGGTATATAAGAATTTGGATATCTCTTTGTTCTTTAATTGGGTATATGGTAATGATGTATACAATGCGAATAAAATACAATTTACTACCCAATGGAAAAAAGACTATTATAATATGTTGTCTGTAATGAGTAGTGCAAATCGTTTCAGATATATGGATGATGCCGGCAATAAAATTACAGATATGGAACAGTTACGTACTCTCAATGAAAATGCAACTATTTGGAGTCCGGCTATGAAAATACCAGTTTTGCATTCGTGGGCAATTGAAGATGGTTCTTTCCTCCGACTGAACAATATTACCATAGGATATACCTTACCTACAAAATGGACAAAAAGAGTCTTGATTAATAGATGCCGTGTTTATTGTACAGTAAACAATGTATTTGTGTGGACTAAATATTCTGGTTTTGATCCGGAAGTGAGCACTTGTTTGAGTACCCCGTTGACTCCGGGAGTTGATTTCTCTTCTTATCCGAAAGCACGGACATTTACCCTTGGAGCTAATATCACATTTTAAATCTACTAAGTTATGAGAACGATTAGAAAATATATTATTTTACTATTTACCGGGATATTGGGAATAATCACTTTTTCATGCAGTGATTTCTTAGATACTACATCAGGTTCACAATTAACAGATAATGAAATTTATCAGAATGAAGGGGATATCTATCGGGCTATTCTGAATATTTATGCCCAAATTTCAGAAGAAAAATTGTATGGACGTACTATTCCTTTGATTTATTCTTTTAATACTGATATTGAATTTGGAACTTGTAATGCAACTCCTGATAATACAAGACGTGGTATTTGGGATTACTCAGCTACGATTGACAATGAAGAACTGGTGAGTTGGGATTATATCTACAAAGCCATCAATACGGCAAATGAGTGTATAGCAGGAATCGAAAGCAGTCCGCTTCTGGAACAGAATCCGGCTGATACGCCATCGATGATAAGACAGCTTTATGGAGAGGCAAAAGGACTTCGTGCCATGCTCTATCTCGACTTGGTACGTGCTTGGGGAGATGTCCCTTTTAAGATGACTCCTACTATGCCTGATGATAACTTTTATCAAGGGGTAACGTCTCGTACCGAGATTCTTGAGACATTGATTAACGATCTGATAGCGGTAGAGCCTGGAATGCTCTATGCATCCGAAATGTCTCAAAGTGTAGAACGGATGAATCGTGGTGCGGTTCAGGGGCTGATAGCTCGTATTGCACTGACTTTGGGAGGATATACATTAATGCCGGACTATGCTAATCCATCTTTTCCGGGTACTATTGAACGGGTTGAGAATTATATAGATTATTATGAAATAGCCAATACGTATTGTCGTAAACTTCGGGATTCTAGGAAGCATACATTAGCAAACACTGATTTTCTGCAAGTGTTTAAGAATCAATGTGAAGAAGTGTATCCTTCGAATGAGGATATGTTGTTTGAAATTCCTTATGCAACTACATATAGCGGGAGTGTAGGAGTGATTATCGGTCATAAAATAGAAGGAAGTTCTCATATTGCTTATGGAAAATCAGATGGTTGGTATTATGCTACTTTACCTTACCACGCTTCATTCGATTATAAGGATACCCGCCGGGATGTGACTTGTGCTCCGTATAAATGGGCATGGAATGATGAAAAAGGATATATAGAACAGGTGTTTACCGAATGGAGATCTATTTATATTGGCAAATGGTCAAGGATGTGGATGAAAACGCCTCAAGGTCCGAATGTGCAATATAGTTCGGGAATCAATTGGCCTGTAATTCGTTATGCTGATGTGCTTTTGATGTTGGCTGAAACGGAAAACGAACTTCACAATGGTCCCACAGATGATGCACGTGACGCTTTGAAAGAAGTGCGTCGTCGGGCATTTAAAACAGAAGACCATGTACGAAAAGTAGATGCTTATGTGGATGCTTTGGATGATAAAGATGCATTCTTTGAAGCATTGGTGAATGAACGTGCTTGGGAGTTTGGTGGTGAAGGCATTCGGAAGTATGACTTGATTCGCTGGAACCTTCTTCAGAAAAAGATTCAAGAGATGAAGGTTAAATTGGCTGAGATGAAGAATAATAGCGCATATCCTCAATCGGTTTATGTGAAAACTAACAATGACGGTACGTTGGAGATATTGAATTTTGATAACTCTCTGTCTAATGCCCCTTCAGGATACACGAAAAAAGCATGGGCAAGTGCTACCACTGATAATAATGGCGTACTGAATACGACTTTTGTAAAGAGTTATAAAGATGAATATATCGATGCTACTCCGATGGTGTATATTCTTCCTTTACATAAGGATGTCATAACAGATAGTCGGGGAGCTTTACAAAATTATTACGGACATTAAAATGAGGTAAGATGAGAAAGAATAGTTTTATATATCTAATATTGGTAATGGCCTGTTTGATTATATATCCTTTTGTTGTGACAGGTTGTGATGAAGATGAATTGGAAACTCCCCGTCTTTTTAAACCGAAAAGTTTGAAAGCGGAGGCTTATTATGACGGATTGATTGCTACCTGGACCGGTACGGAAGGTGCACAGGGATATAGACTTGAGATAGCAACGGATAAAGAGTTTACAACGATTGATAAAACGGTAGATACAGATGGTAAGACACGAACAGTAACACTGACAGATTTGATGGAAAATCAGCTTTATTACCTTAGACTATGTGGAACAATGGCGGACGAGTCGCTAAATTCCAAATATATATATGCTGAGGTAACTACTGGCATTGCATATTCTATTTTTTTGCCGGTGGAAGAAAATAATTTGTCTTTTAGAACGGCCCAATTAGAATGGCGTGAATCAGTAGAGGCCGATAGGATTAAAATAGAACAGACTTCGGGCTCTTCGGAAGAAAGAGTACAAATGTTAACTGAGGAGGATCTAGTTTCCCAAAGTGTGTTGATCACAGGGTTGAGCGAGGGACAAAGTTATATAGTTACTATGTATAATGGAGAAGAATCTCTAGGCGTTATGCGTTTCACTATGCCTACAAAACCTGAGGGTACGATTACAATAGATGAATCTAATGCATCTGCATTGCAAACACTTATTGATGAGGCTCCGGCAGGTGCGACGATTATGTTTACCGGTGAGACTGTTTATGATTATAGCCATGAATATATTTATATTAAGAAGAATATTACTTTGATAGGTGAACCGGGAGTAGCACGTCCTGTACTTTATGTGAAAGGAATCTTATTGACTGGTGACACTCCTGCAACAACGATTGAGAATCTGACTTTACAGCGTATTGAATTTTCAGGAATGTCATGGGATGGACAGACTGAAAATATAGCAAATGAGCCAGCGGCACAACTGATTGGAGTTGATCTGAAAGATATTTCTGAATTGTATGTGACAAATTTATTAGTGAAGGATTGCGTGATACGGAATTTTGCAAACTCATTTATAGAATTGATATCCGGAATCACTTCCTCTTCTAAGAAAGTAAGAATACAAGCACTCACAGTTGACAATATACAAGCGTATGATTTAGGACGTAACAAAACTGGATATGCTTCATTTATCAGTGTGACGAGTAAAAAGGATTATAATGCCTTCTGTCAGAAGTATTCGCTTCGTAACAGTACATTCCATCATTTGATGAGGGGACTTATTGAAGCCCGTGTTTTTGATACGATAGATGGTTATACTAACCCCTCTATTGTGATAGAGAACTGTACATTTGATGAACTAGGGAATGATAAACCGATGATTGAAGGAAGTTGGACGGGAGATAATAAGGACATGGCTAAGCCTTTTCTTGATTTAAAAGTATCGGGAGTGACTACATCTATTAAACCTGAAATAAACGGATGTGTCTTTGGTGAAATGTACACCGTGAAGCTTTCGAATAAATTTGTACAGGGAGTTAGCTTGCTTGTTGATAATTCGTATATGCTTAGTACTTCTAAGAATAAGTTATCTGGAGATACTACGGTTAAACCTTTATTAGATTTAGTAGGAACTGCCGATGGAATTTTTCCAGGAAGAAATAGCTATAATTATCAAATATCCCCGGATGCAGGAATTAGCAATGTCGGAGATCCTAGATGGTATTAATAAGAGTTGCAACAGTTAATTTGAAGTTACATATAAAACGGAATCAATGAAAAAGTGTATTATTCAGATTCTTTTGCTGATATTTCCTATGTTAAACTTCGCTCAGAAACTTGATATACCGAAACAATCGGTATATCAAGTACGGGATAAGATGGAGATTCAGACATTGAATGGAAAATGGAAATTTAAATACGTTGAGAATAAAAATATCCCGTCCTCTTTGGCTGGGTTTACAGAGGTGTCTTTTGATGATTCTTCTTGGGAATATATTACAGTACCGTCTAATTGGGAAACGGAGGGCTTTAAGACGCCACAATATGGTGCTGATATTGTAGAAGCTTGGGGATTGTATCGGACTACTTTCAAAGCGAATCCAGCCTGGAGTAATAAACACGTTATTCTACGTTTTGATGGCGTGTTGTTTGGATATGAAGTGTATGTAAACGGACATTATGCAGGGAAATGGGGAAGTTCATTTAATCCCTGTCAGTTTAATATAACCCCGTTTATATATTTTGACCGGCCTAATGTGCTTGCAGTGAAAGTAACCACGCGAACTATGGGCTGGAGATTTGATTTGAATGACTGCTGGGCACTTGCGGGAATTTTCAGAGATGTTGAATTATTCTCCGTTCCCGATCTTCACCTGAAAGATGTCACATTTGTGAGTCAACTTAAAGGTAACGAATGTGCAACTCTTACTTTTAAAGTGGATGTGGGTACTTTTGAAACAACTATCAGTGATAGGCAATATCGTGCACAAATCCTGTTCTATGATAAAGGAGGTCATCAGTTGTTCTCTTCTTCACAACCGATTGAACTACAGGACAATCACCAATCGTTACAGTTTACCTGTGAATTGGAACATCCCCATTTATGGACTGCCGAGACTCCTTATTTATATCGGATGGAAGTGAGGATTGTGAATAACAAGAATGAAGTTGTTCAACAGGTATATGAAAATGTAGGTGTGCGGGAGGTTATAGTGAAAGATGGTATTCTGATGGTTAATAATACACCGGTTCTTCTTCGCGGTACTTGCCATAATGAAATAGATCCGATACGTGGAAGGGCTCTGACAGATACTGACCGTCAGACTCAGTTGAAAATGATGAAGGCTGCTAATGTGAATTTTATTCGTACGGCACATTATCCGTTCCATCCTAATTTTCATAAGATGTGTGATGAAATGGGCTTTTATGTTTGTTGCGAGGTTCCGTTTGGATATGGTGATTCTAATTTATATAAAGCAGAGTTTACTACAGAACTTTGTACGAGGGCTGAAGCGACACTGACAAGAGATAAAAATCACCCGTCAATAATCATGTGGACGATCGGTAATGAAAATCCTTATACGGAGGTCGTGGAGAAAGTGGTGCAGTATGTCAAACTGAAAGATCCGACACGTCCGCGTGCGCTTCCGATGGCAGGACATTATTTTATGGAAAATAGGGAGCGTCTGAGTGATAATCTTGATATCTATGCGTTTCATTACCAGTCTCCCCAAGCAGTGGTGAAAATAGCAGATTTGAAAGAAAAGCCTGTGATAACTACGGAATATAGTCATTCTTTAGGCTTGGCTTTCGATGCCCTGGAAAGCCAGTTTGACACGATTTTGAGTAGAAAGAATATTGCTGGGGGAGCCGTATGGTGTTGGAGTGATCAGGCTTTGTTACGCAATCGGACTGTTGATGATTTTATGCGTGATTCTGTCGTTATGGGGGTGTGGATTGATTCTTTGCGTTATCTTGACAGTTTCAAGGATAAAGGAACAGACGGAATCGTATATGCTGACGGATACCCTCAAGAAGACTACTGGCAGTTACGTAAAGTTTATTCTCCGGTTATTGTGCGTGAGCGGGATATCAATGTTCGCAAGGGAGAACAGATGATCAACTTTACGGTGGAAAACCGGTTTAATTTTATTTCTCTTGTGGGGTATCATTGTAATTGGTCGGTACGTAATCTGTCAAAGGAATTGTGTCGGGGTACTGTTGATTTGAAAGCGCAGGCGCAACAGATAGAAAATATCCCATTACAGATTACGTTACCTGCTGAAATTGAGAATGATGATTGTATGCTTTATCTTTCTGTGACTGATTATAGGGGGATGCCCGTATATGAAAAGTCCGTCTCTCTTTTGGTAAACAATCAAAAAACTGATTATACAAATTTGTTGAGCCGTGTTCCGGACCAAAAACGTTTTAAGGTAAGAAAAACATCGACCACACTTTCTGTGGAAGGCGAAAACTATCTTTTTACAGTTGATCGGGAGGGACAGATTACTATCCAAGATGGAAATAAACGCAAACTGGTAGATTCTCCTCTATATTTGAGGGTTGGACGTAAGCCGAGTATTAATATAGAGAATTTTTTAATGCGCAAAAAGGTATTCGGATGGAATCCGTATATTTTAGAACCGGAAGTTATGGACTTTAAGTGTATGGAAGAAAAGGATAAGGTCTCGGCTATTTTGTATTGTAAATGGTTAAGAGTAGATAAGGTAGATGAATATGTAGAAGGAAAAGTTTGCTTTTCTGTCTCTAAGAGTGGACTTGTCTCGGTTGATTATGACTTGAAACCTTATCATGCGACAGGTACCTTATGGGAATGTGGATTGACTTTAACTCTTCATCCGTCTGTTGAGACATTCCGCTGGTTAGGGAACGGACCTTATACTTCTACTCCCGGCAAGACGGTGTATAATGAAAGGGATATATGGGCTTTGCATAAGGATGATATACACTTCATTGGTAACCGTGGAGAGGTAGATGTAGCCGTCTTATTGGATAATGAAAATACAGGTATTGGATTTATCGGTTCTGCTTCCGATCTGGCTGTTGAGAAGATTGGAGATGCAATTTATATGACAGATAATGCTATTGTGTCTTCTTATGGAACCAAGTTGTCACAGCCGGTTGTGAACAATAAAGCTGATAAAGTAGACAATATGAGGGGAAAATTCACCTTGTTGGTAATGGGAAAAGATGGGAATGTGTTGTTGACACCTGTATTCTCTCCTTATCAGGAGGTGCTGCCTAATAGGCATTTTCTTAAAAGCTATGGACATTAATAATTTTTTTATGAAGTGATGATATGGAAAGAATAAAGGTATTAATTCTAGGATGTTTGTCTCTTGTTGCTTTCCCGATGATGGCGGCTATGGATGTTTTGTCTTTTGGAGCTAAGGGAGATGGAAAGACATTGTGTACTCATGCCATACAGGCAGCTATTGACAAGGCGGGAGTGCAGGGAGGGGAAGTACGTTTTCCTTCAGGAACTTATCTTACCGGCACTTTAATTCTGAAAGATAATGTTACATTAAATCTTGAACGTGGGGCTGTCTTGCTAGGTAGTACCCAGTTGGAGGATTATCCGCCTACTCCTTCTCATTATATATCTCATATAAATAGGTACACCCATTCCTGTTTGATTTATGCGGAAGGCGTAAAAAATATAGCGATAAAAGGTGAGGGTATTATTGATGGTCAGGGAACACATTTGAACTTTAAGGCTGATGAGAATGATGTGCTTAAGTCCATTCTTCGGAGACCTTATATAATTCGTGCTGTTAGTTGTGAACAGATAAAGGTAAGTGGCATTACATTGAGGAACTCTCCTGCCTGGATGCAACATTATCTGAACTGTACTAATATCCTAGTGGATGGCATTACCGTGTTGAATCATGGAAACTATAATAATGATGGCATTGATATCGATAATTGTAAAAATGTTCGTATTGTCAATAGCAATTTTGATACGGATGATGATACTATCTGTTTTAAAACCACGAATGCTACCGGTAAATGTGAGAATGTGGTAGTGGCTAATTGTATAATAGCTTCTAACTGCAATGCTTTGAAATGGGGAACTGAAACGAATGGGGCATTTTTGAATTTTACAGTAAGTAATTGTGCTTTATGGCGATCGGAACATCCTACCATTTATGACCGTGATGAACGGACGTTGGGAGCGATCGCATTAGAAACTGTGGATGGAGCTCTCGTGGATGGAATCCACATAGATAATATTGTTTCCAATGGTTTCATGACTCCTATTTTTATTCGGCTGGCAGACAGGGGACGTAACTATTATGATGGTGGTCCGTCGCAAACAGCAGGCATACTGCGAAATATCAGTATTTCAAATATGACAGCAAAGATGTATGGACTTGTCACAAGCTCTATATCAGGTTTAGTCAATCATCCGGTAGAGAATGTTAGTCTGAATAATATTCATATTATTTGTGAAGGAGGAGGTAGCGAAGAAGATGCACACCGACGGAATATGGGGGATCGTAATAAAGAGTATCCGGAAACTTTGATTTTTGCAGATGCACCGGCTTATGGCTTTTTTATACGTAATGTAGAGGGATTGAGAATGCAGAATATTTTTCTAGAATCTCAAAGTGAAGATCCTCGAAGTGCGCTTTATTGTGAAAATGTAGAGAACATGAGCTTACATCGGTTTACATTTGAAAATCCGGAACCGGGAGCGCCTCTTATCATTTTAAATCAGTGTGCAAATATACAAATTAGTGGAAATCTTCCGGTTGGAATTAATAATACACTTTTACAAGTGGAGGGCTCGGCCAACCGTCGTATAACGTTATATAACAACGATCTGTCAGTTTATAGGCAACCGGTACTTTTTAAACGGGGAGCTCGGAATGATGCTGTCAAGTGTTTGGATAGTTTTTAGAGACGATAAATAAACAGTTTTTATAGGATAAAATATTTACTATTATGATGAAAGGTGTATCATTTAAATTTTTATTGCTCTTATCTGCTTTTCTTTTGATGGGATATAGTTATGTGCATAGCGGAGAGCAAGATGGGAAAAAGGTGAAAGTTCTTCTTGCCGGTGATTCTACTATGCAGGATGTAAATCATGAGAAGAATACGGACTGGGGGTGGGGACAAGTATTGCCCCGGTTTTTCACAGAAGAAGTCGAAGTCTTTAATTTTGCTAAAGGAGGGCGTAGCTCACGGACTTTCATCGAAGAAGGGCGTTGGGATAAGCTAATGGCCAAAGCGGATAACAACTCTTATGTTTTTATTCAGTTCGGACATAATGATGCCAGTATTAAGAAGCCTGATCGCTACACATCTCCGGAGGATTATAAGAAGAATCTGATTAAGTTTGTGACTGAAGTTAAAACTAAAGGGGCTACCCCTATATTAGTGACTCCTGTGAGTCGTCGTAAGTTTAAAAAGGGTGTATTTAGTGACTCTCATGGAGTGTATCCGGAAATAGTGAAAGAGGTTGCTCAGAAAGAGAATACTCTTTTGATAGATTTGCAGGCTAAAAGTGCCGATGCTATCTCAAAACAAGGAGACGAAAAGTCCAAACAATGGTTTAATTATGTAGCGGCAGGCACAAATCCGATTGTACCGGATGGAAAGAGTGATGATACTCATTTCTCGGAGACCGGTGCTATGAAGATGGCTTCTTTGGTTGTTGAAGGAGTACGTGAATTGAATCTAAAAGGACTGGTTCAGAACTTGAAAAGATAAAGTAACAGATAATGAAACAATATATTTTATACATAGGTTGTGTGATAGTGCTTTTTTTATTTAGCACATCGGCGATACTGTGGGATGAGGAGGCGGAGTCATGTATTGTTTATCCTACATTCGAATCTTGCAGCTATTATGTGCCTTGCGATAAAGAAATAGAATGCCGGGTACATTATAGAAAAAGTGGGGAAATACATTGGAATGAGGCTTTTGTGCCCTACTATGACAAAGGCTTGCAAGAATTTCGAGGGAGTTTGGTACGTCTCTCTGAAGATACTTCGTATGAGATTCAGGTTCGGTTGTTCCGGGATGGCAAGAATACACGTACTATTGTAAAAAGTTTTACGACCTGGACTTCTACACCTGTTATTGCAAAGACGATACCTGTGAGTCAGTTTAAAACAGAATCGGATGGTACACTGTCCATTGTCGGGTTGAAAGGTACTTCTGACGGATGGATCAAAATAGTCGGTGATGTTCCGGTGTATGGGGGAATTACCAAAGAGGCTGCTCTTATTCTAGATGATTGTCAATATCTGATATTTGAAAAACTGCTGGTCAGTGGAGGATTCCGTCATGGTATCAAAACAAATGCGAAGGTGGAGAATGTCCGTTTTGTGAATTGTGAAGTGACGCAGTGGGGGCGTGAAAGTATCCGGCAAAATCAGGATGGACATTATCTTGATAGAAATGGAAAGATGATAAATAACGATGGGGGCATAACCGTTTATCGTTCAAAGAATGTAGTAATAGAACGTTGTTATGTACATGATCCTATCGGTTATACCAATCCATGGAATGGATTTATTGAATTAGGGGAACTGGCAGGACAGAAATATACGTTTGCGCATCCGCAAGGTCCGAATGCTGTTTATGTCATGCAAGCAGGAGGAGGTCTGGTGCTTCGTTATAATGATTTTATCGGCAGCCAGACACATCGTTATAATGATCCTGTTGAAGGATGGGAAAACCGAAGTGAAATCGGAGGATTGGCTAAAGATGCAGATGTATATGGCAATGTCTTGGCTTTTGGACAAGATGATGCCATTGAAATGGATGGAGGACAATGTAATGTACGTATTTTTGATAATCGAATGGAACAGACTTATTGCGGGATAAGTACAGCTCCGAATCGTAAAGGACCTTCTTATATTTATAATAATGTGATATGGAATCAAGGCAACTCAATGGGACTTGTCGGTAATGCGATAAAGAACGGAGGAGGGGATACCTTTACACAAGGAATGCAATATTTGATTAATAATACTATTATACATGCCGGTGGAGGAATGGCAGGTGTCGGGTATGGTAAAGATTCTAATAGAGAACTTTTTAATGCATATCTTCGTAATAATATTATTTATTCGTTGATTGCTGTCAATAATCCGGCTCGCAAAGGATATAATATTTATGATCCGCATCGAAACCCTCTTTGTGATTTTGATTATGACTTTCTCGGAAATATATGTGAGCCTCGGCAGAAAGGTGAGATTGTTGCAGTGGAAGGAAGTGAAAAAAATGCTGTATATGGAGCGCCTGCTTTTGTCGATTTAGAGCAGGGATTGTTGACTCTCAGAAAAAAAGATAAAGGAATTGATAAAGGAATGAAAATTCCTAATTTTACCGATGGATATAAAGGGAAGGCACCGGATCTGGGCGCTTTTGAATATGGAAGTCCGGAAGTGATTTTTCCCCGTCGTCCTGTCGATATGGTAGCTGATAAATATTTAATCAGATTATCCGGAAAGAAATCAGCGAAGATTACCGTAAAGATTGGAAAAATGGTGTCGACAGGTTTCTGTATCCGTATGAGTGATGATATGAAACCTTGGTTGAAGGTCACTCCGTCAATGGGGAATATTAATTCTGGTGACACTATTACTTTGACATTGGAGGTTGTGGGAGATGTGAAATATACAAAGAATGGGATGGTGCTGTTCCGTCTTGATGACGGTTTCTCTATACCTATAACTATAATGGAATAAAAAATGATGTTCAGGAAAATATATTACTCTTGGGTATTGGCAGGTTTTTTAGTCTTGATGGGGTGTTCTGAACAACCGATTGTCAAAGCAGTTCCTTTAGAATATTCCATCAAAGTGGCAGAAGCGATAATGTCTCGGTATGACTCTATTGTTCATCACATGGACCACCTTGATAAGAGGACTTCATGGCAATATGATTATGCTCTTTTGGCTGAGGCTATAGGAAAATTGGAACGATATACGAATAATCCGGTTTATGGAGAATATATGAAGGATTTCTTTGACTATTATGTGGATAGTGTGGGGAATATCCGGTATTATAAATTAGAGGAATATAATCTGGATAAGATTCGTCCGGCAGTTCCTTTGTTTTCACTTTATGAGGAAACTGGTGATTCTTGTTATGCAAATGCTTTGCATCTGGAGATAAAACAATTGGAAACACATCCGAGAACTGCCGAAAGAGGTTATTGGCATAAGAAGATTTATCCGCATCAGATGTGGTTGGATGGTGTTTTTATGGCATCGCCTTTCATGGCTGAGTATGCGGAGGTATTCGGTCAGCCGCAATGGTTTGACGAGGCTGTCCGGCAGATAACTTTGATTTATACCAAAACACTTGATCCGAAAACCGGATTGCTGTATCATGCTTGGGATGAAAGTAAGACTCAACGCTGGGCGAATCCTGAGAATGGGCAGTCTCGTCATTTTTGGGGTCGGGCAACCGGTTGGTATATGATGGCAATTGTTGATGTTCTTGATTTTTTACCTGAGGACCATGTCGGGCGGGACTCATTAATTTCTATCTTTGTAAATGTGGCTGAGTCTTTGATGAAGGTACAGGACCCGGAGAGTAAACTTTGGTTTCAGGTACTTGATTGCGGTGGGATAGAAGGTAACTATTTAGAGGCATCAGGATCTTCGATGTTTATTTATAGCTTTGCAAAAGGGGTAAGGAAGGGCTATTTACAGTCTTCTTACTTAAAAGTAGCGCATGAGGCCTTTGATGGTATCATTGCCAATTTAATGAAAAATGATGAGAATGGCAATCTGGTATTGACACAAATTTGTGGTGGTTGTGGATTGGGAGGAATCCCTTACCGCGAAGGTGATTATCAGTATTATGTAACGGAAAAGATTGTAGAGAATGATCCGAAAGGAATTGCTCCTTTTATTTTGGCCGGGATAGAACTGCATGAGGCGGATGTTGCCAAGTTAGAAGAATAAGTAATTAAAAAGATATTAATATGAGTCGTTTGCGTTTAATTTCCATAGTATGTTTCATTTTTGTTTTCTCTTGGATGCGTATGTCCGGACAACAAAAGTTGAGATTGATTCCTACATTTGAGAATTGTAGTTATTATTGCGATTCTGTATTCGATGTTACTTTTGATAAAGCGTGGAATACATCCGATGTTTTTCGTCTTTTATATAAAGCAAAAAATGAATCTCAGTGGTGTGAGGCTTTTCCTCCTTATTATGATATTCAACGTTTTCAGTTGAGAGGATCTATTATGAACTTGAAAGAGAATACTGAGTATGATGTTCGTTTGGAGAAAAAACGTAAGAATAAATGGATTACGGTCAAAAAGGGGGATTTTGTTACTTGGAACTCTTGTCCTCCTATTAAAAGAGAGTGGAAATTGAGTGAGTTGAAAGAGTACAAGGCCGGTTCAGGAGTTGTGTTGAAGGGAATGAAAGGACGTGCCGATGGATGGATTAAGATTATAGGAGACGTTCCTATTGAGGTATCTTCTACTTACAGGCAAGCGCTCGAAGTTGACGATTGTAGGTATCTCATATTGGAAAATTTTGTTGTAAAAGGGGGGAAGATCGATGCGGTGGCTATTCGTGAGAATTGTGAGAATGTCAGGATAGTCGGTGCGGATATTTCTGCGTGGGGGCGTGTTGCGGTCGATCAGGTACATCTGGAGGATTCTATTAATTATCCGGCCGTTAAGTATAAAAGGGATAACGCGTGTTTTATTGATGAAGAAGGAGTTGTCATCCGCAATGATGCAGGCATTTATTTGGGAACAGTAGGAAAAGTACCAGGGCCTAAGGATATTGTTGTTGAACGGTGCTATATCCATGATCCGAATGGTCATTCCAATGCTTGGCATGGGACCCGTGAGATTGGACGGGCTAAAGGAATCCCTTATCGTTTCTGGCACCCTCAAGGACCGCAAGGTATCTACATGAGAAGTCGTGGTGGGTTGGTGATTCGGTACAATGATGTTGTCGGAATGGATCATCATCGTTTACATGATCTTCTTGGAGGCTTTAATAATGGAAAGATAGATGGGGGAATGAATACGGATGCTGATGTTTATGGAAACTATTTGGCTTTCTCACAAGATGACGGCTTGGAGATGGATGGCGGGCAGTGTAATATAAGGCTTTATAATAATCGAATCGAACAAGTGAGAGTAGGGATTAGTACAGCTCCTAATATGAAAGGGCCCTCCTATCTAATAAGAAATGTCATCTTTAACTTGGGGGATAGTAATAGAGAATATAGTTATGGTATTAAGAATGGGGGGGAACCATGTATTCGCATGGGCTGCATTATTTTATCAACAATACTTTCCATATATCCGGGAATTGTATTTCGAGTGTAGGATATGGTGGTGATGTTGACCGGGGAATGTTTCAGGGATATAGCAGGAATAATCTGTTTTTCAACCGTAAAGAAAGTAATCCTAAAGCCAGGGGATGTGGTATTTATGAATCCCATTCTCATCCTAATAATCATTTTGACTATGATCTCTTTTATGATGAAAACAAGAAGGATAAAAAGGGGACAGCACGTCTGAAAAGTATAGGGTGTGAACAGCATGCTATATATGGAGATCCGTTATTCGTTCAGGCGGATGCCGGAGTTTTTACTCTTTTGCCTGAGAGTCCGGCAAGAGGTAAGGGACAATCTCAGTGCAATATTTCCGAAGGAGTTGAAGGTGTTGTCGATTTGGGAGCATTAGCGTATGGGGCTTCTTCTTTGATACCGCATCGTCCGATAGATGTACAAGTGGATAAGTATAAAATTGTAATGTCATCCCAGGACACTGGAAAGGTCGAAGTCAAAGTTGGCAAGATTCCTGATAATTTGAGTTATCGGTTAACCAAAAATAACGATATGGATTGGTTCGCTTTTGAAACGGAGCAATGTGGTAAAATAATACCAAATAGCTCTTTCTCCATACTTTTCAACACAAAAGCGAGCGAAGGAAAGAGTTATCGGGGAGTATTCTTTATTCGTTTTTCTAATGGGTATTCAGTACCTATCAGCGTAAATATCCTTTAGTATTCACTGTCCTTTAGTGAGCTGTGTAGGTGTTATTACTCTTCTACACGGCTCACCTGTTTGATATTCTGAATCTTTTTCAGATTGTTGCAGATAGTCTTTACATCCTCCACATCATGAACCCATAGCTGTATTTTACCCTCAAATATACCGTCTTCGGTTTCGATGGTCAGCTTGCGGATATTCACATTAAGCTGCCGGGAGATAACTTGCGTCACTTCGTTCAACAGTCCCATGCTGTCTATACCTTTTATATATATATATACGAGGAATGACAGTTCTTTGTGGGTATCCCATTCTGTGGCTAATATGCGGTTGCCGTAACTGCTCTTCAGTTTGGCGGCAACGGGGCATTGGCGTTTATGAATGATAATCCGGTCGTTCTCATCCACATATCCCAAAACGTCATCACCGGGAATAGGGTGGCAGCATTCTGCCATGATATATTTTTTCTGCAAACTTTCTTCTGTCAGTTTGAGCACTTCTTTCGGGTTGATCTTCTCTTTTTCTTGAGGTTCTTTCTCCTCTTGCTGCTTGTCTTTGTTGCCGTTGACAAAAGAGAAAGTAAGGTATTTCTTCCAGTTACTGGTTTGCTTTTCTTTCAGTTCATTCTTGTCAGCTTCCCCCAGAATGATTGCTTTGCTGCCAATCGCTGCCAACAGTTCTTCTTCATTCTTGGCGTTATGGAACTTGCGCAACTTTTCGATGACAGCTTCTCCCGGTCGTATTTCCTCTTTTTTCAAGAACTCATTCAGTAGCTCTTCACCTATCTTTTGATTGGCTTTGCGCTCTTTGCGTAGAATTGCCGCTATCTTAGTGCGGGCGCGGGCGGTGGTCGCAAAAACTTCCCATTGCGGTTGCACACGTTGCGATTTAGAAGTTAATACCTCAACCTGGTCTCCACTTTGCAGCTTGTGACTAAGCGGCACTAATTTGTGATTGACTTTAGCGCCGATACAATGGCTACCGATGTCGGTATGCAGGGAGAATGCGAAGTCGAGTGCCGTTGAATTCTGCGGCATAGTCTTTAGTTCCCCTTTGGGTGTGAACACAAATATTTCGGAAGCAAATAAGTTCAGTTTGATAGTGTCCAAGAAGTCGATGGCGTCCGGTTGCGGATCATCCAATATTTCCTTAATGGTCTTCAACCATTTTTCCAGTTCTCCTTCATCCTCGCTGCCTCCTCCTTCTTTGTATTTCCAATGTGCTGCAAAGCCTTGTTCGGCAACGTCGTTCATCCGTTCGCTACGGATCTGGACTTCGATCCATTGCCCGTTGTTACCCATAAGAGTCACGTGCAATGCCTGGTAACCGTTTGCTTTGGGATGGCTTACCCAATCGCGCAGGCGATCCGGGTGCGGCTTATATATTTTGGAGATAGATACATAGATGTCAAAACAGTCATTGAGCTCTTCTTCCATATTGCGGGGCTCGAAAATAATCCGTACCGCCAGCAAGTCATAGATCTCTTCGAAAGGAACATGCTTGGTCTGCATCTTGTTCCAGATGGAATAGATTGATTTTACACGGGCGAGAATCCGGTATTTCAATCCCATCTTATCGAGTTGTGTACGGATAGGGGCTGTGAAATCATTAAAGACCTTATCGCGTTCGGCGGCTGTGGCGTTCAGCTTTTCCTCTATCTCCGCATATTCTTCGGGATGTTCGTATTTGAAGCTCAGGTTTTCCAGCTCGGTCTTTATCTTATAGAGCCCCAGGCGGTTGGCCAGCGGAGCGTAGATATAGAGCGTTTCACCCGCAATCTTATATTGCTTGTTGGGCAACATCGAACCGAGTGTACGCATATTGTGCAAACGGTCGGCTATCTTGATAAGGATAACCCGGATATCATTCGACATGGTAAGCAGTAACTTTTTGAAGTTCTCTGCTTGTGCTGAGGCGCGGTCGCCAAATATTCCACCGGATATCTTAGTCAGTCCGTCTACGATTTGGGCAATCTTCGGCCCGAAGATGTTTTCAATATCCTCAACGGTGTAGTCGGTATCTTCTACCACATCGTGCAATAAGGCTGCGCAGATGGAGGTCGAGCCCAAACCGATTTCGTTGCATACAATACTTGCAACGGCAATCGGGTGCATAATGTAAGGTTCACCCGAACGGCGTTTGATACCTTTATGCGCTTGATTGGCGAAGTTGAAAGCTTTCGTGATGATTTCAACTTTCTTGCGATGTTTTGTGCTGAGATAATCATTCAGTAGTTGCTGGAACGCCTGATTGATCATATCTTCATCAGCTATTTCTTTTGGGGGCAGATTATCCATAATTGTTATCCTCTCATTTGCTTAGTTTTGCAAAAATAAGCAAATTTCCGAACGGTGCAAGCGGGAAACTGTTTATTTGTATATTTTCAATCGTTTTCCTGCTGCAATCTTCGTGTTAGACATTCCGTTCCATCGCTGTATATCCTTCACTCTGACTCCGTATTTCTCGGCAATGGACGATAAAGTGTCACCGCTTTTTATCTTGTAATAAGTTGGTTTCCCTTTACCTGCAACTGCTGTCGCAGCCCTGCGTGTAGAAGGACTGATCTCTTTCACGGCAACGGTCTTACGGTTGCGGAACAATTCATCCGCACGATGTGCGAAAATTGTATCCTGCCTGTCGATAAAAGTGCTGATGGCTTCGATCGGTAGGCGGAGGGTATACGGTTTGTTATCACCCGGAATGATTTGTTTCTTATATTGCGGGTTCAGACTTTTGATTTGGTCCAACGGAACGTTGCACAAGTCGGCTATTTGCTGGAAATGCAGGTTCTTGTTGACTTGTACGGTATCCGTGCTTGCCGGAATGTTGGTTTCCATCGGGCAGATGTTATGATCGCAATAATAAGTCATCACATAGTTGGCTGCGATAAAGGCCGGTACATATCCGCGTGTTTCTTTGGGCAGGTAATTGTAAATCTTCCAATAGTCGGTTTCACCATTGGCGCGGCGGATTGCTTTATTGATAGTGCCGGGACCGCAATTATAGGCTGCAATCACGAGATTCCAGTCACCGTAAATATCATACATCTCTTTGAGGTAGCGTGCGGCAGCCCAAGTCGCCTTGATTGGGTCGCGACGTTCGTCCACAAGACTATTCGACTCCAGTCCGTAAATCTTTCCCGTACCGATCATGAATTGCCACAAACCGGAAGCTCCGGCACGCGATACGGCTGAAGGATTCAACGCGGATTCGATAATCGGAAGGTATCTCAGCTCCAATGGAAGTCCGTATGCGTCTAATGCTTCCTCGAAAATCGGCATATAGAAGTTGCAAGCGCTTAACATGAAAGAAACCTGGTTGCGCAAACGTCCTGCATACATATCGATAAATTTGCGTATGATATCGTTGTAGGGCATTTCCATGACAGCCGGAATGCGCGACAAACGGTCGATGTAAACCGAATCGCTGAACAGAGGGTTGATTTCCGCTGTGCTGCAATCTTTACCCAAGTCAATATAGTTTTTGGCTTTCCAGTCATTCAACAGGCTGTCGAGCGGGTATGTCATACTTTTAGGCAAGTCAATGCTCTCTTTGCGCTCAGTTCCATTTTCACGAATCACTACATCTACACTTTGCGCTTTTACTTGCGATGTTGCCACTAGTAAAAGAAGAATAATCGAACAATAGTTAACTAATTTCTTCATGCTTCAATAATAAGATCAATCTAAATTGTGTTTTTTAAAATCGTAATACACATTGCAATCCCACCGATTTGTTCTTCAAACTGGTAGAACGGAATTGGTTGTTATTGTCAATAACAGCCGGTTCTACTTTCATACTCAGGTCGGGGGTGATATCGAAGTTGGACAACTCCGCATCTACGTATGCGTCGATGATAGAGATCAAGTAAACTCCGATAAATGCAAATATGCTGAGGTCCCGATAACGACGGAACATATCTTTTCTTCGTTTTATTGTATTTTTCAACTGCTCTTCGTTGTAGGTGGCGTTGGGCGGCAACAAGTCTTCGTAACTTTTTGTATTCGGATTGCTGTCCATAATGTCCAGATAGGCTTGTGAGTAGTCTTTATACATTTTGCCATTCCAACTCAACGCGTATGCACATCCGGCAAATCCTCCATATATAATAGGTAGTTTCCAGTATTTGCGGTTGTAAATCTGTCCGCCGCCGGGAAATACGACTGCCAGCCAAGTTGCTTTGGTCGGGTTCGGGATGAATATCTTTTTGTTGATATCCTTTGCGGGCGGCACGCTGTCTGCCTTAACCATGATGGATGCCGGCTGCTCAATCTTTTTTAATTCTTTCTTGTTGGCTGCATCCAGACTGTCGGCTATTTGTATGCTGGCGGCCGACAGGCTGTCGAGGGGTACAAGCTCTTTGGAGGGGACAATCCGGATCGAATCTTTCTTCAACGAATCTTGTACAGCCGGTTCACGATGTCTGCGGGCACGGGCTTTCGGGGCTTCTCGTTGCGTGATAGTCGTGTCCCTTTTCATCGGGGTGACAGTGGACTGTGCATACACATCAATCCCTGCCACCTGTAAAATACAGAGAAGCAGGGTGATGACGAGTAACTGATATTTCTTACTTTTTCTTGTCATTTACTTCTTTAGCGTGTCGAAGATTTCCATGATACGTTCCAGCTCTTCCTCGTTGCCGAAAGGAATGCTGATTTTCCCTTTCCCTTTTTCGGAACAGGTGAGTTGTACCTTGGTGTTGAAAAAGCCTGAGAGTTGTTTCTTCAGTAAGTTGAACTCTTCCGGAAGTTTGGCACGCTTCGGAGTTATTTTCCGCGTACCGCTTTTCACAGCTTCTCCTTCGCTTAATGATTTAACAATTTCTTCTACTTTGCGGACTGAATATCCGTGTTCTTGTATTTCCTCAAATATTTTAACTTGCAGTTTCGGATCACCCAGTGAAATCAACGCACGCGCGTGTCCCATGTCCAACTGCTTGTTCTGCAAAGCCATCTGTATGGGAGCGGGCAGTTTCAACAAACGCAGATAGTTGGCGATGGTTGTCCGGTTCTTGCCGATACGTTCGCTCAAGCGTTCCTGGGTCAGTTCGTACTGGTCAAGCAGGTGCTGGTAGGCAAGTGCGATTTCTACGGCATTCAAGTCTTCACGCTGGATGTTTTCAATCAGCGCCATTTCCATCATGTTCTCGTCGTCGGCAGTGCGGATATAAGCGGGAATTGTTTTCAGTCCGGCCTTTTGTGAAGCGCGGTAACGACGCTCTCCGGCAATGATCTGATATTCATCGTCCGATATTTTGCGTAAGGTGATCGGTTGGATAATACCGATTTCGGCAATCGAATCAGCCAGTTCCTGTAAAGCTGTTTCGTCAAACTCACGACGGGGCTGGTTGGGATTGACAGCAATCTTTGCCAGTTCTATCTCATTAATGGAAGAAGAACCTTCGGTTTTCACATCATCCATCGAGAGCAAGGCGTCAAGTCCGCGTCCTAATGCATTTCTTCTCTGTGTTGCCATATCTTCTTCTTTTATTTATTTCGGTTGATAATCTCTTTAGCAAGAGCCAGGTGGTTCTTGGCGCCGGTGGAATCCGCATCATAAAGAATGGTCGGAACACCGTAGCTGGGAGCCTCGCTCAGTTTGACATTTCGTTGGATAACGGTGTTGAACACCAATTCCTGGAAGTGGCGTTTCACCTCATCGTAGATCTGATTGGCCTGACGCAGACGTGAGTCGTACATCGTAAGGAGGAATCCTTCGATTTCCAGAGCCGGATTCAGTTTTGATTTGATGATTTTGATCGTGTTCAGCAGCTTGCTGATACCCTCAAGAGCGAAATATTCGGCTTGTACGGGGATAATCACAGAATCTGCCGCTGTCAGGGCATTAATGGTGATAAGTCCCAATGAAGGCGAGCAGTCTATCAGGATATAGTCATATTCTTCCTTCAAAGGAGTGAGCACTTCTTTCAGAATCTTTTCGCGGTTTGGGAGGTTCAGCATTTCAATCTCTGCTCCT
>UMAK01062018.1_pt1 | contig 58105 bp, 48 predicted proteins | sample 1963681 | NCBI WGS metagenome assembly UMAK01 (sample SAMEA4835913, study PRJEB28245) | human gut metagenome | biome: gut microbiome; material: fecal sample | place: Denmark | collected 2008 | reverse complement strand
CCCAGCAGACCTTCTCCAATTCCCGCAGGCCGGCTTCACCGACCAGGATCGGACTGACCAGCTCGAATGTGTCGTTACCGTTCAGGCTGCTGTCCGTCACGAGCTTCCAATGCGGACGGGTGGTATGGTTATAACCTTCCACCGCAACCTCTATCCCGACTTCCCTGAGCTCGCGTGCGAGCCGTTCGCGGGAGCAGTTGTAAGCCTCGATCTCGATACCGAACTTGCGGTTGAAAGTGTAATCCAATGCGGCTGTCGCCGGATGGATGTTCAGACCGCCCTCACGTTCCCTCATCCGGCGCAGGGCGTTCACCACGAAACCGTAATTGCCGTTGGTTACCATCCTCGCGATTTCCGCACGGGGAACCCCTAAAAGGAACAGTTGCTGGATCTTGCTTGTCTTTGTTGTCTCTTGTGCTAAAATGCTTCTAATTTGCTCGTTCATAACTTGTTAACTCCTTTATTATTACACTACTAAGGTAATGCTTTTATAGGAGAAGTCGTAATTATAAGAACCTTATTATCATGCTATTAGCTTACTTTATCTTAGGCTAAAAGTCCTTATTTGAGGTATCCGAATCTTATCTGCCACGAGTCCCGGATGACAAAAGGCGGCAATATATCGGAACAGTCAGATAGTGATATATCATGATATAGTGAGTCGCATGGGCATGATATCGAAATAGGGATAGACGGAGATATGATGATAGCAGTATAACGGGTTAGCAGGATAGTGATATATCATGATATGGTGAGCCGCATAGGGCGTGATATCGAAATAGGGATAGACGGAGCTATGCAGATAGTGGTGTATGACAGATTAAAGATTACAGGGGACATTCCCGAAAATCGCTGAATTATGCTACCAGTCAATGATATTTCGACCTCCGATTCTTTTTATATGGCTATATGGTTATATCAGTATAGCGGGAAGACGCACGTTCTGTGGGGAAATGTTTACCTTCAGAAGACTGGAAATACGGAAAAATCGGCAGAAACCGTATGTGTTTTTCCCCTGACATAAGGTTTTATAGCACTATATGGATATAGCGTGATATTCAAAACGTAGTCCGCTCCTGCGGACAGCAAGTTGTGTTTTCGTTTAACGAAAACCGGACGGTTTAACGGCGTTTACGCCGCCAAACCGTCCCCACAAAGCTCCGGAGATCGCTTTGTCGTAACCGAATATAATCAAGGGAGTCTATGACGGATTCTTTCCGTTTTTCTCGAACTGGGTCGTCAACACCTGTCTCAGATTGTCGGAAGGCTTCAAGCCGATTTTTTTACGGATATTGCTGCGCTGGCAGGTTATATTGCTTTCCGATTTGCCGAGGATCTCACAGACCTCCTTTAATGTTTTTCCCAAAATGACAAGACGGCATATTTCAATCTCCGACGGGGTCAGTTCGGGGAAGACCTCGGACAAATGGTATTGTTCCATTTCCTTGGCGGTTATCGCTTCCTTTACATTATGGATTACGTTATTCTGGGCTTCGGCACCCAGCATCTCAAGCAGGTTATTCGTCTCAACCGTTCCATGCCGTTGCTTTGCCAGCCTGACATAAGCCCGTACCTGTTCCTTTTCCATTTTCAATACGCGGAGTATTTCTTCCTCCTCCCGTTTCAGGGTGGAATTTTCCTCGCCCAATCTCTGTATGTTTTTTACCAGCAAGTTCCCCAGAACGGTTACGATCAGGAACAGTACCATATACAATATGCAGAAATTTTTCAAGGTGGTATTACCGGTAATGAACATACAGACTATGTACGTTACCATGCCCATACCGCCCAGCACATAGGGTATACGCCTGAGGTAGGCAATCAGGGAGAACATCACGTTGACTGCCAGTAGGGTCATGTTGCCTACGATAAGCATGAGCCTGTACTCGGAAGGTGAAAGCGCACAGAGTATCATCTCATTACAGGTAAACAGTTGGGCGACTACCGTCATGGCGCAAAATGCATGCGGCAGGGAAATCCGGCCGGTCTTGTAAGCGAGGATCAGCAGCAGGGTAATACCCATAAAGACGGAGTTCAGGACCAATGTCAACATTTTTTGAGGACCGGAAAATCCGCAGAGGTTTATCAACAATCCGGTAACAAGGGCAAATGAATACAGAAAGAAAGTAATCGTTTGCTGTTTTGCCAACTGTGAAGGCTTGTTTCGAATGGCTGCCAGTGGACTTGAAAAAAACGCCCTTGGGGTCTTAAATTTCATCTTTATAGCTGTTTTAGTGCTTTTTAGGGGGCAAAAATAGGATTTTATTTCGATTTTAGTGCAATTTATGGGTGTAAAAATTAGGGAATTAGATAAATCTACTTTAAATTTGAGTCAACAAACTAAGAAAAACGTATAATGGACAACCGTTTTACCTACAAACCGGCAATCCCCTTTGAGACTTCAAGGGAAAAGGATGGCGGGAGATTTGTCAAAATCTCCGGTTACGGCAGTCATGTCTTGTTTTTGTGTTATTGTTTGTTAATACAGGAAAATAAAACGGTGAAATATTTGGAAATTCCAGGTCTTTTTACCCCCCCCCGTAACAATCTGTGTTATAGTATATTACAGCTTTATAATATTTTGCGTTCAAGCAGCATACAAGATACTTTTCATGTCTGTATGCCGTTTGGACGCTTTTTTTGTACCCTTATGTAGAAAACAATATGTATGAAATGAAAACGATCCGAAGAAACATACAGTTGTGGATGCTTGCCCTTCTGTCATTGCCGCTTTCGGCACAGGAGAAGACCGACAGCATGTTCTGCTTCCGCTTCGTACCGGAGAAAGACATGTTCTTTATTCCCTACGGTGAGAACGGGCGTGAATTCACCCGCCTGCTGGAATGCGTGGAACGCTACCGGGAGGAAATAACGGATAACGGGATTCCCTTGTACGTGGACGGATACTGCAGTTCGACGGAAAGCGAAGCGGAAAATCTTATCATCGCAAGGACACGGGCCAACCGTGTGAAATCAGAGCTGATTGTCTGCAAACAGCTGAAAGAGGCCTGCTTCGTCACCCGGAACCATGCTTCGGGAGGCGATTCTGTGACGGTACGCATCATCATGCCAAAAACAGACAGGCGGCCGATGGAAAAGGAACCCTCGGAAAAAATGGAAAAAGCAGAAACCGTTCCTGCAGAGAAGGTGGAAGAAGCGGAAACCTCCCCGGTAGCCAACAAGTCCTCTGAAATACAGGAAACATCCATCAAGGAAGAACATTTGGCAGAGATGTCGGTTGAGCCCGCCGACTCTTACTGTTTTACCCTGCGTGCGAACCTGATTCGCTGGGCAACATTGACTCCTGACTTGGGTATAGAGTGGCGCGTCAATCCGTCATGGGGCATCGTGGTAAACGGCTCGTGGACATCGTGGACGTGGAACGACAAGGACAGACGCTATGCCCTTTGGGAGGTATCGCCCGAAGTGCGCTATTATATAGGTAAAGAGAAACGCGGCTATATCGGTGCGATGTACAAAGCCGGGCAGTTCAACTACAAGTTCTCCGCGACCGGCAAGCAAGGCGACCTGATGGGCGGAGGCATTGTCGGTGGTTATCAGTTGCGGCTGAACGATGCCCTCTCGCTCGATTTCAACCTCGGTATAGGCTGCGTCCATGCCGACTATGAGAAATACGAGGTCATCGACGGGGTGCGTGTATGCCGTGGTACGGAGAGCAAGAACTGGTGGGGGCCTGTGAATGCGGGTATCACCTTAGTATGGAAACTGTTCTAACGGAAGGAGGAAAAGATGAAGAAGATATTAAAGAATATACCGGAAAATATACGTTCGTGGAAGATAACCGCCGTTCATAAAACGGTTTTGCCGGTGGCGATAGCGACCCTTACTTTTGCTGTCACGATGACAAGTTGCGTGAAAGACGAGCTTTTCAACACGCCGCACCCCGACAAAGGGGCTGTAATGCTCGATATAGACGGTCTGCCCGGAGGAGACGGATATATGGTCGATATAGACGGGAGGACATTCAAGACGACCGGAAGCACATTTGCCGTGCCCGACCTGTTCGATCCAGGAACGCATACCGTTACAGTATATAATCGTCCCGAAGGTTTTTCTGTGGAAGGGCTTGTCGCCCGTGTAGCTCCTTTAGGAGCGGAAAAGCGTTCGGCTGACGGGTTTATACACCCTCTGCCCGGATATTTGTATTTGGGAATACGGCAGATAGAGGTCGTGGCGGACGACAGCCTGAAAGTGGAGATGTCCGTATCGCAGCGGGTACGCGACCTGCATCTGGAACTGACCGTCACCGAAGGCGACCCCGAACGGATAGCGTCTGTCAGGGGAACGCTGTCGGGCATAGCCGGAGCATTCGACCTTGCGGCGCAGCAGACCACCGGTGAGGCTGTCTCCACGGCTGTCGAATTTATCCGTACGGGAGACAGGCTGACTGCCGACGCACGGCTGCTGGGTATCATGGGCAGCAAACAGACCCTTCTGCTCGACATCGTGTTCACCGACGGACGGACGCAGACGACGGGAAGCGACCTGACGGACTATCTGAAAGACTTCGGCAACGACATGACAGAGGCATTCCGGCTGGCAGGCGACCTGAACACCCCGATAGAAGCGGAAATGAGCGCCACCATCGACAACTGGCAGCCGGGCAACGGCGGCGGTGAAGATGCGGACATAAAATAAACGATTAAGCCGAGGGCAGAGCCGAACTTGTTCGGGTTATGCCGAGGCAGAGTGATTGTAGATTGAAAATCTAAAGTAACAAGGAAACTGAATAAATAAAATAACAGACTATGCAAAAAATGAAAGTGACGATTACCGGGCTGCTTGCACTCACCGTATTCGCAGGGTGCAGCAATGATGAAAACCAGCTCGGAGGGAATGACAGCGACAGCCGTGTGGCACTGCAAGTGACAAGCGGTATCCAGACCCGTGCCTACGATGACCAATGGGAAGCCAATGATGCCATCGGTATCTTCGCACTGATGCCGGGAACCACTGAGATAGCCACCGATGAAACGAGCGGAACGGCACAGGGCAACAGGCAGTACAGTACGTTAGAAAATGCACTCGGCACATTCAACCCTGCCGACGAAAACGCGACCATCTACCTGCCGGTGGACGGAAGTACACGCGACTTCATCGCCTACTACCCGTATAAGCCGGAAATGGCGGGCAGCACCTACAAGATAGACCTGAGCAATCAGGCAGAGCAGAAAAACATCGACTTTATGGTCAGCACGACGCAGCAGGCAGAGGGAAGCAGCAAGACCAAAGGCATCAGCAAGACCGACCCGTCCGTGCAGTTCCGCTTCGAGCACAAGCTCTCAAAGGTGCGCCTGAATATCGAGACCGGAAACGGCTTCGCGGGCAACTACAGTGAGTTGGCGGGCATGACGGTAGCCCTCACGGGACAGCAGACGACCGCCGACTTCGACGTACTGACTGACGACAAAGTAGCCATTGCGAAAGGTTACGAAGGCATCGACCTGCTCACCGCAGAAAATGGCCGGACATCCGAAGGCATCGTGATGCCGAGCAATGACTATGACGGGATGCGGTTCGAGTTCCACGTCAAGGGGCACGTGCAGCCTTACGTGTGGGAACTGAACAACTCGGAGAAAGCCACGAGATTTGAGCCGGGCAAGGAGTACATCTACAACATCACCATCCACAAGACCGCCATCGAAGTTACGGCCACCATCAAGGACTGGGAACAGGGCAATGCTGACGGCGAAAGTGGCAGTGCGGAATAAGGGACAGGACACACAGGCAATAAGAGAAAAACAAATAAAAAGATGAAAGCAACGAATTACATTCTTTTTGCAGCCGCTGCCATTGCGCTGGCGGCTTGCAGCAATGACGGACTGCCCGGCGACGACCCGAACGCCCCGGTGGAAATCCGTCTGACAGGTGGTCTGGAGGTGCAGACCCGTACCTCGCACAACCTCGACACGCAGTTGAAAAACGGAGAACAGGTACACGTGTGGGTGGATGATGCCGGAAACGTGGCAGACAAGGAACTGTACAAAGACAGGGAACTGACGGCAGGAGAAAGCGGTGCCTTGACGGGCGAGACGATGTACTTCCCCCAGACCGACAATGCCGTGGACATCTACGCCATACACGGCAATTTTGATGCGTATGAGGATTGGTCGTCAGGCGGTTTCTGGGGAGAAGTCATCCTGCACTGGATAGAGCAGGACCAGAAAAGCACAACCGACGGCTACGCCAAGTCCGACCTTGTGTATGCCAAATCCCCCAATGTCACCCGCACGAAATCGGCCGTCAATCTGCAATTCAGTCACCTGCTCTCCAAGATAGAGGTGGTATTGGTGCAGGGAGCCGGAAGCCCGGAGATTGCGAAGATGGAAATCCTGAACACCAAGATCGTAGCCAAGTTCACCCCGGACAAGGCGAATGGCTTCAGCGTGAAAGCGGAGGATAATGTAGGTGAAATTGGAAACCCGATTGAGATAGACACCCACCAGACCGATGCAAAAACCGCTGCAAACACGGACAGTGATGAGGGCAAGGAACTGAACGAGGCTGTCATCGTCCCGCAGCTCTTGACAAAAGACACACCGTTCATCCGCATCACCACTACTGCGGGCGGGGAACTGGTTTATAAACTGCCGGAGGACAAGACGTTCGATCCTGCCAAGAAATACCGCTTTACCGTTACTGCCAACCTGACGGAGCTGAAGGTAGTAAGTGCAAAGATCACGGACTGGGCTAAGGAAACAGGCGATGACAATGGCACAGCCGAAATGGAGGAGTAATCGCTGACAGCCATCCCGTGCAGCAAGCGTACGGTGTAGCTGCCCGCGTCGCGGCAGGCGGTGGCGCAAAGAAACCATAAAAAAAAGAAAGGAAAAAAATGAAGAAGAATTGTTTTAACCCGAATATCCTTTGGACAGCCTGCTGCCTTGCAGCGATGACTGTCTTCACAGGCTGCAAAGACAGCAATGGCAAGGACAGCGAAACCGGCATCCTGAGACCAATCGCCGAGCACATCACCGGCAAGTGGAACATGGAGGAGAGCCACAGGAAGCAGGACGGCAAATGGGTGGAAGACCCTATCCCCGACGGCGAAGGACACACCTACACCCTCTGCACGGACGGCACGGCGCTGAGCGCATTTACAGCTCCAGATGGCTATACGAAGCTCAACGTAGGCGAATGGAAAGTGGACGAAGCGACCGACAAACTGACGCTCGGCACGATGACCGTCGATGTGCTCAGTCTGGATGCGACATCGCTTGTCATGGGGCACGACGAGGCCCGCGATTCGGAGACGGGCGAAATAATGGAGGGAGAGTTCCGATGGACGTTTGCCCGCATGGACGAAAGCCAGAAGACATTGGCAGAAAAGTTAGTGGGCAAATGGATTCTCTCCAAGAGTTATGAGAAGAAAGGCGGCGAGTGGGTGTAAAATTCCAACGGACTGCCCGACGAGGGCTGGCACCTGTACCGCGCGGACGCTACCTTCACCGCCTATTCACGCACCGGCGAGAATGAATTTACAAGCGACACGAACTGGGTTGTGAACTGCACCACCGGGACAGTGCGCTGGACGGCAGAGAACGGACAAAGCTCCACGGCAGACGTAGCCATCGAAGCCGACGGTACGCTCTCCGTGTACTACTCGAACAGTTTCGATCCCGTCACGGGACAGTCTGTCGCCGGCGAATACAGGGACGTGATGGTACGCGCACAGGAATAGATTTCAGCCACCCCGTGCGGCAGCGTAAGCACGGAGAGATACCTATCATATAAGGTGCATCGGGCGGTTTCGCTCCCGCCGGTGGCACGAAGACGAACAACTAAAAAACGAAATATGAAACGTAGAATATTACGACACAAGTTTGCTTTATGGATGGTAGTAGCCTTGGCTTTGGCCTCGTGCTCGCAGGAGGAGTTTGCCGACAGCGGGCAAGGTACGCTGCTTCCTTACGGAAAATACCCGCTGGAGCTGACCGCCGCCATAGGAGAGGCAGTCGCCACGCCTGCCACGCGCGGCACGGTGCATGGGACGTGGCCGGATGGCTATTATTACAGTTATCTCCAAATAGCCAGCAGTATCGAGTATCCGGAGGAGAATAAAATCGACTGGATGAGTTACATGGTGAGTACAGTCCGCACATATCAGATATATGCGGATGGCACAATGGTAATAGATCGTTACTATACGCGTGACCCTATCTATTGGAGACGTAGTGATGAGATAATCTATATCTATGCCTATTCGTGGAGTAGAACTCCTGACGAGCGTAATACTTCGGACCCACACGAGGTCTATGAGGACCAAAGCGAAGAAGATAAATTAAATGATAGCGATTACCTCTTTGCTTATGAGGCATTGACCTTCGACGGGGACCACACGCTGCATTTCCGCCACCTCACCTCGAAGGTTACCATCAACCTCAGGCCGTCCGAATACCTCTCGGCGCAAGCCCCTGAAGATGTGGAGGTCAAACTTACCGGCAAAGACGGGGGAAATTGGTATATAAAAGGAAATTTCATAGGGAGAAACCCCGATGAGATAGCATTGTTTGAAGCCGAGGGGCTGGAGCAGTCGGAAATCATTCCCTACAGAAACCCCAATCCGGCGGAGGGCATGTACGCCACCTACGAGGCTGTCGTCATCCCTCAGAAGATAACCGGCACCGGCAAGACCATAGAGATAAAGGTAGGCGAAACCACTTATTCCTACGAGGTGGAATGCTCGAAAGGCCAATACACCAGCGGTGAGGAATGGATTTACAACATCACCGTCGGTGCGAAAGGCTTGGACGTGACTGTCGGAGAAGGAAACATCGGTTGGGATAAAGGTGACACTGGCAACGGTAACGTAGCCCAGCCTTAAAACGAACATATAGAAAACGAAAGCAACATGATGAAATGATAAAGCGTATCCTGACATACTACGCCGAACGTCTGGACGAATACCTGTCCCGCACCCGCCACCAACCCGAAGGGCTGGCGACTGTGGGACTGATAGGTTCCGCCGGAGAGGAAACTCCGAACAAGGTAGTCATCTCTTTGGTCAACCTCGAAAAGGAGGCTTCGGGAGACAGGACGTACATGCAGCGCAGCGGAAGCGGTTTCGTGGGTAAGGGCGCGCCCCTGATGATGAACATGCACATCATGCTGGCGGCGGTCTACGAGAACAGACGCTATGCGGAATCACTCTCCGTCCTGTCCGAGACACTGGCGTTTATCCAGTCGATGCCGAGATTCAATACGGGTCGGGAGAGCTGCACGGTGGAAGTGGTACCGATGTCCACAATGGATCTGCACAATATCTGGACGACCATGGGCGGGCAATATTACCCGTCGGTCATCTGCAAGGTGCGCGGCCTGACCATCGACTCTTCTTCAATCGTGTCGGGCAGCGGCACAGCCGCCGGTCCGGATGTGAAGACATAAGAACGTGACAATGAAACAGATATAGCTATGAATTATCGTCCTCTATACAGCCTGCGGGTCGGGCATGAATACTTCGACAGAGGTATCTGCCGTTCCTTCCGCTGCCGGATTTCTCCGGCGGAAGCGGCGCTGTGGCACCGTCGCGGGTTGCTGTTCAGACAGCTCGGCGAGAACGAATGGACGATACTGTACGACAACGACGGTGCGGGCGTGGACACCTCCTCCGATGTACTGGTATTGGACATGGAAATGACCGACCCTGCATTCGTGCTCTATACGCTGTGGGACGGTTTTCATCCCGATGCAGCCTACGGGCTGGAACTGCCGTCGAAAAAAGAGACTGCCGATGCGGTGAAGGTCATCCGTGAGACCGCACCGAAGCGCGGCATCGGTTCCGGATTCTGCCGGATCCGTATCCGCATGACAGACAAGCTGGTCAAGGCGGCGCGGGACGGAAAGCCGATGACCTGCACCTTGCAGTTCCATGCCCCGGCATACCGGTGGGAGTATCTGCTTGTTCCGCGTGACGGGGAGAATGTCCCGCCGGGAAAGTATCTCATGGAGGAAACGGGCGGCAAACTGCATTTCCCTCCTTTCGAACCGGCAAGGATGTACGGCAGGGAGATGCTGCGTACCGTCTCCGAGGAATCCGTCCCGATGCACGAAAGCTACGGCTACCGGTTGAAAGTGGTGGTACCGACAGACGGCACCGGACGGAAGCAGACGGTGCTCAGGCACATCGACCCTCCGGAACCGGGCAGGTTCATGGATGCGGAACCCGGGCTGCTAAGACAGGTATGCAGCCTGTAAGAAATACAGATAAAAATCGATCAGTGATTAATAATACTAAGTTGAACCATTAAAACTAAAAACGTATGGGACAAATGAAAACACCCGGCGTGTACATCGTAGAGAAAAGCGCCTTCCCGAACTCGGTAGTAGAAGCTCCGACCGCTATCCCGGCTTTCATCGGCATTACCGAGAAAGCACAGAACGGTGCGGATTCACTCAGTGGCAAACCCTGGAAAATCACGTCCATGACGGAGTTCCAGCAGTATTTCGGCGGAGCTCCGGCACCTGAGTTTGCTCTTTCCGTAATTGATTCGCCTGAAAAGGATGCCACCGAGACATTCTATGGCATCGAGTCAGCATTCAAGGACGAAAACGGCAAGACCAAGATCCTGCGTGTAGTGAACCGGAGCAACCCTTATTCCCTGTACTACCACATGGTGATGTTCTTTGCCAACGGCGGAGGTACCTGCTACATTGTCTCCATCGGAACATACAATGAGAAAGACGCCAAGGGGAATCTCGTCAAGGTTGACAAAGACAATGTGAAAAAGGCTCTCGATGACTTGAAGAAAGAGCAGGAAATCACGATGGTGGTCGTTCCGGAAGCCGCCTCCACGCCCGACTGCAAGGACATCCAGACAGAGGTACTTGCCCACTGCGGCGAGATGATGAACCGCTTTGCCATCCTCGACGTGCAACCCAAGGTAACTGATAACGAGGTCATGTCGAAACAGATAGAGAAGTTCCGTACCAATGTGGGTGCAAACTATCTCTCCTACGGTGCGGCTTACTATCCGTGGCTGAACACCTCCGTGCTTTCCGACAAGGATATTGACGGCACGGTACTGACCTGGGACTATACACAGGAAGCTCCCGTTCTGAATCCGTTCTTTGAATCGGATTCCAAATTCCCTGACTATTTCAAAGATGCCTTCGGAAAGATCAAGAAAGGCACGAAGACAGTAACGGTAGAGGTGACAAATGACGAAGGAGCTACCTCGACCGAGGAAAAGGAAGTTCCGTTCACTCCTGATGAACTGGCCGCACTGAAGAACAACCTGCACAACGCCTTATTGCAGAACTTCCCAGGGTATCAGTACATCGTGAACAAGGTGCGTGAGAAACTGAACCTGCTTCCTCCTTCGGCAGCGATGGCAGGACTTTACACAATGGTGGACAACACGCGGGGTGTATGGAAAGCTCCGGCAAACGTGTCCGTAAACTATGTGAACAGCCCTACGGAGAACATCGACAACGCCATGCAGGAAGACCTGAACATGCCGATGAACGGCAAGGCGGTGAACGCCATCCGTACCTTCCCGGGCGAAGGCATCAAGGTATGGGGAGCGCGCACGCTGGACGGCAACTCGCAGGACTGGCGTTATGTGAACGTACGCCGCACGATGATGTTCCTCGAAGAGTCCGTGAAAAACGCGGCGAAGGCATACGTGTTCGAGCCGAACGTGGCTGCAACCTGGATGAACGTGCGTTCGATGATAGACAACTTCCTGCGCAGCGTGTGGAAACGCGGTGGACTGGCAGGTGCCACGCCGGAGGATGCCTACGAAATCCATGTCGGCCTGGGCGACACCATGACCGCCAACGACATCCTGGACGGCATCATGCGCATCACCGTGCTCGTGGCAATCACCCGTCCGGCAGAGTTCATCGAAATCACCTTCCAGCAGCAGATGCAGAAGAGCTGATGACGGTTGATAAGCGAAAACAAATAAATCGAATTGATAACACTTTAAATTAGAATATTATGGCAGACGAAAATGGAGCTGCTCAGAGCGCTCAGACATGGCCCGTACCTGAATTTCATTTCAGCGTGGAAATATCGAATGTGGGTAAAATCTCCTGCAAGGAAGTGTCGGGACTCGATGTCGAGTTCGACGTGATCGAATACCGTTCCGGTGACATGCCGGGGTTCACCAAGGTCAAGATGCCGGGTTTGCGCAAGAGCGGCGATGTGACCCTGAAGAAAGCGATGTTCAAGGACGACAAGAAACTCTGGGACTGGATCAACAAGGTGAAGATGAACGTCATCCAGCGCGAAAGCGTGACCGTCGCCCTTCTGGACGAGAGCGGCGGTCCGGTGCAGAGCTGGAAACTGACCAATGCCTGGCCGAAGAAATATACCGTGGAGGGTTTCAAGGCGGACGGCAACGGTGTATCTATGGAAACCATCGTGCTGGCTCACGAAGGCGTTACTCCGGCATAATAATCCTAAACAGTATTGATATATGGCAAACAACCCTGATTCCTGGCACTCTCCGGTCGGATTCCATTTCAGCGTGGCTTTCCTTCTGGAAGACGCTCAAGTCTCCGCCTCCTTTTCGGAGGTGGACGGCCTGAGCCAGGAGATGGGGTTTGGTGCCAGAAGCAGGAAATCTTCCGGGAATGCCGACTATCCTAAAGAAATCAAAGTCTCCAGTCTTGTACTGAAACGGGCCTTGACCCCACTGGATGACAAGGTGGCCGCCTGGATAAGGAAGAACTTCAATTTTCTGAAAAACGGCAGGATTGTGCCGTGTAACAAAATCATCGTCTCCCTTTTGGACGAGAATCGTAACCCGATAGCCGGTTGGGAGTGCCGGTGGGTCATTCCTGTCAAATGGCAGCTGAGTCCGTTGGATTCGTCACAGAGTAAGATTGCTGTAGAGACATTGACACTGAAATACAAGGAACTGGAAAGGATAATGTGATGCCCATAATAATAAAAGAAATACAGGTGCGCACCTCCGTGGAAAAGAAGGTTGTCCTCCCCGCGGAAATCACCGAAGATGTGTATGAACACATCAAGGAGAAAGTGATGGAGGAACTCTTGTTGCACGAGAGACGGCATGTATCGGATACAAGGAAAAAAGAAAGATAGAATATATGGAACAGCTTAAACTGACAGCCTATACCGACGGGAAGTTCAGCGCAAAAAACGGCAACAGCCTCTCCATTCCCATGGAGCCTGAAAATATCAGGTTCGGGAAGGAGATTGTGTATCGTGAGGACAGGCAGCAGGGGGCAGTCGGTGGAGGCAACCGTTTTGAGAAATACAGACCGGAGACACTCTCCTTCGATTTCGAGATAGATTGCACCGGTATTGTGGAAGAGACACAGGAGAATGACAAGGTTTACGACAAGGTGGATGACCTGGAGAAACTGTTGTATGTCTATAACAGCGACGGTCATAGACCCTCGTATGTGATTGTCTGTTTTGCGGCCATCCTTTTCAAGGGACAGCTTTCCAGGATGAATGTGGACTATACGCTGTTTTCTGAAAAGGGAATACCGCTCCGCGCTACTGTCTCCCTGGCATTCGTAGGCTTCCGGTGCAGCGAGGAAGAGCGCAAGAAGTTCCACAAGCAGTCGCCCGACATGTCGCGGCTCATCACCGTCAAGGAGGGCGAGACACTGCCTTACCTCTGCCACAGGATATACGGGGATTCCCTCTTGGTGCGGCAGGTAGCAAAGTTCAACAATCTTGGGGGATTCAGAAACATACCGGCAGGGACGGAGTTATTGTTCCCACCGCTTAAGAAAGAATAAAAGGAATAAATTGAGCAACCAAATAAACTGAAGAAGTATGGCAGACTCACCGTCGAAATATGCAGACCGTATTCTTGCGTGCAAAGTCTTCTGCAACGGCAAGGCGCTGGACGACTCGTTCGAGCTGGTCTCGGCTCATGTACGTCTGGAACTGAACCGCATCGGCAAGGCGACTTTGTGTTTCAACGCCGGAGATATGGATGCGCAGCGTTTCGACGAGACCGATTCCGACAGCTTCAAGCCGGGCACTGCCATTCGCCTGGATGCCGGAGACCTGAACGGACAGAAGACCCTGTTTGAGGGCATCATCCTTGATACCGGCATACGTATCGGCAAGGGACACCGCTCCGTGATGACAGTGGAGTGTCGTGATAATGCCTATGCCGCAACACAGGTACGGAAGAACCGCATTTTCGAGAAGAAGAAGGATGCGGACATGATCAAGGAAGTGTTGAAAGAATACGGCAGCGTGTCAGTGGACGGTACGGACTACCGGCACCCGGAGATGGTGCAATACTACTGCACGGACTGGGACTTCGCCCTTTCGCGTGCCGATGCCTGTGGGATGTTCGTCCTTGCTACGGGCAGCGACATCAAGGTGTTCAAGCCGAAAGTGGGAGCTTCGCCCGTGCTGACAGTCACTTACGGCAGCGACCTGATAGACTTCGACGGCGGACTTTCGGCAGGCGACCAGTTTTCCGGTTACGATGCCATTTCGTGGAATCCTGCGGAACAGAAACCTATCAGGGAGAGCGCATCCGTCCCCACGTTGAACCGTCAGGGCGACCTGGAACCGAAAAGCATGGCGGCAGCCGACAATATGCTGCTCCAGACCGATGCCCCGGCAGACGGCAAGGTGCTGAAGGCGTGGGCAGACAGCATGGCGTTGAAGGCGGGACTTGCCCGCTATCACGGCTCGTTCAGCTTCTACGGGGCTGCGGAAGCCGTACCCGGCTGCATCATCGAGTTGAAAGGCTTGGGCAAGCGTTTCGGCGGCAATGCGTTTATCGGCTCGGTGGAGCATATTATCGAAAAGAACGAATGGATTACCAAAGCCGGGATAGGCATCGACCCGGCAAGCATCACCGGTGAGCCGGATGTGGTCAGTCCCCCTGCGGCAGGCCTGCTGCCCGGCATGGAGGGGCTGCATACGGCGGTGGTGAAGAAATTAGACGGCGACCCGCAGAAGCAGTGCCGCATACAGGTGGAACTGCCGTGGATGGAGGGAAAAGACAAGCAGCTCTGGGCGCGTCTCTCCACCTTGTACGCCACAGGGGGCTCCGGCTCTTTCTGGCTGCCCGAACCGGAAGACGAGGTGCTGGTAGGCTTTGTGAACAACGACCCTACGCACCCGGTCATTCTCGGTGGACTGTACGGCAGCCGCCACAAGCCGCCCTACGAATACGAGGCGAAGAACAACCGGAAAGCCCTCGTAACCCGCGAGAAGATGCGCATCGAGTTCGACGAGGAGAAGAAAACCATAACGGTCTCCACCCCCGGAAAGAATACGGTGGAAATCAGCGATGACGGGAAGCATATCAGGCTGACCGACGAGCACAGGAACGAAATCACGATGGACAAGGGCGGCATCACGCTCTCGTCCGCCAAAGATATAACGCTGAAAGCGAAAGGCAACATCACGATGGAGGCCACGATGAAGCTCAGCGGCACTGCCAAGCAGGATGCCAGCATAGAAGGGCTGAACGTCAAGGTGCAGGCAAAGATGGGCGCGACGGTGAAAGGCAACGCTACGGTGGAACTTTCCGCCAGCGGACAGACCACCGTCAAGGGCGCAATGGTAATGATTAACTGACGACGAACCGAGAGGAATACCAGACTTGTTTTGATATTCCCGAGGTGAGGAGAAAGAAAACCCGTAGGGTTAACTAAATGAAGAATGATGAATGAAGAACTGACATATAAAGAAAGGAGCACGATATGCCACCGGCAGCAAGACTGACAGACATGCACACCTGCCCGATGCAGACACCGGGACTGCCTCCCGTCCCTCATGTGGGAGGTCCGATAATAGGGCCGGGAATACCTACGGTATTGATAGGCAAGCTGCCTGCGGCGGTGATGGGCGATATGTGTACCTGTGTCGGACCGCCCGACACCATTATCAAAGGGTCGGCCACGGTGCTGATTGGCGGTAAGCCCGCCGCACGTATGGGTGACACAACGGCACACGGAGGAGTTATAGTAGCCGGATGCCCGACAGTACAAATTGGAGGATAAGAATAAAAAAGAAACAACGATATGAACAAGAAGACTTTAAACAAATGGATTTTCGCAGCGGCACTTCCACTGTTTGCCGCCTGCACGCAAGAAGAGTTAGGAAAGCAAAACGATACCCTTCCCGAAGGCATGTACCCGCTGGAGATTTCATCCGTCACCCTCGAAGCCGAGAGCAACATGCAGCCGTGGGGAGCGGATGCTCCACACAGTCGTGTCAGTGAGAACACTGACAGAAATAGTAGCAAGTGGGATGGAGGCGAAGAAATCACCGTGCAGTTGGGTGATAATCAGACTACGACCTACAAGGTGGTGGATGTGGACGGCAAGCTGGAACTCACTGGCGAACAGCTCTATTGGAAGAAACGCAACGACAAGGTGACGGCATGGTATACCTCGCCCGAAGATGAGCATGGAGCTGTCAATCTCTCCAATCAATCACAAGGGCTGGCATACGTGCTGCAAGCCACAGAGGAAAATGCTTCTTGTGATGAATCCGTAACGCTGAATTTTTCCCATCAGCTTGCCAAAATACGTGTGAAACTTACGGGCGAAAAGGCTGACAAAGTGACTGATGTAAAGATAGAGAGCTACACCTCTTGCACGAATATCAGCGGGACGGTAAGTACCGATGGAGCATCTACCGGTGAAATTACCATGTACAAGACCACCTTGTCAGATAATAAGGACTGCTGGGAAGCCAATGTAGTGCAGGGAAAAACAATAGAAAAGTTCAGGGTGAACAGTGGCGAATGGGTTAACCTTACTACCTCTGTTACTCCTATGGCAGGAAAGGTGCACGAAATAATCATTGACGTAAAGAAAGCATCTTTGCAACCCGGAGCGGATGGCAAGTTCACCGTCAATGGCGGTGATGTCCTTATCAAGGATTACGAAGGCACGGCACCCATCGTGGTGAACGGCACCGCTATCATCACCCTCGACAATGTGAATCTGACAACTGACGGCACGGCTATGGAAATAAAAAACGGGGCTACCGTTACGCTGAACGTGAAAGGCAAGGACAACTCGCTCGTTTCCACAAACGGCAGCGGCATCGGTGCGCACGAAAACTGCACCATCATCATTAAAGGCGAGGGAACCGACAAAAGCCAACTGACAGTATCTTCCGGTGAAGGGCACAATGTCGGTGTCGGATTTATAACAGTTGCAGGGACTGCAACTTATAATTATGGCGACATCGAAATATCCGATGTTACACTGTCTGTAACAGCTTCCACCGGAGGAGGTGGTACGGCAGGAGCCGCGATAGGAGTAACCGGAAGCGTAGCTGGTTGGGCAAATCAGATTAATTGTGGAGATATAACCATAAACAATTCAAATATCACAGCCAATAGTAAGGGTGGGGCAGGCATCGGTACAGGTGTATGGTCGATGCAGCACCTCTCTATGGGCGTTATCTCCATTGCGGGTTCTACCGTTACAGTAACGAGTGGAGACGATGGTTATGGATGGAGTCCTGCATGTATCGGTATGGGTGTTGTTGAGTGTGGAACTCCTGCTAATGGTGGTGTCACCATCCAAAAGATAAACATCGAAAAATCAAAGCTCAATCTTACCACAAATGGGAGGTCCACATACAAGGTAGGAAAAGGCACTGTCCATTCCGGTACAGCTACCATTACCAACGGCATCTATGTGGATGGACAAAATAAAGGCAACGATGGTTGGAATCCTTGATAAGAGGATTTACCATAAAAGCCGTATTAGAAAAAGCTAAGGTTGAAACAGCAATAAACAAAACATAGTATCAACTTAAAATAGAACAGCCATGTACGAAGCGAGACAGAATAAGGAAAAGGTTCCCAGGCAGACTGAGGCAGGCGGTGGAGTAAGGCAGCGGAAGAAACAACAGCATATACTTACATCTGAAAATATTTTGTTGAAAAAAATGGTGTTACAGTGTAAGATATTGGAGGATGGTAGTGGACAATTTTACAGTGATAAAGATCCTAATCGTTGTATGTTTAACAGTAGAGAGGAAGCGGAGGTATATGAAAGTTATCTTTCTTATTTAAAGAAACCCAGACGGCCTCCTACTTCATACACATTCACTCACACACCAGAAACAAGAGATATTAATTCGCTTGGAATACCACAGGGTCCACATACCTTAGCATATGCTGCCGTTGGAAAAGGATTAGAACATGCTTTAAGCAATCAGGATCCGCAAACAGTATTAAACGAGCAGTGTTTGCCACCGGAAGGGTGGTTTGATGTGGTAAAAGAATTACATCCTTCTCTTTCGGACGTTGTAGAATCTCGCATACAAAGAGCTGGTAAAAGGCATGAGGCTCTTTATGAAAAAGCTAAAGAAAGCATTGTCAACAATGATATGCAACAGTTTCATTTCTACGTATCTAGCATGATCCAGTTGGATCCAAGAGCGACCTATGGATGGGATACTACCCAAAAAGCCAGTCATGCTGCGCTTAAAGGTAAAGGTGAGAATATTGATATTGAAGATGATAGGAATATTGATATAGGAGGTCTTGTAAGAGGAAGCTATGATGCAGAAGAATTTATTTATGATAGGCGTCTAATGATGGATGGTGATTACTATGAAGAGGATTTTGAGGAAGATTTTGAGGAGGATTTAGAAGAGGATCTTGATGAAGATTGATCATTTCATCTTGTAGGATTTTTGAAAAAATTAAAACAGCATCTAAAAGTCAATATCGTTCTTTGACATACAGGAAAAAGGAATAATGGAAAACAGATAAAATTCGGAAGTCGAATCGGTAATATGGGAAAAATGTCGTACCTTTGCCCCTGAAAATCAATAAAAAAAGAAAGGAGATAATTATGGCAAGACCGATAAAGGAAACTCCGATATTGTTTGGCAAGGATGCCAGACGGTTTGAAGAAAGGATGCAACAAGTGCGTAAGGAAACACCCGAAGAACGGAAACTCCGTTTGGAGAGTTATGACTTAGTGATGAAATGGTTTGAGAACGGTAGGAAATATGAAGATAGACTACGAGCAACTAAGGGTGAGAAGGCTTAGCCCTACAGAACATATATCTTCATTTGATTGTGGAGATGAAGACTTGAACAGTTTTATCTTGGAAGAAGCACCGATGTACAGAAAGTCATTGCTCGCCGTAACATACGTGGTGGAAGACAATGTGAGTGGCACCGCTTTGTGAATGAGAAACGTTTGAAGAGCTATCCTGCCGGAAAGTTGTGCAGGCTGGCAGTAGATAATGCTGCTAAGAACCTGCATATAGGCTCATACCTTATACGATTTATCAAGAGCTATTTCATTGCTGACAACAAGACTGGATGCCGTTTCTTGACTGTGGATGCATATGCCGATGCCATTCCGTTCTACCATAAAAATGGTTTTATACCACTCAATGAAGATGATGCCGGACAAGCAACGCGCTTGTTGTTCTTCGATTTGAATGATATAGCTGATTCGGAGTAACGACTCCCGCTTAAAATAAATTCTATTATTCCGCTTTCCCTTGACTGTATGAATACAGCAAAGGAAAGCGGTTTCTTTTTTTCCGGTCTGTCAAGAGCAAGAACTGAGATAAACGAATAAAGTAGTAACGATATAAGGAACAAGAATATGAACAAAGACAGGACATTCCTCGGTAGGGGCTGGAGCTTTCCTCCGGCATTAGGCAGTGACGGCATGCCTACGCGGATGGTGTCGGGCGAGGAGAATATAGAGCAAAGTCTGCTGATGCTTTTGGGCACTTCGCCCGGAGAACGTGTTCACCGCTATGATTATGGTTGTCCGATAAGGCGGTATGCCTTTGAGGTGATGGATATTACTACTCAGACATTGCTGCGCGACGAGATCGAGAGGGCTGTAGTGATGTTCGAGCCAAGGGTGGACTTGCACCGTGTGGACTTCGAGACGGACGACAAGGAAGGCATCCTGAAAATCACCCTCGACTACACCATCCGGCAGACCAACCGGAGAACCAACATGGTCTATCCCTTCTACCTGAACGAAGGCACCGACCTGTTGGGACTGCAACCATAAAAGAAAGGAGACCCAATGGCAGAAAAGACGACATACGAACTGAAAGGCACGCTGCGGGACGAGTGTATGATGAGCCGCGCGACTCTGGACGGTTTCCGCCCCATGGAAAGCGACTGGCGGGAACTGATGCGCTGGCTCATGTCCGTGAGCGGTGACGTGCCCTATTATGACTCCGGCGACAGAGAGAGCGGCAGACTGTCATCGCTGTGGGAGAACCATGTGCTGACCGTACTGGTGGACATCCTGTGCAAGGACATCAGCGGCTATGTCGATTCGTTTGTGGAAGGGCGCGGCACATCCTCCCGCCAGTCATATTTCTGCCGCCTGCAGGAGTCCTTCCGCAACTGGATATCGCGTCTCGAAGCCTTTGTACGCACCAGCAGGAGCATGGCAGCGGACAGCCCTTCCATCGCCGTGGCGTTGCTGATGACGGGACAGTTAGGGGCTGCCCTGTCGCAAGACGGTGAGTCCCGCATGAAATATGCCTCCCACCGGATAGACGACACGAACCGCCCGTACTACCGGATGCTCGGTGTCGTGGAGGACATCCAGAAGAAAGGCGGTGAATACATCGCACGTATCGAGTCGGGCGGCGACCTGGATGCCTCGCTCTCCCTGCTGCTCACCTTCGTCCGGAACTATTGCGGCATCGCCAATCGCTTCAACCGGCGTTTCGGCGGCTGGGCGGAATTCTACCGCAAGAACATCCTGCACGACACTCCGAAAGAAGCCGTTCAGGACAGTACATACGTCATCGTCGAACCCGACCGCACGAAAAAGGCGGAGACTTTTCCGTTGCCGGGAAGCACAGCATTCCTTGCCGGGCAGAACGCGGACGGCTCCGACCTCCTTTATGCCACCACAGAAAAGGCATATGTCATCCCGGCACAATTACGTTCCGCACATTCCCTGTTCAGCAAAGAAGACCGTCTGTATGCCGCGGCATTGCTGACCGAAGGACAGGACAACCCATGCCCTCTGTTCGACATGAAGAATCAGGCAGCCTCGGCACTGGAATACGGATGGCTCCTGACCTCATGCAGCCTGGTCCTCTCGGAAGGCAGGCGTACAGTGATTGTAAGTATCCGTTTAGAGAGCGGCGAAGAGGATTCCATGCCCGACCTTTCGTATTTCAATGAAAACACAGCCGCCTTCATCCTGCAACTCAGCGGAAGCGAAGGCTGGCGGCAAAAAGAAGAATACGCCATAGAGACAGACCGTGAACACGGAATTCTCCGCCTTACAGTCACTCTGACCGAAAGCGAGGAAGCCCCAGCGCCCTGCACGGAGGAACTGCACGGCATCGCCACCGAATATCCGGCGCTGCGCATCCTGTTCGCCGACAGGAAAATCATGGATGCACTACCCCATGAACTATATATAAAGGAAATCACCCTGAATACGGAAGTGGAGGGCATCCGTGGCTTCACCCTTATCGGCGAGTCCGGACAGGCGGACCCCTCGCAGCCGTTTTATCCCTTCGGCCCGACGGGCGAACGCGGCAGCCGGCTGGTTTTCGGCCACGAGGAAGCCGCACTGAAAAAGACAACCTCCGTGACCTTGAAAGGGACATGGACGAAACTGCCCGGAAACGGCTTCAAGCCGATATACGAGAACTACGGCATGGAAAAACCGGTAGACGGAAACAGCTTCACCGTCCGCTGCGAATGGCAGGAAGAGAGCCGCTGGCACGAATGCGCCGCCTCTCCGCAACAGCTGTTCCGTATGGACGGGACAGGCAAGCTGATGGATGAAGCCGTCTTTGAACTCGCATTGGAGGAAAAGACGGCCGCCAACGGTTTCTACCGCCTGGTATTGGAGAGCCCGGAAACAGGTTTCGGCACGAATGCCTACTACCGCCGGTTTACCGAAGTGATGCTGCACAACGGCAGGGAGAAGGAGAAGAACCGGCTGCCCGTTCCAGAGCAGCCGCAGGTGCCGATGCTGGGAGACATGACTTTCGGGTATAAGTCGGCAGAAACGCTTGCCCCCGGCAAAAACGGCAGCCTGTACCGTTTCTCGGAACTGTCCGGATATGAGGCGTGCGCATTGCAGAAAAACCGCCATCCTGTCTTTCATTCGTGCATGGAGTCTCCCGCCATCCTCCTGAACCTGGAGCACATGGGCGACACGAGCCGTGTACGGCTTTATCTCGCATTGCATTATGCCGCCAACGGCAGGAATTCCTCCGGCAATCCGACGGACTGCAAGTTGATCATCAGCCGGTATGCGGGCAACGGCCTTTGGCAGGAAATACCCGGTGACAACATACTGTGCGAAGAGACGGACGGCCTGACCCGCAGCGGCTTCATCGAGGTCAAGGCATCGGCAGCTGAAGGTACGGACAGCCTGTGGCTGAAACTCTCCTTTGCGGAAGGCAAGGCCCCGGAAAGCATGGTACTGGAAGGCATCCACCTGAACTGCCTCCGGGTGACGGCAGAGAACGGTGACGGCAGCTCCCTGCCTGCCGGGACAATAGCCGCCCCGCTGGTGGAAGACAGCCGCATCCTTTCCGTATGCCAGCCCTTTGCAGGCAGCGGGGGCAAGCCGGCTGAGACGGGGCAGGATGCCATCATACGGCAACGCATCCGCATTTCCGCCCGCAACCGTGCGGTATGCGGCGGCAACTATGAGGAAATGATACTGGAGCGTTTCCCGGAAATCGAGAAGGCGTGCTGCATCCCCGCATCGGGAAATGACGGGACCGTCCGCATCGTGGTGTTCCCGAAGCCGGAGAAGAGGACTTACCCGTTCCTGCCCGGCTGGAAACTGTCCGAGATAGAAAACCATATACGGCAGTATGCCTCCCCATTCGCGAAGATACAGGCGGTCAATCCGGTATACGAGCCGCTGTCCGTCACCTTCAGGGCGGTGCTGAAAAAAGACACGGCCGATCCCGGTACGGTAAAACGCCGGATTGCAAGACGCATCAGGGTATTCCTGATGGCATGGTACATGGACGGCAGGCTGCCGGATTTCGGCGTGCGGTATTCGTGCGACGCACTCCTTTCACGCACCGTCAACGACGAGAATATTGAGGAGTTCGTTTCTCTGGAAATCCGGACAGGAAAGAAGCTGTACCGGATTACAGAGGAATTGCGTGACGAGGATACCGTCCTTTCCGCTTCAGACGAGTGCGGAATCCTCTATATAGACACGCTCGACGTGGAACTGGCGGACAGCCGCCGCGGAGTGGACGAGGGAAAAATCGGGACAGACTTTATGATAGGATAGGAACATAAAAAAGATATAAAGATATGGGCAACAGATACAAGGACAGGGAAACATTGAAGTCGTACTTCCAAAGGGGGGATGTCCCCACGGAAGAACAGTTTGCCGAACTCATCGACTCGGTTCCCAACATACATGAAGACGGCCAGGCAAAAGTCTCTCCCGCCGACGGCATCCGTCTCTTCCCTTCGGACAAGGATGGCGTGGTCGCCACCGTTTTTTCCTCCGACCCGGAAAAGCCCGGGGCCTCCCCCTTGTGGCGCATCGCCCTCACCGGGGACAACGGTCTGGAGATACGGAATGGCAAGGACGAGCCTGTGATGACCGCAGACCGGGAAAAGAACGTGACCGTGGCTGGAACGGTGAAGGCGGACAGATTCCTTTCCGATAGCGGCGATGAGGGAGATACGCCCGGTACGGATGTGCTGAAGGTCAAGGCAAACGGATACTGGCAGAACCTGCCTGTGGAAGCGGAAGCCGGGCAGGAGATAAAGGGATGCCGGGTGTACCGCATATCCGCCTGCTACGTGAACAGCCTTACACGGAAATACTCCACCTGCGAAGCCATCGCCTCGCACTCGGACGGGTACGGAAGGAAAGTACGCTCTCCGCGCAGCCACTGGTGGGGCTGGTCGGGACATATGAAGATACGCTGGAGGAAGACAGACGGCAAACTCTTCCTCCAGATAAAGAGCAAGGGCGTGCAGAGCGGTGCGGAAACCATCTATTGCCGTATCGAAACCATCTGGAAAATATAACAGACCGTTATGGACGAAAGATCACTATACATCACACGGCCGGAAGACGGCGAGGACCTCTACACGGCATTGCAGCGGCAGACGCTTGCGGAACTGCAACGCCTGTCCGGAAACGTGTGGACGGACTACAACCCGGGCGATCCCGGCGTGACCGTGTCCGAAGCGGCGGACTATGTCCTGACCGAAACGGATTACAGGCTTGATTTCCCGTTGGAGGACTATCTTGCCGGCAAGGACGGAAAATGGGCGGAAGAGAGATACGGGCTCTTTCCTCCCGAATCGGTCTATCCTTCCGCACCGGTTACAGCTGAGGACTACCGCCGGGCGATACTGACCCGTTTCCCGGATGTGGAAAACGCAGATGTAATCCCCGGAGAAGGGGGATGTTACCATGTCCGCCTGCGTGTCTCGCCCTTTTCTCCGGATATGGCAAGCCAGGTACTCGGCTTCCTGAACCGGCACCGCAACCTGTGCGAGCGGTTCGAGGACGTACAGGTCGTTTCACCGGAGGAATTGTTCTTTCACGCCGATTTCGGGATTGCCACCGGAGAGAATGCCACGGAGATACTCGTACAGGTGTACTGGACGGCGATGCAGTACCTTTCCGGTTCCGCCGAGGTTGCATACCGGACAGCGGGCAGTCCCCTGCCCATGAGGGAGGACGAATGGTATGAAGGCCCGGTGAGGAACGCCCGTGCGGAGATTCCGGTACAGAAGGACACGGAAACCGAACTTTATGTCCGGCTGACGGGGATACCCGGTATCGTATCGTTCAAGACCTGCTATTTCAAGGACAAGGACGGGCATACCGTGACGGACTTCAGGACCGGCTACACGCTTCACCTGTCCAAGGATTTCAGTAACGTGAAGGTGAGAAACGGCACCGGGACGGTGCATGTGGACGGCAATGAATTCATGGAACGTCTGCAAGCGAAGTATTTCATGCGGAGCACATTCCGCACACGCCGCCTGATGCAGGAACGGGAAGCACAGTATCTGGAAAGTATCGTCAGCCACAGGAAGGCGGGACAGGAGAAAGCGACCCTGTACCCTTCCGAATACAGGGACGTGTACGGCCATACCCCGCTGGCGGACGACCTGCCGTCCTGTTATGCTGTCTCCGACAGGGATTTCCTGCGGGATACCCCTGCCCCGGAGAAGGCCGCCGCACGCAATTTCGGCAACTACCTGAAACTCTTCGACCTCCTGATACAGCGCGGGCTCGGTGAACTGGACGGGCTGAAAAGGGTGCTTGCATTGGATACGGCTGATCTTGAACTTTCACGGCTGGAGACCTTGCCGGAAAAAATACTGCCCATGCGCAAGCACAACGACCGTTACCGCGACATAACAGGGCTGAGGGACCGTTACATGGACTTTCTTGACGGCCTGTACGGGGTAGACAGCGCGCCGGAGTGGATGAGGGAGTCCGACTGCTACGGGCAGACGGCAGACGACCGCCTGCGCCGCAGGATGCGCTTCCTCAAGGCGCTGCCCGTAATGGTACGCGACCGATCCCGCTCTTTCGACGTCACGGGCACATTCGGAGGGGAGAATGTCCCGACCGTGAAGAAGTACCTCTCCCTGCTGCTGGATTTCGACACGGACGAGGAGACCACGGTCGGCAATATCCTTCCCGCCCACAACCTGATCCTGATGGGAGACGGAGAAAGGGGCGAACGGTTCCGGGGACTGGTAAGCTCCCAGATGATTGACGACGACCTGTTCGATTCCGGTTCGTTGGAGGCGGTAAAGGAAGACACGCCTCCTGCATCGGAGAAGGAGAAGCTGAAACGTTACGAGGACCTGAGACGCCATCTGCCCATCTTCAACTCGAACTGGATAAACGGTTCCCTTTTCCGTGAAGGCATCTGGTTAAGCAACTATAACCTCGTGAGCGTCGGAGGCGGGGAATGGCTGCTGGTATTCCGGGGGAAAGAGGATGAAAAGCGCATGAATCTCGGCCGTTCGAACAGCCGGGAGACACTTTCCGCGTGGGCGAACACCCTGTGCCGCTACCTGCGGGAACTGAACAGGCAGTGCGAGGCGGTATATGTGATAGAGAAGAACCTGTTCGACCCGATGGAACCGTTCACGGTGATGCTGGTCTTCACCGGCTGGACGGCACGCACGCGCTCCCCGAGGTTCCGCGAGGCATGTACGCGGCTGGCAAGGTCTGTCATCCCGTCGCACCTGAAAATGGAAACATACTGGATCGGTGCATTGCAGATGCAGTATTTCGAGGACGGGTACAAGAAATGGCGCGAGAGCATGAGTACGGATGCCCCGGTAGACATCCGTGCACTCCATCAGAAGAAGATGACTGATGCACTCTCCGATGATTTCATGTCTAAGAGAAGAAAAGGCGACAATCCGGCTAAAGAAAAATATAAGGAGGAAGACGCATGACGGTGATTGACAGAATATCGTTCCGGTTCGGAATGGCGGACGAACAGTTTGCCAGGGAACTTTATGCGGACTGGAACGGATTCTGCCGGCATTGCGTCACGGAGGTTTTAGAGAACTGTTTTTCCCGGTATGATGATAAAGAGACTTATATTGAAATAGACCGTCTGGACCTGGATCTGGGCAACATACCGCAGGACGAGTTTTACGACCTCTTCCCTGTGCGGTTGCGCGAGGCTTTGGAGCGCAGCTTTGCCCATAAACCTTCCCCGTATGCCCGTGAGAAACGCTTCGAGAACCTGCTGCACTACCTGGAATACGGCTTCTGCCTGCCGGAATGGAATGCACCGGAGTTCCACCTGTACGGGGAGTTGCAGCATTTCAAGGACACGGAACATATGGGACGGCTGCTGTCGCTGCTTGCCTCCAAACCGTATGTCATGGACAGGCTGTTCCTGCAAACAGGCGCGGAACGCCTGCCGGAGGCGATACCCTTTGCCGCATGGCTTACCTCAGCGGTTCTCGGCCGGTATGAGAAACAGCGGTATCTGTCCGCTGTCCTGGAGCATTCGCCGCAGGCTGTCATCCGTTTTATCCACGAGACCAAAGAGACCGGCAGCCTGGAAGCCATGGCCGGCTTGCTGGACAATCCCCATGTCAGGCGTATCATGGCTGCCGAGACGGAAGACCGTGCCGAAATCGGCGTGCCTGAATACTGGTACAGGCTCTACAGCTGGCTGCTCGAATACTACCCGTTCAACGGCGTGCCGATGTTCGGCGACAAGCGGCATTTCGGATTGCACCTGAACCGCAGGCTGCTGTCCTTTATCCGCAAGAGGGAGAGGCAGGCATACCTTTCCAAAGCGGAACTGACGGTACGGTTCCTTATGGAAGTTTTCGGGGCTGACAATCACCTGACGGTGCTGGGCATCATCTACCGTCGTCAGAAGCTGAATGCAGACGGTTCGCCTGCCACCGGTGACAGCTATGTCTGGGAACTTTATTACATGCTCCTGCAACTCTCGCTGCTCGGAACGGAACAGATTTCAACCGGACATGCCGGCAGGCAACCGTCCGATGAAAAGACGGATACATCATCGCCGGATACCGGGATGGCTACAGCCATCGCAGAAAACGCAGGTTCTTTCCTGCAATGGATAGAAGATACGGGACTGCCGGACCATATAAAACGGGCAGCACTGTTACGGCTGGCACAGGAAAAGCCGGAGTTGCTGATACAGTGGTTGAAGAGCCGGCCGGACAGGAGGCAGCTGTCATTGCCGGCATCCCTGACCGACAGGCCGACCTTGCTGTTGCTTGCCGGATATGTCTCGCTGCAACTCGCCGAGGTGGTTTCCGCCCTACTTGAAACACTCGGCAAGGCATCCCCATCCGTTTCCTGGTTTCAAGGCATCGGTAAAGGCAAACTGACGGAGGCGTTGAATACAGCCGTGTTGCAGGGAATTTCAACCGGTATCTTCTCCGCATCGGATTCCGCTTCCGTGCAGATGCTACGGCTGGCTGCTTTACTGCATAAGGAAATAACCGGACAGGAGACTCCGGCTGCCGATGTTGCCGGGTTCAAAGCAATAGAGGATATCGGCATATCGGAATCCGTCTCAGAGGAAAACACTGTCATCTCACAGCCGATAAGGGAATTCCTGGAATCTGTTTCTCCTGTTTTTGCTCCTGCCAATGATACATGGAAAAACATACATCGGGAAAAACATCCGAATAAGAATATTCCGGAGGCCCGGAAAGTCGCCTCTTTGAAAGTCATTCTTTCAGACTGCACCATTCCCGAAAATACCGGAAAGATGCTTGTACTGCAATGGTTCGATGCCTATCGCAACAGGGAAAGCGAACTGATTTCGGCATTGCAATCGGAAAAGCTGCTGGATACGGTTATCGGTTTGCTCGACACGGTTACATTAAGGCATATCGCCATACGGCTGGCTGTGCAAGCCTATGGTACGGACGGTCAAACTGCCGGAACGACTGCCATACAGCTTGTCGGACTGTTGACCGGGCATATAGGGACAGTCGCAAATCTTGTTTCCGGTCCTGCAAAGACGGTCTGGAAATCGTTGCTTCTTTCACTTGCTTCATGGAATGGCATCATATCCCCTGCATCTGCAAGCGGTAATTTGGATACCGCTATCTGCTTGTTGGCAGCCATCGTCGGCGATGACAGAAGCAGGATAAAGGCGGTTGTCGAATCACTGATCGGACCGTCATTGCCTATTCCTTATATCGGGCTGCCGGACAATAAAACAGTCCGCAGCTTCGATACGGAAGACTTCCTCTCCGGTACCGTAAACAATACGCTATTGTCTCTATTGGTTCGGGTGCGGCAATATATCGATTCCGGAAGCCTTGCTTCGGAATTGCCTGTGATGGATATCCGCAAAGACAGCATGGACGGAACAGACAGCGTACTGCGCATAGACTCGGCAGATGACAGCCCGGACATGCCGGCCGAAGGCGACCTTACATTGAACGAGGTTCGAACAATATTTGAACAGCATCTGAACAATGTCTCCGGTATGGCTGGCTGGTTGCAAAACCAGGTATTCACTTCATGGCAGAAACGGGAAGTGCTCCACCGTTATCTGGAAGATTCTCCCAAAAAGGCCATACGGTTGCTTCGGGATACCATTGTTTCGGATGAAAGCACGGTTACACTATGGGCTGAAATCATCGGCAAGGATGCGATATCAGGACTCATCGGGCAGACGAGCCCTACTCTGTCCGGTATATTGGGCCGAACTGTCGGTGTGATACGTTCCGCATTTACTGAAGACGGGCTGTTTGCAGACGGCAGCGGGGAATGGGAACTGTCCGTAACAAAGGCTATCCTTCTTTTGATTACGGAACAGCCGGAGCCGGACTGTATGGATGTGGAGGATATCATCTCTCTATTCCTGCGCCATCTTCATTATGTTCTGGCTGGGAACAAGGAATATACGGATACAGACCGGGAGCAATGGGAAAGGGTTGAAAGGCTGGCAATCCATACAATCACCTTACAAACGGCTGCGGCAGATACGGGAACCGGTACGGCATCCGGCTTGACAAACAATGTCCGGCCATTGGAAGATTCTATATCCGTCCAGGGAGAAAGTGTATTCGATGAGTGGATTACGTGGTTGTTGTCCCCTTCAGTCAGCGATACGGAAAAATCGCAGATGTTACGGCACTATGCCCGTTGGCAACCGGAACTGCTTTGGAAATTCGTGCGGTATTCCACCACTGATAATCCGGGGAGAAACGACATCCCCTTTGGGCAGTGGACCGAATGGCTCGGTACGGAAACATGGATGGAAATGATTGCCGGAGTATCGTTCTCTTTAGCTGAAACATTACGCCGGACAACCGAAGTCATAGCAAGAAAATACGGATTAGCCGAACCGGCATTGTCCGGAGGAATGGTACGGTTTATTGCCTGTTACCCGGCAGACCGCATCCATTACGGAAACGCTTCACCGGTTGTCTGGGGATATATAGAAACTTTGGCTTCATCCGTATGGAAAGACAGGATTCCGGACACCATACCGGAACACCCCGCAACCGTAGCCGATGGCAGCAGGCCGGAACATGAGGAAACTGATAATACCTCACAGCCCGATGAACGGCAGTCCGCATTGGAGGCCATTGTGGAGAGTGTGGAAACGGAACTGCACATCGCTGACACCGGACAGGCTTTGGAAGAAGCCGTGCAACCGGAATATATTGAAATTCAGAATGCAGGCCTTTGCCTGCTGGCGATATGGTTCCCGCGCCTGTTGGATATGCTCGGCCTGCTTGCAGAAACGGACGACGGAAGAAAAGACCTGAAAGATATGGAGGCACGTATCCGGGCGATATTCATCCTGCAACGCCTGGCGACGGACGAGGTACGGGAGTACGAAGAGCATGAACTGGCATTCAACCGCATTCTGACAGGATGTCCGTTCTATGTGCCGCTGCCGAAAACATTGAAATTGACAGAGAACGAGATACAGACCGTGGAATCGATGCTTGCCGGGGTGAAGGCGAACTGGGAGAAACTGAAAAACACTTCGGTAAAAGGGTTTCAACGCAGCTTCATCGAGCGTCCCGGCAGACTGGAGCAGCGCGAAGACAAATGGGTGCTGTACATCGAGGAACGTGCGTATGACATCCTGCTGGACTCCCTGCCGTGGTCGTACCGCCAGATACGGCTGCCGTGGCTGAAAAAGAAAATAAGCGTCATCTGGCGTGACAAGGAAGAATTTGATTTTGAATAATATAACGATTAAAAATATATCATCATGGAAACTGAAAGGACATATCAGAACAAGGTGGCACGCACCATCCAGCAAAAGCGCAACGGTGAAGGTGCTTTGGAGTTTGCGGACAACCGTCCGCATGGGATACTACAAGCTGTAGCAGAACCTGTACAGCGCCTCGAAGACGAGGACGAAGCGTTACAGGGGAAATTCAAGAATACAGTACAGTGTCAAGAGGACGAGGATGATCTCCTGCAAGGAAAATTCAGACAACCTCTGCAACGGATCGGAGAAGAGGACGATGAGCTGTTGCAGGGCAAATTCGATACAGTCCAGCGTGAGGAAGATGACGAGTTTATGCAAGGTAAATTTGCAGAGCCGGTACAGAAGAAGAATGAGACGGGTATGCCCGACAACCTGAAAGCGGGCATCGAAGACTTGTCCGGCTTTTCAATGGACGACGTGCGGGTACATTACAACTCGGACAAGCCGGCTACCGTGCAGGCATTGGCATACACGCAGGGTACGGACATCCATGTCGCCCCCGGCCAGGAACGGCACCTGCCGCACGAGGCGTGGCATGTGGCGCAGCAGATGGCGGGGAGTGTCGAGCCGACAACGGAAGTGGGCGGACTGCCCGTAAATGACAATCCGGCACTGGAACACGAAGCCGACGTGATGGGTGCGAAGGCAAACAGTTACTGACCTTTGTAGAGAACGCCTATGATGACAGCGCATATCGACTGGTTCGGCAGGGTCCTGACCGTGGCCATCCAGCTTTATTTCCGGCAAGGGTGCGAATACTCCTCGATAGAGGAAGTCACGCCACCTGATGACGGTTGGATGGAAAGCATGACCGGACGGCAGGATATCACTTTCAACGAGCGGGTGGTGATCATGCTGGCCCTGATGCCGCATACCTGTCCGCAGGGATTGGATATCTTCTTCGTACAGAACAAGGACTTTGACCGGCAGTACACCGAGTTCGGCGGCTGGAAAGGGCTGTCGCACGGCGGCTTCCTGCCTACGGGCGAGACCGCCTCGTTCATCCTTGCCGGAGAGGATATGAAGAAGAAAAAGGCCGTTATCCGCATGTTTCAGAAAGACCACTGGTTCTATATGCGGAATCTTTTGCGGTTAGAGGGTGCGGGTGAAGGTGAACCGCTGCTGAGCGGACAGCTCCGCGCTTCGGACGAGTTCCTGAGCCATGTACTGCTTGACAGGGATTATAAACCGAACTACAATATCGGTTTCCCTGCCAAACTTATCACCACCCCGTTGGAGTGGGAAGACATGGTTTTGGATTACAATACACTGGAGGCTCTCGAAGAAATCAACACGTGGATCATGCACCAGCATACCATCATGGAAGACTGGGGGTTGAAACGGATTCTCAAGCCCGGCTACCGTGCCCTGTTCTACGGCCCTCCGGGAACGGGAAAGACACTTGCCGCCACTCTTTTAGGCAAGAAAAACAACATGGATGTCTATCGGGTGGACCTGTCGATGATTGTATCGAAGTATATCGGCGAGACGGAAAAGAACCTTGCCAAAGTCTTCGACCTGGCGGAGAACCGGAACTGGATCCTGTTCTTCGACGAGGCGGACGCACTTTTCGGCAAGCGCACCTCGACCAGCACCTCCAATGACCGCCATGCCAACCAGGAAGTGGCCTACCTGCTCCAGCGCATCGAGGATTTCCCCGGTACGGTCATCCTTGCCACCAACCTGAAATCCAACATCGACGAGGCCTTTTCCCGCCGCTTCCAGTCCGTCATCTACTTTCCGATGCCCGATGAGGAACTGCGTGCCGCCCTCTGGCACGGCATGCTTCCAAAAGAGTGGCTCGGCGATGACGCGGAAGAAGTCATGGCCTTGGCCGCCGGGACAGAATTTTCCGGCGGCTCCATCACCAACGTGGTACGCCGTTGCGCCCTGCAACTGCTCATGTCGGGACAGGAAACGCTGGACAAGCGGATACTAAAGGAAGCCCTGCAGAAAGAAACATTGAAAATGTAAGATTATATGTGGTTAAGAGTCAAAATATTCATCGGCTACCTCGCGCTGATCGCCTTGCTCGCGTTCACCGTCTTCCTCTTGCGGGGTGAACAGCAAAAACGCAACCGTCTGCAAACGGACGAGGCCGAACTGCTCTATGCCCGCAACCTGGCAGAACAAACCTATGCCGGACTGCTGGAACTTGCCACCCGGGCAGAGACCGTCAGTGTCTGGGACGAGGAAGACCTGGCAGGCTACCGGAACAAACGCACGGAGGTCTGCCGTACCCTCCATGAACTGGGACCGCATATCCGTTCCTCCTCCGGGCAGGCCCGCATCGATTCGCTCTGCCTGCTCCTGGAACAAAAAGAGCAACTGCTGGACAGCATCATGCAAACATTCGACCACCTGCAGAGGGTCGGCGAAATCGTCAGCCGGAAAATTCCGGCCATCGTCTCCCATGTCCGGCAGACCGCCGCCCCGCCTGTCGCATCCGCGGATACCGTCCGGAAACCGGCCTCGGCCAGCCTATGGTCCAGGCTCTTCAAGCGGAAAGAAAAGAAATCGGCCTATCTGGGGCAGCGGGAAAAGACGGAAAAAAGATCCGGTGAAAAGAGACAAGAGAGACAAGGCGCGTCGGCCACCGGCATGCTCCGTTCCCTAAGCCGGGAGGTGACGGATATCCAGAAGGCCGAGGAAGAGCGCCTGTTGCTCCAGATGGACCTGCTGTATGAGAACAATACCCGGCTGAACGGGCGGCTGCGCGGCATCGTCCAGGAACTGGAGTCGGAAACGGCCTTCCGGATAGAAGAACGCTACCGCCGGTTCGTGCTGGAGAGCGACCGGTCGTTCCATACGGTATCCCTCTTGACCATTTCCATCTCGCTGCTCGCCATTATCCTGTATTTTATCATACACCGGGACCTGAAACGCAAATACCGCTACCAGAAGGAGCTGGAAATCTCCGACGAGACCAACCGGCAGCTTCTGCAATCCAAGAAGGACATGATGCTTGCCATCGCCCACGACCTGCGTTCCCCGCTGACCACGATAAGCGGCTCCGCCGACCTGCTGCCGGGCGAGGAGGACGGGCGGCGTAAGGCAAAGTATGTGGAGAACATCCGACACGCCTCGGAATACATGCTCTCCCTTGTGAATACCCTGATGGACTTCTACCTGCTGGACACGGGACAGACGCAGTCATACGAGCGTATCTTCCACCTGGAATCCTTGTTCAAGGAAACGGCGGACAACTACGCCCCGCTCGCGCAGAGGAAAAGCCTGCACCTCTCCACTTATTTCTCCGGCACGGACGTGGTGGTCTGCGGCGATAAAGGGCACCTCCAGCAGATCGTGAACAACCTGCTCTCGAATGCCGTGAAGTTTACTAAGGAGGGAAGCGTCCGGATGGAAGCGGAGTACAGGAACGGCGAGCTGCGCTTGTCCGTCCGGGATACGGGCACCGGCATGGACGGGACAGACGCGGAGAGGATATTCACCGCTTTCGAGCGGCTGGAGAACGCCCGCGGCGTATCCGGTTTCGGTCTCGGCCTTGCCATCTGCTCCAGGCTGGTCTCCCAAATGGGTGGCTCCATCCGCGTGGAAAGCCGGAAGGGAAAAGGCAGCGACTTCATCGTCCTGCTTCCCCTGCCGCCGGCCGACGGGAAATCCCCCTTGGAGACGGAGAAACTTTCCTCCGGCCTTCGTATGGAAGGGACGCGCGTCCTTCTGCTGGATGACGACCTCCGACAACTCGGCATCGTAAGGGAGATGCTGCGCCGCCACCGTGCCGCGTGCGACTGCTGCCAGGACAGCAGCGAGCTCATTTCCAGACTGAGGGAAAACGAGTACGACGTGCTCCTGATGGATATCCAGATGCCGGACATGGACGGTTTCGCCGTGCTGGAACTGCTGCGCCGCTCCAATATCCCGCAGGCGAGGGCCATCCCCGCGATAGCCCTTACCGCCCGCATGGATGACGAGCGGGAATACCTCACGCGTGGCTTTGCCGGCTGCATCCGCAAGCCTTTCACCATGGAAAGCCTGGCAGAAGGCGTGACGCGGGTTACCGGGAAGAAGGGAAACGGGGATTGGAAGCCGGACTTCTCACTGATCCTCACCGGTGAGGATAACAGGCGGAAGATGCTGGAGGTGTTCATCACCGAGGGCCGGAAAGACCTCTCCCTGCTGCATGAGGCGCTGGAAAAGGGCGACAGGGAAACCGTCCGCGACATCCTCCACAAGAACCTGCCGCTCTGGGACACCCTCCGCCTGGACTTCCCGATAGAGGAACTAAGACGGATCACCACCACGGCTCCCGGCTCGTGGACAGCGGAAGACCTTGCCGGGATACGGGAGATAGAACGCGCGGCGAACAGGCTGCTCCGTTATGCCATTAACAAGAGAAAGGAGGAAGAATGAAAAAGATACTGCTCATAGAGGACGACGTGGTTTTCGGCCGGAGCATCGGCAACTGGCTGAAGAAGCAGGGAATGGAATGCCGCCATGTGACGGCACTGGCCCCGGCAAGGAAATCCCTCGCGTCGGAGGAGTTCGACCTCGTCCTTGCCGACCTGCGCCTGCCGGACGGGAACAGCACGGAGCTGCTGCGCTGGATGCACGGGAAATGTCTTGCCGTCCCGTTCCTGATCATGACGAACTACGGACAGGTGGAGAACGCCGTAGAGGCCATGCAGCTGGGTGCCGTGAACTATCTCTGCAAGCCCGTACAACCGGACAGGCTGCTGGAGGCCATCGACAAGGTTCTCAGCCGCCCGAGACGGGACGGAAACGTGTTCTACCGCGGGGAGAGCGGGAAGGCGCGGGAGATGTACCGGCAGATCGGGCTGGTCGCAGCCTCGGACATCTCCGTGCTGCTCCGCGGGGCATCCGGGACGGGCAAGGAACATATAGCCCGCGAGCTGCACGAGCAGAGCCGCCGGAGGAACAAGCCGTATGTGACGGTGGACTGCGGCTCCATCCCCGAGGAGCTGGCCGCCTCCGAGTTCTTCGGCCACCGCAAGGGGGCGTTCACCGGTGCCGACAACGACAGGGCGGGACTGCTTCGGGAAGCCGACGGCGGCACGCTGTTTCTGGACGAAATCGGCAACCTCTCCTACAGGACCCAAATGCTCCTTCTGCGTGCCCTGCAGGAGAAACGCTACCGTCCGGTGGGCTCGACCTGGGAACGCGGTTTCGACATCCGCCTGATATCCGCCACCAACGAGGACCTGGAGAGCGCCATCGCCGAGGGACGTTTCCGGGAGGACCTGTTCCACCGTCTGAACGAGTTCACCATCCGCGTCCCGACGCTCTCGGAATGCCCGGATGACATCCTTCCGCTGGCCCGTTTCCTTTTGGGGCACCTCTCGGAGGAACACCGGAAACGGGTGCAGGGTTTCGACCGGCTGGCAGAGGCGGCCCTGAGACAGTATCCCTGGCCGGGCAATATCCGCGAACTGAGGAATACCGTCCGTCGTGCCCTGTTGCTGGCAGGCGGTGACTGGATCAGTGCGACCGACCTGAACCTGGACCTGACGTTAAGGCAAGAGGAAACGCCCGGCCTCACGGAAGAAGAAAAAGAGAAGCAATTGTTGCTCCATGCGCTCGAACAGGCCGGAAACAACCGGGCGAAGGCCGCCAGGATGCTGGACATCAGCCGGACCACCCTGTATGAGAAGCTACGCAAGTACGGGATCATCTGACAGGATGAGGTATTGAATCAAGGGGGTATGACTTCACGCCCCCCCCCTTGATTTCCTGTACCCCGTGTCTTGCGTGTCCGGCTGTTTATGCTTATGTTTGCTGGAGATAACGAATTGAAAATCATTTATCAAAGACTACAATATGGATATTCGCCCCTTATGTGGTAGACTTGGTCTTGAGGTTTGTGAGGCAGAACGCCAAAAACGGATGTGGCAAACGGGTCTTGCCCAGGCCATGCGTAAACCTCCCCTTGCTGGCAGTATTCCCCAAATCATCCGGACAGTACTGATTGAACCCGTTGTAAAGGAGCTTTGCCGGAAGACCGGAAAAGATGTCCGTTATCAGCACTACGGCCTTGAAGGATATTTCCGCCTGTTCCTAAAAGGGAAACCGTTTGCCGTCATCTCTCTTCCCAACCCCGGCAATGGACGGGTATTCGTCAAGTTCCTGGATGCCTGCGGCAGGCAATGCAGCCCGATGAAAGAGCTTTACAATACGGACGTGCTCGTTTCCTTCCTCCGGGAAACAGCGGGATAGCCCGAAGTACAAGGGGCTTACAGAAAGTGTACACTTTCCTTACAAACAGTGTAAGGGAGGTGTACGCTTTTTGTTTACACCCTTGTACGTCCCGTTTTTCTATCTTACTGAATAGCTGCCACTTATATGGTTAAAACAGGCGCATCCTTCTTCGGCGGCATGGTGTTCGTCCTTGTGTTCCTGAATTTGAACCTAAAAAGCAATCTTATGGAAACATCAATGACAGACCGTCTTCTCAACTGCTTCGCGAAGGCCGTCCGGGAAAAGAAAGGGCTTACGGAAGCGGAATTATCATCCGCCTATACGGAATTCATGAACCGCCTGCAATCGATAACCGACGGCGGGCAGCCCGTCATCGTGAAGCTAAGGCAGCTGCGCCGTCTGGAACTGGAGCTGGTAACCTACCGGCACGGGGCATATCCCGCCCTTGAGGGGCTGACGGACATCTACCTGACGAAAGCCGCCGCCCTTGTCAGGATGGAGGTAGACCTGCTCCATTTCATGGCGGACCATCCCGAGATCCATGCCGCGCCGTCACCTGCCGATGAAAAGACAAGGAACCATCCCGCCCTTCATTGGAAAGGCTCCCAGGTGAACCTGATGGAACTGATCGCCTCGCTGGACTATTCCGGTCTGGTGACGGACGGACAGGGAAACCGCCAGTCCTTTGCCGCCCTGGTCGCGGCATTCGAAATCCTTTTCAATGTCACCCTGCCCAAGCCCTACGACCTTCGTGCCGATCTCGCCCGGAGGAAAAAGAACCTCTCCGTCCTGCTTCCCAAACTCCGGGAAACCTACGAGAAAAACATCGTGAACTGCGGGATTGACCGGCGTTGAAACGGCGATGAGACATCCCTGTCAGTAAAAGTCATCTCCTGTCAGGGATAGTCACTCCGCGCCGTTTGGCGCGTAGCGGAATTCTCACTTATTTTGCTCCCGAAAAAATAACCGTAAAGAAACAGAAGAACCTATGGCAAGAATCAAGCAGACACAGAAACCGCAGGATGTGCCTTCCTTCCAGCCCTGAAGAGGCGGACGGAAGCCGAAGGACGCCTCCGAGCTCCATTCCTATTATTACGGCTTCCGCCTGGATGAAATGCAGAACATCGAGTTCGAGAGGCTGTACTCCAATTCCGGCGCGAAGACCAAGTCGCAGTTCATCCTGTCGTCCATTTTCAACAAACCGATCAAGGTCGTGAAAATAGACAAGGCGGCCACGGATTTCTACATCCGGCTGACAAACCTTCAGAGCGACTACCGCCGTGTAGGGGTGAACTACAACCAGGTGGCCAAGGCCGTCCACAGCGGGGAGCTGACCGGGAAGAAAGCCCTCGCCCTGCTTTATAAGCTGGAACAGCTGACCGTGGAATACATCTCGCTGAACAAGGAGATCATCCGTCTGACCAAGGAGTTCGAACGATGGTTGCAAAGATAACATCCGGCGTGTCCGTCTACGGGGCGCTCTATTACAACCAGGAGAAAGTGGACAAGGGCAAGGCCCGGACGCTGGGATGGAACCGTATCATGGAACGTCCCGACGGCACGGCCGGCATCCCGGAATGCATGCGCAGCTTCGAGGCCTACCTTGCCGCCAACCGGCGGACGGAAAAACCGGTGATCCACCTCTCGCTCAATCCCCATCCCGACGACAGGCTCTCCGACGGACAACTGGAAGCCATCGGACGGGAATACATGGAAAAACTGGGTTACGGCGACCAGCCTTACATCATTTTCCGGCACGAGGACAACGCCCGTCCCCATATCCATATCGTCTCCCTGCGCATAGACGAGCAGGGCAGAAAGATCAGGGACTACAAGGAATGGGAACGTTCCATGAAAATCTGTCGGGAGCTTGAGCAGAAATACGGACTGGTTCCGTCAATGAAGGAGGAGCGCAAGGTTTCCAACGCCATGACACCGGTGGACTACCGCAAAGGTGACCTGAAACATCAGATTGTGAACGTGGTCAAACCGGCCCTGCAGGATTACCGTTTCCACTCGTTCAAGGAATTCAAGGCCTTGCTCGGACTGTTCAACGTGACAGTGGAGGAAATACGCAAGAGTATTGACGGCAAGATATGCCACGGGCTGGTCTATGCGGCACTCGACGAAAAAGGCAGACGTTGCGGCGTAGGCATCAAGTCCAGCGACATCGGCAGGAGCGTCGGTTACGAGGCACTGAAAAAGAGATGCGCCCGAAGCAAGGCGTGGATGAAGAAACATCCCGTACCGGAAAGGACGAAGGGGGCCATCCGGGAAGCCTTGCGGCAGGACACCCGGCAGGGATTCCTCCGGCTCCTGGCCGGAAAAGGCATCGTCCCCATACTTTGGGAAAACGAGAAAGGCGTGATCTACGGGGTGACCTACATCGACCACGACTCGAAGACGGTCTTCAAGGGTTCGGCCCTTGGCAGGGAGTTCTCCGCGTCCGTCCTGAACAGGCTGTACGGCACGCCGCTTCCCGCGACGGCTTCCCATAAGGATACCGCCGTGAAAGAGGAAACCGCAGGAGGGGAAACCGGGCTTGCGGAAGGGCTGCTGGATATCCTCTCGACGGAATCCCGTCCTTATCCGGGCGAGGAAACCGCGGAGGGCATCTACGGGAAGAAGAAAAAGAAACGGAAACGCCGCGGCCCGCATGTCGGCTAAAAGGGTTTCCAAAGAGACGAAACATAAGCAAAGTATCACCTATAAAACAAGGGAAACATGTCACAAGAAGATGCCAGGGGACTGGGCAAGACCATCGACTTCATGCGCGCGGTCAGCCTCCTGTTCCTCGTGATGAACATTTATTATTTCTGCTATCCGTTCTTTCACCATCTGGGGTGTACCAACGGCATAGTGGACAAGATCCTCGTGAACCTGCAACGGGATACGGGGCTGTTCACCCATTCGCTGGTGACCAAGTCCTTCTGCCTGATGTTCCTTTTCTTCTCCTCGATGGGAGCCAGGGGACGCAGACAGATGGAGATGTCCTGGCGGCGTATCGGCTGTTTCCTGACGGCCGGCCTGTCCCTTTACTTCGGCAGCGAGCCGCTGCTCGTCTCAGGGTGGGATATCCGACCCACTACGCTGCTGTACGTGTCCGCTGTCACCGCCGGTTATATCTGTCTCCTGACTGCCGGCATGTGGATCGGCCGTCTGTTGAAGAACCGGCTGATGGACGACGTGTTCAACGAGGAAAACGAGTCCTTCATGCAGGAGACCCGGCTGATGGTCAGCGAGTACTCGGTGAACCTTCCGACCCGTTTCTATTACAGGAAGAAATGGCATGACGGCTGGATAAACGTGGTGAACCCGTTCCGCGCGACCCTCGTGCTGGGTACGCCGGGCTCGGGCAAGAGTTACGCCGTCATCAACAATTACATACGCCAGCAGATCGCCAAAGGCTTCGCCTGCTACATTTACGACTTCAAGCATCCGGACCTGAGTACCATAGCTTACAACCAGTTGCTCAAGAACAGGGACAAGTATGACGGCAACGTGCAGTTCTATGTGATCAACTTCGATGATCCGCGCCGCAGCCACCGCTGCAACCCGATCAATCCGGCCTTCATGTCGGATATCGCGGACGCTTACGAATCGGCGTATGTCATCATGCTGAACCTGAACAAAAGTTGGATACAGAAACAGGGTGATTTCTTCGTGGAATCCCCGATTATCCTGCTGGCCGCCATCATCTGGTACCTCAAGATTTTCGAGAACGGGAGATACTGTACCTTCCCGCATGCCATCGAATTGCTGAACAAGCCCTATTCGGAGGTGTTCACCATACTGACCTCGTACCGGGAGCTCGAGAACTACCTCTCACCCTTCATGGACGCATGGAAAGGCGGGGCGATGGAGCAGCTCCAGGGCCAGATAGCGAGCGCGAAGATACCGCTCTCGCGCATGATCAGCCCATCGCTCTACTGGATCATGAGCGGGGACGACTTCACGCTGGACATCAACAATCCGGAGGAACCCAAGGTGCTGTGCGTGGGCAACAATCCCGACCGGCAGAACATCTATTCGGCGGCCCTGGGGCTTTACAACGCCCGCATCGTCAAGCTGGTCAACCGGAAGGGAAAGCTGAAGAGTTCCATCCTCGTGGACGAAGTTCCGACTATCTATTTCCGGGGGCTTGACACGCTGATCGCCACGGCGCGGAGCAACAAGGTGGCGGTCTGCCTGGGAGCGCAGGACTTCAGCCAGCTGGTACGCGACTACGGTGAGAAAGAGGCGCGCGTGATCCAGAACACCATCGGCAACATCTTTGCCGGGCAGGTGGTCGGGGAAACGGCGAAAAACCTTTCCGAGCGTTTCGGCAAGGTGCTCCAGCAACGTAAATCGGTCAACATGACCAAGGAAGACACTTCCACCAACATCAGTACCCAGCTGGACTCCCTGATACCTGCCTCCAAGATATCCAACCTCTCACAGGGGATGTTCGTGGGAAGCGTATCGGACAATTTCGGAGAAACCATCAGGCAGAAGATCTTCCATGCCCGTATCGTAGTGGACAATGCCAAGGTGGAAGCCGAAACGAAGGCTTACAAACCGATACCCGTCATCACGGACTTCACGGGCGGGGACGGCAAGGACCATATGCAGGAGGAGATCGAGCGCAACTATTACCGCATCAAGGAAGAGGTGGGCGATATCATCCGGCGCGAACTCCTGCGCATAGAGAACGATCCGAAGCTGCAGCACCTGCTGGAGACGGACGAGGAATAACATATATAATAAGAATAGGATTGCTTCGGGTAATCCGCCATTTGATAACCGTTTAATTTTAGTTTTATGACCGAGAAAAAGAAAAACAACAGCCCTGCGGGAAAACCCTGCTTCCCGTGGGTCGGTGGAAAGAGAAGACTGCTTCCCGTCCTGACCGGGTCATTGCCAGGTGATTTTTCCGAAATGGAAACGTATGTGGAACCTTTCGTGGGCGGCGGCGCGCTGTTCTTCTGACTGAGGCAGGCCTATCCCGATATCCGCTGCGTGATCAACGACTCCAACGAGAGTCTGATAAACGTGTACCGCACCATTCAGAACTCCCATGAGGAGCTAATCGGGGTGCTGGACGGTATCCAGAGAGAATACCATGCCCTGGAGGAGCATGCGGATAAGAGGGCATATTTCATGGAAAAGCGTACATTCTTCAACGAGGGGAATCCGGACGATGTCACCCGCGCCGCCCTGTTCATCTTCTTCATGCGTACCTGCTATAACGGCATCTATTCGGTAAACCGCAGCGGCAAGCTCTCCGTGACGTTCGGCGCGGGCAACCGTGCGAAAATACTGGAAGAAGAGCTGCTCCGCCTGAACCATAAGCTGCTGCAGGGAGTCGTCATCCTGGACGGGGACTACCGGCAGACCGGCAAATACGCGGGTGAGAAGACCTTCTTCTACTTCGACCCTCCCTACAAGCCGGTCAACGAATCGGGTGACTGTACCTCCTACATGCCTGATGATTTCGACGACAACGACCAGATCCGGCTGGCCGAGTTCTGCAGGGAGATAGGGGATGCCGGCAGCAAATGAATGCTTTCCAACTCCGATCCTCGCGAGAAGAATCCCCTTAACACCTTTTTCGATGATTTGTACGACGGCTTCCATATCCAGCGGCTGAGCATCTTCCGCTCGGTCTGCTCCATCGCCGAGAAACGGAAACCGGTCAACGAGCTGCTGATAAGGAACTATTAATGCGGGCCGAAACCCGGATAAAGTGAGACAGGCGGGAGAATTTCTCCCGCCTGTCCTGTTATATACCCACCCTGATGATTCATGCCGGGATTGCCTATCTTCTTATTTTTCACCCGCTTTCCTGTTTCGGTTCCGCACACGTTTCCACCGTCTTTTTCAGACGGTGCTGCAGGAACTCGTTCAGATCCTTGTGCGGCAGGTAGTGCACCGCCTTGTCCGTCACGCTCCCGCACCGCCGCCTGATCTCCTCCGTCGTCCTGCGGCCCGCGTCATCGTTGTCCAGGAAACAGCAGACATGCCCGTAACCTTTCAGCACGTCCAACGCCCCAGGCAGGTTACCGACCGAATTGAGTACCACGCAGTCCGGTACCGGCTGTCCCTGTTTGAGCGCAAGGTAAGAGAGGTAATCCATGAAGCCCTCGAAAACCAGGACCGCCGTCCTCTCGTTCCCCTTCGGGGCATGCCTCAGATGCGTGATATCCTTTGGGGAGGTCGAACCCTTGAAATAAGGGTTGCGTATCTCCATGCCGCCCTTCCGGTTCCTGAACCCGATCCCGAAATACCATTTGCCGCGCGTGCGGTAATGCACCTCCACGCACTCTTCCAAGGCAATGCCGGAAGGAATCCCCCTCTTTGCCAGATAGTCCAGCAGCACCGTACTACGGAGCGGCGAGACGCGCAGTTCCTCGAATGCCGGAGGCGTGGCGACCGCCTTCCGGGGTGCTGCGGCGGGCGTGAACACGGGGAAGTGTCCCTCTATGCCCTTCAATACGGAGGATATGTCGCGCGTCCCGTACAACCTTTGCGCCAGGTCGATGATGCTGCCTCCCGTTCCCTCGCCGAAGTCGATTCACAGGTTTCTGGAAAGGCTGACCTTGAATGAGGGGGTACGCTCCTGCCGGAAAGGCGAGCGGTACCACAAACTGTCCCCCTGTTCCTTTACGGGGGAGAATCCCATCCGCCGGAGGTAATCCTCCAACGGAATCCTTTTCGCTTCTTCAATGTTCATGACTCGTCGTGTATTTGATAATGGTAAGAATTTAGAATAGCCCACCGAACCATTTTACCGGGTCCAGCAGCCGGCCGTTTTTTTGCAGTTCGAAATGCAGGTGGTTGCCGGTGGACGTCCCCGTGCTTCCCACCTGCCCGATGCGCTGTCCGATGCGGACCGTCCCGCCTTTCCTTACAAGGATCCGGCTCATGTGCGCGTACAGGGTCGAGTACCCATCCTCATGGCGGATATGGACGAACCATCCGTAGCTCCGGCTGTAACCGGCCTCCGACACTTTCCCGTTTCCTGCCGCATATACCGGTTCGCCATACGGGGCGGCCAGGTCCACCCCCTTATGGAACATCCTCCGTCCCTTAAGGGGATGCATCCTGCTTCCGAACCCGGAGGAGACCCGGTAGCGGGTACGCCTGCCGTCAAGGGGAAACAGGACCGGGTAATCCGTCAGGATGGCGACCGCCTGCCGCAGCCCTCATTCCTCCGCCCGTTTCCCCGCTCCCGGGACACGTCCGTTTAACATTTTTCCACTGTCTTCCGGCCTTTCCTTCCCGCCATCCATGCAAGCGGAAAGCGACAAAAGGTGACAAAACATGACTATTAATGACAACTTTCTCATAATCAATTTATTTAATGGCGAAGATAGTAATTTTACCTCCTGAAATGATTCACTCACTTTTAAATTTAACAGTCATGCAAGAAGTAAAACCGGCTGCGCAAGGCAGCGAAAACGCCACTCAGGAACAGGGTTACCTGATGGCTTACGACAAGAGGGAGCAGAAAGCGAAAGGTGTCAAGGGCATCGCGGCAAACGGGGAGCTGGAGACGCTCGAGGCCAACGAGCAGAACAAGGGGCAGTTCATCCGCGTGGACCGCTTCGGGAACTTCTTCACCAACTTCGGGAAGAACTTCCTCTACCAGTACAACAACCCCACACGCTTCTCCCTCTACCGGATGGAGGAAAACTGCCCGGTGGAACAGGCGGCGAAAAAGATCGAGGATGCCCAGCAGCCCCAGAACGAGTCCCTGCGGCGCGAGCTCTCCAGGAACAACCGCATCTATAACAACCATCTCTTCAACGAGCGCGAGATCAACTGGGAGCAGGCCGCTCGTTACGGGCTCACCCCGGACGTGCTCAGGCAGACGGGCGACATGGAGAGGCTGTTGCAGGGCAGACAGTCCGGCATAGCCTACGACATCTCCATGAACACCGAGCTGGGACGTCAGAAAGGGGATGCCAAGCTCTCGCTTTTCCGCGACGAGGACGGGGCGGTCAAGTTCGACCTGCACTTCATCCGCCAGGCACCGAAAGTCGGACAGGAATACCGGGGCTACAAACTGGAGGAGGACGTGCTGGAGGCATTGAACCGTACCGGCAACGCGGGCAGGCTCGTCAACCTGGTCACGGATTACCATACCAGGGAGATGAAACCCTGCTACCTCTCCAAGGACCCGGTGACCAACGAGATGTTCTTCCTCCCGGCAGACCAGGCACGTCCCGCAAGAAAAATAAAGGACCATGTATTCTCCCCGGAAGAGTTCGAGAGGTACAAGAACGGCGAGGAGATCCCCATCGAGTTCAAGTCCTCCAACGGGAAGGTCGTCCGTACCTCCGTGCAGATGAGCGCGGCCGAGCGCGGTACGGAATTCCTTTGGGAAAGAAGCACGAAAAAACTGGAAAGGAAGCAGGCGCAGGAACAGGCCGCCGGTCTCAAGGAGGCGGCCGGGAAACCGGCTAGACGAGGCAGACAGTCCGTAACCCCCAAAATGTAACCTGCCATGACATCCGGGAATGAAAACATCAAACAACTGGAAGAGCTGCTGGCCGGGGAAGGCGAAGGCTGCCTCCTTGTCTGCTACGAGACGGGCAGGGACAAGCCCCATGCAGCCTCTTCCTACCAGCTTTATCCTGTCCATCCGGGCCAGGACGGCATGACCTACCAGTTCCTCAGCCTCCTGCATGTCGGGGTGGAAACCGCCCGGATATCGGCATTCATCCCTGATACCCGTATGGAGGTCTACCGCTTCCCCCGCATGTCCGCCCTTCCTCCCTTCTTCCGGGATACCCCTGTCAAGGAGTATATCACCGGCGGGCTGCTTCCCCATATCAGGGAGAACGGGCTGAAACCTCAGGTAAGCGTCAACCTGCGCGACATGGTCTTCATACGCTCCGAAGGGCTGCCGGTGGAGCCGGGCGGCGTTCTCCGCCTCGATGCCGGACAGATCGACCGTCTCATGGAGTTCCGCCGACGGCAGGACGAGCTGGCCGCAAGGTACAAATATGTCCCCCGGTACAAACTGCCCCTGCGCGTCATCGAGACCCCAAAAGGCGTGCTGGTGTTCAGTGGCGGCGATATCGGACGGAAAGGGATTGACAGCTTCTACAAATTCCTGCTGGGCAACTATTTCTCCATTCATATGGAATCCGGTCCCGTCAGGCAATACCGGGTGGATTCCCCTTCCGCGAGGCTGTACGGGCTCACCGACCTCTCCTGCCGGAAAGAGGCGGGAACAAACAGGTATACGTTCGACCCTTTCGACGCATACGCCAGTATCGGTGCGTCGGAAAAGAAAGGATGGACGCTGGAGTTCGCCACGGACATGGAGCCCTCCGATACGGAATACCGCCACCTGGAGGATTTCTCCGGCTGCCGTCCGGAAGGGAACAGCAGGGACATCTGCCGGCTGCTCGCCCTGCGGAGGCATTTCGACAGGGACATCATCCTCGATCCGGCTTTCGCCTACCATTTTCAGTTCAAGGAATTCGTCAGGAGGATGGATGATTGCGTAAACGGCCTTTCCAAAGGGGACAGCATGGAAAGGATACTGGACGAGGTACGGGAAAAGTCGGACCGTATACTGAGAACGGATTTCAGGGTACGGGGGTACGGTACTTCAGACCGGCAAAAGGGGAACAGTCCCGGAAAGGCCCATAAGAACAGCAACCGTAAACAACTAAAACGATAATATGATGGACAACAGACTATCTTCCGATCCTTATTTCAACCCGCAGCAGCCCGGTACGGTCTGTATCGCCATAGACAGGTACGGCCATTACCTGCCGTCTTCGGAAAATGCCCTGCGTTTCCTGCAGCAGGGCGACGTGGAAACCGGAGTAAGGCGGTTCCTGGACGACAACGTGAAGGCCGCCGACCGCTGCACATACGTGCCGGACGTGATACTGCTCGTCTTCCGCTTCCAAAACATGAAGAACGTGCCGCCACCCGGGCCGGGACAGACGGCCGACCGCTACATACGCGACACGCTCCTCCCTTTCCTGGCCTCGGAAAACCGGTTGCCGGAAAAGGAAATCACCCTTGCCGACGCGGTATATTCCACCCGGACCAAGGGAACGCCGGACCGCTCCGTGCTGAAAAGGTACCTCATGCAGGAGAGCGGCTATGCCGAGTTCCTCCTGGAACAGCGCGAAAGGAAGAGCATCTACCGCCTGCAGTCGGAATACGTACTGCCCCTTACGGTGGTGAAAAACGATTTCGGTTACCTGCTCTTTTCCGGTAACGAGGTCGGCAGGGAGGGATTCAAGGCCTGCATCCAGCATGTGGCGGACCGTTACTTCGACCCGTACTGCGACATGGGCCGGCTGGACATCTATGAATGCCCCGTCCTGGACGGGAAGCTTCCGCCCCATATCGACACGGCATACGCCCCTTACCGCCACTTCCCGGTAAACGGGTTCGATTTTTCCCCTCACCGCCATGTCGCCCCGTCCGATCTGCCGGAGGGATTCACGGAAGGGCTGACTCCCCTCTACAGCCATCCGCTGCGTCCCGACGCGGAAAGTTTCGGCAGCTTCATCTCACGCTTCAAGGACGACGGGAGGACACGGACGGCCGTAAGCCGGGAGAACTACGACATCTACCGGCTGCTGACCGTCATGCGCAACGGTTACATGAACATCCATGAGAAGCCGTTCACGTATTTCGACACCCTGCTGCCGGTGGCAAGGAAACTGGAACAGGTCACGCAGGTGAAGACCGCTGCCGCGTTCAACGCGGACGATTTCAGGATCTATTCCTCGGTCATCAGCCGCCAGGCGGAAGCCATCCTGCGAAGGGACTTCGACGTGAGGGGGCACCGTTCCATCGTAAACGAACTGGATGACGGAAACCTTACCTTCACGGTGGGACGCGTCAAGCTGAACTCCGTCCAAAGGGCGGTGCTTGCCGACGGGCACGCGGTGCACCTGCCGGAGAATGACTCCCCGGAAAACCGCCGGCGGGCGTACTGCATGGCCGACAGGTTCGAAAACCGGCTGGTAACATCGGCAAGACCGTTTCCCGGCGTGAGGACATACCGGATGACAGACGACGGGCTGATCCGCCCGATTGAGCCGGAACCGAACGGGAAAGCGAAGAAAAGAGAAATAAAATCTAAAAGAAACAAACCTAAAATATAGCCATGATTAGAAAAGAACAAGTCAGAATCGGAATGTGGATTGTCGGGGACGATCCCGAATCCCCCGAAAGTTTCCCGTACAGGGGAACCGTCACCGCCCTTCATGAAACAGGCAGGAATGAGGCGGACTTTTACATTGTCATCAGGCTGGACGAGGAATCCATGAGACAGCCGGAAATCTCAAGGTGCTGTCCCGAAGGCATCATGAGGTGCTTCCCCTGGACTGTCAGCCCCGAAGAAAGGCTGGAAAAACGGAACGATATCCCTTCCCTGACCTATACGGCCGTAGAGACAGCCCGGGGATTCCTCTTCTTCACCCATACGGAAGAAGGCAGGAAGGGCCTGCGGGAACTCCTTCAGGGAATGGCCGACACCTATTTCGAGCCGTCATTCAACCTGGGTCCGGTACGTGTCCATGAGGCGGAAGGCGTGCTTCACGACCTTTCCCCAGTCAATCCGGAGAAAATGTCCCCCATGGCATATCCCTATGTACAAAAGCCGGAGAATTTCCGGTTGGATGCCCGTTACATGAACGAAATGAAACCGACGGCAGAGGATTTCCGCAGTTTCTGCCACAATGCCGGGTGCTCGGTCAGCTGGCGCAACGGAAATATCACCGATACCCTGGAGGCCTTGGAACGTTACGACAGGTATCTGGAAGCACTCCGACGCATGCCGGAAGCGATCCCCCATGAAAGGGACGGGACCCGTGAGACCAAGCTGCAACTGCAGAGACTGATGGACTCCGCCTACAATGTCCGGGGACACCGCACGGCAGGAAGGATACTGGATGATCCCGCCCCTACGGTCAATGTGGAAGGGGTCAAGCTGTCCGCTTCCCAGCGGAGCATTCTTAAAGCCGGGCTCGGGTTGTACCTGCCATGCAAAGCCGGGACCGACCCCGCTCATGCGTATGCATGGGTGGACAGGAATACGGACCGCATCGTCTTTGGCAACTGTCCACCAGTGGACCGTGAAACCGTCGGGCTCAAACGGGATACGGAAAAGAGGACGCATGGTTCTCTAAAAAGTACAAAAAAGAAGACGGGACCCCGTCCCAAAATGTAAAACAAGGAAAAACGATATGGAAAAAGAAACCGATTTAAAACAGAGCGGACCGGTCGTCCTTTTCAACGTGGACAGGCGGGACAGGCTGGTGGACTATGCCGTGTGCCACAGTGACTATGAATGCGGCGATTATCTGCTCCGACAGGCTGAGCTGGCCCTTGGCGGGGCGTATGTCCCCAATGAATCCGTATTCTGCCTGGCAGACGCAGAACGGACGGACGACGGCCTTCCGGAACTGCTGGACGACTATATCCGAAAAGACGACATCCGGGAGTTGCCCTCGTTTGAACTGCGCAGCCTCACGTTCATCCATGAGACCACGGAAGGCGGCCTGCCGGAAGGAATGTGGGCCATACTGGAAAAAACGGAACAGCTGCTCGATGATCCGGATACCAGAAAAGCGTTGGAAGCGTACCACGGTTACCATGAAAGAAGGGAGAATGCCCTGCCTGAGCGAACCCTCTCCGCCGTCCGCACGGACAAGGGAGTGCTCCTGTTCGACGACTCGGGCCGGGGGCTGCAATGCCTGGAGAGTTACCTGCAGTACCATGCGGACCGGTATTTCTCCCCCGAACTCCACGGTCTGGAAAAAATGGAGGTATACCATTCCAGTACATCCGAGAAAGGCATATCGGACGCGGCTAAAAGATGCGCCTCCATGTTCACTCCGCAGGGCCGGCGTGAGTTCGTCCCCCTAAAGGCGCGTTACCTACCGGACTCCCTTGTCGCCGGCCTCCATCCGTCCGCCGGCTGTCCCATGCACGCGGACGGGGAGGCGTTCAGGTGGTTTGTCAAGACCTTCGGCCTAAATGCCACGGACGAGGCAAATGAAATCGCCACCCTGACCGGAATCCGTGCCAGGGGGCTGTCGAATCCCGGACAGCTGGAGAAGCTATCCGTCCACCAGGCCGGATTCCGCAGCCTGTATGAACGGTGGCAGGCCTGCTTGAAAAGGAACGACATTGTGATGTACCGGGCACTCGGACAGGCCTCCAGGGACATGGCGGAGAGAATTCTCAGAACGGAATACAAGGTGCGGGAACAGGTGCCTCCCATACAGGGAAAAGGACTTAAGCCCGCGTCTGAACCGCTTGCCGGTAAAAAGACAATAAACAGACGGAAGAAAGTAAATGGAACCCCTAAAAGACGGATATAGCATGGCATGGCTGGAATGGCTGAGACGGCCCGGGAAGGAAAAACTCGGGAACCTCTATCTGGAACTGTGTCCGGACAACCGGATAAAATCCTTTATGGTAACCCGGCACAGGCCGCAGGGCGCGGATTCCTTCATGACATTCATCGATTATACCGCCGGGAAGGCCATAAAGGAAGGAAACAGGGCGGTTCCGGACAACCTGCTGCTGGCCTTCTACGGGGTGCCGGAAAGGATACTTCCCCCGGCAGAGGAACTGCTGGAGAAACAACCGGAGGAGACTTGCAGGTACGTGCTCAAATGCGGCGGGGTAACCGAAGGAAACTCGATCCCGCTCAGACGGGCCGTCTACCTGTGGGCGCACGGGAGGGAGATAAACCGTACCAGCCTCAAAGAGATGGAACGTTCGCCCGGTTACCGGAACTACGAGGCCTATGAAGCCGCCATGGAAAAGCTCTCGGAAGGGAAAAAGGCCTCTTTCCGCCTTTCCTTTATAAAGACGGAACGGGGTGTCAGGGTGTTCAATGACGGCCTGCAAGGTCCGGAGCGTATGCGCGGGCTGTTGCAGGACATGGCAGACCGCTTCTATTCCCCCGCATGGGAAGGACTGGGGACGCTTTCCATGTACCGGATCGAGACATCTTCCCGGAGGTTACTGGAGATGTCGCAGGATAACGGACGGGATTTCCCCACCTCGCAGCCCCCACTGGAGATCCTGTCCGGCTATTTTCCGACGGCCTCTTTCGACATGTCGCCCACGGCAGACAATCTGGAGCGTTTCATAAGGGCCAACTCCCTGACGCTCTCCGGGAACAACCGGGAGATCATGACCTTGCAGGATATCGCCCGAAGGGGATACGCCCACCTGTATACGGACGAGACGTTCCGTCACAGGAAAGAGTTCGCCGGTATCGAGAAGGAGTTCCGTATGCTCGCAAGAGAGAGGGAACTGTACCGGGATCTCCCTTATGAAGACAGGATACACAATCTTCGGGAAAAGTCCAGAACCGTCGCAGAGTTCCTCCTGAAAAGGGAAGGAATCCGCCGGGAGAAGCCCGCCGTGACCTTGAAGACGGACAAGTATGCGGAAAGGATACGGGGCATAGCGGAAAGTCCGGAGAAGAAGACGGTCTCTCCGGCTACCGGTGAAAAGAAAAAGCGGCCGGCCCGCAAACAAAAGGGCGCGGCTTCCAGACAAGTGAAACCTCAATTATAAACCGCAATGGAAACAACTGATTCATTCACTCCCGAGGACCTGCTCGATGCCGGAAGACGCGCCATCGACCGCAAGGCGCTGCAGAAGACCATAAGGGACATGTTCTCATACCGGAACCCGCTACGGCAATTCATGAAGGGTTACCGTTTCAATGTCATCCGCTGGAGGGCCGCCAACCTGAAGGAACCTTCCATATGGAAGCGTGCCGGCCTGTTCTTCAATACCAGGGGACTCCCGGGTATCCTCCGTGACAACTTCCGGCAGAACCGCGCGGACCTGCTCGCCCGCTGGGAAAGGAACGTCATAAACGACATTAACCGCTCACTGATCCGGCTGGGCGGCATACCGCTCTCCTCCAAGCCCCGCGACCTTTCCCGGCAGCTGAAGGACATATCCCGGAAAATATACCGGATGACCACTTATGACCACTGCCCAAGCCTGCTTCAGGAGAGCCTACTGCTGTCCACCTACGAGTATATATTCGCTTCGCCGCATGAGAGGAAATTCGGAAACCTGTGCCCAGACGAGATCTGCGGGATGCTCCGCCAGAACGGCGTACCGCGGGAAAGCCTCTGCTACCAGAACTACGAGAGCATTCTCGCCGGAAGGGAGACAGTCCTTTACGAGTTCACCTCCGACGGGAAAGCCACCTTGTACCTCAAGCCGATGGACCACGTGAGGCTGGAGATGACCTCCAAAGGGTATGACATGGTCCCCGCGGGGCTTCCTCCCGCCCGGACTGTTCCTTCCCCCACGGAAAGCGTGGAGAATGCGCCGCAGCTTTCCGAGAGAATCGGGAAGACCAAGAAAACCCGGAGTGGAGAGAAACTCGCCAAAGGAGCCGGGAAATCGAGGAAAGGTCCAAAAATAGGATAATCCATCAACAACAGATAATAACCTGACAATAAAAATGTAAGAAAATGAAAGTCGTGATTTGTGAAAAGCCCCTCGTGGCTAAAAGACTGGCCCGCATATTGGGCGCGGACAAGATGGAAGACGGGTACCTCACCGGAAACGGATACGCCGTCACATGAACGTTCGGCCACCTGCTGGCCCCGGTTTCCCCATTTTCCTGTATGGAAGGGCCTCTCACAAGGGGGATGCTTCCCCTCCCCCTTCCGTCCGGACTCACCGTCCGCCAGACAAAGACGGAGGATGGTTTCCGGGATGACCCCGTGGCCGTCAGGCAGCTGGAAATTATCGGCAGGCTGCTGCGGGAAGCGGACGGGGCGGTTACGGCGACGGACACCTCCCGCGAGGGGCAGCTGGTCGCCCGCAACCTTTATGGCTATCTGGGCTTCAAGGGGAAAACGGAACGCCTGTGGCTTTCCTCGCTGACGGACGATGCGATCCGCGAGGCGTTCCTCGACCTCAGACCGGACAGTCTCTATGAAGGTCTGTACTTGGCAGGCAGGGCACGGCGGGAAGCCGACCGGATTATCGGATACAATGCGAGCCTCGCACTCGGCATGGCCGCCGGAAAAAAGAACCATTCGCTCGGACGGGTACAGACACCGGTGCTCGCTCTCATCTCGCGCCGTTACCTGGAAAGCAGGGATTTTACCGCCGTACCCTATTACCGGCTGGAGCTGTCGGTCCTCAAGGAAGGCAAAGAGCTTGTTTTCACCTGCCCGGAAAAATACACGCGGCGGGAGGATGCTGCCGCCACCCGGAACCGGATCGCGGCATCGCGTGTGGCCACTGTAATACAGGTGGAGAGAAAGGGGACGGTGGAGGAATCGCCGCTCCTGCATGACCTGGCCTCCTTGCAGAAGGAGGCGAACCTCCGGACGGGCCTGACGGCCGGACAGACGGCATCCATCTTGCAGAGGCTGTACGAGGGAGGATATATCTCGTACCCGCGCACCTCCTGCCGCCATATCCGGGAGGACATGCTGGAGAAGATGCCGGCACTGCTCTCCCTTCTGAAAGACAATCCGCGTCTCGCACGTCATGCGGAAACACTGGAAGGCAAGGCGCTGTCCACCCATGCTGCCGATGACGGCAAGGTGAGCGGACATCATGCCATTATCATAACGGAAAGCGTACCCGGCAAACTGCCGCTTGACGAGCAGATTATCTACTGGATGATCGCGGGCAGGATGTTGGAGGCATTTTCCGATGACTGTACCGGGGAGGACATAGACGTCCGCCTCGAATGCGGGGGAATCCGGTTCGAGGCCGGATACCGCCGGAGGGTGCATGCCGGATGGGAAGGCGTTTATAGCGGGACCGGGAAAGAAGAGGACATCGTGTTACCGTCCTGGGATCCGGGCGAAGCGCTGCCGGTAACGGGCATATCCGTCCGAAGCGTGGAAACCTCCCCCGAGCCGTTCTTTACGGAAGCCTCGCTGCTGTCCGAAATGGAACGGTGCGGACTCGGCACGCCCTCCACAAGGGCCGGTGTCATCGAACTGCTCATCGCACGCCGGTATGTCGAGAGACAGGGATGCTACCTGCTGCCCACCCCGAAAGGACTGGAGGTGTATGAGGCCGTCAGGGACAAGCTGATCGCCGCTCCGGAGATGACCGCCCGGTGGGAAAAAGACCTGCTGGAAATTGAACGGGGAGGACTGGACGCGGACGTGTTCATCCAAAAGGTCGAAGAGTACGCGCGGCAGATCGTGGAGGAGCTCTCGAAGGTCCGGTTCGAGCATCCCGAACCGCCCCGCTACCGTTGTCCCAAATGCGGCATGGAAACGCTGACCCTTCACCGGAAGGTGGCCCGGTGCAGTGACCCGGACTGCGCGTTCCTGCTTTTCAGGACGTTCAACGCAAGGGAGCTGACCGACAAAGAGACGCTCTGCCTGCTGGAAGGAAGGGGGACGGATTTCCTGTCTTTTGTCAGCAGGAAGGGAAGACCCTATGAGGCATCCCTTAAAATGGACGAGAACTACAGGATAGAGATGACATTCAGGGACACCCCGGTGGAGCGACAGCCGTTATCCGCCCGTAACCCGTCTGTAATGCAGGCGGCAGACACCCCTGTCGAAGCTCCGTGTCCCGGCCAGTTCCCATAAGGAAAATCCGGGGTATCCTTCGAACAGGCGGGAGCCTTCCCCCTGGAAGCGGGGCAGGACATACAAGACCAGCTCGTCGGCCATGTCAAAGCGGAGCAGGCTGTCCGTAAAAGAAAGCGTCTCCAAGGCGGCCTCCGCAAGATATACGCCGGAGTGCCCGTGTTTCCGTTCCGTAAGGGATATGAAGGAAACATCAGGATCAAGGCGGGACAAGGCACCCTCCCGGATACGGGTGATGCCATATTTTTCGGGGTGTTCCCACAAATCGGGGAATGTAGTCCTGCGGGCAAGGTAGCCGTCAAGGGTGATGAAAGCCAGGATCTGAACCGTCGCCATATGAATAGGATATTTTTTATTTCGTAATGGTTCCGGCAGGGTCATGAAAAAAGCGTGACCCTACGTGGCTCCAAAACGGAGGTTCTGGCAAAACCTTTGAATAGTTGCCGCGTAGAAGCCACGCTATGACAATGCATAGCACAGCCTTACGCAGAAGCCTCTATTCCGATTGAAATTTTGCCAGATTTCCGTTTTAAGAGCGTTCCGCGAACGTTATGTCTATATATCAACAGGACCGGATTAATCCCCGTTCCTGAATGAATTCATATTTCCGGGGTAAAGATAGAAAAATAATCCGGGATTACAGGCAGGCGGGACAGCCAAATTTGATTCTTGTCTCCCTAAAAAGAATGGACAAAGGGGAGTCGTGACCGCCGTCCCCCTTCCTTGCCGCCCGGCACGGGAGAAGACCGGAAGAGAACACGGAAACATTTTATTTTGTGCATGTTATGAATTTATAAATATAATTTTATGGAAATTACGATTATTGAAACAAGCGCGTATCTGGAACTGAAAAGACAGCTCAGTATGCTTTCCGTGCAGCTGGGCGATTTCCAGAGGAAAGTGTCTCCGGCATCACCGGAGAAGTGGTTGGACGCCCAGGAAGTCTGCCTGACCCTCGGCATATCCAAAAGATGCCTGCAGAACCACCGGGACAGGGGGCTGGTTCCTTATTCGAACATCGGAGGAAAATGCTTTTACAAGGAAGCGGATATCCGGCAAATACTGGAAGAAGGTCTCATAAAAAAAAGAAGGAAATAATGGCGGAAATCATCACAAAAGATTCGGAGGAGTTCAAGGAACTGGCCGGATGGATGAAAAAGATCGGAAGATCGGTGGAGGCGGCAACGGCAAGGATACGTCCCGCCATCGCGGACGAACATTACCTGCAGGGGGAAGACGTGTGCGAAATGCTGCACATCTCAAAAAGGACCCTGCAGACACTGCGTGACGAAGGGGCCATACCCTATACCACCATCGGAGGGAAAATACTGTATCCTGAGAGTGCCCTGTACGAGACATTGCGGAAAAACTACCGGAACTACAGGCGGTACGCCGGATAACCGGCTGTAAAGAAAGAAAAGAAGGGATGCTTATCCGGCGAGTCCGGTGAAGCATCCCTTCTTTTTAGTTGGCCAGGCGGAACATCCCACCGATCTTCTCACGCATCCTGTCCGTGTCCTCCCCGATTTTAGGATTGATCAGCTCGGCGTAGACCTGCGTGGAGATGATGGTCTTGTGCCCGAGGACCTTCTGCAGGGTTTCAAGCGGCATGCCCTTGCTCAGGGCCAGGGTCGCAAAGGTATGACGTCCGACATGCGGGCTGACGCGGACACTGCAGCCGGCCTTTTCGCCGATGCGTTTCAGGCTGCTCTCCATGCTCCCCACATCCCCTACGGGGAACACCCTGTCCGGGGAAACCTTGGATTCGTTCACTCCTCTGTATTTCTCGATCAGCTCGACGGCTATCGGGAGCAGCTTGACAACATAGGCCGCCTTGGTCTTCACACGGTTTCCAACCAGCCAGGTGTTGCCGTCCGAATCCGTGTGGACATTCCGGTAAGAAAGCTCTTTCAGGTCGGCATGGGCCAGACCGCTGAAACACATGAAGACGAACATGTCCCGGATGGCCTGCTGACGCTTGTAACTCAGCTTGACGCGGATAACGCGTTGCAGGTCCTCTTCCGAGAGGAAAGGGCGTTTCTTGTATTCAGGCTTGCACACGAACTTCTTGAACGGGTGCTTGTGGATCCATCCCTCGTTCATTGCCAGGTACATCAGCCACTTCAACGTGTTGACACGCTCGAAGGCCGTTGACTTGGCCAGCCCGCGCACGGACAGCATCCAGTTGTAATAGTCCTTGATGAAATCCATGTCCAGCGACATCAGGGGGATATCCTCCGTACCTAACTTGTCCTTCAGATAACAGGACAGGCACCTGTACTCGTCCACCAACCCCTGGTAGGTGCTTTGAGCCTTTGTTTTGCCGATCTGCCGCTTGTAATCCTGAATCTGGATATCGAAGATCTCCATCAGTGAATGGATGTCCTCGCCAAAGCCGTTGTAACGGTCATAGACCTTCTTGGCTGTCGGGAACGAATCATGATCCATGAGGTATTGGTAGTGCTTGCCGATCTGCGCCTTGATGTTCTCCAGCTCCTGGTTCAGCCGTCTTGCCTCCTCGGATTTGCCTTTGGCACAGTTGCCCCTGGCATCCCAAAGCGCAAGGGGGACATCACGTTTGCAGCTGAAACTCACTGTCGTTCCGTTGACGGTTATACGTCCCATGATGGGGACACGGCCATTCTTAATGGCTTGGTTCTTGGTGTAGAACAGAACTCGAAAGGTACTCCTCATAACTCGATTATTTTTATTACAAAATTACTATTTATCGAGTTATTTTAAACTATGAAGAATGACGCAAATAATTGAAAAATAATCGTTTATATTGCCCATTTTATAGACTCGGACAAAGGTAACGATTAGGTAACGGAACTCTCGCTCAAACGTGCTTTTTGCAGCATCGTTTTTCAAATGGGAGTGAAATACAATCCCATTAATTCGCTGAATTCAAGCTGTGTATCGCCACTATGCAACTATTTCTAAAAATCTCCGACTTTTTTAAAAAACGTCCTTATCTTTGATGTGGAATTTTATTCTGGACATATAAGATTTCATATACGTCCGCATGAGTTTGTACGTACGTGTAACTATATGGGGCGTACGTGTAAAAAACATGTTTTCTGATGTGGGAAAAACATTGTCCTGTTATACTCCCCCTATTTTTACAAGTGATTCTTCTTTGTTTCTGCCTTTTTCATTTTGTTGCATTTTTAGCTGTAACACTATTTGGGGGACTAGGCAAGGAGAAAATAAAAAAGGCTATCTTCCCAGACAGCCAATCTTTTGTTAACCTTAAATCTAATACTATGAAAAACACAATGCAAAGGTACGTATTCTTGAGATAGTTCCAAATTTTAGAAATAAAAAAACGCTTGTTATAACATGGTTTAGCAAACAAACTTTTTTCTTAACAAATAGCAGATTGAAAGAGTGGAGTTGGTTGCTTTTTTGTTCATTGGAAATAAAACATGTTTGTTACGGCAATAACTCATTGTATAATTCTTAATTCGATTATTTCCATTATCTTTGCACTCCAAAAATGCTTGTTGATATGCAATTGTTAAAAGCGTAATGGATATTATAGGCAGATTGTTTCCGGATAAAAAATAGATTAAAATATATGTTGTCTCATGGTATTTATTCAGTAATATTGCTGATTTTTTCAAATGTCTTTATGACGTTTGCTTGGTATGGT